>Ga0114129_10017191_pt1 | contig 10302 bp, 8 predicted proteins | sample RhiMetdeltSRZDD1_FD_80071 | JGI IMG/M metagenome (GOLD analysis project Ga0114129, IMG submission 80071) | Populus rhizosphere microbial communities from Tennessee, USA - Rhizosphere MetaG P. deltoides SRZDD1 (version 2) (version 2) | ecosystem: Host-associated > Plants > Roots > Rhizosphere >... | reverse complement strand
TCACGACAATTTTTTTACTTCACAATGGTAAGACATATTCGCAGCATATATTGACACAGAACTCTGGTTTAGTTTCTTTTTCTCAGTTGAATCCATTATAACTTGCCTTGCCTGCTCAGTTATATGGTCGAGTTAAGAACCACAAGGTTAATGTGCCTGTTTATTTCTTTCAATTTAGTTGCTTCCTATTCCGAATGAGCGAAAATTATCAGACTACATATCCAAATCGGCAATCATTGACAACAGCACTTTAGAAAAGCAGATAAGGGTGGCTATTCTCAGCAGCTTTACTCTTAACGGAATTGAAGAAACTCTACGGGTAAAATGCTTCGAACTAAAAGTGAGATGTAGGACTTATGTTTCACGATACAATCAATATAACCAGGATATTTTAGATCCTAAAAGTGATCTTTACAAATTTTTACCAGATATTTCCCTTTTAATGATTGATACTAGAAGTATACTAAAAAATCTGTTTTATACGCCCTATTCTGTATCGTCGGAAGAGCGCCAAAAATATATAGATAACCGAGCAAGGGAATTACTAACTCTGGTCAAGACATTTACGAAAAGATCAAATAGTAAATTAATAATAAACAACTTTAATATTCCTACTTACTCGCCTTACGGTATTTGTGAAGTAAAGGTAGAATATGGACTAAAACAAATGATTGAAGACCTAAATAGTAAACTCAAGAGCTTGCTTCGTTCTGAACCCACTGTTTATATTTACGACTTCAATGCATTCGTTACTAAGTATGGAGAGGGCAATGTTTTTGATTATCGACAATTTCTAGTTGGTGACATAAAAGTAGCATTAAACTATCTCCCCTATTTGGCAGAAGACTGGATGGCTTATATCAAACCCACCTTAGGACTCAACCGAAAGTGCATAGTTCTTGATCTTGATAATACTCTTTGGGGCGGCATAGTGGGTGAAGATGGATATGAGGGGATTGAACTTGGTCCTAAGGCACCCGGTGCTGCATTCGTTGAATTCCAGCGCCATCTTCTGTCCCTCTACCAACGTGGAGTTGTCCTTGCAATTAATAGCAAAAATAACCCGGAGGACGCACTGAAAGTAATTAGAAAACATCCGTATATGGTTCTTCGGGAGGAGAACTTTGCCAGCCTGAGAATCAACTGGAATGATAAGATCACTAACATGAGGGAAATAGCGGAGGAACTTAATATTGGGCTGGATAGTATTGTTTATTTTGATGATGATCCGGTGAACAGGGAATTAATGTTGAAGATTTTTCCAGAGATTCTTACAGTTGACCTCCCTAATGATCCGTCACTATATGCCCCAATTCTCATGAGCCTGAATGACTTTGATGTCTTAAAATTAACAGAGGAAGACACCAAAAGGGGTCAAATGTACGCTCAGCAACGAAAAAGAATTGAGCTAGAGAAAACTTCAACAAATCTTGATGATTATCTTTCCCAGCTTGGGATTCGAGTAACAGTTAAAAAAGCTGATGAATTCACTATCCCAAGAATAGCCCAACTCGTCCTGAAGACTAACCAATTCAATCTCACAACCCGGCGATATCAAGAAGAAGATATCATGAAATTTTCCAAAGAGGAAAGTATGTTAGTGGCTTGTGCACAAGTAGAAGACAAATTTGGCGATAATGGGATTACCGGCGCCTATATTATTAAAAAAGACAGTCCTTTGGAGTGGACAATAGACACATTTCTCCTAAGCTGTAGGGTAATGGGCAGAGGAGTTGAGGAGGCCATTATGGGCTTTATCCTTAAAGCAGCTAAAAAAGAAGGAGTCGTAACGGTCAAGGGTCAGTATATTCCTACCAAAAAGAATAAAGCCTGTGAACAGTTTTTAGGTAATTTGGGTTTCAAAAAAGAAGGACAAAATTGGATCTATTCACTTCATGATAATTTAATTAAAATCCCTAGCTATATGGAGCTCAAGAGCGAGTAATGTCCGTCAAACTTTATGATCTCATAGCAAGGGTCATGCAAGTTCCAATTTCTAAGATCGATGATACATCCGGTCCTGAAACCATTGAGCGCTGGGACTCTTTTCAGAAACTTATACTCTTGTACGATTTAGAAGCAGCATTCGAAATTAAATTTACACTTGATGAGGTTCTTAGTATTAACACTGTAGCCGATATCAAAAGAAATTTGCTCAATCATGGGGTCTTATTAGATGGATGAAAGAATTGCCTCCAAGTACATGATCGAGGATATAATACTTGGAATGAAAAAGCAATTCAAAGTTACAATAACTAAAGCAATGATGAATGAATTTGCAGAACTTTCAGGCGACTATAGTCCTTTGCATTATGATGAAGAATATGGGAAAAAGAGTACGTTTAATCAAATAATATGTTACGGATTGTTGTTGGTATCCTTTTTCTCCAGGCTAATAGGAATGTATCTGCCCGGAGAAAATGCCCTTTGCCTTTCCCAGTCTATAAACTATCTGCTTCCCGCCTTCATAGGTGATGAAATTACTGTGGAAGGTGAAGTAATAACAAAGAGCAGCGCAACTAGAATTATCACTTTAAAAACCATCATTAAGAATAATTCAGGTAAGTGCCTTATTGATGGCCAAGCAAAAATCCTGGTTAGAAATTGACTATACTTATTGCCTTGATGACGAACGTCTCGTGATTTAAACCGGCTCTTTTGTCCAGATCTAAATTACTTTGAACTGTAGTAATTTATAGTCAAGAGAAAATCCGCAATACTGCGACCGTTCCTCACGAGAAAAATATTTAAGTTTTTATTATATCTCTATAAATTTCTTACCGTTAATCTTAAACTCGATCTCGCAATTGCTTTTTACATAAAGGTTTTCTGATCAATTTAGCACGATCCCAATTACGTCAAAAATATTTGAAGTCTACGGACACAAGTTGTTTTTGAATAAACCTTTCTTCCCTAATACAGTCGGGTGCAGTCATGAAGATTTTGAAAATAAAAGCCTGCCAAAATGAACTTAAGGATGGTAACGTTGTCGTAGACGTCGGAGCGAGTATTGGTTATTATACCCTAATTTTTGCAAAGCTCGTTGGAAAAAAATTGAATGGTTTTTACTATTCAGCGTGAACCAGATAATTTCGCAATACTCATAAAGAATACTGAATTAAATGGTTATCAAAATGTAATATTGGAAAATAAGACAGTTCCAGATAAAACACAAAAAATGAGACTATACTTAACCCCAACTAAGGGGGACCACAAAATTTACGATTCAAGAAATAGTCACAAATTCATAGAAGTTGAATGTATTAGGTCTGGACAATTTTAAAAACAATAATAGAAAGATCAGTCTCATTAAGATCGTTGCCCAAGGGTCTGAGAGTTCCACTATTCAAGGCATGTCGCTACTTTTACACAAAACAAAAAAGTTGAAGATGTTATCAGATTTCTTCCCCTAAGGACTAACCTAATTTGGAATCGAATCAAAGGACTGTCTGGAATGAGTCGAGGTATAACCTGAAATTATCTAGTATCGTAAATCGAAAAAAGAAAATTGAATTGACAAATAGTGCTGTACTATTAAAGGACATCAAGGTTGAAAATAATGTGAGGACCAATTCATTACTAGTAAAAGAAATGATATAGGTAATTAGTTTCTTATAAAAATATATATGCGTAAAATCTTTAGAACGGGACAATGACAAATTTCAATTGCCATCTCCAAGAATAGGAATCGGTATAGATATTGTAGAAGTTAAGAGGTTTAAACAGAGAAGAGTACAAACAAACTTGAGTTTTTATAATTCAGTTTTTACTGAGTTAGAATTAAAGCATTGTTTGAAATACTCGAATCCCTACCCCCATCTCGCAGGCATCTTTGCCGCAAAGGAAGCCTGCATCAAATGCCTTGATACGTCGCTTAGTTTAAAAGATATTGAGATAACATACGACATGCGCGGGAAACCTAGTGCGGTTACTCTGTTGAAGAAAAAGGCTGTGAAAGTAAAGGTATCCATTTCCCATACTACATCAACTGCTATAGCATTCGCGATCTTGACTCCATAGGGAATTACAAAAAAATGCCGAGGTGCGAGTTTGTTCGACCAGTATTATTTTCCAAAGTATCTTTCTGGAATGCATTACTCCAGAATCGTCCTTCTGTAATTCGTAGCGCGGTTGTCCCTTACAGAAGATCTAATTGAAAGTCACCTAATGACATGATCGATAATAGAAATGTAAAACATCTAAGGATGCCTTTATTGCATCATAATAGGCCTATAGACATATAAACAGAGATTAGTAAGGGGCAGAAATTTGCTTGGCTAATGTAAAATTTTGAATATATTCCAAAAAATTACCAGAAAATGAAATCTTATTTTGCAAGTAGTTGCAAGGAATATGGATTGGTGAAGTGTCAACCTATATTGGAGCAGACCAAAATTCCAAGAGAATTGTTTGTTTAGGAATAATGTTCCCAAGTAAGGGATATGAATTCGCAATAGAGGCAATGAAATTTGCCTTACAAAAGCATCCGATATCTTTGCTTATAATAGCTGGACGTTATCCACCGACAAATTATAATGAGGGTAAGAAATATATTGAGAAATTACGTCACTAAGTCAAAAACCGTCGACTTGGAGTACGCGGTCATAATTGAAGAAAGGTATCCTCTGACGATGAATTTGTGCAGTACATAAACAGTAAAGTATACGATTTGAATACCCTGAACTAAGTTTATGATGTTGTCTGATAATGTAAAACTTGTGAACATTGCAATAGCTAATGTTTGAAAAACAAAAAGATTCTTCGATTCTTTGGTTCAAGAGTTAGCTTCTACAACGCATCCGTTTGCAATCGAATTGGTAGTAATATAAAGATTGATAAAGTAAAAACCTTAATAGTAACAACCCTTAAAAAGTCGTTGCTTGCATACTAGTGCGACAAGTTTTACATTTACAAAATCTTATCATACCCAGCGAGAAAAGAAAGCCAGCATTGGACTTGTTAGGGAATGCTTTGGTCCTAATACCGATGCTGCTTATGAGAACTATTACGACTGGCAGTATTTACAAAATCCAATTGGACAGGGGACGGTACTGCTAGTTTACGATGGAGACACGGCTATTGCTCAAGAAGCATTTATTCCATGTAAATACCAAGCGGGAAATCAATTCTTAAAGGTGGTTCTCAGGATGAACGCTTGTGTGTGTCCAGCATATCGCAGAAAGGGTCTATTGTTGGAAATCAAAAGACATTTACATAAATATTATGGTCGGCCAGCATTATCAATAGGCATTCCCAATGCCTCAAACTCCTCCTCAAGGAGGAGTAGCTATTATCCTATGCGCTTGACTCTGTTGATTAGACCATTAAGATTGTCAAATTATTTTCATAATTATCTAGCAAAGTCCGTAATGAAACCATTCGACAATATATGGAGGTATGATAGGAACTATTTATGCGAGGATTTAGATACATTTGATGAAAGTTTTGACGAGCTAGCTCGAGTAACTTATAGTGGCGAGATTATACGGCAGATTCGTGATTCTAATTTATTAAATTGGAGATACATAAACAATCCAAGAAGAAGATATAAGATTTTTGCTGTAATGGACTCTGATAGAAAGCTAGAAGGATATATTGTTCTGAGAGTAACCGAAATTGCCGGAATGAAGGTCGGGCTAATTATGGATTTTGCATCCAGATATGATAAATCTGACAGCGGACGAAGGTTAGTATCGGCTGCGTTAGAATTCTTTTGGTCTAATGATGTAGTTTTTGCATTGGCATGTTGTTTCCCGAACAATATCGAATATCAGTTACTCCGAAAGGGAGGCTTTTTGAAGTGTCCCGATCGTTTTCGCCCACACCCTCTCACAATGTGGATGAAATTATTCGATGAGGGTAAACTTGACACAAATACAATATATGACTCTAATCGGTGGTTTTTTATGCTTGGCGATTACGAGACATTCTGAGACCTAGTCAATTCCCCCTTATTACGATGAAGCGTTCAATTCTACTTAAAGGAGATGAATTTGATGGATCATAAGCTGTTCAATTTTCTTCCTCATATATTTAGCTCGCATTATACAAGATCGCCTTTATTTGGATCTAGAACATATTTAAAAATTAAAAGGCTTGAAGCTCACAAATACAAGAGATTACTTCCCAATGGTAAGGAGTACATATATTAAGGCAGAATTTCGGTTAAATGGCGACCCGGGAAGATGACCTACTATTGACATCTTATAAAAGTCAATGAATGTTTCAACCTATTATTGGTCCTCAAAGACTTCATAAACATTGTTACCTGAAGTTGCTACACGCGTGGCTTCCATAGAATCGTTTAGGATGTCCCATTCTGGAGTAATTCCTAGTTTGTCTTCTTGTTTCATTGTTCCGGTGCGATTTATCAAAAACACGGGCTTATTACGTAACATATACCGCTTTCCTTGGAAAAGATTTTATATCTTCAGAATATCATGTGCAGCAACTTAAATGAAATCAATGAGTTTTGGAGTACACTTGCCAATTACAGGATTCAGAAAGAAAACTCAAATTAGAGAAAAAATAATTTCATTTGCTAAGACAGCTGAAGATCTAGGATACGAATTAATAAACGTGCATGATCACTTTGTTGACTCTTCAGCAACACCAACTACAACTTGGCTTGATCCATTAATTGCACTAGCAATGGCAAGTGCAGTTACAAATAGGATAATGTTAGGTACTTCGGTATTGAATATCGTCTTAAGAAACCCTGTTCATTGTGCCCAAGCTCTTGCTTCAATTGATACGCTTTCTTCAGGTAGGTTACTAGCAGCAGGAGTTGGCCCTGGTTCAAGAAACGATGATTTCGACCTTTGTGGAGTCCCGTTTGGAGAAAGGTGGGGAAGATTTGTCAAAGCGCTATGTTTTCTAAGATTGATCTTGAATGGAGAACAAACAGTACCGAGTAATGAGTCTTACAAATATTATGGATCAAAAAAAGTTGTCGTTGGGTTTAAGCCTTTTCAAAATCGATATCTCCCTATCATGATAGGAAGCTGGGGCACTTCTCATGCAGCATTGAAGCGAGTCGCAAAATATGGAGATGGATGGATTGCTAGTGCTTTAACTGTCACTCCGGAACAATTCAAGGAAAGATGGGACATGATTTTAGATTACAGGAGGAGCTTCGGCCTAGACACAGATTCCTTTAAAAATTCTCTTGTAACGGTGTTAGGATATATTGATGATGATCACGAAAAAGTAAAGAATCTCGTTGCAAAATTATCATCACCTGTTCCGGGAATGTCTAGGGAAGATCTATGCAGATCACTCTTATTCGGATCAAGGGAGCAATCCTACCAGAGGGTAAAGGCCTTCTATGAAAACGGAGTACAATCACTGTGCTTCTGGCCAATTCAAAATTACTCTAATCAAATTGAACTTTTTACTAAAGAGATACTGCGTTATTTTTAGAGGTAACATAAATGATACTCGAGATGGCATTTATAGAGTTAGGACGATAACAGGAGTCTGTCAAGTACTTCTCACAACGTAACAAAATATATTGCATCGCTATTAGTTTTTTTGATGTTTTCTGTCTCAAAGGACAACGAAGTATGCCTTTATATTTGGTAATCCGTCAAGACATTCATAATATAGCATGATCAAGAATTTAATAACAGTAGATCTGGAAGTCTATTTTTGCGTTATCCCGTTTTCTTCTTGATCTTGATGTGAGGAAAGGGTTATGCAGACTACTAAAATCCTTCTATTGTTGTTTGAAAAGTATAACGTGCAACTTTTTTCACAATAGGATGGATAGCTGAGATATCCCGGCTTGATAGAGGAAATAACGTAGAAAGGACATGAGATACGGTTTCAGGATTTCGAGCTCCATTTTATTCCGTTAATAAGAATACCTCTCGGAATTTAACATTATGAGAAAATATTTGAAGTATGATTCAAGCAAATTTCCTGTGAAGTTTCATTACGGGCTCTCAGAGGCTCCCAGATATATCTATAGAACAGCAATAGATAATGCTGAAAGAGGATGTTAATGGCAGACTTGTTGAAATACCCATAACTAGCTTACAGTTACCATTTTTAGGAAACTTCCCAATTGTCGATGGAAATTTTTACCATATGGCATCTTGAGGTTTGAGATTAAGAAATTAAATGATTTAGGATTATCAGCTGTGTTCTATACTCATTCAAAAGATTTGGATCAGAACACCCCCCTATCGCAAGTTATGCATGGCATAACTATTGGGGGATCCGAGGCGCCGCTCAAAAATTTGAGCCTATTTTAAAGGCCTTTAGATTCGGTTCAATAAGAGACCTACTTGGACTCTGAAAACATCAGTAGGATTGTATTGTTAAGCCATGTCCCAAATGCAATTAAACCAATGCACTATATTCCAACGTAGAAACATAAGGTGGTGATCTTCATGCCAATATAGGCATGGCTTGGGAGTGGTGAGAATTTGCCTATCTCCAGAAAGATTAAAGACAAAAACAAAAGTAATTGAATCTAATTTGGAATAATTGACGTTTTAATCATCGTGGCGGAAGTCGATTCTAAAAATTTTTTTATGGCTGACTTCGCTATCTTATTCAATTCGGTATGTGGCAGTTCGTTTAGTATAAGCAACTGAGTTGGGATCTTGTAAGTAGAAATTCGTCGCTTAGACCACTGTCTAAGAGAATCTATAGTGATACTATCATGTCCTTCCTTTAATACTACCGCGGCACACACTCGTTGACCCCAAGTTGCATCCTCTACACCTAGAACTGCACATTGATTTATGAACGGATGCGAGAGAAGCACTTCTTCTACCTCCAGCGCCGATATCGTGTAGCCACCGGTATTGATTATGTCCAAGTTACTTCGGCCAAGGAATTTGAAAAAGCCATTTTTCTTGACCGCAATATCACCTGTGTGGAACCATGCATCAATAATCGCTTTCTGGGTAGCCTCCGGCTCCTTCCAGTATCCGGCAAATAACACCGGACCCTTGACACAGATCTCTCCTGCTTTACCCTCAGTCACTTCGTTTCCAAATTCGTCCCTGAGACTTACTTGCATATTGGTAAGTGGCATTCCAATACTACCAGGTATCCTTGTACCGTGTACAGAATTAGATAAAACAACTCCAATTTCATTTCCACCATAACGTTCCAGAATTGTATGAGTACTAATATTTTTCCACATTTTAAGAGTATTCACTCGCATACCCGAAGACCCCGATACCATAAGCCGATATCTGAGACAACCATGACTCATTGCATCCTTCATTTCACTCGAAGCGGCAGTCCAAGAATCAATAAGTTTTACATACATTGTTGGGACTCCGAAGAAAATATTTGACTGACCATGAATGATGTGTGACCAGACGCTGTCAGCAGTAAATTTTGATAGGAGCTCACATTTAGCACCAATCAAAAGGGACCATGCCAAGACCCCTATTACGCCATAAGCATGGTAAAGGGGTAAAACATGAAGGATATGATCCACGTTATTTCCGGGCATGGCGGATTCAAGGCATTCCACCCTAGCCTGAATGTTTTTATGAGTGAGCAATACTCCCTTTGGCTTTTTGCCACTTGTTCCACTGGTATAGAGAATCATTGCTTCTTCGTCTAGTTGAATATTAGGAAGGTTTGGATTTTTATTTTGCATTTTTCTATTGTTGTCTTCTAATGCTTCTCTACTTTCAACAACCTTTACACCTCGCTTCCTGGCAGCTTGGGTTGCGATTGCTTCAAACTCCTGATCAGCTATTATAATTGTGGGATCTAGATGATCTATGAAATATTCTAGCTCCGGTAGAGGTAAATTGACTGCCAATGGAACAGCAATACCACCTGCTCTCCATATTCCAAAGAGAATAGCAACATATGAAAAAGTTCGCTTATTAATAAAAATAACTGGTGTTTTCTGCGTATAGTCTTTATGCCGAAGTAAAAAATACGCGACATTTTCGGAAGCGTCAACTATATCTTGATAAGTAAATTCAATGCCGTCACTTACAATGGCAATTTTCTTGCGATAGACCTTTGCCCGGCCAACTATAGGGAGTACCGCAGTTTTCATTAGATAACCGAGTAGGTGTCGTATTATTATATATTTTTTTTACGAAGGACCTATAATAATAGACGCCGGAAAGTATTTTAGATTCCATAATCATCAAGAATTTCCCTCAATGTCATTAAAGAAGGCCTAATCAGACAGAGGCTAAGAAGCTCAAAGATCTAAACAATGCGTCAACTGTATAGTCTTGTCGTATTTTGCAGTCACCTATTTTCTGCTAATAACTTCTCTAACCATTTGTCTTATTTCTAGTGCACTTGTGT
>Ga0114129_10017190_pt1 | contig 10303 bp, 5 predicted proteins | sample RhiMetdeltSRZDD1_FD_80071 | JGI IMG/M metagenome (GOLD analysis project Ga0114129, IMG submission 80071) | Populus rhizosphere microbial communities from Tennessee, USA - Rhizosphere MetaG P. deltoides SRZDD1 (version 2) (version 2) | ecosystem: Host-associated > Plants > Roots > Rhizosphere >... | reverse complement strand
CTCGTCGACCTGCCGATCGCCGTTTGCCTGCATCTGTCGATCGGCGGTCTCGTAGCGGCTCGCCATCTTGTCGAGCTCCTGCTCGAAGATGTCGGCAAGCTCGCGCTGCTGCGACGATCCGCCGCCGCCGCCACCGCCGCCACCCTGCTGCACGCTGACCTGCGTCTCGTATTCCTCTTCGGCCTTCTGCAGCAGCGTGAGCGCCTTGTTCTCAGGCGGGAGCGCGGCGTCAGGCGCCGTGGAGCTCAATTTCGCCTCCGCCTCCTTCATCGCCTGCACCGCCTGCGGAAGCAGGTCGGCGATCTGCTTGAACGCGGGGTCCTGCTGAATGAATTCGCTGTTCATCCGCGTGAGCAGTCCTTCGACCTGCTCGCGCAGCTTCTGCTGCGACAGGCCGACGACGGTGGAGTTCTGGCGGAACTTCTCGGCCGACACCGCGCGCTTGTCGCGCTGGACGTTGAACGTCGCCGCGATGATCTGCCGCTGCTGCTCGGAGAGCGCGTCGACCTGGTTCTGTCCGCCGCCGCCACCCCCGCCGCCCCCGCCCGCCGACTGCGCCTGGCGGAAACGCTGGTTGAAGGGGCGCACGCGAACGAAGTACAGATCGCTCGTCGCCTTCTGGCCGCCGTCGATGCCGTCGTTGTCGGTCGCCCGCGCGTAATACGAGACCGAATCGCCCGCCTTGACGCCCAGCTCCTCGAGATAGAACGTATGGCCGGCCGTCACTTCCGGCAGGCGCTTGGCGCCCGCGAACAGCTTGACGGTCTTTTCCACGCCGCCGTTCACCGAGTAGACCAGCTCCAGATCCTTGACGCCATAGTCGTCATCGGCGGCCGCCTCGACGAAGACCTCTTCGATCGCCGACGCGGAGGAGTCGCGCCCGGGGCGCGAGAACGACACCGTGGGCGCGCGGTCCGCGAGCACGTCGATCGTGTACTGCGGCGACGCCGCGACACGCTCGCCGTTCGGCGCATCGAGCTCGATGTGATACGAGCCGTCCTTGTCGGCCTTGAACGCCGCCGTGAGCGTGCCGTCTGCCTGCACGGTCAGCGGCACCGATTCCTTCTCATTGAGCGCGACGCGGCCGCCGCGCGACTTCATCGTCGAGGTGATGTGCAGGGTCACATCAGTGCCGCGGAGCACCGCGATGTCACCGCCGTCCTCGATCTTTTCCGGCTCGAGACCCGTGTATGCAGGGAACTTGTATTCGAGGTCGAGGCGCTGGACGTACGGGACATCGACGACCTTCAACGTGAAGACCGGCGAGCGAACGCCTTCGGCCTCGACGAAGTAGTCGGTTGCCCCTTTCACGCCGAAGAGGATCCCTTCGTAGTTGCCCTTGTCGTTGTGGACGAGCGGCTGCTTCTCGAAGGGCGAGGTCGGCTCGCGCCGAACCATCAGCACGACATCTTCCGCGTTGAACCCGTCGAGTCGGGCGGTGACGGTCTGATCGGCGCCCTTCGGCACCGAGGCGTTACCGGGCGTCACGGCAATCTTGTACGGCGCCGCCGCTTCCACGCTGCGTGACACGAGCAGCACCGCGGACAGCGCGTGCCGGAAGAATGCGGGACCGAGCAGCACGAGCAGCACTGCGGCCGCGACGACCGCGGCGAAGACGGCGCCGTTGGTCCGCAGCGGGCCGTGCTCGGCGCGGCGCGCCGTGTCAGCCCGGCAGCAGCGCTCGATTGCCTGCTCGATCAGCTTCCGGACGAGTGCCGTTGACTCCCAATGCCGTCCCTCGCGGCTCGACTCCACCGCGCTCACGAGCATCGTCTGGAGCGTTGGTTCCTTCTCTTCGAGATAGAGCGCCACCTGCTCGTCCGTGACGCGCCGACGGAGCGGCTTCACGAGGAAGACGTACACCAACGACAGCAGTGCGGCGCCAAACAGGAGGCGCGACGCGAGAATCGACAACGCGCTGAAGCGCGCCCACTGCATCCCGTAGGCGAGCGCGAAGAAGATCGCCACGCTGACCGCGATGATGCGCACCGCACCCTTCACCGCCAGCTTGGCGCGCCACCGCGCCCGCACGTAGTGGATGATGCCCATCAGGTCCGACGGAGGAGTGGACGCGCGTCGCAGGAATTCGAACATTGATGCCTCTCGTCATGCCGGGCCCGCGGGGACCCGGCCTACATTCGGCCTTTACGCACGGCGTGGCTGTGGGACCCGCCGACCCTCGAGCTTTCAGAACCTGCCCACCTTCCGGGCTCGCCGACACCCAGACCAACACGATCAGAATACGATCGAAACTCTCTGGTTGTTTATGTTTTCGACAACCAGTTCGAGAACAGCGTGTCTGCCCCTAACAGCACGATTCCGGCGCACAGCAGATACCACCACAGCCGCTGCGACCGCTCCTGGGCCTGCGGCGTGAGAGGGACATCGGAGTTGGTCGCCTGTGCGTTTGCCCCGGTGTTGCCGGTCGCTGCGGCAACGATTTCGGCCGGATCCAGTGGCGTCATGTCCGACTCGGCGGGATCGACGTTGCTGGCGATCACGGTCACGTCTGAATTCGCCTTCTGCCCGCGAATCTCGTAGAAGCCCTGCTCGGTCAACTCCAGGACCTGGGCCTGCGACCCCTCGTCCTCCAGCGGGAGCCGGCGGCCCGAGGGCGTCAAGGCGAGTCGCCCGGTCGCCTGCGCCTTTGCACTCGCGGCGGCGGGGTCGAACACCTGCCCGATCGTCAGCCACGGCGCTGGCTCTGTATAGCTGGCGAGGTGCACCATCGTGCGGTGGATGAATGGCAGGAACACCGGCTTCAACGGCAGGTCGCTCCACGACAAGTCGAGTGTGGAGGCCCACAACAGCACGCGTCCGCCGCCCAGCTTCCGCTCGACCAGCGCCGGCGTTCCCGCGTCGAAGCGCGCGAGCACCTGTGACGCAGGAAGCGCGGTCACGGAGCGGTATGAATAGAATCGCGCCGTGGAGAAGTCGCCGCTGCGCGGCGCGCGGAATATTTCGAACACAGGATGTCCGTACTCGAGCGCGCCGACGCGTCCTGACTCGCCGCGCGAGCGATCGATCGGCTGCGACAACGATGCGGGAAGCACGTCGGCCTCCTGCGGCCATGTCGCCTTGGGGCCGGCGGCGACGAAGAGGCCGCCTCCGTCCTGGACGAAACGTCCGAGGCGGCGGCCGAGCGCCAGCGGCACGTCGACGTCGTTGAGCAACACGACCGAAGCGCGCCTCAGGTCATCATCAGAGAGATTGGCCGGCTGCCGCAGCACGGTATCGAAGTGCGGTGCGTCTCCAATTGAGAGCGCCCGCGTGAGATACAGTCCGCCCCCCGCCCTCGTGCCGGGGTCCACGACAATCACGCGGACCGGCGCCACCGGCGAGATAACGAAATGGAACACGTTGTCGGTCGCGAGCGCGTCGCTGCCGGCCCGGACGCTGACGCGCATGTTGCGTGAAGGCACGGTGAACGGCGCGAACGCTACCGACGCGGATCCATTGGGGCTCACGTTGAGCGGCTCGGTCTGGATGCCGCGTCCCCCGATCTCGAGCGTGAGCGAATCGTTGGCGACCGGTGTGTCGGTGCGATTGGCCACGGCGGCAGTCACGGTTACGCGCTCCTGGTTTGAGAAGGTCGAGCGCGCGAGCGACACCGAGGTGACCGCAGCGTCAGGCTTGTCGGTCGGACCGCCAATCAGCACTGGCGTAACGATGCTGCCGGCCGGCAGACGCGATCCTTCCTCGCCGCGCCAGCCGTTGCGCTGGAAATCGCTGACCAGGATGACTTCGCGCCGCGGCAGCGGCGACTCCGCAAGAATGCTGCCTGCCACTTTCAGGGCGGGGCCGTAACGCGTCGCGGCCGGCGTCGGCGTCGCCGTCGCGAATGATGCCACGAGCCGATCGCGCTCGGCGGTCGAGCGGAGCGCGATGTCCGCACCCGAGGAGAAGAGGACCACCGATCCGCGGTCGGACGGGCCCAGCGCGTTGATCGCATCGCGTGCCGCGGCCTTCGCGCGATCCCAGCGATCGCCGTACGCCATGCTGTAGCTCTGGTCGAGCAGAACGACCACCTCGCGCGCGCCGGGACCGATGGCCGTCGCCGCGTCCGGCCGCCACAGGAACGGCCGCGCGAACGCCCCAATGATCAACGCCAGCGCCGTCAGCCGCACCATCAGCAGCGCGAGGTCGCGAATCTTCCGGCGCCGCACGGTCTGATACGGGATCCGCCGCACGAACATCAGCGACGGAAACTGCTGGACCATCTTCTTCTCGCGCTGGGTCAGATGGATCAGGACCGGCACCGCCAGGACGGCTAGACCAAGAAAAAAGAGAGGTGCGAGGAACGCCATTACCGGACCTTCATCATTCTGGATCTACTCGACAAGTACCGATAGAGGGCGTGATCGAGCGGCTTTGACGTATCCAGCACCGTGTAGTCGACGCGGTTGGCCGAGAAGCGCTGCTGCAGCGCATCGAGGTGCGCGCGCACGAGCGATTGGTATTCCTTCCGGAACGCGTCGGGCACGACCGGCATCTGTTCTCCCGTCTCGATGTCCTCGAACGCCGACGCGTCGGTGAAGCCGAAGTCGAGCTCCGCCTTGTCGAGCACGTGAAACACGATCAAATCGTTGCCGCGGAAGCGCAGCGGCGCGATGGCGTCGATCACCGCGTCCGGCTCCTCGTAGAAGTCGGAGATCACCACGAGCACGCCGCGGCGGCCGAAATGCTCGGCGAGTTTCTGCAGCGGCTTCTTCAGGCTGCCCGGCCGTCCCGCCTGGACGTTCTCGAGCGTGTGCAGCACGACTTCCATGTGCTTCGCCGACGAGGGCACGAAGTTGACGACGTCATCGTCGAAGGTCACCAGCCCGACGCGGTCGCGCTGGTGATGCACGAGGTTCGTCAGGCACGCGGTGAGGATCTTGGCGTAATCGAGCTTGGTGATGGCTCCGCTGCCGTAGTTCATCGACTTCGACACGTCGAGCAGCACCGAGAAGTTCGAGTTCGATTCCGCCTCGTACTCCTTTACATAGTATCGGTCGGTGCGCGCCCAGAGCTTCCAGTCGATGCGGCGGACGTCATCGCCCGGCACGTACCCGCGATGCTCGGCGAAATCGACCGAGGCGCCGAAGTACGGCGCCTTGTGCATGCCGTTGATGAAGCCGTCGACGACGGCGCGCGCGACGAGCTCCAGGTTCCCGATGCGCGCGAGCACCGAGGGATCCATGAAGCGCGCGCCGGGGATCGCGCCCTGATTGTGACCAGCTGCCAGGCTCATTTACCAGTCCTGACCACGAAGGTCACGAAGCCTTTTCTTCGTGTCATCGTGGTTGCTTTTCTTACATTCCCGAACGCGGCATCGGCACGATCTCCAGCAGCCGATCGGTGATCAGATCCGTCGTCACGCCTTCCGACTGCGCGTGGAAGTTCGTGATGATGCGGTGGCGCAGTACCGGGTGCGCCAGCGCGCGGATGTCGTCGAAGCTCACGTGGTAGCGGCCGCTCGTCAGCGCGCGCGCCTTGCCGCCCAGCACGAGGTACTGCGCCGCGCGGACGCTGGCCCCGAACGCGATCCACTTGTTCACGAAATCCGCTGAGTTCGGCCCCTTCGGCCGCGTCGCGCGCACGATGTCGAGCGCATGGCGCATCACCGGCTCGGACACCGGCACCCTCCGGACCAGCTTCTGGAACGCAATGAGATCCTCGCCGCTCACCGGGCGCTCCAGCTTCGGATCCTGGATGGCCGTCGTCGTCCGCACGACCTCGATCTCCTCGTCGTACGGCGGGTGCTCGATGATGATGTGGTACATGAAGCGATCGAGCTGCGCCTCGGGCAGCGGATACGTGCCCTCGAGCTCGATCGGGTTCTGCGTCGCGAAGACGTAGAACGGCTCGTCGAGGTTGTAGGTGCGCCCCTGAATCGTGACGCGATGCTCCTGCATCGCCTCGAGGAGCGCCGACTGCGTCTTCGGCGGCGTGCGGTTGATCTCGTCGGCGAGCACGATGTTCGCGAAGATCGGCCCTGGCGCGAACACCATCTGCCGGCGCCCCGTGGCCGGATCTTCCTGCACGAGGTCCGTGCCCGTGATGTCGGAGGGCATCAAGTCCGGCGTGAACTGGATGCGCGAGAACTTCAGCTGCAGCACCTGCGCCATCGTGTGGATGAGCAGCGTCTTCGCCAGGCCTGGCGCGCCGACGATGAGGCTGTTGCCGCCCACGAACAGCGTGTTCAGCACCTGGCTGATCACGTTCTCCTGGCCGACGATGACCTTGCGCAGTTCGCTGATGATCTGCTCGCGGCCGGCCTTCATCTTGTCGGCAAGCTTGATGTCATCCGGCGATTCGAGATCGACGACATCGCTCACATAGGGACTCATCGTTACGCGGTCGCTCATTTGGCACCTTCGAGGGTTCTAATCTCACGGGTCTTCAGCGCAAGATCGGTCACGAGTTTTTCGAGCTCACTCTGGTATTTCGCCGGGTCCATGTTGTCCTTCAGCAGCCGGAGCGATTCGACCCGGTGCTGGAGATCACGCTGCTCGAGAACCAGGGCGCGCAGCTTCGGATCAGCCGGCAGCGGCATCGCGTCAGCCGCCGAGCCGATGGCCATCAGCGCGGCTACCTTGCCGTCGGCGGCGGTTGTCGACGGGTCTGGACTGCCGACTTTGTCGCCGTTGTCATCGAGCACGGCGTGCTCGGTCGCGAGCAGCCCTTCCTTGTCGTACGCGCGCTGCACGGCGGCCTTCGCAAACTGAAACGCTTCCAGCATCGTCACGCGGCGGTTCTTGTCCGCGTCGGCCTCTTCACCTGTCAGAGCGTCGACGAAGTAACCGCCAAAGAGCGTTGCGTAGTTTTCGGCGCCGCTGCGCGTGGCCGTGATGATCGTCCGGCCCGGCCCCGACAGCTCGCTCACGAACGGGCCGCTGGCGCTCGCCGTGTTGACGAACACGATCTGCTTCATCGGTAGGCGCTTGAACTGTGTGGCGAAGTCGGCGGCGGAGATGTCGGGACCCGGGAGGTTGAACTTCGGCGTCTTGCCGTCGTAGCTGCCATGTCCGATCAGTACCACGTACAACGCGTCGTCCGCGGTCGCCTCTTTCGCAAACCTGTCGAAGGTCTTGTTGATCTCTTCCAGCGTTGCCTTGCCGGTGACGCGCGCTTCACCTTCTGCAGGCTGGTCGACGAGGTAGACCACGTGATCCTGCGGAATGCCCAGATGCCCCGCCGATTCGGCAAGCTCCGCGCCCCACTTGTGAAACAGCTCGCCATGCTCGGGATCACCCGCAAGGCCGACGACCACGAGGAGAAACGCATGGAGCATCAGCGTGTGCCAGCCATCATGAAAGACCCACTGCGCGGCGGTAGCCCCACTCCGCGCACACCAGCCCGACCAGCATGATCAGGATGATCGGCATGTTCCACAGCTCGCGCTCTTCGACCGAGGTCACGCCGCGGCCTGCATAGCTGACGTCCTCGGGAAGACCCGCGACGGTTGCCGTCGTGTAGAAGCGCCCACCGGTTTCATCCGCGATTCGCCGCAGCGGCGCTTCGTGCATCGTCGGGTCGAAATACTCAGCGTCGCCCGCGCCGGCGCGCACGTACGCAACGTTGGTGCCGATCGGCTTCCCCTCGCGGTCGGCGTCCACCGCGATTTCATACGCGCCAGGCACTGTACTGACGAACGTCCCTCGGTACTGGCCGTCGCGCTCACCGGTCCACTGGAGCGGCACATCGAGCGTCGTTCCGCCGGGGCGCGTCACACGCGCGATGACGTGCGCGTCGTTCAGCTCGACCCACGTCGGGTCGACCACGGACGCTTCAATCGTCACGGCTTCTCCCGGCTCGACGCGATCGGTCGTCGTGCTCGCCTCGATCGGCCCAGGGACATCAGTGACGAGCCAGCGCAGCATCTGCCGCCAGAAGTTCTCGTGCGTCTGATCCTCGAGCGTGATGCTGGCGTGCATCTGCCACTCCCACGAGTCCTGCGGAAGGAACGCGATCCCTTTACCACGCCCGTACGGCTGCCACACGAGCGCCGGCGTCGCGCGAAGACGCTCGTCGGTGCCGTTGAGCAGGACGGTTGCGGCCGGCTTGATCGCCAACGGAGCGTTGATCGTCGTGACCTGCGGCAGGTCGGGCCATCGCGCGGCCGACGCGGCCTCGCTGCCTGCGATCTGCGTGACCGCGTGGGCCTGGCCGGCGCGCGTGGGCAGCACCTTGAGACGTGCAAACGTCGTCGGCTCGGCCGCGCGCGTACGCGGGTCAATGACGAGGGGCAGTGCATCCGCGACCGGCGTGCCGCCGTAGCCGCCTTCGCCAAACGACCGCGCGCCGCCCAGCATCAACAGGCCGCCCCCGCGGCGATCGACGAAGTCCGCGATCATCTGGAGCTGATCGGCGCTGAACGCCGCCGCCTCGATGCTGCCGAGGATCAGCCCGTGGAAGGCGAACAGCTCGTCGCGCGTCTTCGGGAAGCCGCCCAGCAGCTCGTCGGGGGTGTCGACGTCGAGCCGGAGGAACTTGTTATCCGCGGTGCGCTGCAACGTGACGATCTGCAGATTCTTGTCGTCCGCGACGGCGCGCCGAATGAATTTCATCTCCGATCGAGGCTCGCCTTCGAAGTAGAGAATCTTTTCGCGGGTGTCACGCACGTCGACCAGCGATTGGCGCACGTTGTTCTGCGTCACCACCTCGCCCTGCTGCGGCGCGACTTTGAAGCTGAACACGCGGGGGCCAGGCTCGCTCGCCGTGGCGCGGACGCGCACCGTGGCCGGACTCCCGTCCACCGGCAGCTGCACTTTCTGCGACCCGACAATCCGGCCGTCGTCTTCGACGTCGAGCGTGACCGTCTGCCCCGCGTAGCCGCTTTGCGTGATCACGGCATCGACGAGGAGCGAGGCGCCCTTCAGCACCGTGCGCGGCGTGCTGACCCGATCGATCTGGACATCGCGCGGCAGCTTCGCGCTGCCGACGCCGACGGTGAAGACCGGCAGCTTTTCAGCCTTGAGATTGAGCAGCGAACTCGTCAGCGAGCCTTCGCTTGTGTCCGCGCCGTCCGTGACGAGCACGACGCCCGCGACAGGAAGCCCGGCGAGCTCGTCACGCACGCCGTCGAGCGCAGCGCCGATCTTCGTCTGCGAACCGCCGAACGTCAGGTCCTTCACGGAATTGACGCGGCCTGCGGTCGACGAGAAACGGAAGACTCGCACCAGAAAGCGATCGGACAAGGCCTTCAGCAGCGGACTCGAGTCGGCGGCCAGCTGCTGCCGCAGGAACTCCGCGCGCGGCTGGTTGTCGGTCCAGTCGGCGATCTGCATGCTGCGCGAGTCGTCCAGGAGCACCGCGACGACGTTCTGCTGCGGGATCGCCGCCTTGACGATGAGAGTTGGCCGGAAGAGACAGAAGACGACAAGCGCCAGCGCGACCATGCGGAGGACCGTGAGGACCACCCGATCGCGCGTGCGACCGTTCACTCCGACGCTGCGGTAGGTGATGACCGCGGCGGCCATGATGACCGCCGCGATGCCCGCCGCGACGAAAGACGCCGTCGTGACGTCGAAGCGGAAATCGCCTTGCTGAAAGACGACCGGCCGGTACGAGAAGAGTGCCTGAAACAGTTTTTCTAACACGGGCCTCTCTCCGCTGAATCTGGACGGGGCCCAAGCCCCCGAGCCCTGAGCCTTAAAGGCCTACGCCTGCTAAAGGCGGCGATCATAGTTTTAAAGGCGCCGGAACGGAAGCCTCGGTTCTTGTCAGTTTGTTCCAGACGCAGCTCAAAAACGTCGGATACGGGCGTCAAGCCTGACCTGCCTTATTGAATCATTGAATACAACAGCACATTAATACCAAGTGCGTAACCCGGAGGCGAGAACAAGCGCGAATACTCGCTGTCCTCGCGTTCCCGCTCGAACGAGTCGCCGATGTCGGTGTTGTGGGTCATCAGGACCATTATCCGGCGATGGTCGTCCCGAATGGCCCGGACGTGCACCTGGGCGCTGTCTTCATCGCGCTCCGACGTCTTGCCATTGTTCTTGAGCCAGAACGTCACGTTGGTGACTTGCGGCACCTTCTCGAGGTCGAACATTTCCCGCATGATCGGGTCGGCGGCAGAAATATCCTCGATTGGATGCTCCTCCGGCGGGAACACCTTACCGATCTCCGTGACCCAATGATCCCACGCCTCCGTGCCCCAGAAGTCATCAACCCAAAGAAAACCGCCCTTCAGCAGATACTCGCGAAGCATCGGGATCTCTTCATCCTTGATCCCGAGGGTGCCCACGTCTGACGCAATCAGGAACGGACACTCGTAGAGCTTGGCGTCCGTGAGCTTGATGACCCACGTGTTCGG
>Ga0114129_10017189_pt1 | contig 10303 bp, 3 predicted proteins | sample RhiMetdeltSRZDD1_FD_80071 | JGI IMG/M metagenome (GOLD analysis project Ga0114129, IMG submission 80071) | Populus rhizosphere microbial communities from Tennessee, USA - Rhizosphere MetaG P. deltoides SRZDD1 (version 2) (version 2) | ecosystem: Host-associated > Plants > Roots > Rhizosphere >... | reverse complement strand
GTCGCGCCCGCGGTCGGCACGGCGCTGTACGTGACCCTCGGCGCCCGCTCGGTGGCGATCCTCGACGCGGCCACGTTCCTGCTCTGCGCCGGGCTCGTCGCGGCCGTCCGGGTCCGGGAGCCGAAGGCCGAACCGCGGGCCCGGAGCTGGGGCGCCGAGCTGGTGGCCGGTGTCGTGCACATCGCGCGTACGCCGCGGATCCGCGAGGTCGTGCTGGCCATGGGCGGCGCGACACTCGCGTTCGGCTTCTTCGAGTCCGTCATCTTCGCGGTGGCCGACGAGGGCCTACACCGGCCCGCCTCGTTCGTCGGCATCGCCACGATCGCCAAGGGCGTCGGCTCGGTGCTCGGCGGGCTGACGGCGATCCGGATCCTCCGCGTCCTCCCGGCGGGCCGGGAGCCCCGGCTGACCGTGCTCGGCCTCGGCCTGCTCGCGGCCGGCTCCACGTTGATGCTCGTGCCGGCCGCCGTGCCCGTGCTCGCGGGCGTCGCCGTCATCGGCCTCGGCATCCCGATGGCTATCATCGGGCTGTTCACCGTGGCCCAGCACCACACGCCACAATCCTTGCAGGGCCGGGTCTCCGGCTCGGCGAGCACGCTGGTGACCGCGCCCCAGATCGTATCGGTCGCCGTCGGCGCCGCGCTGATCGGCTCGGTCGACTTCCGGATCCTGCTCATCGTCATGGCCGCCGCGGTCGTGGTCGCGGCGAGCTACCTGTGGTCCCGCACGGTCGTGGTGGAGGTGGCGCGCTGATGTGCGGCATCGCCGGTTTCCTGGCATTCGACGGTGTACCCCCCACGACCGACGGGATCTGCGCGCTCATGGCGTCCACAATGGACCGTCGTGGGCCGGACGGCGGCGGCCGCTGGCACGACGCGCACGCCGCGATGGTCTTCCGGCGGCTCGCCGTCATCGACCTCGTGGGCGGGTCGCAACCGATGGTCGCCGAGGAGGACGGCCACCCGGTCGCGGTGCTCAACTACAGCGGCGAGATCTTCAACTACGTCGAACTGCGGACCCAGCTCGAGAGTCACGGTCACACCTTCCGCACGCGCAGCGACACCGAGGTCGTCCTTCGGGCCTACCTCCACTGGGGTACGGGGTGTGCCGAGCGCTTCGTCGGCATGTTCGCTTTCGCCGTGTGGGACATCCGGCGGCAGGAGCTGGTGCTGATCCGGGACCGGTTCGGCATCTACCCGCTGTACTACCACCGCGGTGCCGGCGCCGTCGTGTTCGGCTCGGAGCCGAAGGCGGTGCTCGCGTACCCGGGGGTGCCGGCCGAGGTCGACGTCGACGGGCTGCGGCAGATGCTCTCGTTCGCGCCGGTCCCGGGCCGCAGCGTCTACAGTGGACTGTCCGAGGTGGAGCCCGGCCATATCATCCGGTTCGCGCGCTCCGGGACGGTCTCGTCGCACTGCTACTGGCGGCTGCCGGCCCGCCCGCACACCGACGACCTCGACACCACGATCGCGACTGTCCGGGCGCTGCTGGAGGACAGCGTCGCCGGCCAGATCGTGTCGGACGTGCCGATCTGCACGCTGCTCTCGGGCGGGCTCGACTCCAGCGCGATCGCGGCGCTGGCGACCCGGGCGCTCGGTGGTGACGGCGAGCGGCTGCGGACGTTCTCGCTCGACTTCGCCGGGCACACCCAGCGGTTCCGGCCCGGCGAGATGTACGCGCAGCCCGACGCCCCGTACGCCTCCGCGATGGCGACGTGGCTGCGCAGCGACCACACCGACGTCGTCATCGACTCGACCGACCTGCTCGACGACACCGCCCGGGCCGGCGTGATCCGGGCGCTGGACATGCCCTCGCCCGGCGGCGACCAGTACACGTCGCTCTACCTGCTGTGCCAGACGGTCCGGACGAAGTCGACGGTGATGATCACCGGCGACGCGGCGGACGAGCTGTTCGGCGGCTACCTGTGGTACCACGACACCTGGTACCGCGACGCGGCGACCTTCCCGTGGCTGGCCGCCTCGCACCGGATGGAGATGCTCACCGGACTGCTCGACCGCGGGCTGGTCGGCCGGCTCGACCTCGAGAACGCCAGCCGCGACCACTACGCGGACGCGCTCCGCGAGGTGCCCGTCCTGCCCGGCGAGACCGGCCTCGACCGGCGGATCCGCGAGATCACGTACTTGAACGTGACGCGATACCTGCGCGTCGTGCTCGACCGCAAGGACCGCATGGGCATGGCTTCCGCACTGGAGGGGCGGGTGCCGTTCCTCGACCACCGGCTCGTCGAGTACGTGGCGAACGTACCGTGGGCGATGCACACCTTCGACGGTCGCGAGAAGAGCCTGCTGCGGGCGGCCGTCCGCGACCTCCTGCCGCCCAGCATCCTCGACCGGGTGAAGGCGCCGTACCCGACGACGCAGGATCCCGCGTACGCGACCGGGCTCCGTACCCGCCTCGCCGCGATCCTCGACGACCCGTGCGCGCCCGTACGACCGCTGCTCGACCTCGACCGGGCGGAGGCCGCCCTGCGCGGCCCGGCCTTCGGCGCGCGGCTCGGCATCACCCGGCTCAGTGTCGACCTCGCCGTCCAGCTCAACCAGTGGCTCGCCGACCGCCCGGTGACGGTCCGCGCATGACGACGGAGCGCCTCCCGCTCACCCCCGCGCAGCGGGGCCTGCACTTCACGCACCGCCTCGCCGGGGACACGGCCGTCTACCACGTGCCGATCGCCTTGCGGGTACGCGGTCCGCTTGCGCGCGAGGCCGTCCAGCGGGCGGTCGACACCCTGCTCGCGCGCCACCAGGCGTTGCGGACCACGGTCGAGGAGTCCGACGGCAGTGGGGTGCAGATCGTCCACCCGCCCGAGGCCGCACCCCGGGTCGAGGTGCGCTGGTACGACGACGGCCCGGCCGACGTGACGGGGCGGGCGCTGGTACCGTTCGACCTCGCCGGCGGGCCGCTGTGGCGCGTCGAGGTGGTCCGCCTCGGGCCCGACGAGTACGCGGTGATCCTCACGTTCCACCACCTCGTCATCGACGAGCCGTCGGCGACGGTGCTCGGCCACGAGTTCCGAGCGGCGTACGCCGGCGACCCGCTGCCCGACCCCCTACCCGGCTCGTCGTACGTCGACCTCTGCCGCGTCCTGCGCGACCGCGACGACGGCGACGGGCTCGCGTACTGGCGCGACCGGCTCGGCGGCGGCCCGCTGCCGGTGCTGCCCCAGGAGGAGGACGGCGCGCCGGCGACCGCGCTGTACCGCGGCGACCGGGTACGCCTGGCGATCGCACCGTCCACCGTGGACACGTTGAACGCGTTCTGTGTCCGCCACCGCGTCTCGCCGTTCATGGTCTTCCACGCGGCGCTGGCCGTCCTGCTGTACGGCTGGACCGGCGAGCCGCGGGTGGCGGTCGGTACCCCCATGAGCAGCCGCCCCGACGATCAGTACGCCGAGACCGTCGGCTTCTTCCAGAACACGGTCGTCTTGCTGTCCACAGTGGACTCCGAGCGCAGCTTCGCCGACCTCGTCCGGGCGAGCCGCCGTACGGTACTGGAAGCCGTGCAGTACCGGCACACGCCGTTCGAGACGGTCGTCGAGGCGATCCGCCCGGCCCGGGACACGACGCGCAACCCCCTGTTCCAGGCGGCCATGGTCTACAACCGCGTCAAGGTGGAGAACGAGTGGTCGCTCGACGGGCTGGGGGTCGAGCCGCTGCTCTTCGACTGGCCGATGGCGCCGTTCGACCTGACCGTGACGTTCGTCCACGAGCGGGATGCCATGCGCGGCGACATCGCGTACGACACGAGCCGGTTCCGCCGCGCGACGATCGAGGGGCTGGGCGCGACGCTCGAGCGGCTGCTGCCCGCGCTGCTGGCCGATGCGGACGCGCCGGTGGCGAAGGCGCCGCAGCCCCAGCGGCTCGTACCGGCGCCCCGCCGCGCCGACCCGGCGGTCGCCTCGCGGCCCGGGCCGCGTGAGGAGGTCCTCAGTGGACTGTTCCGCGAGGTGCTCGGCGTCACCGACGTCGGCGTCGATGACGACTTCTTCGAGCTGGGTGGCCACTCGTTGCTCGCCGGCCGGCTGGTGAGCCGCGTGCGCGCCGTGCTCGACGCGGAGCTGTCGCTGCGCGACCTGTTCGAGGCGCCCACCGTCGCCGGGCTGGTCGCACGGATGCGCCGTACCCACGAAAAGCCGGCGACGCGGACCGTGCGGCCGGCGCGGTGCCCGCTCTCGGCGGCGCAGCGGGGCCTGTGGTTCCTGCACCGGTTGGAGGGGCCGAGCCCGACCTACAACGTGCCGCTGGTGCTGCGGTTTGCCGGGACGGTCGACGCCCCCGCGCTGGACGCCGCGCTGCGGGACGTGGTCGCACGGCACGAGAGCCTGCGCACGACCTTCCCGGAGGTGGACGGCGAGCCCTGCCAGGTGGTCGTCGACCCGGCTACGTGCGGCTTCGCGTTGACGGTCGTCGACGTCGGAGATCGCGACTTGGAGGAGCTGCTCCGGGCGGCGGTGCGGCACCGGTTCGACCTCGCGGCGGAGATGCCGATGCGGGCGTGGCTGTACCGGTCGGCGGACGGTACCGACGCGCTCCTGCTTGTCCTGCACCACATCGCGAGTGACGGCTGGTCGCTCGGGCCGCTGGGGCGGGACATGGCGGCGGCGTACGCGGCGCGGCGCGCGGGACGGCCGCCGGACTGGCCGGAGCCGGCGGCGCAGTACATCGACTTCACGCTGTGGCAACGCGACCGGCTCGGCACCGTGGACGATCCGGCGAGCCTCGCCGCCCGGCAGGCCGGGTTCTGGCGCGAGACGCTGGCCGGACTGCCGGACGAGCTGCGCCTGCCGGTGGACCGGCCGCGGCCGCCCGTCGCGAGCCACCGCGGCGCGACCGTCGACGTGGACTGGGACGCTGGCCTGCACCGGGCGGTCATCGCGCTGGCCCGCGCGACGAACTGCACCGTCTTCATGGTGCTGCAGGCCGCCCTCGCGACGCTGCTGTGCCGGCTCGGCGCCGGGACCGACATCCCGCTCGGCGCGCCCAGCGGCAACCGCGGCGACGACGCGTTCGCGAACCTCGTCGGGTTCGCGGTGAACACGCTTGTGCTGCGCACCGACGTGTCGGGCGACCCGACGTTCCGCGAGCTGGTCGGCCGCGTCCGGGAGGCGGACCTGGCCGCGTTCGCCGCGCAGGACCTGCCGTTCGAGGCGGTCGTCGAGGCGCTGAACCCGCCGCGGTCGCTGGCCCGGCACTCGCTGTTCCAGGTGATGTACTCGCTGCAGCACGACCCCGCGGCCGACCTGCGCCTGCCGGGCATCACGACCACGGTCGGCCAGACGCACACGGCCGTGGCGAAGTTCGACCTGTCCGTCCTGCTGCACGAGCGTGCGGCGACGGCGGGCATCGCCGGCGTCGTCGAGTACGCCACCGACCTGTTCGACCGGTCCACAGTGGACCGCATCGTCGACCGGCTGCACCGCCTGCTGCGCCAGGTGACCGCCGACCCGGACCGGCGCCTCGGCGAGCTCGACCTGCTCGACCCGGACGAGCGCGACCGCGTGCTCGTGCGGTGGCAGGGTGAAGAGCACCCGGAGCCGGTCCTGCGGTGGTGCGACGCCGTCGCGCACCAGGCGTCCCGGACGCCCGGTGCGACGGCGGTCGTGTACGGTACGGCGTCGCTCACGTACGCGACCCTGGACGCGCACGCGAACCGCCTCGCCCGGCGGCTGGTCGCGGACGGCGTGGGGCCCGATCAGCTGGTCGCGGTCGCGCTGCCGCGCTCGGTCGACCTCCTCGTCGCGCTGCTGGCCGTGCACAAGGCCGGCGGGGTGTACCTCCTGATCGACCCCGACCAGCCGCCGGCGCGCCAGGAGACGATCCTGCGCGACGCGGCGCCGACCGTGGTGCTGACCGACACCGATGCTCCCGGCTTTCCGGACGGCGACCTCGGCGCGCCCCGGTCCCGCCCGGCCGACGCGGCGTACGTCCTCTACACGTCCGGCTCGACCGGTACGCCCAAGGGCGTCGTCGTCGAGCACCGGGCCCTCATGCGGTACCTCGAGTACGCGGTCGCGGAGTTCCCCGGCCTGGCCGGGTGGGTGCGGGTGCCGACCGCGATCGGCTTCGACCTCACGGTCAGCGGGCTGCTGCCGCCACTGATGGTCGGCGGGTGCGTCGATCTCGGCCCGCTCGACGGGCCACGCGCGCAGCCCGTCTCGTTCCTCAAGGTGACGCCGAGCCACCTGGCGCTGCTGGACTGGGCGCCGTACGGCGAGGTGATGTTCGGCGGCGAGGTGCTGACCGGCGCGGCATTGCGGGCGTGGCGGGCGGCGTACCCGGACCTGATGGTCGTCAACGAGTACGGGCCGACGGAGACGACGGTCGGCTGCACGATCCACCTGCTCCCGCCTGGTCGGGCCGTACCGGACGGCCCGGTGCCGATCGGCCGCCCGGTGTGGAGCACGCAGGTGTACGTGCTCGACGCGTATCTGGCGCCGGTACCCGTGGGCGTGCCGGGCGAGCTGTACGTGGCCGGCGGACAGCTCGCCCGCGGGTACCTCAACCGTCCCGGGTGGACGGCCGAGCGCTTCCAGCCCGATCCGTACGGACCGCCGGGCGGGCGTATGTACCGCACCGGCGACCTCGGCCGGTGGACCACGCAGGGCGAGCTGGAGTACCTGGGCCGGATCGACAGCCAGGTCAAGGTACGCGGCCACCGGGTCGAGCCCGGCGAGATCGAGGCCACGCTGCTGCGCCACAACGGCGTACGGGCGGCGGCGGTGACCGTCGACGACCGGCAACGGCTGGTGGCGTACGTCGTCGGAGACACCGACGGGCTGCGCGACCACGTCGCCGCGCAGCTGCCCGCGTACCTCGTGCCGGACGCGATCGTGCCGCTCGACGCGCTGCCCCTTTCCCCCAACGGCAAGCTCGACCGGGCTGCGCTCCCGGCGCCCCGATGGGCGCGGCCGGCCGGCCGGCCGCCGGCCACGGGTACCGAGCACGCCCTCGCCCGGCTGTTCGCCGATGTGCTCGACGCCGGCGAGGTCGGGGTCGACCAGAGCTTCTTCGCCATCGGCGGGCATTCGCTGCTGGCCGTACGCCTGGTGGCCCGCATCCGGGACGAGCTGGGCCGGACCGTACCGGTGAGTGCGCTCGTCGCGCACCCGACCGTGGCGGACCTGGCGTCCACTATGGACAGTGCAACCCAGACCGGCCCGGTCGCGCAGCTGCGTACGCGGCACGGGCCTACGGCCACCGTCGCCCTCGTCCATCCGGTCGGCGGCACCCTGTTCTGCTACGGCGACCTCGTCGACCGCCTGCCGGACGGGCTCGCCGTCGTCGGGTGCGAGCGGCTGCCCGGCACGTACCCGCCGGAGGAGTCGCTCACCGCGGTCGCGGAGCGGCACGCGGCGGCTCTGGATGCAGCGGTACCCACCGGCCCGCTCGTGCTGGCCGGCTGGTCGGTCGGGGGCGTTCTGGCGCACGCGATCGCGGGCCGGCTGGTCGCCGCCGGGCGGCCGGTCGCTGGACTGTCCATTGTGGACTCGCTCGCCACCCGGACCGGGGCGGACCGGGCCCGCCTCCGGGCCGAGGCGGCGCGGCTGCGCACCGGCGCCGATCCGGAGCTGACGGCGGCGTACGGCCTCGCGCCGGACCACGGCGACGCGGACGGCCTGCTCGACCACTGGGCGCACCTGCTCGACCTGGTAGCCGCCTACGAGCCCGAGCCGGTCGCCGTACCCGCGCGGCTGTTCGCCGCTCGCGACAACCCGGGCGACCTGCCGGACCGGATCGTCGCCAGCTGGTCCGGGCTCTGCGGCGGGTTGACGGTGGTCCCGGTGCCCGGCAACCACCTCACAGTGCTGCGCCCGCCCGCCGTCGACGCGCTGGCGGCGGTGTTTCGTGAGTGACCCGATGGGCAGCTGGTTCGAGCAGGCCGGGGTACGGTCGCAGCGGCGGCGCGTCCTGCACGAGGACGGCGAGCAGGGCCTGGTCCTCTTCCCCGAGAAGGAGGTGCCGTACCTCGCCAACGAGGCGGTCGCGGCGCTGCCGCCCGCCACCCGGAAGGCGCTGGTGGCCCGCCACCTCTACCAGTACCTGCTGTTCACCGTCCACCTCGAAACCAAAGTGGTGAACCGGGGCGTCGCGATGGTGGCGTACAACGAGGTCGACCACCCCGTCGCGGCGGCGACCCGGCTGGACGCGCTGAAGATCTACTGCGACGAGGGGTACCACGCACTGTCCAATTTGGACATCATCCAGCAGATCGAGCGGGCCACGGGGATCGCGGCGCTGCCGTACGACTTCCAGCCGCGGCTCGACCGGCTCGACCGGACGGCCGACCGGTTCCTGCCGGAGCACACGTCGCTCGGCCGGCTGCTGCAGGTCGTCGTCTTCGAGACCGTGGTCACGTCGATCCTGTCGGACCTGCCGCACGACCCGAGCGTCTACCGGGTCGTCCGCGGCGTCGTCGCCGACCACGCGCGGGACGAGGCGTACCATCACGCGTTCTTCGTACGGTTCTTCCGCGACCTGTGGACGTACCTGTCGCCGGACCTGCGGATCCGCGTCGCCAACGCGATCCCGCACCTCATCGACGACTGCCTGCGGCCCGACCTGGGATCCGTACACGCTTCCCTTTGCGCGGCCGGGCTCGCCCCGACGCTCGTGTCCGACATCGTCGACGACAGCTACCCGGAGTCGGCCGTACGCGCCGCGATCCGCCTCGCGTCGCGGCACACCGTCCGGCTCTGCGCCGGGGTCGGCGCGTTCGACCTGCCCGGTGCCGCGGACCAGCTGTACGAACGGGGGCTCGCACCATGACCGCATATCCGCTGTCGGCGCCGCAGCAGGCAATCTGGTTCGAGGAGCAGCTGCAACGGGGTACGGGCAACACCGGCTTCTTCTCCGTCACGCTCATCGGCGACGTCGACGAGGCGCACGTGGCCACCGCGTGCGAGGCCGTCGTCCGTCGCCACCAACCCATCCGGACGATCGTCCGCATGGCCGGAGACCAACCCCTCCTTGAGGTCCAGCCCGAAGACACGCCGCTCGTGTACAGCACGGCCGACGTACCGTGCGCGCCGGGCGCCGAGGTCGACACCGCCCGGTCCTGGCGCGATCTCGGTGGCAAGCGGCGCTTCGCGTTGACCCGCGAGGTGTCCATCGCGTTCACGCTCCTGCGCCACGGCCCGGGGCGCCGGACGCTCGTCGTGGTCGCCCACCACCTCTGCTACGACGGCCGGTCCAAGTTCGTCTTCGCCCGCGACTTCGCCGCCGCGCTCACCGCGTTGCGCACCGAGGGTCCGGCCGCGCTGCGCGTTGATGTCCCGGCCGCGCTGCCGCCCGCCCCGTGGCCGGCGCTGCCCGAGGCGACCGACGACGAGTGCGCGCGGGCCATCGAGTTCTGGCGGGCGCGGGACCTCGCCACCCACGAGCCGCTGCGGCTCCCGCGCGGGACGCCGGCCAGCCCGGCCGCCGGCACGATCGGCGAACGGAGCGTCGACGGCGAGATCCGCGGTCGGCTCGTCGAGCAGGCGAAAGCGGCCGGCACCAACCTGTTCGGCGCCGTACTGGCCTCGCTCGCCCTGACGCTGTACGGCTACGGCAACACCCGGCTCGTCCTCTGCGCGCCGGTCGACATCAGCACACCGCAGACCCGCGACCTGATCGGGCTCGCCGTCAACGTGGTGCCGATGGCGCTGACCGTGGACGGCGCCGACACGTTCCAGACCGTGCTCGGCAAGGCGCACGCGGCGCGGCAGCACCTCAAGGACTTCCGGCTCGTACCCTTCCAGCGGCTCGGCGTCGGCGGCGCACGCGCCCTGTTCTCCCGGATCTCCCTGTCGTACATGCGCATGGCGACCGACGTCCCGGGCGTACCGGGGCTGGAGACCCGCTGGAACTTCCTCGGTCACAACCACGCGCAGACGTTCGACCTCATGCTGCACGTGCGCGACGCGTACGACCGCATCGTGCTGCGGCTCGACTTCTCCGGCCACGAGGTGGACGCGGCGACCGCTACCACGGTCGCCGAGCACCTCCGCGCGGTCATGGCGCAGGCCGTCACGCTCCCGGCCACGCGCCTGCGGGATCTGGCGCTGTTCCCCGCCGACGGCTCGGTGACCGTACGGGCCACGGGTGCGGAGCCCCCGTCGCTCGCCGCCGTCTGCGCCGCACAGGACCCGGACCGTGTCGCGGTATGCGGACCGGACGGGCCCGTCACCTTCCGCGAGCTGGCGCTGGACCGGCTCGGACCCCTGCCGGACGGCCGGTTGGCCGCCGCGCTGGACTGGCAGTCGCGCCGGCTCGACCTCCCCGCGGGTACGCGCACGCTCGCGCTC
>Ga0114129_10017188_pt1 | contig 10303 bp, 8 predicted proteins | sample RhiMetdeltSRZDD1_FD_80071 | JGI IMG/M metagenome (GOLD analysis project Ga0114129, IMG submission 80071) | Populus rhizosphere microbial communities from Tennessee, USA - Rhizosphere MetaG P. deltoides SRZDD1 (version 2) (version 2) | ecosystem: Host-associated > Plants > Roots > Rhizosphere >... | reverse complement strand
TTCTCGGCAAGCTTCTTCTTGTACGCCTCGAGTCGTACGCTGATTCCCGCGTCACCGACGGCGAGGATCTGCGCCGCAAGCACGCCGGCATTCGTCGCGCCTGGCTTCCCAATAGACACCGTCGCGACGGGCACGCCGGGAGGCATCTGTACAGTCGAGAGCAGCGCGTCCAGACCCTTGAGCGCTGACGAATCGATCGGCACGCCGATGACCGGCAGGGTCGTGTGAGCCGCAACGACGCCGGCGAGATGGGCGGCCGCGCCGGCGCCAACGATGAATACTCTCACGCCACGGCCAGGCGCCTCTCGAATCAGGCGTATCACGCGATCTGGCGATCGATGCGCCGAGGCGACGGTCCAGTCGCACTGAACCTGCAACTCGCGAAGCACGTCGACGGCGCCTTGCATCACCGGTGCGTCCGAATCGGAGCCCATGAGGATCAAGACTGACATGTTCATTACTTGACCGGGGGCTTCGCCCCGCCGGACCCCCCATCGCCGTCGCTCGCGGGGACCCCTCCGCCCCGCTCCAGCGGGGCGCGCCCGTGACGCGCCTGGCTGGTTAAAGTCGCATCATAGCGGCAGTGCCTTCAATCCAATATCGCGGCGATAGTGCATGCCGTCGAAGGATATCGCCGAGACGCCTTCATATGCGCGGGCGACCGCGGCCTCGAACGTCGCGCCGCGGCCAACGACCGTGAGAACGCGTCCGCCGGCGGTGACGATGGCTTCCTCTTCACCAGCGCGTCGCGTGCCCGCGTGAAGGACGAGAACGTCTTCGAGTCGTTCGGCGTCATCGAGCCCGGAAATCGGGAGACCCATCGGCCCTGAACCAGGATAGCCCTTCGATGCGAGCACGACGCCGACATGTTTTCGGCCGCTGAACCGGATCGACGATCCGAGGAGCGTGCCGGCGGCGGCCGCCGCGAGGTGCGGAACGAGATCCCCCTCGACAGCCGGAATCACCACCTGCGCCTCCGGATCGCCGAATCGGACGTTGAACTCGATCACCTTAGGACCATCGCAGGTGAGCATCAACCCGGCGTAGAGGAATCCGCGGTACTCGTGACCATCGGCAGCAAGGCCCTCGACGACGGGCTGGACGATCTCGCGCATGATTCGCGCGTGAAGCGCATCGTCGACGAGCGCGCTCGGCGCAAACGCACCCATGCCGCCCGTGTTGGGACCTTCGTCGTGATCGAAGGCGCGCTTGTGGTCTTGCGCCGTCAACAGCGGCACGGCGCGTGTGCCGTCGCAAAGCGCAAAGAAAGAGACTTCCGGTCCCGTGAGACATTCCTCGATCACGAGACGCGTGCCGGCGTCGCCGAACTGCCGCTCCTTCATCGCGGCGTCGACAGCCCGGTCCGCGCTCGCACGATCGTGGGCCACGACGACACCTTTTCCTGCAGCGAGTCCGTCGGCCTTTACAACGACAGGAAACCCCAGCTCACCGCGCGCGATCAACGCGTGCGCGGAAGACGCATCGTCGCACACGCGGTAACGCGCCGTGGGGATGCCGTGCTTTGCCATGAAGGTCTTCGCGAAGACCTTGCTGCATTCGAGCTGCGCAGCCGCGCGTGTGGGACCGACGATCGGAAGACCGCTGGCGACGAAAAGATCGACCAGCCCGCGAGCGAGTGGAAGCTCGGGGCCCACGACGGTCAGATCGACGCGTTCGCGTGTGGCGAGCGCGAGCAGCCCTTCACAATCGGCGGCATCGACGGCTGCGAGCCGCGCGTGCCGAGCGATGCCGGGGTTGCCAGGGGCCGCAACCACCTCGTCGACGCCGGATTCCCGAGCGAGCTTCCACGCGAGCGCGTGCTCGCGGCCACCGCCGCCCACGACAAGGACCTTCATACTCAGCAGTCAAACCCAATATTTTGAGGGAATTACGAACAAGGGTCGAATCGGGGCTGGTGACGCGGACGACCTGAGCTTTATTGCAAAAAAACCGTGAGTTACCTGTGATAGCCTAACACACTCTGTCGGACTCTTCGGGCCTCACCGGGGGCAGGCCGCTAAGGAGGTGTATTCGGATTGGCTGAAGTCAAAGTGCAGGAAGGGGAATCAATCGAAAGTGCGCTGCGCCGTTTCAAACGGAAAGTGCAGCAGGAAGATATCATCAAGGATATCAAGAAGCACTCGTTTTATCTGAAGCCAGGTGATCGGCGCCGCGCCAAGCAGGCGCTCGCACGGAAGCGTACGCGCAAAAAGCAACGCCGCGAATCGGATTAGGGGCGTCGAACAGCAGGCCCCGTTCGCGTGGCCGACCATGATGGTCGGTCCCGCAGCGGGGCCATTCCCGTTGGTGCGCGGGCGGGACATCGAGTTGGTGAGAGGTGGGGCCGATGGAGTTTCAGGACAAAACGTTGCACTGCGTAGACTGCGGAACGGAGTTCATCTGGACGGCAGGGGAGCAGCTCTTCTTCGCCGACAAGAACTTCAAGAACGAACCCAAACGGTGCAAGAGCTGCAAGGCGAAGCGCGCTTCGCGCCCCTCGGGCGCCAGCGGCCCAATCGCCAGGGAACGCGTCGAGACGACCACGAACTGCTCGGCGTGCGGGAAGGAAACAACAGTGCCGTTCCGGCCGACGCAGGGGCGCCCCGTGTTCTGCCGCGAATGCTTTCAGCAGCGTAAATTCGCGGGGGCCAGCGGCATCTAGTCCTGAGCTTCACGAGTCCTCGAGAGGCCACGCCGTCGGGGCGTGGCCTTTTCTTTTTTGGCCCCGCAAGGGCTGGAACGAATCGCCGGATCGAATCGTCTGTCGCGCGCGTCTAAAAATTGATCAGAACGTGCGCGGGGCCGGGTTTTGCGAACGTACCACCGGCCAGCACCCGGCTCATCGTCGGTGACCTGTAATTCTTTTATGCGTCAACCAGTCAAAACCGTTCTGTTACTGCTCGGCCTCGGGACAGTGTTGGCAACGGAGGCCTGCCGGAACGGAGGTGAGGCGCAACCGCAAGCGCATGGAGGCGCGCCACCTCCGTCGGCGGTCAAAGTGGTGACGGTCGAATCGAGACCAATCGAACAGACGTCCGAATTCATCGCAACGATTCGATCGCTGCGTTCGACGACGATTCAACCCGAAGTCGAAGGGATCATCTCGAACATCCTGGTCAAGTCAGGCGATCGAGTGCAGGTCGGGACGCCGCTCGTACAGATCGACCAGGATCGCCAGCAGGCCGCGGTGCGCAGCACCGAGGCCAACCGCGCGGGCGTCGAAGCCGACGTTCAGTACTGGACCCAGCAGGTGAAGCGCCTCGACGCGCTCGTCCAAGCTGGCGCGATCAGCCGACAGGAATTCGATCAGGCGCAGAACTCGCTGCGGACGGCGCAAGCGCAGCTCGCCGCGCTCGACGCGCAGGTTCGCCAAGGCCGCGTCCAGCTTCAGTATTACCGGGTGGTCGCGCCGCAGGCCGGGGTCGTCGGCGACATTCCCGTTCGCAAAGGCGATCGCGCGACGAACTCCACCGTGATCACGACGATCGATCAAATCGAATCGCTCGAAGCGTACATTCAGGTTCCGCTCGACCGTGCGACACAGCTGCGCATCGGGCTGCCGGTACAGCTGCTCGATGACCAGGGCAAAGTCGCCGCGACGAACCCGATTACGTTCGTGGCGCCGCGCGTGGATCCGGCGACGCAGACGGTGCTCGTCAAAAGCCTGCTGCGGCAGGTGCCGAAACCGGTCCGCGTCCAGCAGTTCGTTCGCGCCCGGATCGTGTGGCACTCGGTCGAGGGGATTACGGTCCCCGTGACGGCCGTGACGCGGATCAACGGCCAGTATTTCTGCTTCGTCGCCGAACCGGCCGGCCAGGGGCTCGTCGCGCGCCAGAAGCCGCTCCAGGTTCGCGAGATTGTCGGCAACGACTACGTCGTGACGAGCGGACTGAAGCCCGGCGACAAGTTGATCGTCTCGGGAATCCAGAAAATCGGCGAAGGAGCTCCTGTCCGCGCCGACTGACACCCCATGTTCGTAGACACGTTCATCCGCCGTCCGATCCTCGCGTCGGTCTGCTCGCTCGTTCTCGTGCTCGCCGGCGCGGTTGCCATTCCAACAATGCCGGTCGCGCAGTACCCGAGTCTCGCGCCGCCGCAGGTCAACGTGACTGCCATCTACACCGGCGCGAATGCGCAGGAGGTGGAGACCGCAGTCACCACGCCTCTCGAACAGGCAATCAACGGCGTCGAAGGCATGCTCTACATGACGTCATCGAGCACGAACAGCGGCGTATCGACCATAACGGTCACGTTCGACATCACGCGCAATCAGGATGTCGCCGCCGTCGACGTGCAGAACCGGGTGAACCAGACGCTCGGCCGCATGCCCGCCGAAGTGCGCACGACCGGGATCACCGTCCAGAAGCAGTCGACCGGATTCATCATGGCCGTCGGCGTCTTCTCCGAAAGGGGAATGTACGACTCGCTGTTCCTCAGCAACTATCTCGACGTCTTCATCAAGGACGCAATCAAGCGTGTCGCTGGCGTCGGCGACGTCGTGATCTTCGGTGAACGCAAATACTCGATGCGGCTGTGGCTCGATCCTGACCGGCTTGCGGGCCGGGGGTTGACGGCCGGCGATGTCGTGGCGGCCCTGCAGCAGCAGAACGTGCAGGTTGCCGCCGGCAGCCTCGGACAGGCGCCGGCGCCATCGGGTCAGTCGTATCAGCTCAGTGTGCGCGCGCTCGGTCGCTTGAGCGAAGCCTCGGAGTTCGAGAACATCATCCTCAAGAGTGGCGCGGACGGCGCGCTCGTCCGGCTCAAGGATGTCGGCCGTGCCGAGCTGGGCGCGGAAACATATGCGGCCGACCTGCGCTTCCAGGGAGTCCAGGCGGTTGGCTTCGGCGTCACGCAGCTGCCGACCGCGAACTCTCTCGACGTCGAACGAGCTGTGACCGCGGAGCTCGATCGCCTCTCCGCGTCCTTTCCGCCCGGTCTGCGCTACATGGTCGCGTTCAACACGACCGACGTCGTTCAAGCATCGATCTACGAGGTCGTGAAAACGCTCCTCGAAGCGATCGTGCTCGTCGTGCTCGTCATCTTCGTGTTTCTCCAGACGTGGCGCAGCACGCTCATTCCGGCAATCACGATTCCGGTGTCCCTCGTCGGCGCGTTCGCGTTCGTCAAGGTGATGGGATTCTCGATCAACACGCTGACGCTCTTCGGCATCGTCCTCGCCACCGGCATCGTCGTCGACGATGCGATCGTCGTCATCGAGAACATCGAGCGTCACATCGACGAGTACAAGGTGACCGCGAGGAAAGCGGCATCGGATGCGATGCGCGAAGTGCTCGGGGCCGTCGTTGCGACGGGGCTCGTCCTCATCGCGGTGTTCGTGCCGGTCGCGTTCTTCCCGGGCACGACCGGACGTCTCTACGCGCAGTTCTCGATCACGATTGCGTTCGCGGTGGCGTTGTCGGTTTTCAACGCCGTGACGCTGACTCCGGCGCTGTCTGCGCTGCTGCTGCGGCAGACGCACGGAAAGGGAAGGTTCTTCACGTTCTTCGAGCGCGTGATTTCCAGCGGAACGAAGGGCTACCTGGCAGTCCTCCGGCGTGGGCTCGCCATTCGCTGGGCGATCGTCATCCTCTTCGTCGCGACGCTCGGCGCCACGTGGTGGGTGTATCGAACGGTGCCGCAGGCGTTTATCCCCGAGGAAGATCCGGGGTACTTCATCATCCAGGTAGTGGCGCCAGCAGGCGCGTCGCTGGAGTATTCGGGCGCGATTGCACGACAGGCCGAGGCAATCATCAGCAAGGACCCCGACGTCATGGCGATGTTCTCCGTCATGGGCTTCAGCTTCAGCGGCGCGGCATCGAACCAGGGCCTCATGTTCGTACGGCTCAAGCCGTTCGAAGCGCGAATCGGCGAACAGCACTCGGTCCAGTCCGTGCTGAGACGAGTCGGCGGTCAGCTGTTCGGCCTTCCCGGCGCCATCGTGGTGGCGTTCACGCCGCCGTCGATTCAAGGTTTGAGCCGGTTCGGTGGGTTCGAATTCCAGGTGCTCGATCAGAGCGGCGGCGATATCAGCCGCCTCGCACAGGCAACCTATGCGATCGTGGGCGCGGGCAGCAAGTCTCCGAAGCTGCGTCCGCCGCTCTTAACCACGTTCACGACCAACGACCCGCAGCTGCAGGTCACGATCGATCGTCAGCGCGCACTGGCGCTCGGGCTGCCGCTCAGCGAGGTGACCAACGCGCTGCAGGTCTTCCTCGGCTCGCAATACGTCAACGACTTCGAGTTCAACAACCGCGCATATCGCGTCTACGTTCAGGCAGACCAGCAGTTTCGGTCCAACCCGCGGGCGCTTGCGCAGCTCTACGCGCGAACCCGCAGCGGCGCAATGGTGCCACTCGAGCAAGTCGTGCAGATGAAGGAGATCACGGCGCCCCAGGTCATCAACCACTTCAATCTGTTTCGGTCGGCAACGATCAACGGCGCGGCCGCACAAGGCGTCAGCTCGGGCGAAGCGTTACAAGAAATGGAGCGGCTGGCTCAAACGACGTTACCGGAGGGAATGGGCTACGCCTGGTCGGGAATCTCACTCGAGGAGACGAAAGCGGGTCGTCAGGCATTCCTGATTTTCGGTCTCGCGCTGCTGCTCGTGTACCTCACCCTCGCGGCGCAGTACGAAAACCTCGTCCTGCCGTTCATCATCCTGCTCGGGGTCCCGATTGCGGTCCTTGGCGCGCTGTCTGCGCAGTGGCTGCGCGGGCTCGTCAATGACGTCTACTGTCAGGTCGGACTCGTGCTGCTGATTGGGCTGGCCGCGAAGAACGCCATCTTGATCGTCGAGTTCGCCGAACAGCTGCGGGACAGCGGGATGTCCGTCATCGATGCGGCCGTCGAGGCGGCCCGGATTCGGCTCCGGCCCATCCTGATGACGTCACTGGCGTTCATCCTCGGAGTGCTTCCCCTTGTTTTCGCGACAGGGGCAGGACAGGCGGCACGCCAATCGGTCGGTACGACAGTTGCTGGCGGGATGATCGTCTCGACGTTCCTGAACCTCGTCTTCATCCCCGTCCTGTACGTCGTGGTCCAGACCATTCGGGGGATGTTCGGAGGCGGCGGGACGCGGCACGCGGCGGCCGAGAACGCGTGAATTCTCCGCCAATTCTTGACACTATTTCGATTTGCGTAGTACGCTGCCTCTCTTGCCGGCGAGTATCAGCGCGGGCAAGGCTATCCACGTCAACGAGACGCCGGCGAACCGAGGTTCGGGGGCGTTTGGAAATGTCGGGTCGGAGAACTCGCTTCGGGCCACGATCGTCGAGCTACGTCGGCGTGTGAATCGGGTCCGGGCACGGTGAGGCTGGAGGATAGGGGCGATGCAGATCGACGAAAGGGTCGTCGACGGCGTGACGATTCTGGACCTCAAGGGCAAGATGACGCTTGGTGAAGGCGACGAACTGCTGAAGGACAAGATCAATTCGCTCATCCAGCAGGACAAGAAGAAACTGCTGCTGAATCTCGAGGGCGTGCCCTACATCGACAGCGCCGGCCTCGGGGAGATCGTTCGAACTTACACGACGGTCAGCCGCCAGGGCGGCAAGCTGAAGCTGCTGAACCTGACCAAGCGGATTCAGGACCTGCTCGCGATCACGAAGCTGCTGACCGTCTTCGAGACGTACGAATCCGAAGGCGAAGCGATCAAGAGCTTCAGTTAACCCCGGCGAACGCTTCGGTCTCGGGCATTGCGGATCCTGTCAGGCTGCCAACAGAGCCTGCTTGCGACACGCCGATGACCCGAGCCGGGTGGAGGGCGCAAGCTCCTGCCGCGCTCAGGATGGCGCGACACACCATTCCGGAAATCATCGAGCAGGCGACGGTGCTGCCGGTGGCCCAGCGGCCGCTGGTGGTCAGCCTTTTCCACTCGCTCCGCCCGTCGCAGTGGACGAAAAACCTCATCATCCTGGGGGCATTGCTGTTCGGCCAGCGATTGCTGGACCCGCAGTCGCTCCTGTATGCGTTGGCCGCGTTCGCGATCTTCTGTGGCCTCTCGGGCGTCGTGTATCTGATCAACGACATCGTCGATCGCAAAGCGGATCGCGAGCATCCTGTGAAGATGTTCCGGCCGATTGCGTCAGGAGCAGTCCCGGTTCGCGTGGCAGCCGTCACGGCTGTCGTCATCGCGGCTGCCGCGCTCATTGGGAGCTTCTGGCTCCGCCCGCTCTTCGGCGTGTTGGCTGTCTCGTATCTCGCCCTGCTGACGCTGTACTCGGGTCCGCTTAAACACATCGTGATCATCGACGTGCTCACCATCGCCATCGGCTTCGTGCTGCGCGCGGCCGCCGGAGCGGTCGCGATCGATGTCGCGATCAGCCACTGGCTGTACGTGCTGACGATTCTTCTGGCGCTTTTCCTCGCGCTCAGCAAACGTCGTCACGAGCTCGTGCTCCTCGCGGATCGTGCAATCGGTCATCGGCCGATCCTCGAGGAGTACAGCCCGTACCTCCTCGATCAGATGATCTCCGTCGTCACCGCCTCGACACTCGTGGCGTACGCGTTCTACACGATCAGCCCCGAGACCGTGGCGAAGTTCGGAACCGACTATCTTGGCCTGACGCTGCCGTTTCCGATATACGGGATCTTCCGATACCTTTATCTGGTGCATCTGAAGGAAGGGGGTGGCAGCCCGGCTGAGATGATGCTGACGGACCGGCCGCTCCTGATTTGCGTCGGCCTCTGGGCGCTGGCGACGGCGATAATCATCTACGAATCGGAGTTGTTGAGCTTGGTTGGAGCAGCCAGCTAACGGGCGAACACGATGTCCAAAGCCAAAGTCGCCATTCTGCGAACCAAGCCTGCGAGCGTCCTGCGCGATTACCACGAGCTGATGAACCTGGCCGGTTACCAGGACGTTGTCAGGAAAGATGCTGATACCGCGCTCAAGGTCAACATCTCCTGGCATTTCTTCTTTCCCGGCAGTTCGACGACGCCGTGGCAGCTCGAGGGTGTGATTCGCGCGATGAAAGCGGACGGGTACTCGCCATCGCTGATGCACGCCTGTCACAACCGCACCGTCGTCATCGACGCGCATCTCGGCGAGCGCGAGAATAAGCAAGTCAACGTTGTCGAGGCGCACGACCTGCGCAACATTCACATTTACGAGACGGAGGAGTGGATCAACGTCCGCGAGGCCGTCGGAGACCTCACGAAGAAGTTCACGTGCCTGAACGAGGTGTATCCGAAGGGCTTCATGATCCCGAAACGGTTCATCGGCGAGAACATCGTTCACCTCCCGACGGTGAAGACGCACGTCTTTACGACGACGACGGGCGCAATGAAGAACGCGTTCGGGGGGTTGCTGAACGAGCGCCGCCACTGGACGCACCCGGTGATTCACGAGACGCTCGTGGATCTGCTGATGATCCAGAAGCAGATTCATCGAGGGATCTTTGCGGTCATGGACGGCACGTTCGCGGGCGACGGCCCCGGGCCGCGGTGCATGATCCCCTCCGTGAAGAACGTCGTTCTCGCCAGCGCGGATCAGGTCGCGATCGATGCGGTCGCGGCGAAGCTGATGGGATTCGATCCGTTATCGATCAAGTTCATTCGGATGGCGCACGAGCTGGGTCTCGGGTGTGGTGATCCGCGCGAGATCGACATCGTCGGCGATCTGTCGGCGGCAGCAGAGAACTGGCACTTCGTCGGTCCATTCCAGAAGATGACGTTTGCCTCGCGGATGCAGCACAAGATCTACTGGGGACCAATGAAAAAACCAGTCGAATGGTCGCTGAAGACCGTTCTTGCGCCCTGGGCGTACGTCGCGAGCGTCGTGTACCACGACAGCTTCTGGTACCCGTTCAACGCGAAGCGCGTGATGCAGGACGTACTCGACAGCCCGTGGGGCCGGCTGTTTCGGAACTGGGAGACTGTCACCGCGGATGCAAACGGCTATGCCGACGTCGGCGGCCCTGGCGCCGAGTTGCAGAAGACCGGCGCCCGAGCACTGGCGCAGTCCATTGGGATTCTCGGAACGTGCATTCGCGAGGCGCCTGAGTTCGCGGCTCGCGGGAGGCGAACGAATCACTAATCCCTAATCACTGAATCCCCAATCACGAATCACGAATCCCCTAATCGTCGAATCGCTGATCGTGAATCCGTGAATCGCATGTGGGATTCGTTGAGCACTGATGCAGGGATGAATGATTCAGCGATGAGTGATTCACGACCAGGGATCAGATTAGGGATTCGGAATGTCCGATTTCTCCGTCCGAAGCGATTCCGTCGATGTCGAGCAGATCATGCGGCAGATTCGCGCGCGAATCCGGGAGAAGCGTGGTGTCGACTACACGGAGGA
>Ga0114129_10017187_pt1 | contig 10303 bp, 9 predicted proteins | sample RhiMetdeltSRZDD1_FD_80071 | JGI IMG/M metagenome (GOLD analysis project Ga0114129, IMG submission 80071) | Populus rhizosphere microbial communities from Tennessee, USA - Rhizosphere MetaG P. deltoides SRZDD1 (version 2) (version 2) | ecosystem: Host-associated > Plants > Roots > Rhizosphere >... | reverse complement strand
CCCCTGCTCGGCGAGCAGCGTCTTGGCGGCGTCCGTCAGCTCGATCTCGAGGTCCTTGGCCTTCAGCTGCTCGGTGACCCGCTTCATCATCAGGTCGACGATCTGCTTGACGTCCTCCTGCGTGAGCGAGTGGAAGACGATGACCTCGTCGATGCGGTTGAGGAACTCGGGCCGGAAGGACTTCTTGAGCTCCTCCATGACCCGGTCCTTCATCTTGTCGTAGGTCATCTTCTCGTCGGGGCGGGCCGCGAACCCGATGCCGGGTCCCTTCTGGATGTCCCGGGTCCCCAGGTTCGAGGTCATGATGATGATCGTGTTCTTGAAGTCGACCTGGTGACCCTGCGAGTCCGTCAGGCGCCCGTCCTCCAGGATCTGCAGCAGCGTATTGAACACGTCCGGATGCGCCTTCTCGATCTCGTCGAACAGGATCACGCTGAACGGCTTGCGGCGAACCGCCTCGGTGAGCTGGCCGCCCTCTTCGTATCCGACGTAGCCGGGGGGCGAGCCGATCAGCCGGCTGACCGTGTGCTTCTCCATGTACTCGGACATGTCGAGCTGGATCAGGGCGGCCTCGTCGCCGAACAGGAACTCGGCCAGCGCCTTGGACAGCTCCGTCTTGCCCACGCCCGAGGGCCCGAGGAAGATGAACGAGCCCGACGGACGCTTCGGGTCCTTCAGGCCCGCGCGCGTGCGGCGGATCGCCTTGCTGACCGCCTTGATCGAGTCCTCCTGGCTGATGATCCGCTTGTGGAGCTCGTCCTCCATGCGGAGCAGCTTCTCGGTCTCCTCCTCGGTCAGCTTGAAGACCGGGATGCCGGTCCACGTGGCGAGCACCTCGGCGATCTCCTCCTCGTCGACCTCCGAGAGCACGTCCATCTCGCCGGACTTCCACTCGCGCTCCCGACGCTGGCGCTCCTCGACGAGCTGGCGCTCCTCGTCCCGGAGCGACGCGGCCTTCTCGAAGTCCTGGGCATCGATCGCGCTCTCCTTGCGCAGTCGAACCTCCGCGATCTTCTCGTCGACCTCGCGCACGTCCGGCGGCGCGGTCATGCGGCGGATCCGCATGCGCGAGCCGGCCTCGTCGATCAGGTCGATCGCCTTGTCGGGCAGGAACCGGTCGCTGATGTAGCGGTCGGACAGGTTGGCCGCGGCCACGAGCGCGTCGTCGGTGAACGAGACCCGGTGGTGCGCCTCGTACCGGTCGCGAAGGCCCTTCAGGATCTCGATCGAGTGAGCGACGGTCGGCTCCTCGACGTTGATGGGCTGGAACCGGCGCTCGAGCGCAGCGTCCTTCTCCAGGTGCTTGCGGTACTCGTCGCGCGTGGTGGCGCCGATCGTCTGGAGCTCGCCGCGCGCGAGCATCGGCTTGAGGATGCTCGCCGCGTCGATCGCGCCCTCTGCTGCGCCGGCGCCGACGAGCGTGTGCAGCTCGTCGATGAACAGCACGATGTCGCCACGCGTGCGGATCTCCTTGAGGACCTTCTTCAGCCGCTCCTCGAAGTCGCCGCGGTAGCGCGAGCCCGCGACCAGTGCGCCGAGATCGAGCGTGTAGATCTGCTTGCCCTTGAGCGTCTCGGGCACCTCGCCCTTGACGATGTCCTGCGCGAGCCCCTCGACGATGGCGGTCTTGCCCACGCCGGGCTCGCCGATCAGGACCGGGTTGTTCTTCGTCCGGCGCGAGAGCACCTGCATGACCCGCTCGATCTCCTTCTCGCGACCGATGACCGGGTCGAGCTTGGTGTCGCGCGCGAGTTGCGTGAGGTTGCGGCCGAACTGGTCCAGGACCATCGAGCCCTGGCCGCCCTGCTCGCCCTGTCCGCCGGGCGTGGTCTCGCCCTTGCCGGCCGTGTAGCCGGACAGGAGCTGGATCACGGTCTGGCGAACGCGGTTGAGGTCGGCGCCGAGCTTCTGCAGGACCTGCGCGGCGACGCCCTCGCCCTCGCGGATCAGCCCGAGCAGGATGTGCTCGGTGCCGATGTAGTTGTGGCCGAGCTGCAGCGCCTCCCGCAGCGAGAGCTCGAGAACCTTCTTGGCCCTCGGCGTGAACGGGATGTGTCCGGTCGGCGCGGCCTGCCCCTGACCGATGATCTCTTCGACCTGCTGGCGGACCGCCTCGAGCGAGATGTTCAGCGACTCCAGCGCCTTGGCGGCGACGCCCTCACCTTCGTGGATGAGTCCGAGGAGGATGTGCTCGGTCCCGATGTAGTTGTGGTTGAGCATCCGCGCCTCTTCCTGCGCGAGGACGACGACGCGGCGGGCTCGGTCGGTGAATCGCTCGAACATCTCACTCCCCCGGGGCCGAAGCCCCACCTATCGAACGGCCTCGGGGATCTGCGGACCCCGTCCTACCCCCGAGGCAGGTCGGGCGCTTCGGAGTGGCACGGACCCGTGCGCTCGCCGAAGCGCCCCACGCACGGAAGTATACCCCCGACCCCGGATGCAACCGGTCGCCGAACACCATCGGCGCCGACCCTTGCGATGTACCCATCAGCACTCCCAACACCGGAGCCATACCCGTTATTCGGTCATTCTCGCCGCCGAGATGAGTCGGGCACGAACATGGGTGGAACTTCAGACAAAGACGCAGGTCACGACACTCGGGGAGGGGACATGCGCGAGAAGCAGTAGGCCCGGTGACCGGCCCATGGCCCGAATGGGCCATGCAAGTTCAGCCATTTGGGGCGTTGTCCCTCGGTGCGTGGGCGGGGAGGATGCAGGCAAACACCGGCCTTCCTCCACGCCTTCCCGGATAGGAGAGGACGACGTTGCGGATCTTGGTTGTCGACGATCACCCGGCCTTCCGCCGGGCCCTCACCTCTGCCCTGCGGATGGTCAAGGGCATCGAGGTCGCGGGCGAGGCCGGTGGGGGCAAGGAGGCCACGGATCGCGCCCGCGATGCCGAGCCCGACCTCGTGCTGATGGACCTGTCCATGCCGGACTTCGACGGGATCGAAGCGATGCGCCGGATCCACGAGGACAAGCCCGACCTGCCCGTGGTGATCCTGACGGCCCACGCCGACCCCGGGGTCGAGCGGGAGGCGCGCGAGGCCGGCGCCTCCGGGTTCCTGGCCAAGGGGACCGCACTCGAGGACATCGTGATCGTCCTGAACGAGGCCTCCGCCACGGCCTCCAAATAAGCCGTCTCCCGCGGTCAGTCCTGCGGGCGGTGCAGCGGGAACAGGATGACCTCGCGGATGCTCGACACGTCCGTCAGCAGCATCAACAACCGGTCGATGCCGAGCCCGAGCCCCCCCGCGGGCGGCATCCCGTGTTCGAGCGCGGTCAGGAAGTCCTCGTCGAACGGGTGCGTCTCCTCCTCGCCAGCCTCCCGGGCGTGCTGCTGCAGCAGGAACTTCGCGCGCTGCTCGTCCGGGTCCGTGAGCTCGGAGTAGCCGGTTCCCAGCTCCATCCCGCCGATCACGGGATCGACGTGCTCGGTCAGTCGTGGGTCGTCGCGGTGCGGCCGCGCGAGCGGTGAGACCTCGCGAGGGAAATCGCAGACGAAGGTCGGCTGGATCAGGTTCGGCTCGACGAGCTTCTCGAACAGCTCCAGCGCGATCTTGCCGCTGGGCCACGCGGGATCGACGGGGACGTCGTGGCTCTCGGCGAGCGTCGCCAGGTCGGCGCGCTCGAGCGTGACCTGCTCGCCCACGGCCTCGGACACGCTGCCGAGAACGGTCACGCGCGTCCACTCGCCGCCGAGATCGATCTCCTGTCCCCGGAACGAGACCTGCAGCGAGCCGCGGACCGCGCGGGCGCTCGCCTGGACCAGGTCGCGGCTGACCTCCATCATCGTCTCGTAGTCCGCGTAGGCCTGATAGAGCTCGAGCATCGTGAACTCCGGGTTGTACTTCCACCCGACGCCCTCGTTGCGGAAGTTCCGTCCGATCTCGTAGACGCGTTCGAGTCCCCCAACCAGCAGCCGCTTGAGGTACAGCTCCAGAGAGATCCGCAGGTACAGCTCGATGTCGAGATCGCGGTGGTGCGTGACGAACGGCCGGGCCATCGCCCCGCCGGCGATCGCCTGCAGGACCGGCGTCTCGACTTCGGTGAACCCGCGTTCGTCCAGGTAGCCGCGGATCGCGCGCAGGGTCTCGGCCCGGGCCTCGACGACACGCCGGGCCTCGGGATCGGTCGCCAGGTGCAGGTAGCGCTGCCGTTGCTGGAGCTCCGGGTCCTTGAGGCCGTGCCACTTCTCCGGCAGGGGCCGGAGGGCCTTGGTGAGCATCGCCAGGCGCTCGGCGAACACCGACAGCTCGCCCTTGCGCGTGGTTCCGACCCGTCCGGTCGCCCCGATCACATCGCCCAGGTCGACGTCCCCCAGGAGCTCGAGGCTCGCGGGTTCGGTGTCCTGATTCGCCACCAGCTGGAGGTCGCCGGTCCGATCGCGAAGGACCAGGAAGACCAGCTTGCCCATGTCGCGTTTGAGGACCACGCGACCGGACACCGTTCGGCGCACGTCGGCCATGACGTCGGGGCCGAGCGTGCCGAATTCGGCGCGGATGCCTTCGATGGGATCGGGCTCGGCCGGGCCGAGCGCCTGCTCGAGGTTCAGCGCGAACGCGCGGTCGCCCAGTCGCTCGCGGCTCGACCGCCGGGCCTTCAGGACCTCCCACTCGCGTCCGGTTGCCTCGGCGTCTCGGTCGTTTCCGGCGGGAGCCTCCTCGTCGACCCCGTCAGGCATCGGCCGGCCCGACGTTGCGTTCGAACACCAGGCGCAGGCCCTCGAGCGTGAGCCACGGGTCGACCTCGTCGACGAATTGGCAGTTCGGCACGACCTGGGCGGCGAGACCACCGGTCGCCACCACCGTGGCCGAGCCGCCGAGCTCCTTGCGGATGCGTTCGATCATGCCGTCGGTCTCGGCCGCGGTCCCGAAGATCAGGCCGGACTGGATCGCCTCCACTGTGTTGCGGCCGATCGGCGTTCGGGGCGCGTGCAGCTCGACCTGCGGGAGCCGGGCGGTCTCGCGCGACAGCGACGCGTTCGAGGTCTGGACGCCGGGGGCGATCGCCCCGCCAAGGAACTCACCCTTGTCCGAGATCACGTCGTACGTCGTGGCCGTTCCGAAATCGATCACGATGCACGGCCCGCCGTAACGGCTGAACGCGGCGAGCGCGTTCACGATGCGATCGGCCCCGACCTCGCGCGGGTTGTCCGTCTGGATCGACAGGCCCGTGCGCGTCCCGGGTTCGACCACGACCGGCGGGAAGGCGAAGTAGCGCGTGACCATCTCGCGCAACTCGGTCGTCGAGGTCGGCACGACGGAGGCGATGACGACCCCGGTGATCTCGTTCGAGAACGACAGGTCGGCCTGCTCGAGCAGCCCGGCGAACAGGACGGCGAGCTCGTCCGCGGTCCGCTCGAGCTCCGTCGACAGACGCCACTGATGCTGCAGTTCGGCCCCGCGGAACACGCCAAGAACGGTGTTCGTGTTCCCGACGTTCACCGCAAGCAGCATCGGCCGTCACCTCCCTGACCGGCCATCCTTTCACGACGGTGAACCGGCCGACATCCGCCGACGGTCATGGCGTCGGCAGCAGGAGCGTGTCGATCAGGCGGACGTCCCCGAACCGCGCGGAGACCAGCGCCCGGGCCGGCCCGACGATCGTCTCGACCTGCTCGAACGTCGCGTCGTCCACGACCGCGACGTAGTCGATCCGGGCCTGAAGCGTCGCGCCGATCTCGCGCGCCATCGCGGCGACGAGCACGTCGGCGTCGCGCTCGCCGCCCCTGGAGAGCTCGGCCGCCGACGAAAGCGCGAGGAACAGGCAGGGTGCGGCCTCGCGCTGCTCGGCCGTGAGGAGCCGGTTGCGGCTTGAGAGCGCCAGCCCGTCCGGTTGGCGGACGACGGGGCAGCACCGCACGTCCACCGGCATCGAGAGGTCGCGCACCATCGCGCGGATCACGGCGAGCTGCTGCGCGTCCTTCTCGCCGAAGTACGCGGCGCACGGACCGACCGTGGCGAACAGCTTGGCGACCACCGTGGCCACGCCCCGGAAATGCCCCGGCCGCGCGGCGCCCTCGAGGCGGTCGCCCAACGGCCCGGGGTCGACGGTGACCTGGGGCTCACCGTTCGGATACATCGCCTCCACCTGCGGCGCGAACACCACGTCGGCGCCCTCGGCATCGGCGACCTCCAGGTCGGCGGCCTCGTCGCGCGGGTACCGCTCGAGGTCGGCGGGATCTCCGAACTGAAGCGGGTTCACGAAGATCGAGACGACGACCAGACCACGTTCGGCCCGTGCCCTGCGCATGAGCGAGCGATGGCCCTGGTGGAACGCGCCCATCGTCGGCACGAGGCCGACGGTTCTGCCCTGGGCACGTGCCGCCTCGCATGCCCGGAGCGTGGCCTCGACCGTCCGGGTCACCTCCAGCGGGCGAGCACCTCCTCCACGGCCGCGCGATCGGCCGGCGTGCGCCCCGAGCGATCTGCCAGCTCGAGCGCGAGATCGGCGAGGATCACGTAGCTCCGCACCGCCCCGGGCGCGTAGCGGTCGAGCGCCTCCAGGTTGCGCTGCACCGTGACGGCGTCGCCGCGGACCGCGGGCCCCGTCAGGGCCTCGGCCGGACCGACGCGGGCGATGTTCGCGAGCGTCGCCTCCTGCAACGGCGCGAACGCCGCGATCGGATCTTCGATGCCGGCCGCGAGCCCGAGCTCCTCGGCCAGCGCCGTCACCGTGACGAGGTAGTTCGAGGCGAACACGGCGGCCGCGTGGTACAGCGGCTTCCGCTCGTCGTCGATCCGAACGGGGCGTCCGCCGGCGTCCCGCACGAGCCGTTCACCCAGCGCGAACCCCTCGTCGGCGTCCGCGGTGACCGCGAACGTCGAGCCGGGGATCCGCTCGACGCCGGCCTCGACCGTGGGGCAGGTCTGCAAGGGATGCACCGACAACGTCGACGCTCCCGCCGCCGCGGCCGGCGCCAGCGCGTCGAGGCCGGTCGCGCCGCTCGCATGCACGACCGCGTTCAGGGCGTCCAGCGCGCCCGCCGCCGCCATCTCCTGGCACACCGGTCCGATCACCGAATCGGGCGTGGCGATCACGACGACCTCGGCCCCCTTCGCGGCGCCGATCGCGTCCAGTACGGGAACGTCCGGCAGGAACCTTCCGGCGCGTTCGGGTGTCGCCGCGCCGCCCGCGACCGCCACGATCCGATGCCCGGAGCGCCGCCAGAGCACGGCGAGCGAGGTCCCCACACGCCCGGCCCCGACGACGGCGAGATCCATGCCCCGAGTATCCCCGCTCGCGGGTTCAGGGGATCCAGACGATGGGTCCGGCCGGCGGAGGCGCGTCGTCGGGGAGCGGGACGCGGGAGAGCACGCCTCCCCGGTCCACCACGATGCGGCCGTCCTTCGCCAGGTACAGCCCTCCGCCGGCGTCGAAGGTCGCGTCCATCCTCCGACCGGCCGGCATCACGTAGCGCGGCACGCGGGGACCCGTGCCCGCGCCTGCCGACAGGACGAACACACCCTCACGTCCGGCGAGGGCGCCCACGAGAGCCACGCGGCTCCCGTCAGACGACCAGGACAGGATCCGCTCGACGGTCAGCGCATCGGTCCCGTTCCCGACGGTGATCGGCCCGCCGATCCCCTTCCAGCCGAGCAGCGTGCCACCCCGGCTCGGCCGGCTGGATAACGTGCCCTGCGCTGCGTGCGCGTTGAGCAGGAACGCTGACGGAGGTGCGGCCGACAGGACGCCCAACCCTTCGAACATGAGGTGCGGAACGCCGACCGCGCCGGTGAGGTACACGCTCAGGCGGTCCCCCGACGCCGAGGTGAAGTACGTCGCCGCCGAGCTCCGGCTGAGCGAGAGCACCGGACCGCAGAAGCCCGGGTCGTCGAGCGCCCACGCCTCCCGGCTGGTCGCGACGGTGACCAGCGCGATCCGCACAGGCGCACACTCGTCACCGGGCGCGTGGCCGTTGCGCGCGAACACGAGACTGGTCCCTCTCGGCCCCCAGGCGACCAGGTCGCCGCGGCCGAGACCCACCCGGTCGGCGTCCGCCTCGACGCCGCGGATCACGGCCGCCGAGACCCGGTGGGCGCCCCCGGTACGTTCGATCCCGATCCAATCGGGACCGGCCCCCGAGAGGTCGACGAGCTCTCGCGTCCCATCGGGCACGGTCGGGCCCGGGCCTGCGCCGCCCGCCTGAAGATCGACGACCCACAGGCCGCCCGACGTCGTGAGGTAGACGAGCGACCCCGCTCGCAGGGGCGCGCTCGAGGCTGCGCGATCCTGTTCGAGCGCCGACGAACGCGGTGCGGGGGCGGGCTCGGGGAACAGCTCGATGGCGGCGACCACCGCGATCGCCAGGACGAGCGCGATGCCCGTCGACACGCCGGGCGGCAGCGAGTGGCGTGGACGCTCGTCGCGATCGGGGCCAGGATCGTCGGCGACGAACGGATCCGGCTCACGGGGACGCCGGTAGAGCGGAGCCCCGCACGACGGGCACGTGCGGCCTCGGGCCGTCCCCTGCCAGTCGCACCGGAAGCAGACGGCGGGGGTCATCCCACCGGCAGCGGAGGCGCGAACGGCCGAACGCCGAGCACCGCGTCGGGTGAGATCCGCAGGTTCGAGAGCGTTCGGCCGCCCGGGAGCATGGGATCGTCGTCGAGCTCGCCGAGCGGGACAAGGACGAATCCTCGCTCGTGCATGCGGGGGTGCGGGATCTGCAGATCGGGCTCGTCCACCGTCTGCTCGTCGAAGGTGAGGACGTCCACGTCGATCGTGCGCGGCCCCCAGCGTTCGCCCCGGATGCGTCCGAGCGCGTCCTCCACGGCCCGGCAGGCCTCCAGGAGCTCGACGGGCGAGCGCGACGTCTCCACCTCGATCACCGCGTTCAGGTACGCGGGCTGCGGCGGTCCGACCGGGTCGGTCTCGTAGACCCGGGACGAGCGGACCACGTCCACGCCCTCGATCTCCTCGAGCAGGCGAACGGCCTCGCGCAATCGCTCGAGCCGGTCGCCGAGGTTCGAGCCGAGGGCGAGGTAGGCCTTCGTGCCCACGTCACCGCTCGACCGTCGCGCCGGCCGCGACCCCCTGGACGTCGTTCGAACGCGCGGCCGAAGGCTTGTGGACGATGGCCGCGACCTTCACGACGCCGTCGAGCGCGAGGACGGCCTTCGCCACGGCGTCCGCGAGCGTCTCGAGCAGATCGAACGACTCTTCGGTGACCGTCGTGCGGACCGTCCGGATGACCGTCCGGTAGTCGGCCGTCTGCCCGAGCTCATCGCCGCCCAACTCCACCTCGACGTCCAGGTCGACCACGAAGTCCTGCGGCTCGTCCTTCTCGCCGGGGTTCGCGCCGTGCCGACCCTCGCACGTGATGCCCGTGAGGAACAGCCGCGAGGTCACCATCGGTCGTCCTCCGGGGGGCGCCGGCCGAGCGTGACCGTGACGGGGCCCTCCTCGTGCTCGTGGGTGATCCCCAGGTACTGGGACCGCAGCCATTGGAAGACGAGCGGCGCTACCGTTTCGGGCGCGTCCTCCAGCAGGAAGTGGCCGCAGCCGGGCAGGAGCGCCACCGCGGCCCGCGGGAGGGCCTCGCCCAGGCGCTCGGCGAGCTCTGCGGGCAGGAACGCGTCGTCCTCGCCCCACAGCACCAGCGCCGGGATCTCGAGCTCGGCCAGGCGCGGCTCGATCCCGACCAGGCCTCGGCCGTCGAGGTGCGTGGCGACGCGCACGAAACGCTCGAGCCCGTCCGGCCCCTCGAACGGCCGGCGGAACTCGTCGAGATCCACGTCGGACAGTCGCTCGCGGTGCCCCATCCCCCGCTCGAACAGCGTCTCGAACCACGAGCGCACGAACGCGTCGTCGATCTCGGCGATGCCCTCGCGCAACTCGAGGATCGTCTTGGACGGCCATCCGTCGAACGCGACCGAGTCGATCAGGATCAAGGCCGCCGCACCGCCCTCGACGGCGACCAGTTGCGCGACGCCCCCGCCGCGCCCGTGGCCCGCGAGCGCGAAGCGCTCGACGCCGAGCTCGCCCAGGAGCGCCCGGACGCTCTCGGCGTGGGCCGCGAGCCCGAGGTCGGCGCCGGGCGGCGATCCCGATTCGCCGGCGCCCAGCAGGTCGGGCGCGATCACGCGCATCCACGGGGACAGCATCGGCACCAGCTGCCGCCACACGTAGGAGGACGTCAGCCCGCCCGAGAGCAGGACGACCGGCGGCGCCTCAGGATCGCCCGCGTCGACCACGGCGAGCTCGCCCGCCGGGACACGCACGCGGCGCATCTCCGTCCAGGTCATGCACCCGCCTTCGCGATGGCATCGATCACGCGGACGGTCCGAACGATCTCCTT
>Ga0114129_10017185_pt1 | contig 10304 bp, 7 predicted proteins | sample RhiMetdeltSRZDD1_FD_80071 | JGI IMG/M metagenome (GOLD analysis project Ga0114129, IMG submission 80071) | Populus rhizosphere microbial communities from Tennessee, USA - Rhizosphere MetaG P. deltoides SRZDD1 (version 2) (version 2) | ecosystem: Host-associated > Plants > Roots > Rhizosphere >... | reverse complement strand
TTCGCGACTGGCTACAGACGCACGATGCCGTCGCAGTGCCCATTGCGGCGCCCGCGGCGCGCGAGGCTGTCGGCGGCCTGACCCCGACCTACACGCTCGGCGAGGCGTCCGCGCTCAAATAGTTCGCCGTAACTTAGGTCACCAAGCCGCTCGAGCCGACTCGCCGACAATGCACTGACACAGCAGGTAAATCACCGGCCAAAGTTTCGGAGAACCGATCGACGCGGCGTGCGTCAGCGCTCCGCCGTACGATGCCGCCTTGGCTCTGCCTCTAGACGGCATCCGCGTCGTGGCGGTCGAGCAGGCCGTCGCCGCTCCGCTCTGTACTCGGCATCTCGCCGACCTCGGCGCCGACGTCGTCAAGGTCGAGCGACCCGAAGGTGACTTCGCGCGCCGCTACGACACTGTCGTGCGGGGCCAGTCCGCGTACTTCGTTTGGCTGAATCGCGGCAAGCGCAGCATCGCACTCGACCTGGGCAACGAGGAGGACCGCTCCACTCTCGACGGACTCCTGGCAGGTGCCGACGTGTTCGTGCACAACCTCGGTCCCGGCGCGATCGAGCGGCTTGGGCTCGGCTGGGATCCTGTCCATGCGCGCTGGCCCCGCTTGATCAGCGTCTCGATATCGGGCTATGGGACCGAGGGTCCGTATCGCGACCGCAAGGCATACGACCTCCTTGTTCAGGCCGAAAGCGGCGTCGTCGCGGTGACCGGGTCTCCGAGGGAGCCGGCGAAGGTCGGCATCTCGATCGCCGATATCAGCGGCGGCATGTATGCCTTCGCTGCCACGCTCGCCGCGTTGCGCCAGCGCGACCGTGACGGGGAGGGCCGCCGAGTGGACATCGCGCTCCTCGATTGCCTAGCGGAGTGGATGACCGTCCCGCTGTACTACGAGATGTACACAGGCAGCGCTCCGGAGCGCTCGGGCATGCGTCACGCGACGATAGCGCCGTACGGCCCGTACCGCTGCTCTGACGGCGCCGAATTGCTGGGTGTCCAGAACGAGCGCCAATGGACGGCGCTGTGCGAGATCGTTCTGCGCCGGCCTGAGCTCGTGACCGACCCGCGCTTCACGACGAACGAAGCCCGAGTGGGGGCGCGCGTCGAACTCGAGGCGATCATCGACGAGGTTTTCGGTCCGCTCACACGCGCCGAGGTCGAGTCGAGACTCGAAGCGGCCGACGTACCATTCGGGTCGGTGAACGAGCTCGCCGACGTCGTGCAGCACCCGCAGCTCGCCGCGCGCTGGACCAGTGTCGACACACCCGGCGGCCAGGCCAATGCGCTGGTGCCCCCGTTCAATATCGCCGGCCTCCAGCCGCGCACGGGCGCGGTGCCCGCGCTCGACGCCGACGGCGACACGATCCGGCGCGAGATCAGACGGATCCCGGCCAGTTGAACCGGATCCTCGCGGCGCAGACTTCCCGGCCCGCCGCGGCGACACTCGCCTCTTTCTGCGCTCAGATCGACTGGCAGCGGATCCCGGAACCCGCACGTGAGCGGGCTGCCGAGCTCGTACTCGACCTCCTGGGCGTGGCGGTTCGCGGAAGCTCCGCGGCATCGTCGCGCCCCGTACAGGAAATGATCCGCGAGCAGCCGGCAGGCGCGGCCACCGTATTGGGGACGGATCTCCGCTCGACCGCGCCGTGGGCTGCGCTCGCCAACGGCGCGGCGGCGCACGCCACCGAAATGGACGACGTAACGACCGAGTCCTCGCTGCATCCGGGCGCGGCTGTGATCCCAGCTGCGATCGCATTGGGCGAGGAGCGGGGCGTGACCGGCGCAGCCGTTATCGCCGCCGTCGTCGCTGGGTACGAGGTGACCATCCGCATCGGCAACGCGCTCGGTGCGGCGTCGTCGTACGCGCGCGGCTTCCACCCGACCGGCGTGGCGGGAGTGTTCGGGGCCGCGGTCGCGAGCGGCAAATTGCTCGGGCTCGACGCTGACGGTCTCACGCGTGCGATCGGTATCGCCGGCACGCTGGCGTCGGGATCGCTCGAGTACCTCGTCGACGGTTCTTGGACCAAGCGCCTGAATCCCGCCTGGGCGGCGCATGCAGGGATCGTTGCCGCGACGCTCGCCCGCGCCGGCTTCACCGGGCCTGCGACGGCGCTTGACGGCGCGCACGGATTGCTGCGTGGCTATACCGACGCGCCGGATCCGACGCGTCTGACCGAGAAGCTCGGCGAGCGCGAACTCGAGGTCATGCGCGTTTCGATCAAGCCGTATGGCTGCTGCCGCTACGCGCACGGGATCATCGACGCGGTCCTCGCTCTTCGCCGCGAGCACGCGCTCCGGGCCGAAGATGTGGCCGAGCTGCGTCTCGGCGTCCTGTCCGGAGGGTGGTCGCTGATCGCCGAGCCCGAAGAACGCGTGCGCGCGCCCCGGAATATCGTCGATGCGCAGTTCAGTGCACCCTACGCCGCGGCTGTCGCGCTTTCGCTCGGACGTGCCGGACTCGCTGAGTTCAGCGACACGACGCTTGCCGACCCCGTGATCAGGGCCCTGGCTGGCCGCGCCACTTGTTACCGCGATGCCTCGCTGGACGCCGAGTACCCGAAGGCTTGGCCGGCGGCGGTCGAGATCCGCCTGAACGACGGACGCATTGTCAGGGAGCGGATCGCGCGTGCGCTGGGCGAGCCCGAGAACCCCGTGCCGCGCGACGCGCTCGTGGAACGCTTCGTCGAAATGGTCGCGGAGCGGGTGGACTCGTCGCGTGCCCGGGTCGTCGCCGAGCGGATCCTCAGCCTCGGCAGCGCTAGGGATCTCGACCTTATGAGGGAGCTCGCGGCAAGCCCGTCCACGCTCCGATAGCTGACGCTGTCATGCTCCGGTCTCCTTTAGACACGGGCTGACGCCAAACGCGCTCCCTCTACGAGCGACCGGAGCTTTTCCCACGCTACGGTTGGGTGAACCGCATCCCATCGCGCCAGCGTCGCGAAACCGCAGTCGGCGCCCGCCATGAGGTTATCTCGTCCGACGACGCTCGCGTAGCGCTCGATCCGCTGTGCTACTAGCTCTGGGTGCTCCACGAAGTTCGTCGTGCTGTCGATCACTCCGGGTATCAGGAACTTGCCGTCCGGCAATTTCACGTCGGCAAAGACCTGCCATTCATGCCCATGCCGCGGGTTTGCGCCTTCGATCGAAAGTCCCGCTGGCCGCGCCCCCAGAAGGATGTCGACTAGGGATCGAAGCGGAATGTCCCGGACATGCGGGCCCTCGAAGTTCCCCCAGCAGACGTGCATGCGGATACGATCGGGAGGAATGTCCCGGGTCGCGTGGTTCAGTGCTTCGACATGGACCCGGGCGAAGTTCCGGAAGTCTTCGACCGTCTTGTCCGTAAATTCAGGTCGATTCCAGCCTCCCGCCAGATCCGGACAGTCGAGCTGCAACACGAACCCCGCCCTGTGAATCGCGTCGTATTCGTGCTTCATGGCTTCTGCCACCGCGAAAACGTAATCCTCATGACGCGAGTAGAACGCGTTCGGCTGGTAGTACCAGACGAGACCCGGTGACGATGCGGTCATGAACACGTTCTTGGCGTCCGCGGCTTCAGCTGCAGTCCGCAAGTTACGGATGTCGCGCTCAACCTGTTCATCACCGCGCCACACGATCGGACCGACACACGTCATGATCTCGATCGCGCGAGTGAAGGCGGCCGGGCTCTCCGGCGCCTGGTAGTAGTCGGGAAACATCGAACTCTCGACGGTTCCAGCGCGCTTCCTGCTGACGGTCTCGAATCCCGAGAGCCGCCTTGTGACATACGTGGAAAAGCTCTCCTTCGCCACTTCCCCGTCATTGATGACGTCTAGCCCGATCCCCATTTGCCGCTGCACGACGCCCGCCACGCCGTCGTTCGCGAGTCTTTCGAATCCCGTCCCCTCGTAGATGCCATCCAAAAGCATCGCTAAGAGCTGAGGAGGCCGTGGCAAACTACCCGTGTGAGTTGTCATGATTCGGCGTGCTCTTTGAGACATGTCGCTATATTTCCGTCATGCTTGGCATATTAACGGCGTTAAGGCAACCGCGCATTCGCTTGCGGTGACCGACCAGCACACGCGTCGCTTGTCGCGCGTTTCCACGGACGGGGTTTGAGCTGGGATCAACACAATTCCCGCTGCTCCTCTCTGAGTTCACGCTCGGGGCTCTGCGCATGCGGAACCGTGTCGTGATGATGGCGACCGTCAACAACCTCGGCCGCAACGATCTCGTGACTCCTTCACAGGTCGCGTTCTATGAGGCGAGAGCGCGTGCCGGAGTTGCCGCCATAGTTACTGAAGGGCTCTCCGTCCATCCGACCTCGATCCCGAATCCAACTGTTCCACTGGCCTATCGAAAGGACGTGCAGGCCGGCCTCGCCGTGCTGACACAGGCGGTGCATGCGCATGGAGCTCTGATCTTTGGACAGCTGTGGCACGTGGGCCGGAACGCCCTATGGAACGTGGCTGACGTACCCTGGTCGCCGTCGCCGGAGCGGGACCCATTCAGCGGGACCACCCCTCACGAGTTGACCCTCGACGAGATACAAGAGCTCGTCGACGCGTTCGTCCTCACGGCAGCTGGACTAAAGCGCGCCGGTTTCGACGGGGTCGAAGTGCACGGCGCTCATGGCTATCTCATCACGCAGTTTCTGTCGCCATGGAGCAACAAGCGGACGGATAGCTATGGAGGCGACACTGAAAAGCGGACACGCTTCGTGATCGAGCTACTTGAGGGCATTCGCGCTGCATGCGGCCGGCAATTCGTCATTGGGCTCAAGCTCTCGATCGACGAGTTCGTTCCGGGCGGGATCACGCTTGAGGAGAGCGCGAGGATCATCGCTCGCATACGAACGTCGGCGCAACCGGATTACTTCGGCGTCAGCCAGGCCAATTTCGCGACCCTCGAGCGACACGTGCCAGATATGAGATTTCCGGCGAGTCCCTTCATCAATCTCGCAAGGGGGATCCGCGAGGCGGCGGGCGACATTCCGATCATTTTCATGGGCCGCATCCGAAGCCCCCTCGAGGCGGAAGCCATTCTGGAGAGCGGAGACGCCGATCTGATCGGTATGTCACGGGCTCTCCTCGCGGACGCCGAACTGGTGGCGAAAGCCGAGCGGGGTGAGGCGGATCGGATCAGGCCTTGCGTGTACTGCAATGTTTGCTGGGAGGCCATCCACTCCCAGCGCGCCATTGTCTGTGTACATGCACCCGAGACCGGCCGCGAGAGCGAGTTACGCGAACTAAAGGCCGTTTCGCGCCCATCAGCGCGACAGATCCGAGTCATCGGCGCGGGCCCTTCGGGGCTGGCTACGGCGGTAGTGGCCGCCCGGCGAGGTCACACGGTCGACGTGTATGAAGCTGGCGACGCGCCGGGTGGACAGCTGCGGCTCGCCGCCCTCGTCCCGGGCCGTGAAGAGTTCGCCCGGATCCAAGAGCATCTTCTGGCCGAAGCATCGCGCGCGGGAGTGACGTTCCACACCCGCGAAGCCGTAGACGCCGACGCCATTGAGACCTGGATCGATCGTGGAAACACAGTGGTCCTCGCGACGGGGTCAGAGCCAACCGGCGGCTCGCTCGGAACGGCGCTGGGATCCTTGACGCTCGAGTCCGCCCTCCGTGTCGAAGATTGGACCGGGAAGCAGGTCGTCGTTGTGGATGAGATCGACGATGAGCCGACTTACGCACTGGCCGAGACCATCGCGGCACGCGGCGCGCGGGTGCACCTGTTAACGCGACGGCCGCAGGTGGGTCGACGCGTCGCCGCTGTGAGCATGATGGGTGCATTTCGACGACTTGACGTCGCTGGTGTGCAGATAGTGCCGCTCCACATTCTCGTCCGTCACGAGGCCGATCAGTTGATCATTCGGCACGTATTTTCCGGCAACGAAAGTCAGATCGCGCCGGTGGACACGGTCATATGGTGCGGTCCGTACCGCGCGAGAGACGATCTCGCGCGTGAGCTCCGAGCCCGTGGTCGCGCTGTGCGCAGCATCGGAGATTGCTACGCACCGCGTGGCGCGATGCTGGCCGTCCTGGACGGGCACCTCGTGGGACGAGAGCTCTAGGACACGAAGGGGAAAGCCTTGACATCACTTCTACCCGGCGATTTTCCACGTCGCGTCGTGATGCGTGAGGTGTCGCCACGCGATGGCCTCCAGATTTGGCCCACGCCTGTGGCGACCGCCGACAAGATCCGACTGATCGAAGCCGCTGCGCGGACCGGGCTACGACGCATCGAGATAGGGTCATTCGTCAGCCCAAACGCTGTACCGCAAATGGCCGACTCGGACGACGTGGCCGACCGCGTCGCTCGTTTCGCTGACGTGGCATTCGAGGTGCTTGTCCTGAATACGCGTGGCGCGGAGCGCGCCATACGGGCCAGCGTCGACGCGGCGTGCATCGTCCTTGCCGCAAGCGATACGTTCAATCGGCGCAACTCGGGCAGGTCCGTCGAGGAGTCGCTGCGTGAGTTCCGTGAGATCTACGACCTCCTGCGCGGATCGACCACGCGGACACTTGCAACGATAGGGACGGCATTCGGTTGCCCATATGAGGGCGACGTCTCCGAGGACCGCCTGTTCGAGATCATCGACTCATTGGTCTCAATTGGAGAACGGGAGATCTTTCTAGCCGATACGACGGGGATGGCCCACCCGTTAGCGATCGAGCGCGTGACCCGCGCTGTGCTTGCGCGCTGGCCAGAGGTCAGGTTCGGGCTCCATCTACACAACACACGCGGCCTGGGCTTGGCCAACATGCTCGCTGGTCTGCAGTCAGGCATCGATCGTTTCGATGCGTCTCTGGGCGGAATAGGCGGTTGCCCTTTCGCTCCGCAAGCGGCCGGCAACATCTGCACCGAGGATGCGGTCCACCTACTCCATGAAATGGGGATCGAGACAGGCATCGATCTCGATCGCCTGATCGAGGCCGCTCGGCTCGCGCAGTCGGTCCTAGGGCGCGAGCTCAACGGTCAGGTGATGAAGGCGGGCCCACGCAAGACGGTTCGAGCGATCTGATGCCTCCCCACCGACCTGGTGCGGATGGATTTGGTGCGCTCGCCGGCGTGCGCGTGATCGAGGTCGGCCAGATGATCGCGGGGCCGTTCGCCGGCCATCTCCTGGCAGATCACGGCGCGAACGTGATCAAAGTCGAATCGCACGACGGCGACGTAATGCGCGGTTGGGGCGCCCAATACAAAGGACTGGGCCTGTACTGGCCCGCCATCTCGCGGAACAAGCGCTCGGTCACCCTTGACCTCCGTACCACAAGAGGACAGTCGCTTCTCAGAGCACTCGCTGCGACCGCGGACGTGTTGATCGAGAACTTTCGGCCGGGAACTATGGAGGCTTGGGGGCTAGGACCCTCCGAACTATGGCAGGCGAACCCGCGGCTGATCGTTGTCCGCGTGAGCGGCTATGGCCAGACCGGGCCTTACAGCAAAAGAGCCGGCTTCGGCGCGATCGGCGAAGCCATGGGTGGCATCCGGTATTTGACCGGCGAGCCGGGCAGGTTGCCCGTCAGGATGGGGATCAGTCTGGGAGATGCACTGGCAGCGACACAAGGTGTGATCGGCGTGCTTCTCGCCCTGTACGCAAGAGTGGCTGGACGCGCGGCGGGCCAAATGGTCGACGTGGCCATCTATGAGGCCGTGTGGGCTTACATGGAGAGCACGATCGGGGACTACGACAAGCTTGGCCTCGTGCGCGAGCCAACCGGTGCTCGACTCGCCGGTGTCGCACCGTCCAGTGTCTATCCGACTGCCGACGGCATCTGGGTACTCATAGCGGCAAATAGGGACACCGTATTCCGGCGTTTGGCAGTCGCAATGGGATCGCCCGATCTCGCTTGGGATCCTCAATACCAGACACACGAGGCGCGTGGACGCCACCAGAACGAACTTGACGATCTGATCACGAGGTGGAGCATCGGTGAGGACTCGTCGGAGCTGCTGAAGACCTTAGACGAGCACGGCGTACCAGCGGGCCGTATCTACACAGCGGCCGATATCGCAAAGGATCCGCACTATCAAGCGCGCGAGATGATCGTGCACGTTCGGAACGACTTGATCGAAGAAGACGTGGCCGTGCCCGGGATAGTGCCAAAGCTCAGCTCTACACCAGGGCTTGTGAGGACCGGCGGGCCACTCCTCGGCGAACACAATGTTGAGGTATTCGTTGAGGAGCTCGGCATTCCCATGCCGGAGTACGAAGACCTCGTCCGCTCTCGCATCATCTAGTGCCGTTCCAACCTGAGCGCCTGTGACCGAAGCAGCGGGCTCCCGTGACGCGACGCGTTGGCGCCGCACACTGCTGGGCGTTGTCATTGCTCTCTTTGCGGGCATCTTCGGCGTGTCGTTCGTCAATCCCTTCGCGCCGCTCTTCCTTGTCGAAGACCTCGGCGTGCACGATCCGCGCGAGCTTGCAGTCTGGACCGGCTTGATCCTGAGTTCGGCGAGCGTGACGAAGCTGCTCGCGGGTCCCCTGTGGGGAGTGGTCGCAGATCGTCATGGACGCAAGAAGATGTTGGTTCGAGCACAAGCCACTGCGGGAGTCATGATCGCGATCATGGCGTTCAGTCAGAGTCCACTCCAGCTACTCACGCTGCGACTGCTCATGGGTCTAGCGTCCGGAGTCTCGAGCGCCTCCATGGCACTCGTGGTATCAGAAACGCCCCGAGCTCGAGTCGGTTGGGCCGTAGGTATGACCAGCTCGGCACAGGCGGTCGCGGTGTCAGCGAGCCCCCTTGCGGCTGGACTCCTGGCGACCTTCTTGCCACTGCGCGTCGTATTCCTATGCGGCGGAGTTCTCATGGCGGCGACCACACTCCCGGTCCTCGCACTGGTACGGGAGTCTGCGCCCACCGGTGGTCAGCGACCCAAGGCATCTGTTCGACAGACGCTGCGGGACATGGATCGAGCGTCAAGGACTGCGATCCTCGCGCTACTGGCTGCCCAGACCCTCACGTACGTTGCCTATCTGGGTGGCCAGCAACTTGTCCTACTGAGAGTGATCGGCCTTTCGAATGGGTCAGGGTTCGCTATCGGCGTTGCCTTTGCAGCAATGGGTCTTGCAACTGGTCTCGCGGCCTCGCTATATCACCGCCTAGTGCCAAGATTGGGTTTCAGGCGGTTGGCGGTGTCCGGCGCCTTGCTTATGGGCACGTCACTGATCGCTGCCGCGCTTTCCACAACGACGACAACGGTCTCGATCTCGGCTGCGGTTGCGGGACTCTCGTTCGGCGTATGTGGCCCGGCTGTGCAAAGCATGCTGGGCTTGGAGGCGCCACGCGAAATAAGAGCAACTCTGTTCGGCGCCTTAGGTAGCGCCGCCTCGCTAGGCCAAGTCGTTGGCCCGATCGGATGCGGACTTTTGGCAGCGGCGATCGGTGTGGAGCCCACCTTCGCCTTCGTGGTCGCTGCTGCACTGGGCTTGGGCACGACTCTTTGGTGGCGAGCCCGGGAGCCCTCAATTTCGGCGGAGGCTTCCGTGACAAGTGGGGTGACGTCTTGAGAGTTTCCTCTCCTCCCGCGCGCTCCATAGCGCAGTCCCCTATTTAGACAAGACGTTGATGGTCAGATCTACGGTTGTCGCGAGGTTACCCTCCTTCGTGAACACGAAGCTGTGATCGCCCGCGGACTCAGCGAAGAACGCGAAGGATCGGAGCTTCTTGATCTTCTGCGCACTCCGGATCGTTCGTCCCGCCGGGTCTTTGATAGAGAGGTCCACGGGAGAGCCGCCTCCGACAATGAAGTAACCGTCTACACGTTGGTCTAGAGCGGCGGGGATCACCACGGTGACGGGCTTCGCTGAGCCGATCTCGATGTGCTCGGACTTCCGCAAGACCACTTCAGGGTGGCCACGGTCTTGGTAGAAGTAGAACTCCTTGGTGCGTCCACGGTCCAGCTCTGGCGGCAGTGGCGGCAGCTGGTACTGCGGCGGGACTTCCAACAAGGGAGCATCTTCCAGCGCCGCGCGCTCGATCATGTTCTCCTTGATTGTCATGCGAACCGTGCAGAACATCAGCCACCAGCCGGCAAGCACCATCAGATCGACGGTCGCACCTTCACCAAGCTGTTCCCGAACGGCATAGAAGGTCTCATCAGAGACGGTACGTGTGCGCACCATCTCTTGGACGAACTTAACGACGTTGACCTCGTCGGGTTGGAGCTTCTCGACGGGACCATGGGTCCGAATGATGGCGGCGCTCTCCTCACTCAGACCGAGATAACGTGCGGGCCAGTACTGGCTGTGCCAAAGTTTCTGGCAATTGGCCTCGCGAGCCACGGTCAGCAAGGTCATCTCCTCGAGCTTGCTCGGGATC
>Ga0114129_10017184_pt1 | contig 10304 bp, 7 predicted proteins | sample RhiMetdeltSRZDD1_FD_80071 | JGI IMG/M metagenome (GOLD analysis project Ga0114129, IMG submission 80071) | Populus rhizosphere microbial communities from Tennessee, USA - Rhizosphere MetaG P. deltoides SRZDD1 (version 2) (version 2) | ecosystem: Host-associated > Plants > Roots > Rhizosphere >... | reverse complement strand
ATGATGATGAGACCTTGGAAAAAATGAAAAAATATTATAATATTGATGATTCTACTGAATTAATAAGATTTATTAGATCTAATGGGCTACATAATGAAGAACATTATGATAATAGTTAATAAAACCTACCAAAACTTCAATTTAATAAATACTGCGTGTTTGTAACATTACTGAGACGAAGAAAGATTTTGTTCTGTACAAATTGGTAATCAAACATATGAGCACATTCATGTGATTAACATAGAGTACATAATAGAATGCCATTATCACACTTACTCTGATATCAATATTCTGGAAATAATCGTGTATAAGTATTATATTATCTTTTTCAAATATTTTAGGCTCAATTGAAATAACTTTTTATTCACTTTTTCCCTCTTCAGCTGATAACCAATGAATAAAACATTTGATGTCATGTTCCAAAATATTATTTTTAACTTCAATAATATTATTATATTATTATCCGTATTGGATTCAGGTATGTGCATTAAATTAGTATCCTTCTTTTCTTACTACTCTTTTAATTTCCACTTTAATTTTTATTAACCTTGAATAAGAAAGTAGAACATTAAAGACTTAAGTACATACACATAATATATTAATTATTAATTTGGAATAATACTTTCTTTTTGCAAATTTATAATATGATAGTGAAAATTATAATGAAAATTATATCGACAAAATAAAAATTCTATTTAAAGTTATGTTACAGTGATTAGTTAGAGTTTTGATCCTCCCCATCTTTGAAAACTTTATAAATTTTGCCATTCTTCGTATTTGCGGCCAAGACATAAACATCTCCATCAGTAGGATCTACCTTGATATCGGTAATTATGTCAAAACCTGTTCCAAAAATTGCAGAATTTAATTCCTCAGGTTTATTTACCACTTTATCAGACAAAGGTCCTTCTAATTGAAAACCTGTTCTAGTATTATTAAGGTCAAAATGTAATATAGTTCCATTTTTTACACCACCTACTAACACATCATCCATATATTCTTGTCCTAACTTTGAAGAATGAATAAATGCTATCGTTGTGGGGGCTATCGTGTCATTCCAGGTTAACACAGGATCATAATATTTGCCATTACCATTGAAAGTTACTAATTTACTTCTGTCAAATTCCTTATCAGAAAATTCACTATACATAGAAGATAGTCCTAACACCTGCCTCCATCCACTATTAAATCCAGGCTTAATGATGTTAATTTCATCACCATAATGCGATCCATTTTCTGTATCCCATAGAAATCCTGTAACATTATCAAAGCCAAGACCAAAACTATTTCTTACACCATATCCATAATATTTGTCCAATAGTCCTCCCTCTCCTAAGGTAAATCCATCTTTAACCGTTTCTCCATCAGGAGTTATTCGTAGGACTCCTCCTCTACCATCGGGTAAAGATGTTCCCTGTAGATTTGAAGCAATAGTGTCACCAGTTGGGTCTTTTAATCTGTTTAAGTCTCCCATAATAATGTATAAATTATTATCTGGACCAATTTTCATAACTCCTCCATTATGTGACGGACCTGGTAAATAAGGTAAATCAAGGAGCAGTACAGGATTGATTAAAGAGTCATTCACAAAATCAAATCTGTATACACGATTTCCTAAAATTTCCCCATCATCTTGATTCTCTGTTTCAGTTACAAAAAGAAAAACAAATTTGTCATTGGGACCATAATTACTTGCATGTTTAGTTTTAGATATATCTAATACAGCTATACCTAATAAACCTCTTTCACTCTTTGTTGCTACATTTAAATCTAAAAGATCACCAACGACTTCTCCATTAGATACACGTTTGACTTTTCCAGTATTTTTTTCTATAACTAAAAGATCATCATTTCCTATAAAATCCATTCCAGAAGGAAATTGCAATTTATCAACAATTAATTCTGTATTCAGGTTGGTGTCTCTTAATATTGGTATAGAAGGCTCTTTTTTTGATTTTTTTGATGATTGAGCATCTATTTCACCAATACTTTCTATATAAATGAAACTTACAGATATTACAACAAGAATAATTATTAAAACACTGATCATTGTAGAGTAATGACGATTATACATGCATTAAGTTATTAGAATACATCATATTTGAATCTATACTAATAAAAAATCATAAAAGAAAATATCTATTAATTATAAAAAATCTGTAAGTCAGATTATTTATCTATTTCTCTTTCAATTCCCATTTATATTCATAAATATGGACAAATATTCGTCGTTGTTATTATTATTACCTTAGTAGTTTGCTCTTATATCAAGTTGTTTTAATATAGGTGATTGTTTCAAATTTGTATATGGATAAATATTAGTTTTATACTTTGGTAAGGGATTATCAGGTTTAACACTTTCTACGAGATGAGTCTCATTAAATAAATTTTTATGAAAAACACCTCTCTTACTCTTTTCTTTGATTATCTTTTTATAACCTGAATCATCGATTACTATGAAATAGGGAGTATCTAAAGGTTTTGTAGAATAATAACTTCTATCTTGATAAGAAAGATCAAAAACATGTCTAGGCATCCATATGTAAAGAGGATTTCCTATCATAGTCACAGTATCATTTCTTTGTTGTAAATGTTGTATCAATACCGCATGTGTTTTAATTATTACAGAATTAGAATCAATTGTAATTAATGAAAATATCGATATTAATCCAACAATAGCAATAATCGATATCACTGCATATGGAATAGTATTTCTAATTTTAGAAATAGGTATTAGATTGGATAAATCTACAATTAACCTTGCTCCAGCAATACAGAATACCGGAAATAAAGGAACTATGTGAAATGAAGATACAAAGTCAATCCAATATAGAAACAAAAGAAACGGTATACTAAATAACAATATGAAGAAATCTCTTCTGATTGCTGCATACAGAATTCCAGCCATGCCTAATGAAAATGTTAAAGGATCATTTTGAAGGAAAGTAGCTAAAGAATTAATTAAAGGTTTACTCTCTCTTTGAGTTTGATGTAATACATCTTCTATCCAAATGTCAATGTCACCTATAGAATAAGCGTGTATAGGCCATAACATAGGTATTAAAATGACGGGTAAAAGCCAAAGTCCAATACTTTTGAGCTTATTGTTACCACTGTTAGTTATTACAATATATCCAACTAAGGGCATCATAACAAAAATTGGAATCTTTGTAAATATTGCTAAACCAAGAAATACACCCGATAATAAGATTAAGGATATATTCCGTGTTCCTAGCTTATTATTTTGTTCTTTGCCAGAGTTACTTTTTATATAAAGGGCTAATAGTATAGAAGTCAATAGCAGAGGAAGTTGTATAGACTCTAAAAATATTCTTCTTAATAACCATCCGTATGGTATGACTGCAAAAAGAATAGAGGCTAAGAGTGCGACTTTTAGTCCATATCTTTTTTCTGTAATTTTGTATATGAGCAACGTATCTAATACAGCAAATAAGCCCATAATGAGTCTTGGAATAAAATAAAGTGATTCTACTGAATCAGCATCAGGAGATGGATTCAAAGTATCAGGATAGCCAATCATACCCAGGATACCAGCCAATAATATTTGTCCAAAATATGGTGCAAAATATCTATCTTGTGGTTGAAGACCTTCTCCTTGCAGTGTAGACATAGCTTTACGCATATAATGACCCTCATCTACATGCAGACTGGGAAAACCTGAAATATTCCATAGACTTGTAACAGAACTTAAAACTAGAGGTATGAAAATTAAAAGTATTTTTTTATTCCTAATGCCCCTACTTTTAGTTATTTGATTCACAATTAACCACTCATCACATATTACAAAGAATTAACTAGAGGTGTTTTCGATTCTATTAATTATCTTTGTATCCATAATGCAGGAAGCAGCAAATTTATTTCTTTTGTTGATTTCGTCCATATCTATATAATTGCCACACTGAACCTATATAGTCAAAAATAACACTATATCCCATCTTGCTTTTACCTGATTTTCTATCCATGAAAGTATATGGTATCTCAAATATTGGAATATCTTTTGATTTTACAAGTATTTCTAACAAGATTTTATAACCCTTGGTATCGATTTTTATATTTTCTATAATAGATCTAGGCACGGCAAAAAAACCAGACATAGGATCGGTAACATTATTTACATTTAGACCAAATTTCGCAATAACAGCTGCAGCTTTACTTATCAATCGTCTCTTAAATGGCCATCCAACTATAGACCCATTCTTTGTATAACGAGAAGCTATAACTATTGAATTAGAATTATCGAGAGATTTCTCTATAATTTTTGGTATCGTTTCAGGTGGATGAGAAAAATCTGCATCCATAATCAATACATAATCACCTTGCGATGATTTGACTCCTTCCAATATGGCAGGGATTAAACCATTTTTGATTCTTCTATTAATAATCTTAATTGAATATAGCTTTTCTTTAAAGTTTACACTTCCTCTTTTAGATTCAAGATCGGAATATATGTAATTTTGTACGATATTACTAGTACCATCGGGAGAATTGTCATCTACTATGATAATTTCTGTAAAAACATTGGGAGCTAAATTTTCTTTAATTTTATCTAATAATCTAATAATATTTTCTGCTTCGTTATATGTAGGAATAATTATCGAAATTGTATACATATTTTTTGTTTCAAATATTTCGTGATGATTTGTTTGCACTTGTATTTCCTAGGATGTATCTGCATATTAAAATTATCGTGAGTTATATTTATAACATTTTTTTATAATTTTTTTTAGTAATAAATTTCTTTTATCTTTTTTACTATATTTTATTACTATTAAAATAACATTCATATATTTATATTAGATACAAGTCTAATGTTATAATAATACATATAGATAATATTTGAGTTTCACATCAATCCTTCAAATAGTAAATATATAATAATTGAACATTTTTATATAAGATAAAGGAATAGTGTTTAAATCTCTTTTAAAAATAGTAGTTTTGTATATTTGTATTACTATAATGTTCATGATATTATTAGGATTAAATCCGAGATAAATCTACAAGAATTAGAATATTTTGCATCAAATGAATTTAGTGATCCTGATATCGCATTAATGATAAGATCTTTTTCCAAAGATCATGATATGTCTAAATTCAGAGCTACTAGGAAGTTAATGACAGATAACTTTGAATCTGGAGGTTCACAATATACTATCAAATATACAGAACATTTTGGTTCTTCCGGAGCTCAATTCCAAATACAATTTAATGGTAGTAAAATAGAGGTATCCATTAATGAGTTAATCTCAAAATCTAAACATGTTACATATGTAAATTTAATAGAGCCTATTCTAAGATTTCTCTTTCTCTCTAAAGAATATATTCTCTTACATTCCGCATGTATGTCCTCTCCAAATGGCCAAGGGTTTTTCCTTTCAGCGCCTCCTGATACGGGCAAGACAACAACTGTAATAAAATGTGTCAAACAAGGATATTATTTTTTGTCTGACGATATGACTATAATTAAACTGCCAAATAATGCACTATCCTTTCCAAAATCAATGACAATTAGTGCACATACCTATAGGACAGCAGTTGAAGCACAATCATCATCACAGAATGGTGAGAACGATACAAATGACAAAAAAGGAATGAGAATTAGAAGTTTGATTCACTCAAAAACTGGAAGGAGTTTGATGCATAAATTGGCTGATCATAATGTACCAATCTTTACTATTAATACAATTGGCCAGTCAAGGATAAAGCCTCCTAAGTATCACATTAGTGACATTATAAAAGATGCGAAGATAATAGACAAGACAACCATCAATTCTCTTTTCTTCTTGGAAAAAGGTAGTGATGGAGAAAAAGTAGAAGAAATGGAAAGAATTTCTGTAGAACATGCCTTAAAGAGGGCGATAGAAAATAGTGATGACGCATTTCTGTTTCCACCATATAGTGATTTAATAAAATATATACGAATTGAGAGTAAAACAGCAGATGATCTTTTAGAGGCAGAGAAAAAAATGATGGAAGAATTACTATCAAGTATTGATTGTTATATTCTAAAAAGTAGTGGAAGAAAATGGTCTGAAATGATATTTGATAAATTCTCTAAATAATTAAAATTTACTTATCTTTTTAGAAATACAGAAATAAAACACTTTTTTATTTTAATATTCACTAAACTATCGTTACCTTTTCTTTCATATTATTATAGTTAACTGAATCCACATCTATTATTAAAAAGGAAAAGATGGAAAAAAGAAAATTAATCCATATCCATTCCGGGCATGCCACCCATGCCACCCATTCCGGGCATGCCACCCATGCCACCCATTCCGGGCATACCGCCTCCAGGTGGACCTCCTTTGGATTTACTTGATGCAATAACATCATCAATTCGTAAAAGCATACAAGCGGCTTCAGTAGCAGACTTGATTATTTGTTCTTTAATCACCACAGGCTCTAAAATATTTTGTTTAAACATCTCTGATACAGTTGTACTTCTTACATTAACACCAGTCCATTTCATTCCTTTGTTTTGTTTTGCGCGTAACTCTGCCATTGTATCGATTGGATCCATACCAGCATTAGTAGCAAGAGATATTGGAATGGTTTCTAATGCCTCTGCAAATTTAATTACCGCTAATTGCTCTCTACCTTCTAAATTGCTAGACCAATTTCGTATATGTGTAGCGATATAAGCTTCTGGTGCTCCTCCACCTGCTACTATAAATGGTTTTTCCAAAACATCTTTCATAACCATCAGTGCATCATGAAGAGAACGGTCTGCTTCATCTACCACTCTTTGAGATCCACCTCTAACTAGAATGGTTACTGCCTTTGGATTTTTACAGCCTTCTATGAAAACCCATTTATCAGTTTCAACTTTTCGTTCTTCGACTACGTCAGCTGAACCAAGGTCTTTTGAAGAAAGATCATCAATATTATTTACAAGTCTTGCACCTGTGGCTTTAGTTAGTTTTAGCATATCACTTTCTTTAACACGTCTAACGGCAAGTATACCATCTTTAGCAAGATAATGTTGTGCTAAATCATCTATTCCCTTTTGACATAGTAAAACAGTTGCGCCTGAACTTTTAACTTTTTCTACCATTGCTCTTAGCATATTATTTTCCTCTTCAAGGAACATTTGCATTTGTTGAGGATCATTAATACGGATTTCCGCACTCATTTCAGTTTTTTCTATTTCTAATGGAGAATTGATCAAGGCTATTTTCGCTTTTTCAATTCTTTTAGGCATTCCACTATGAACAACTTCTTTATCTAGTACTATACCTTTAATAAGAGAAGTATCTTGCATGGAACCTCCTGCTTTTTTTTCTACTTTGATATTATCAAGATCCACTTTTAGAGTTTTTGTTTTTTCATTCAATTCAGCTATCATTTGTGTAGCGTCTACTACTATTTTACTTAAGACAGGACTATCTTCTGAAACTAACTTTGAATACATACTAGTATTAGCAATTTTTGCTAAAAGATCCCTATCATCAGTTTTTACTTTAATAGCAATTTTATCTAATGTCCGAAGAGCTTCAATGGAGGCAGCAGTATAACCATCAACAATAACTGATGGATGAACGTTTTTGTCAATCAATTCTTCTGCTTTTTCTAATAATGAACCAGTAAAAATGACTGAAGATGTGGTACCATCTCCTACCTCATTATCTACGGATTTGGCTACTTCTACAACCATTTTTGCTGCTGGGTGTTGGACATCTATTTCTTTTAGAATAGTAGCTCCATCATTTGTGATGGTAACATCTCCTAGAGAATCAACTAACATTTTATCCATCCCTCTTGGACCTAGACTAGATTTCACAACTTCAGCAACCAATTTAGCGGCAGTAAGATTATTTTTTTGTGCCTCTCTTCCTTTATTTTCACGTGTCCCTTCTCTTAAAATTACGACTGGCATTCCGCCAGCGCTTGTTTGAATTTGGCCCATACTCATATTCATTCACCTAATATAATAAACACATTTCAAATAATCCTATTTTTATAGTTTTACACGATTAATACACTTATTATCAATTATTTACATGTAATTTTCTTTTTTTTTCCTCAAATTTGGACTTAAACTTGGCTACATTAATTATAAAACGTTCATGTTTTCCTTCTCCTATTTTTTCAATATCATCAAATACCTCTATATTAAACATTACTCTTCTATTATTAACAGATTCTATTATTGCTTTCAACCTGATTGTTGAACCTACGGGAGTCATAGCAATATGTTTAATATCAACAATAGTTCCAACTGAATCCCACTCTTTCTCTTTTAAAACAAAATCCTTTAAGAGGAGTCTACATGTTTCTTCCATCTCAGAAATCATTGAAGGAGTAGAAAGCACATTTTCTCCTTCCCATAAAAAACTGGTAGTCTGGTTTGAATTAGTTTTTATAACTCTCTCTTTTGTAGTACCAATTTTTATATCAAATTCCAATTAAAATCAAAACATAAAAACATGATTCAATGTATTAAACTAATTGATATAATAAACTTAATTAGTAACTCCTATAGTAAATTGTAAAGAAATCAAGATGAAAAATGAAGATACTAGAATTATATTTAATTAGAGAATCCATAATTGGTCCATTTTTTATCAACTAAATTCTTGGTATCCTTGTCAACTTCTACTGGTTTTTGAATTTCTCGCATAAATCCTTCCTCTGCAGTTTTAGTAGTTGCGTCTATTCCCATTTTCGATCCAAGGTTTAAAATTGGGGATGCAGGATCAAGCGTATCAGTAGGAGTATTATCAATTATAATTATATCTCGTTTAGGATCAGATTTGGTAGTAATTGCCCAGATTACTTCATTTATATTATGTACATTAATAGCATCATCAACAACAACAAAAATTTTTGTTAATGATAGCTGACCCATTCCCCATAATCCCATCATTACTTTTTTCGCCTGTCCAGGATATCTTTTTTTGATAGATATTATAGCCAGTCCTTGGAACCAACCTGAAGCAGGCATAGAAAAATCAATTACCTCAGGTTGGAACATTTGAATAAGAGGAAGAAAGGATTGTTCAATAACTTTACCTATGTATGCATCTTCCAAAATTGGTTTCCCTACAACAGTTGTCAGATAAATTGGGTTTTTTCTTCTCATCAAACATGTCAAATTGAATGTTGGGTAGGGTTCAGGCGGTGTATAAAAGCCAGTATGATCTCCAAACGGTCCTTCTATTCTCATTTCATTCGGGTCAACATATCCTTCTAAAACAATCTCTGAGTTCGCCGGAACTTCTAAATCAACTGTTTTACATTTTATTAATTTTACTCCTTTTTTTCTAACGATCCCAGAAAAGAAAAATTTATCCATTCCTTCAGGAACAGGAGCTATTCCACTAAAAATAGTTGAGGGGTCCGTTCCGATTACTATTGCTGTTTCAATAGGTTTGCTATACTCTTTCATTAATTCATAATGTTGAGCTCCTCGTTTATGTGTCTGCCAATGCATTATAGCCTTTTGGTCATTTACGATCTGAATTCTATAAACACCAATATTTCTAATTCCAGTTTCTGGATGTTTGGTAATAGTTAAGCCAAAGGTAATAAATTTTCCAGCATCACCGGGAAACGATTTTAGAATTGGTAATGAGTTAAGATTAGCATTTTCGGTTTCAATTATTGCTGTTACAGCACCAGATTCAACATATTTTGGAGCATAGTCTCCTAATTCAGATAATCTAGGAAGCATCTTTAATTTATCAAACAAGTTTGAAGGTATTTTCAATTTTGTTAAATCTGTAATTCTTTTACCAATTTCTCTAAAATCAGAGAGATTCAGAGCAATTTTTAATAAATCTATTGTTCCAAATGCATTTCCTAATATGGGAATATTATAACCTTTTACATTTTCAAAAAGTATAGCTGGTGAGTCACCTGAATACATCATACGCCTCATAATCTCTGCTATCTCAAGGTTTGTATCTACTTCAACTTTCACACGATGTAATTTGCCAACAGATTCAAGTGTATCAATATATTCAGATAAACTATCAAAAGTCATAAATCAACAAATTACTAAGTTAATAGAGTTATAAAAACAGCTCTTTCCTACAAAAAAAAAGAAATGAGTGGATTTGAACATGGTTTAATGGTTCTTTATTATCCCCCAGATTATTATGGCAGATATAAAGCAAAAAATTCCTAGAAGGATAGGAAAATCAACAGAATTTAGAATCTCAATTATTGAATTAATTTCTGAATTCACATTATTTTTACTTGTTTTAATTTATTATCATTTGATACTCATTATTATTAATTATTTGCAAAAAAAATCTTTACCATTGGTCTATAGT
>Ga0114129_10017181_pt1 | contig 10305 bp, 9 predicted proteins | sample RhiMetdeltSRZDD1_FD_80071 | JGI IMG/M metagenome (GOLD analysis project Ga0114129, IMG submission 80071) | Populus rhizosphere microbial communities from Tennessee, USA - Rhizosphere MetaG P. deltoides SRZDD1 (version 2) (version 2) | ecosystem: Host-associated > Plants > Roots > Rhizosphere >... | reverse complement strand
TGTGCTCGTCCTCGAGCTTCTTCCGCTCGAGCCGGGTCAGGCGGCGGAGCGGCATGTCCAAGATGTAGTTCGCCTGGATCTCCGAGAGCTCGAATCTGGCCATGAGCTTCGTCCGCGCATCCTCGGCGTCTGCGGCGGCACGGATGACCTTGATCACCTCGTCGATGTGCTCGAGCGCGATCAGGAGGCCCTGGACGATGTGGTCGCGTTCCTCCGCCTTGCGCAGCTCGAAGCGTGACCTTCGGGTGACGACGTCGACCTGGTGGTCGACGTAGTAGCCCAGGATCTCGGCGAGGTTCAGCGTCCGCGGGACGCCGTCGACGAGCGCGAGCATGATCGCGCCGAAGGAATCCTGCAGCTGGGTGTGCTTGTAGAGCTGGTTGAGCACGACCTGTGGGTTGGCGCCGCGCTTCAGGTCGATCACCAGCCGCATCCCGGCGCGTCCGGACGAGTGGTCCTTCAGGTCGGCGATGTCCTTCACCTTGCCGGCCTTGACGAGGTCGGCGATCTTCTCGGCGAGCCGCGCCTTGTTGACCTGGTACGGGAGCTCGGAGACGACGAGCCGCGATCGCCCGCCCGATCCTTCCTCCACGGTGGTAACCCCCCGGATCTTGATCGACCCGCGCCCGGTCTCGTAGGCGTCGCGGATCCCGTCGCGACCCATGACGACGCCGCCCGTCGGGAAGTCAGGACCCTTGACGAACTTCGTGAGTTCCTTCGGCGTCGCTTCGGGGTGATCGAGGAGGTGGATCGTGGCGTCGATCACCTCGCCGAGGTTGTGCGGAGGGATGTTCGTCGCCATCCCGACGGCGATCCCACCGGAGCCGTTCACCAGCAGGTTGGGGAACCGCGACGGGAGCACGACCGGCTGCTGCTCGTACCCGTCGAAGTTGGGGACGAAGTCGACGGTCTCGGCGTCGATGTCGCGGAGCATCTCCATCGCGATCGACGCCAGGCGCGCTTCCGTGTACCGCTCCGCGCCAGGTGGGTCGCCGTCGATCGAGCCGAAGTTGCCGTGCGGGTCGATCAGCGGGTGGCGGAGCGAGAAGTCCTGCGCCATCCGGACCAGGGCGTCGTAGATCGGCGCGTTGCCGTGGGGGTGGTACTTGGCCATCACGCCGCCGACGACGTTGGCGGACTTGCGGTGCGGGCGGTCGGGCCGGATGCCCTGCTCGTACATCGCCCAGAGGATCCGGCGGTGGACCGGCTTCAGCCCGTCGCGAACCTCCGGCAGCGCGCGGCCCACGATGACCGACATCGCGTAGTCGAGGTAGGACTTCTGGATCTCGTCCTCGAGCCCGATCGGCTCGATCCTGCCGACGAACAGCCCTTCTTGTGCCACGTCTCCCCCGCTCGTTCCCCTACACGTCCAGGTTCTGGACGTACTGCGCGTTGGTCTCGATGAACTCCTTGCGCGACGGCACGTCCTCCCCCATCAGGACCGTGAACAGCCGGTCGGCCGTGGCTGCGTCCTCGAGCGTCACCTGCAGGAGCGTGCGTTGCTCGGGGTCCATCGTCGTGCTCCACAGCTGCTGGGCGTCCATCTCCGCGAGGCCCTTGAACCGCTGCGGGTCGAGCTTCTTGCTGCCGTTGCCGTTCTTGTTGCGGAAGGAGTCCCACTCCCGCTCCGTGTAGAAGTACTGCGCCTGCTTCCCGTCCTTCAGCAGGTAGAGCGGCGGCTGCGCGAGGTACATGTACCCGGCTTCGATCAACTCCCGCATGTTGCGGAAGAAGAACGTCAGCAGCAGCGTGCGGATGTGCGCGCCGTCGACGTCGGCGTCCGCCATCAGCACGATCCGGTGGTACCGCGCCTTCTCCAGGTCGAACTCGTCTCCGATCCCCGTGCCGATCGCCGTGATCAGGGCCTGGATCTCGAGGTTCTCGAGGATCTTGTGCAGCCGCGCCTTCTCGACGTTGAGGATCTTCCCGCGGATCGGGAGGATCGCCTGCGTCGCGGGGTCGCGGGCCTGCTTGGCGCTCCCGCCCGCCGAGTCCCCCTCGACGATGTAGAGCTCGCACGCCGCCGGGTCGCTCAACTGGCAGTCGGCGAGCTTGCCCGGCAGCGACCCGCCTTCCAGGAACGACTTGCGTCGGGTCAGGTCGCGCGCCTGCTTGGCCGCCAGGCGCGCCTTGGCCGCCTGCTGGCTCTTGGCGACGATCCGGCGCGCCTCGGTGGGGTGCTCCTCGAGCCACTCGGCGAGCTGCGCGTTGACCGTCGTCTCGACGAACGAGCGCATCGTGGCGTTGCCCAGCTTGGTCTTGGTCTGACCCTCGAACTGCGGGTCGCGGAGCTTCACCGACAGGATCGCAACCAACCCCTCGCGGACGTCCTCGCCGATCAGGTTGTCCTCCTTCTCCTTCAGGAGACCCTTCCCGCGGGCGTACCGGTTGAGGACGTTGGTGAGGGACTTCTTGAGCCCCTCCTCGTGCATCCCGCCCTCGTGGGTGTTGATCGTGTTGGCGAACGAGTAGACGGACTCCGAGTACCCGGCGGTCCATTGCAGCGCCAGCTCGATCTCGGCGTCCTCGGCCTTGTCCGCGATCGCGATCACGCGCGTGATCGCGTCCTTGCCGGTGGCGAGGTGCTTCACGAAGTCGACGAGACCGCCGTTGTAGCGGAACACGTCCTTGTGGCTCGGCTTCTCGTGTTCGTCGATCAGTTGGATCTCGAGGCCCGCGTTCAGGAACGCGAGCTCGCGGAGACGCTCGGCGAGCTCGCTCCGCTTGAACTCGAGCTCCTCGGTGAAGATCTCCGCGTCGGGCCAGAACCGGATGGTCGTCCCGGTCTTCTTGGACGCCTTGCCCTTGGTGAGCTTGCCGGTGGAGCGACCGCGGGCGTAGGCCTGCGTCCACGTGAACCCGTCGCGGTGGATCTCCGCGGTCATCTTCTCCGAGAGGGCGTTCACGACCGACACCCCCACCCCGTGGAGACCGCCCGAGATCCGGTACCCGCCGCCGCCGAACTTGCCGCCGGCGTTCAGCGTCGTGAGTGCGACCTCGACCGCGGGCCGGCGGTCCTTCGCCTTGGGGATCGGCTTGACCGGGATCCCGGCGCCGTCGTCCTGCACGGAAACGCTACCGTCGGCGTGCAGGGTGACGACGATCCGCGACGCGCGTCCTGCCATCGCTTCGTCGACCGAGTTGTCGACGACCTCGTACACGAGGTGGTGGAGCCCGCGGGAGCTGGTGGTCCCGATGTACATCCCGGGGCGGAGCCGGACGTGCTCGACGCCCTCGAGGACCTGGATGCTGTGCGCGTCGTAGGTGTCTTTGGTGGATCGCGGCTTGGCCGCCGTCCGGGTGGATCGGGGCTTCGCCGTGGTCGCCTTCGCGGGTATGGCCGATCTCCTCCTGTCGGTGCCCCGCGCAGGCCGCCCCAACGCGAGACTTGCCGGGGGCGCGCGCGGGGCCGTCGCACGAACCCGTTCATTCTACCAACGGACGGTGACTCGAACGGCGATTCCGGTCGTGAAATCTGGCCGTCTACCTGCGGTTTCGCACCACGACGCGGACGGAGCGGATCGAGCCCTCGCCGAGCGCCTCCTCGGCCCGTCGCCGGATCTCCTCGTGGAGGAACCCCGCCTGCACACCCCACGGGCCCGAGGTCGCGACGACCGTCAGGACGCCCGCCTCGAGGCTCGAGGGCGCCGTCTCCGAGGCGAGCCGTTCGCCGACGATCGTCGCCCACTCGGCGGCCAACTGCGCGACCGGCAGTCCGCGTGCGAACACCTGCTCCGAGAGCAGGCCGTCGATCACCTCGCCGATCGCGACCGGTTCCTTGCTCGGGCCGTCGCCCCGCGAACGGAAGCCCTTCGCGTGCGGCACGTCAGCTCCTCACCGACACGTCGCCGGCGCGGACGTCCCAGATCGCGGACGAGGTCGACGGCACGTCGGCCTCGTCCGCGACCGTGATCACGACCTGGCCCGGACGCTCGGCCAGTCTCGCCGCGATCCGGTCCCTCCGGCTCGGATCCAGGGCGCTGAACGGATCGTCCACGAGGAGGAGCGGCGGCTCGCCGACCTCGTCGGCGACCGCCGCCGCGATCCCCAGCCGGAGGCACAGCGCCGCGCCCCACGTCTCGCCGTGCGAGCCGAAGGCTCGCGCGCCGAGATCGCGGACGGCCAGGGTGAGGTCGTCGCGGTGCGGGCCGACGAGCGACGTCCTCCGGACGAGCTCGTCGGCCTGTCGCGACGACAGCTGCGCCCGGAAGCGCTCCTCGATCGTCCCGTCGCCCACCACGTTGGGGGCGTAGGAGACGATCAGCTCGTAGCCGGAGAGCGCCAGGAACTCCTCCGAGGCCGCGGGTGCGAGGCGCGCGATCGCTTCCTCGCGCGCCTCGATCAGCTTCGTCCCGGCCGCGAGCAGCTCCTCGTCCCAGGCCTCCAGCTCAGGTGGCCCGCGGCGGCCGCCCTCCCACTCCTTCAACAGGCGGTTCCGCTGGCGGAGCACGCGGTCGTAGCCCGAGGACACCGTGTCCCGTAGGGGCCAGAGGGCGAAGACGGCCTCGTCCATCAGGTCCCGTCGCTTGGACGGGTCGCCGATCACGGCGGGGAGATCGAACGGCCCGAACAGCACTGCGCGGACGGCGCGCCGCAGCTCGCGCTTCCGTCGCAGGGGGCTCTTGTTGAGCTTCACGCGGCTCGCCCCTTTCCGGGGGATCTCGGCCTCGACGAGCGCCCGCCCGTCGAGGCCTTCGAACTCACCTCTGGCGTACCCGACCTCGCCCCCCTCGCGCACGAGAGGGGCGTTGGTCGCGGTCCGAGGCGATCGGAGCGCGTACAGGAAGAACATCCCCTCGAGGAGGTTGGTCTTCCCCTCGCCGTTGGGCCCCACGATCGTGATCGAGCCTTCCGGTACATCCTCGATCAGCGTTGCCCGGTGGTTCCGGAAGTCTCGGAGCTCGATCCACGCGAGGTGCATCCGGGCACCACGCGGGGACCGGCGTCAGCCGACCGCGGCGGGGAGCCGGACCGGCATCACGAGGTAGGTGAGCTCGTCACCGTCGCCCCGGATCACACCCGGCTTGAGCCCGTCGCGGACATCGATCCGCACGCTTTCCCCCGTCGCCGCCGTGAGCCCGTCCACGAGGTACTGCGGGTTGAACGCCGCCGTCAGGTCCTCACCCTCGTACCGCGCCTCGACCGTCTCCACCGCCTGTCCGAGGTCGGGGCTCGACGAGGACAGCTTGACGCCGAGCGCGTTGAACTCGAGGCGCACGGGTGTGGTGTCGCGCGCGAGCAGTCCGACGCGCCGAACGGCCTCCAGGAGCTGCTGACGGGAGATCGAGAGACGGCTCTCGTGCGTTTCGGGCAGCAGCTGCCGATAGTTGGGGAACTCGCCCTCGATCAGCCGCGACGTGAGCGTGAGCGACCCGACCTTGAACGCGATCTGCGAGGCGTTCACGAACGCCTGCACCTCGCCCTTCTCGTCCATCGCCGCGCGTCCGGCCTCCGTGAGCGCTCGCTCGGGGACGATCGCCTTGGCCTCTCCGTCCGCGGTGGCGACGAGGTCCCGCACCGCCAGGCGATAGGAATCCGTCGCGACGAGGACGACTCCCTCGCGACTGATCTCGAGCAGAACGCCGGTCAGCACGGGCCGAGCCTCGTCCCGCGATGCCGCGCGGGAGACCTGGCCGACCGCCTCGGCGAACGCCGCCGGCTCCGCGGAGATCATCGTGCCCGAGGGCTCCTGGACGCCTGGGAAGTCGTCCACCGGGAGCAGTCGAAGGGCCCCCTCGTAGGCCGCGCAACGGATGTGCGCCTGGGATCCGTCGGTCTCGACGTCCACCGGCGCCTCCGAGAGCGACTTCACCGTGTCGGCGAGGAGCCGGGCGGGCACGAGCGCCGTTCCCGCCTCCTGCGCCTGGACCGTGATCGACAGCCGCGCCGAGACCTCCAGGTCGGTGGTCGTGAGCGTCAGCGTTCCGTCCTCGACGACCTCGAGGAGCACACCCGTCAGGGCCGGGATCCCCGGGCGCGACGACACCCCCCGCTGGACGGTCTGGAGAGCGTCGGAGAGACCGTCGCGGTCACACCGGAACTTCATCGATCAACCCTCCTGTCTCTGAGGTTCTTTCTCTCAAGGAAGCGGTAGTAGGGGCGGTGGGGATGTGGAAGACCTACGTATCTGCGCAGCGTAGCGGCCCTGTCCGACATGTGGATGGACGGTGGAAGGAACCTGGCGCTCCGGCGGCGCGCCCCGTCATCCTCCCCGATCATGCCTGCACGACGAAGGTTGTCCACCGGCATCACACCACCCCACGGACGCGTCCGCGGATGATCCGGGTGAGGTCCTGGACCTGGCGGAACGTGTCGTCTCGCGACCGCATCTCGTCCTCCACCTTCTTGATCCCGTGGAGGGCGGTGGTGTGGTCCCGTCCCCCGAAGATCTCGCCGATCTTGACGAGGGAGAGACCGGTGCATTCGCGCATCAGGTACATCGCGATGTGCCGAGCCTGCGTGAGCGGTCGCGACCGAGACTTCGAGACCAGGTCCCCGGTCGACAGCTGGAAGTAGGTCGCCGTTTCCTCCAGGATCAGCGGCGGGGGGATCTCGTGCTCCGTCTGCGGGATCAGATCCTGGAGGGCGCGCTCGGCGAGCTCGATGTCGATCGGCTGCCGTGTGAGTTCCGACCACGCGACCACGCGGACGAGGGCGCCTTCGAGCTCGCGGACCGATTGGTCGAACTTCGAGGCGACGAACTCGATCACCTCCGGTGGGACGGCCGGGATGTTCTCGCGCTCCGCCTTGAGCTGGAGGATCGCGATCCGGGTCTCGAGGTCGGGCGGCTGGACGTCGACGCAAAGCCCCCAGCGGAAGCGACTCACCAAGCGGTCTTCGAGCCCTGAGAGCTCGTGGGGTGGCCGATCGGACGCGATCACGATCTGCCGGCCGGCGCCGTGGAGGTGGTTGAAGGTGTGGAAGAACTCGGTCTGCGTCTCCTCGCGCTTGGCGAGGAACTGGATGTCGTCCACGAGCAGGATGTCGACCTCGCGGTACTTGTGTCGGAACGCGTCGCCCTGCCGCTCGCGGACTGCCTTGATGAACTCCGTCACGAACTGCTCCGAAGTGACGTACTTGATCCGCGTGTCCGGCATCAGCTGCCAGATGTGGTGGCCGATCGCGACGAGGAGGTGGGTCTTCCCGAGGCCGGTGTGCCCGTAGATGAACAGCGGGTTGTACGCGGTCGACAGCGGCGCCTCGGCGACGGCCATCGCCGCGGCGTGCGCGAACCGGCTGGACGGGCCCGGGACGAACGCGTCGAACGTGTAGTTGGGGAACGGCAGTCCGGGCGCCGCCACGGTTCGGACGACGTTCGGCGTCGCGGTCGACGCCGTGGCAGGCGGGGCGCCGATCGTCGCGTACGCGGCGGGCGGCGTCGGCCCCAGATCGACCGGCGCGAGCTCCTCGTGACGGATCGCCTCGTCGACCGCCATCTCGATCTTCACGGGTCCGCCGGACACGGCCGCGGCGGCCTCCTCGATCAAGCTGAGATGGTTGTGCTGCAAGCGCTCACGGACGAACTGGCTCGGCACGGCGAGCGACAGCACGTGGTCGGTGAGGCCGATCGGACGCACGTCCGTGAACCACATCAGGAACGTCGTTTCCGGCAGCTCCGTCCGAGCGCGATCGAGGACGGCGGACCATGCTCGCCGAGCTTGTTGATCGGGCGCCAGCACGGCCATCTGGGATTCCACAGAACCTTTCCACACCGGTGGATAAACCGAACCGGGGGCTTCGGGATCGGGGGATTCCCGGGGGCCCGAATCACCCCGGGGGAAGTGCGGGCGGACTATAGCACCGGCCTTTTCCACACCGGTATCGCGAGCACGCCTCTTGGCGCTCTTTCTGTTGTCAACCCCTTCACCCAGGGATGTTTCCGTATACTTCCCGCCTCGGCCGGCCGGCAGCCGGCCTTCGTTTTCGCGAGGGATTCCGATCATGGCCAAAGGCAAGCGCACGTATCAGCCGAACACACGCCGGCGGGCGAAGACCCACGGCTTCCGTCTGCGGATGCGGACGAGGGCCGGGCGGTCGATCATCGCCGCGCGCCGCCGCAAGGGTCGAAGCCGCCTGACCGTCTCCGGTTGAGGCGGTGCGTGCCGCGGCGATCCGGCGGGTCCACCGCGAAGGCCGTCCGGTGCGCGGGGAACGGGTGATACTGTTGGTCGCTCCCGGCTCGGGAGGATACGCGCTGGTCGCCGGCAAGAAGGTCGGCGGCGCGGTGCAACGGAACCGAGCTCGGCGGATCCTTCGGGCAGCGCTCCGAGAGGTTGCGCCGCGGGGGATGGACGGACACGACATCGTCCTGGTGGCTCGAGAGGGCATCCGGGGCGCGCGGACGCAGGATCTGATCACGGAGATGACCGAGCTGCTCGGGCGGGAGGAGTCGCGCGCGTGATGTCCCCTCGCGGGCCAGTATCGACGCTCGGCGCCCCGGTTCGATGGGCGCTGCTCGGCGCGATCGTCGTGTACCGGGTAACCCTGTCGGGCTGGCTCGGGGGACAGTGCCGGTTCTCCCCCACCTGCTCGCGCTATGCGGAAGAAGCGATCCGGGTGCACGGAGCGATCCGCGGCTCGTACCTCGCCGCCCGAAGGATCCTGCGCTGTCACCCGTTCCACCCGGGCGGCATCGACCCCGTCCCCCGACCGCCGTATGATGGTGACATACAGACCACCCGGGTCGAGGGACGCCATGCTGGCTGAGATCGCTCCGTTCCAGTGGCTCCTCAACGGGATCGGCTCCGTCCTTGCATGGCTCTACGACGTCGTCGGGAACTTCGGGATCGCGATCATCATCCTCACGATCCTGTTCCGCATCGTGCTTCTCCCGATCGGCATCAAGCAGATCAAGTCGATGCAGCTGATGCAGGCGCTGCAGCCCAAGATCAAGGAGATCCAGAAGAAGTACAAGGGCAACCGGCAGAAGGCCTCGGACGAGACGATGAAGCTCTACCAGGAGTACGGGGCCAACCCGCTGAGCGGCTGCCTGATCACGCTCCTGCAGTTCCCGATCCTGATCGCCATGTACTCCGTGATCAGGGCCCCGATCCCCTACGCGGACAGCGACCCGGCCAAGCCCGCGGGGGTGAACTGCGAGGCCCAGAACGGCACGCCGCTGCCGGACGAATGCTTCAAGAACAACCACCTGCCGGTGGATTCTCAGCTCTTCCACGACATCACGGAGCACAACGAGACGGGCCAGCACTTCGGGCTCATGAACCTTCAGTGCTCGGCGTCCCAATCCGGGAAGACCGTGCCGGTGTTGAACACGGCGAGGAAGCCGAGCGGACAGACCCTGGATTGCGGTGATTCCACGGCGGACCGGATCCCGTACTTCGTGCTGCTGGCGCTGATGATCGCGACGACGTACTACTCGTCCCGACAGACCCAGCGAGCGACGCCGGCCTCCGCGCAGAACAGCTCGACGCAGATCCTCACCCGGGTGATGCCCCTGACGTTCGGCATCTTCGGGTTCGCGTTCCCCGCCGGCCTCGTCCTGTACTGGACCGTCTCGAGCTCGTTCCAGATCGGACAGCAGACCGTGATGCTGCGTCTCGGTCACATCGGACCCGACGCGATGGATCGCCGCCTCGCGTCGATGCGGGAGAAGGCGTCGGCCAAGGGGGACAAGCCGAGGGGCGGCTTCATGGGCGGCCTGATGGCGCGCGCGGATCAGGAGCGCAATCGCCGGCAGCCGCCCTCGACGCCGCGCAAGCCTCCGCCCCGGACCCCGGGCAAGGGCGGGAAGAGCGGCGGGGCGAAGCCGCGCCCCAAGGGCAGTGGTTCCGGCCGGCCGAAGGGCTCCGGTCCGAACCGTTCGAATCGTCCCAAAGGCTCGGGGAAGTGATGGACGTGGAGCAGGGCGACGGGATGACGCCGGACGACGGCCTCGGTGTGACCGCCTCGGATGAGGCGTCTTCGGTGGACGCGGACCTCGAGGAGCAGGCCGACGCGGTGGCGGACTTCGTCGAGGAGCTCCTCGAACGCATGGGGATCGACGCGATCGCCGAGCCGACGACGCACCGAGGTCATGTCTACGTGGATATCGTGGACGGCCCGGAAGACGACATGGCCTTGCTCATCGGACGACACGGACAGACCCTGGATGCGATCCAGGAGCTCGCTCGGACCGCCGTCGGACGACGTCTGGACGATCGTGTGCGCGTCCTTGTCGACGTGAGCGACTACCGCAAGCGGCAGGAGGACCGCCTGATCGAGGGAGCGCGGGAGGTCGCCGAGCGGGTCCAGGCGACCGGCGCTGAGGAACGGCTCGATCCGATGAACGCTTACCAACGCAAGCTG
>Ga0114129_10017180_pt1 | contig 10305 bp, 9 predicted proteins | sample RhiMetdeltSRZDD1_FD_80071 | JGI IMG/M metagenome (GOLD analysis project Ga0114129, IMG submission 80071) | Populus rhizosphere microbial communities from Tennessee, USA - Rhizosphere MetaG P. deltoides SRZDD1 (version 2) (version 2) | ecosystem: Host-associated > Plants > Roots > Rhizosphere >... | reverse complement strand
GATCGAATCGGGCACGCTCGCCGAACCACCGACCTGCAGCAACGCCATCACGGCCCACCAGAGCATCTCGCCTCCGTCGGAGGCGACGACGCTAACGGCGCCGGGTGACAGGACGGTTACAGAGCTTTAGATGGCGGGCAGGACGAGCTGGTACACGTCGTACTCGGCCTCGTTCGTCTGGGTCAGCCGTCCCCCGTGCTCCGAGGCGATCCACCGCACGATCGTCAATCCGAGACCGCTCGCCTGTCCGTTCGAGCCCGCCGCGGCCGCGGAGCCGTGCAGGCTGGCCACCCGAAGGTGCGCCGATCCGTCGGCCCGGAGGGCGGAGATGCTGATCGGGCGCCCGGTCGCGCTATAGCGGCAGGCGTTCTCGATCAGCTCGAGGAGTGCTTCCTTCAACAGCGCTTCGTTGCCCCGGACGCTGACCGGGTCTACCTGGAGCAGCTCGAGTCGCTGTCCCAGACCATGTGCCCGGCCGCGCATGAGATCCGCGCATTCGAGAACCAGTCCGTCGAGCTCGACCGATTCATCCAAGGCCGGTCGCTCCCCGGCCTCAGCCTGGGCCAGCAGCATCAGCTCGTCGACGCGGCGCTTCATCTGCACTGCCGCGCCGCGGACACGTTCCAGGGCCTGGTGCTGCTCCAGCGGCGTCCGGGGACGCTCCAGGGCAAGGTCCGCCTCACCCAGCACCAGGGTGAGCGGGGTTCGAATCTGATGGGCGGCCTGCTGCACGAAGCGCCGGTTCTGCTGCGCAGCACGCTGGAGCCGCTCCAGCAATCCGTTGAACTGCACCGCCAGCTCGTCAAGCTCGTCCCGGGGTTGCCTCACCGGCAGCCGACGGTCGAGATCGTTGGGAGCGACGGCGGCGACGGCGCGGCCGAGCTGCTCGATCGGGGTCAGCGCGCGCTGGGAGAGGAGATAGCCGCCGCTCAGGCTCAGCAGGAGCACCAGGGGTGGGGCAAGACCCAGCCATAAGGCCAGCGTGCCGCTCTCGTCGTGAATGATTCGGGTCGAGCCGACCCCACGCACGAAGAAACGCGGGTCTTCATTGCTCACCACGGTCACCTGCCGCAGCGGATACGCGCCCGGCTCGACGATGTCCGCGGTGAGCGTATCTCCGGCAGCCAGCACGGCTGGGAGACGGCGCACCTCGGCCTTTCCGCCCCGCTCCCCCAGCCGGACGCCATCCACGCCGTAGATGGCGAAGGCCCCCTGGTGCGCCGGCCACTCGAGGAGCGCCTCTCGAGCCGCGTGGGCGAGACCGGCGGAGGGCGCCTCCCGCCACTCGAAACGGATCGCATCGGCCAGCTCGACCGCGCTGGTCCGCAAGCTTCGGGTGAGCCGCAGGCTGCTCTGGTGACGCAGGTAGGCGTACAGGGCCAGGCTGAGCGCGGTCAACCCAGCCACGAACGCCAGGGCGAACCACGCGCTCAGGCGCAGGCGCAGGCGACTAAGCGGCACCGGACGGACGGCGGGCGCTGAGCATGTACCCCATGCCGCGCAGGGTGAAGATGAGCGGCCGATCGCCCTCGGGGTCCACCTTGCGGCGGACCCGGCCGACCAGGACGTCGACGGCGTTGGCGACGGGATCGAAGTTGTCGTCCCACACGTGCTCGAGAATACGCCCGCGATCGAGCACCCGGTTCGGATTCCGCATGAGGTACTCGAGCAGGGCGTACTCCCGCGCGGTGAGCCGGATCTCGCGGCCCTGCCGGTGCGCGACGCGGGCCGCGGTGTCCAGCTCGAGATCCTCGAAGCCGAGGGTCGATGCCAGCGTCTCGGGCGGCCGGCGCGCCAGGGCCCGAAGCCGCGCCAGGAGCTCCTCGACGGCGAAGGGCTTGGGGAGATAGTCGTCGGCCCCGGCGTCGAGGCCGCGGACCCGGTCGGCGAGGACATCCCGGGCGGTGAGCATGAGAATCGGCGTCCGGCCCCCCTGGGCTCGCCACCGGCGGCAGACCTCGAAGCCTTCGACGTCCGGCAGTCCGAGATCGAGGATCACCAGATCGTACTCGTTCACCGCGAGCGCTTCCAGCGCGCCGTGGCCCGTCGTCACCGAATCCGGTGCCCAGGCCGCTTCGCGGAGTGTGCGCACGAGGAACGACGTCAGCTCGGGCTCATCCTCGACCACCAGTACCCGCACGTGAGCTTTCCTCCCGATGGAACAGTAGCAGCCTAGGGCGGGAAGGTGACGGGTCGATGACAGGGGAAGGTGGTGGTGCTTCGACCGGTGCGCCAAGCGCCGTCATTCCCCCTCGAGCCGCCGTGCCAGGGCGACGAACCGCGGCTCGCTCCTCAACGGGGCGAGCCGCGGATCTATCAGCAGGTAGGCCAGGATGGTCGAGCGCTCATCGAAGGAGCGCTCCAGGTATCGGAGCGCCTGGTCGCGCTCGCCGAGCCCGGCGTGCACCAGCGCGAACCAGTACGCCGGCACGTACCGCTCGGCCGTCGCCTTCCGCAGCTCCGCGAGGATGGCGCGCGCCTTCGCGGGCTTGCCGGCGACGGCGTAGGTGTGGCCCAGCGACGACTTGCGATTGAGGCTGGCGCCGACCACGGGCTCGAGGATCGCGATCGCCTCGTCCAGTCGCCCCTGCTGCTCGGCGACGAGTCCCAGCCCCCAGGTGGCCAGCACGTCGGTGGAATCGGTCTGGAGGACCTCCTTCAGCCGGCGCTCAGCCTCGTCGTACCGACCAGCGAAATAGTCGAGCAGGGCCCGGTTGGCTCGCAGCTCCAGCGAGAGCGGATCCAGCTCCACGGCCCGCGCGAGCTGGGCGATCGCCTCGTCCATCCGGCGCCGCGACGCGAGGAAGCGGCTGTAGGAGAAGTACGCGTCGGCGTAGCTGGGACGCAGCTCGATCGCGCGCCTGAACTCCCGCTCGGCGGAGCGCCAGTCCCACTCATAGTAGGCCCGGATGTAGGCGTTGGCCGCGTGCGCCTCGGCCAGATCCTCGTCGAGGTCGAGCGCCTGGGTCAGTGACGACCGCGCCTTCGGCAGCACCTCAGCCGGGGCGACGTCGGTGGAGAAGGGAAGCGAGGTGTAGTAGTTGGCCAGGCCGACGTAGGGCGCGGCCCATTGGGGAGCGATCCGGCTCGCCTGCTGGAACAACTGGAGCGCCTGCTCCGATTCGCCGCGCTCCAGGTGGAACCGGCCGCGGAGGTAGGCGTCGTAGGCCCGCTGATCCACGGCCGGACGCTCCGCCAGCCGATTCCGCTCGGCGCCGTCGAGCTTCGCGCTGAGCGCGTCGCTGATCGCCACCGTGATCTCCTGCTGGAGCCTCGGCAGATCGCCGAGGCTGCCGCGGTAGTCCTTCTCCAGGATGACGGCACTGTCTCTCGCCTGGTGCAGTCGCATCTGCACCTGTACGCTGTCGCCCACCTTTCGAATGGACCCCCGTACCACCGCGCCGACGCCGAGCCGGCTCGCCAGCTCGCCCAGTGACTGCTTCTGCTCCTCGGCCATGACTCCCGAGGATCGCGAGAGGACCTTCAGCGACCCGATCTGCGCCAGATCGGCAATGAGCCCGTCGGTCATGCCCTGGCCGAGGTAGGAGCTGTCGGGGTCGCCGAAGTCCTGGAACGGCAGCACGGCCACGGCCGTGATCGGTCGCGGGGTCGGCCCGCCCGCACTCGGCCGACCTCGGCCCAGGAGACTCCACACCGCGACTGCCAGGAGCAGGGCGGCACCGAGCCCGATGAGCACACGGCGGCGTGCGCTCGGCACGTTCCCGGCCCGCGCAGGCGGAGACTCGAGGGTCCGCACCGAGGAGGTGTCGAGGGCTCGCAGGCCGTCGAGGAACTGCTGGATCGCTGGGAAGCGGTCGGCCGCGACCTTCGCCATGGCCTGCCTGACGGCCGTCTCCACCGATGGTGGCACGGACTGCCGCACCACCCGCAGGCTGGGCACCGGCTCCATGGAGTGGCGGGCGATGACCGCCTGCGGCGAGGGCCCGGTGAACGGCGGCTCGCCGATCAGCATCTCGTACAGGGTGCAGGCCAGGCTGTACTGATCGCTGCGACCATCCACCGCCGCACCGGCCGCCTGTTCCGGGCTCATGTACTGCGGCGTGCCGACCACGATCCCAGTCAGGGTGAGCTGCTGCTCCGCGCCAGCAGCGGTGAGCGCCCGGGCGATCCCGAAATCCGCCACCATCGCCTGGCCACCCGACAGCATGATGTTCTCGGGCTTGATGTCCCGGTGGACGATGCCATGGTCGTGGGCGTACTGCAGGGCGCTGCCGACTTCGCGGGTGATCTGGAGCGCGATCTCCAGCGGGAGCTGGCGCTCCCGTGCCAGCCGCTGGCGGAGCGACTCGCCCTCGGCGTAGGGCATGACGTAGTAGAGCAGGCCCTCGGCCTGTCCGGAATCGTAAAGTGGGAGCACGTGCGGGTGCTGGAGCGCCGCGGCGATGCCGATCTCGCGGAGGAACCGCTCGCCGCCCAGCACCGCCGACAGCTCGGGCTTGAGTACCTTGATGGCGACCCGCCGGTGGTGCTTCAGGTCCTCGGCGAGAAACACGATCGCCATCCCGCCGTGGCCGAGCTCCCGCTCCACGTTGTATCGCTCGCCGAGCGCCGCCTTGAGCTGCGTAAGCAGGTCCATGGGCCCGCCTCTCTGAGTCCGATAAGATGCCGCCCTGACGCGGGCGGGCAAGCGGGCTCCTGGCGGGCTGGCCGGCGGGCGTAGGTTCTTGCGGCTACCCTGTTCACCACTGGAAGCCGGGGCGACCTTTCCGGCAAGCCACACATCGGCATCGGTGGGGCGCGCCCGGCGAGCGCCCCGGGTGTCACTATTCCGACCTCACTGCCGAGGGTTTCATGACCGTCGCTCCGGAGCTTCTCTACCTGCTGACGGGTGATCCCGCGGAGTTCGCGGAAGTCGTCGCCGGCATGCAGCCCGCGGACGTTGCCGACGCCCTGCGATCCCTGACACCCGAGGCCGCCGCTCGCGTCGTCGCCGCCCTCCCCTTCGACCTCGCCGTGCTGGTGCTCGACGCGCCGGAGCTGGAGAACCGACGGGAGATCGTGCGGGCGATGGATCCGCGAATCAGCGGCCCCCTCGTCGACGCGATGTCCGGGGACCAGCAGGCCGAGTTGTTCCGGGAGATGCCCGAGCCGGAGCGGGCCCGGCTGCTGCCCGCGCTGCACCCGAAGGGTCGGGAGTCCCTGCAGCTCCTCCTGAAGTACCCTCCCGAGAGCGCCGGCGGCATCATGACCACGGAGTTTCTCAGCGTGCCGGCGACCTGGAACGTGGAGCAGGCGCTCCAGCTGATCCGGCGGGTTGGCGGCGCCAAGGAAACGGTGTACGCCGTCTATGTCCTGGACCCGGAAAACGGCTCGCTCCGTCACGTGGTCTCCCTCCGCGAGCTGATTCTGAGCGACCGCGCCCGCCGGGTGGACCAGGTGGGGAGCACGCGCGATCCGCTGACGGTCACACCGTGGATGGACCGCGAGGAGGTGGCTCGCCTGATCTCCAAGTACGATCTCCTGGCGGTCCCGGTGGTCGACCCCAACGGGCGCGTGCTCGGCATCGTCACGGTGGACGACGTGATCGACGCCCTCGTGGCCGAGACCACGGAGGACGTGCAGAAGTTCGGCGGCATGGCGGCGCTGGACGAGCCCTACATGGAGATCGGGCTGCCGCGGATGCTGCGGAAGCGGGCAGGGTGGCTGGCGGCGCTGTTCGTCGGCGAGATGCTCACCGCGACAGCGATGGGGCATTACGAGCACGAGATCGAACGCGCCGTGGTCCTGGCCCTCTTCGTCCCGCTCATCATCAGCTCGGGTGGAAACTCGGGCTCGCAGGCGACCTCGCTGATCATCCGCGCCATGGCGCTGGGCGAGGTGCGGCTGCGCGACTGGTGGCGGGTGGCCGTGCGAGAGCTTCCGTCCGGCCTCTGCCTGGGCGCGTTCCTCGGGGTGATCGGCGTGGGTCGCATCTACCTGTGGCAGGAGCTCGGCTGGTACGACTACGGCCCGCATTACCCGCTGGTGGCACTCACCGTGGGCGTTGCCCTGGTGGGTGTCGTGACCTTCGGCTCCCTGGCGGGATCGATGCTGCCCTTCGTCCTGCGGCGCCTGGGATTCGACCCGGCGAGCGCGTCCGCTCCATTCGTCGCCACGCTGGTGGACGTCACGGGGCTGGTCATCTTTTTCTCGGTGGGGTTGCTGATCCTTCGAGGAACCCTGCTCTAGGGGTGGCCGGTCGTGGCCCGAGTGTGCGCAATGAGGGCGTAACCCCCTTTGCGGAGGAGTATGCGCGCGCTCACCCTGGTGGCTGCCGTGGCGCTGACGGCATCGCCTCAGTCGCCCGCCGCCGCCCAGTCCCGGCAGCGATTCGCCGACCTCGGCACCTGCACCACGTCGCGAGGCGAGGTGGTGCGGGAGTGCCGCGTGGGGTACCGCACCTTCGGCCGGCTCAACCAGCGGCGGGACAACGCGGTCCTGGTGCCCACCTGGCACGGCGGGCGCAGCGAGACGATGACCTTCATTCTGGGATCCGATCGCTGGATCGACACCAGCCGGTACTTCGCGATCCTGGTGGACAAGCTCGGGAACGGGGTGTCCACGTCGCCCTCCAACAGCCGCTCGCAGCCGGGGAGGCGCTTTCCCCGGCTCACCTACGGCGACATGGTCGCGGCCCAGCACCGGCTGCTCGTGGAGCACCTGGGCATCCGGCGGCTGCACGCCGTCGTGGGCTGGTCCATGGGGGGGATGCAGGCCCTCGAGTGGAGTCTCCAGTTCCCCAAAGCCGTTGACCGGGTCGTGTCCATCGCGGGAACGCCACGGATGGGCACCTACGAGATGTACGCGATCCGCACCATGCTGACGATCCTCGATCTGGGGACCCGCTCGGGCACCTCGCAGGACACTCTCGCGGTCCACCTGGCGGACCTGTGGCACACGATCGCCACGACTCCGGCGAACGAGAATACGCTGTCTCGCGACCGCGTGCCGGCCATGATCGCCGACGAGGCCCGGGTGGACTGGGTGCCGCTGCACCCGGAGGACAACCGGCTGATGCTGGAGGCGGTCTCGGCGTACGACGCGCTGGGCGAGGTCCGCCGGTCAAAGACGACGGACCGGCCCCACACCCTCCTGGTGTTCATGCCGGAGGACCACGTCAACACGCCGGAGTCGTTCCGGGAGTACGCCCGGATCACCGGCGCGGACACCGTGGCGTTTCAGAGCCGCTGCGGCCACATGGCTCCCGTCTGCGAGACGGAGGCGATCGGCGCTCACGTCCGGGCGTATCTGGACGGCGACCCGGACCTCGCCGCGAAATGACGAAGCGCCACCGGCGCACGATGTACCGGTGGCGCTTCTCGCGGCTTCTGTGTCGATCTAGTGGGCGGGCTGCATCTGACCGAAGTGCGCCTCGGCGTTCTTCCGAATCTGCTCCGGGGTCAGGTCCTCGATGTGCTGAGCGAGCCACCAATGGTGCCCGAACGGATCCTCCAGACACCCCGTCCGATCGCCCCAGAACTGATTGGCCAGCGGCTCGACCTCCCTGGCGCCCGCGTCCACGGCCTGCTTCCAGGCCGCGTCCACGTTCTCGCCGTACACGAAAAAGCTGACCGCGGTGCCGCCTATGGATTTCGGACTTCTGCCGCCCATCTCGGGCATCTCGTCGGCGAGCATGATGATGGAGTCGCCCACCTTGATCTCGGCGTGCATGATCTTGCCGTCCGGGCCGGCGAACCGCATCAGCTCCTCGGCGCCCAGCGCCTTCTTATAGAAATCGATGGCCTTCGCCGCTCCGGCGACGAACAGGCTGGGAGTGACGGTGTGATAGCCCTTGGGAATGGCTGCTGCCTTCTTGGCCATGAGTAGCCTCCTGCTATGGTGAATGCTCGGGGCACAGAATGTGACGCCCGACGCCGCGGAACAGGCACACGACCTGACCCGCGCGGGCCTCTCGACGTAATTTTGAACTACCCCAGTCAAGGACTAGTGATATGCAGGTCACGGCCGTTCCGCGGTCGACCCTGGTCGACCTGAGTCACACGGTCGAGCACGGGCTCGAGACCTATCGTGGGCTCCCGGGGCCGATCATCTGCGACTTCCTCAGTCGCGAGGCCTCCAGGGCAAAATACGCCCCCGGCACCGAATTCCACATCGGCCGCATCGACATGGTGGCCAATACCGGAACCTACGTGGACAGCCCCTTCCATCGTTTCGCCGACGGCCGGGACCTCTCCGAGCTTCCGCTGGAGCAACTGGCAGACCTGGACGCGGTCGTGGTGCGCACCCGCGGCGGGGGCAGGGCGGTGGACCGTGACGCCTTCGACGGCCTGGATATGAAGGGCCGCGCCGTGCTGGTCCACACCGGATGGGACCGGCACTGGACGACCGATGCCTACTTCGAGGGCCACCCCTACCTGACGGAGGCCGCGGCAGCGGTGCTGGTCGAGCGGGGCGCCGTGTTCGTCGGCATCGACTCGTTCAACATCGACGACACCGACGACCTTCGCCGCCCGGTCCACACCACGCTGCTCGGCAACAACATCCCCATCGGCGAGCACCTGTGCGGGCTGGACGGGCTGCCGGCCCGCGGGGCCCGCTTCTTCGCGGTGCCGGTCAAGGTCAAGGCGTTCGGGACGTTTCCGGTGCGCGCGTTCGCCAAGCTGAGATGAGGTTCGCGCTCGCGCCGATGTGCCCCCTCATCCGGCGGCTCACGCTGGTCATGGCGGTCTTACCCGTTGTGCTCCTGGTCGCCGGGGCGCTAGGGCCTCGCGCTCTATTCCTACCGGCGATGCTGGTGCTGCTCATCTACGGGTGGGTGTGGGCCCGCTTCCGGCCTGCCGCGTTCGTGGTGCATCGGGACAGTCTGGAGGTGATCTGGCCGTTCAAGCGGCGCCGAGTCCCCCGAGCCGAGATTTCAGCGGTGCGCGTCATGGATCGGCAGGAGCTTCGGCGGGAGGTGGGATGGGGCATGCGGGTCGGTGCCGGCGGGCTCTGGGGCGGGTTCGGCTGGCTGTGGACGTCGCGCAGGGGGATCGTCCAGATGTACGTCTCGCGCCTGGATCGGTTCGTGTGGATCGAGCGCGGCAGCGAGCGGCCGTGGCTCATCACGCCTGACCGGCCGGAGGAGCTGGTGCGAGCCCTGCTCGCCTAGCTCGGTTTGCCGAACAGAAGGCGAAGCCAGGCTCGAAACGCACAGTGAATACCCCGTTCTTGGCGAGGAGAAACAGCGAGAACGGGCCGCCGGGCGGGGTTAGAATTCAGTTGGCTTCGGTCGAATCGAGGAGAGGACGGGTGACGCGCATCTGTTGGCTGCTTCTATCGCTCCTCCCGGTACTCACTCCCGAGGCCGGAGCCTCTCAGGCGTCCTCCGACTCGGTCGTGTACCAGGTCGATCCCGCCAGCCGCCTGGTGGTCAAGACCGGGAAAGCCGGACTCTTCGGCTTCGCCGGCCACACGCACGTGATCCGCGCCCGATCGGTGTCGGGTCGTCTGGTCTACCATCCGGGAACGTCCAAGTCTTCTCTGCTGCTCAAGATCCTCACCGACAGCCTGGAGGTGCTGACCCCGCCGGACACGGCGGAGATCCGTCAGGTAACCGAGGCCATGCGCGAAGATGTGCTGCACGTGGACAAGTTTCCCGAGATGGCCTTCGCTGCCGACTCGCTCGCAGCGAAGAGCGGAAAGATGGAGCTGCGGCTCGCGGTCACCATGGCGGGCGTCACTCGAAAAGTGCCGGTGACCGCGGACGTGACCATCGGAACGGACAGCATCAGAGCCCGGGGAAGCTTCACCGCCAATCAGACCGACTTCGGCATCAAGCCGTACAGTGGAGGGCCAGCCGGCACCGTGAAGGTCGCGAACCGAGTGACGTTCTGCTTCGACCTCGTGGCCGTGCGCGGCCTCGACCAACGTAAGAGTCCAGGACCGGTTCCCCGGTCTGAGGCCGTCACCGTACCGGGCTGTGTGGACAAGGCGAAGGTGCAGGCCGACACCGGGCGCCGCACGATGTAGCGCCGTAACGCGAGCGCTGATGTCATGATTTCTGAATAACTTGCGAGGCAGAGCTCAGGTGAAATCGAGCTCGGCCGAGCGGCGGGCGATAATTGCCTCGTCCTCACACCATCTCGGCATGCACGAGCACGTAACGCTGCTGCATCCCGCTGAGCAGGACTCGCCTTCTCGCGGGATGTCGTCGGGACTTCCGGTCGACCTGCTGGATCAGTCCGCAGGCCGGCTCTACGTGCTCGCCCTACTGTACGCGTTCATCTTCTTCATGGCCGGAGTCTTTCCGTTCTTCTGGCTGCCACTCGAGCGCGCGCAATTTCTCGGAAACATCCTGCTGTG
>Ga0114129_10017178_pt1 | contig 10305 bp, 11 predicted proteins | sample RhiMetdeltSRZDD1_FD_80071 | JGI IMG/M metagenome (GOLD analysis project Ga0114129, IMG submission 80071) | Populus rhizosphere microbial communities from Tennessee, USA - Rhizosphere MetaG P. deltoides SRZDD1 (version 2) (version 2) | ecosystem: Host-associated > Plants > Roots > Rhizosphere >... | reverse complement strand
TGCCGTACCCATGCGTACTCAAACCGCTGGCACTGTCAGCCAGTCGTGGTGTGATGCGGGCCAATACTCCCGAGGAGTTTGTGCAGGCTTTCTGGCGCCTGCGGGCCTTACTTGAGACGCCAGCCATACGCCTCCAGCACGACGAAGTGCACGACGCCATTCTCGTGGAAAAATTTATTCCGGGCTTTGAGGTGGCCCTGGAGGGACTGCTCACGGCTGGGCGCCTGCAAGTACTGGCACTATTCGATAAACCTGACCCACTCGATGGCCCCTTCTTCGAAGAGACCCTCTACATCACGCCCTCACGCCTGAAGGCTGAGACCCAAGACGCCATTACCCGCTGTACGGAGCAGGCGGCGCAGGCGCTGGCATTGGTACATGGGCCGCTCCACGCGGAGCTACGGATCAATCAGGAGGGGCCATGGATCCTAGAGGTTGCCGCCCGAGCTATTGGTGGCTTGTGAAGCCGCACGCTACGTTTTGGGACCGGGATGTCCCTTGCTGAACTCCTCATTCGACACGCCTGTGGCCTGGCCGTTCCCACACTGGCCCGTGAACAGAGCGCGGCTGGGGCGATGATGCTGCCCATCCCGCGCGCCGGTTTCTTGCAAAGGGTAGAGGGACTTGATAGTGCTCTCAGCGTCCCTGGCATCGAAGATATCGCTATCACCGCCAAACCCGCCGAAAAATTACTGCCTTTCCCCGAGGGCGCGAGTTACCCCGGTTTTATCTTTGCGCGCGGTACCACGCCACAGGCAGTGGAACAGGCCCTGCGGACAGCGTACCGGCAGCTGCGTCTGATCATCACGCCGGCGCTGAAGCTCGTGTAGCCGCGGATAAAAGGACTTTCAGTCCTCTCTGTCCTCCAACACTCGCTGCAAGACCTCCTCGAGCCCCTCCACGGTATATGGTTTACTGAGCACCCCACGGAATCCATATGCTCTGTAGTGTGCCATCAGCGGGTCAGTGGCATAGCCACTGGACACAATCGCCCGCACCTGCGGGTCGATGGCCCGCAGGTGTGCGATGGTCTCTCGACCGCCCATCCCGCCTGGCACGGTTAAGTCCAACAGCACGGCCGCAAAGGGCTGCCTCCTGTCCCAGGCCTGCTGGTACAGCGCGACCGCCTCCGCCCCATTGCTCACACATTGGCTCTGATAACCTAACTGCGTCAGCATATCGACAAGCGCGTCCCGAATCGCATCGTCATCATCCATGACGAGAATCGTCTCCTGACGTACTACGGGGGGACTTGGCGTGGCTGGTGCCGGCTCGAGCGGGTGTGCAGAGGCCTGCAGATAGAGAGCGACGGTGGTCCCGACCCCGACTTCCGAGGTGACCGTGATGTAGCCGTCGTGCTTGGTGATAATGGTATGGGCAATCGTGAGGCCGAGCCCACTGCCATGGACTTTGGTGGTGACATACGGATCAAAGATGTTCGGGAGTTGGTCCGCTGGGATGCCACAGCCCTGATCACGAATGGCGATCTTGATCCAGCGCCCCGGGGGAAGCAGCGGCGGGAGCGCGGCATCGCTGGGGAGATTGTCCGCCCGCACCTCGACAACCCCGCCCTGGGGCATTGATTGCTGGGCATTGAGGATCACATTATGGAGAACCTGATAGATCTGGCCAGGATCAATCTCGACCGGCCAGATCTGCGCCGGAAGGATGACGTTACCCCGGACATTGGAACCGCGCAACGCAAAGTCCACCGCATCGTGAATCAGGTCCGTGATCATCATAGTCTGCCGCATGGGTGCGCCCCCTCGCGCGAAGGTGAGGAGTTGGCGCGTCAAATCGGCGGCACGCCGACAGGCGTTTTCGGCGGCCGTTAAGCGCCCAAACGTTTTCCCATGGGGGTCGGCATAGCGCTTGGCCAGAGAGATATTGGCCAGAATGGCCGTGAGGAGGTTATTAAAGTCATGCGCAATGCCACCCGCGAGCACGCCCACAGATTCCAGTTTCTTCGCTTGTAGCAGTGCCTCTTCACATTGCTTCCGGTCAGTGATGTCCCGCAACAACGCCATGATGGAGGGCTGCCCCTGGTATGGAATGACACACGGTTTGATCTCCACCGTGACCCGCTGCCCATCCTTGCGCACAAGGGTGGCTTCGTAACATTCCGGGACCACTTCACCCCGGAGCCGCTGGGCATAATAGCCCACCACCCGCGCCCGGTCCTCGGGGGCGAGAAACGCCTCCACTTGGGGCGGCCGCTGGCGGAACTCGTCCCAGGTATAGCCCGAGAGGGTTTCGCAAGCGGGATTCGCATACCGGATCTGCCCGTCCTGCACGATGACAATCGCATCCCGCGCCTGCTCGACCAGGGTGCGATACGTCGTCTCCGCTTCCTGCAATGCGGCCGTGCGTTCCTGCACGCGGACCTTGAGGTGCGCGTGCGTCTGCTGCCGGGCCTGGGCCGCGCGCACCCGCTCGGTAACATCCAGGGCGTGGCCGATCACGTACGGAGCGGTGCCCGCCTCCTCATAGCGCACGTTGTGGTACAGCCAGATGCGCTCCTGCCCCGTTTTCGTGATGAGGCGCATGAGCCCGCTGTCCGCGGGCTGGTGCTGGATCCGGGCGAGATAGATCTCGAAGAGCGGCTGCACCGCCGGAGCGAGGAACTCTCGCAGATTTCGGCCCTGCCATGCCTCTAGACTGTAGCCCAACGCGCGTGCGGCGGCTGGGTTGACCGCCAGCAATGTGCCATCCAGCGTGTGCATGCACATCAACCCGAGGCTCTGCTCCACCAGGTGGCGATACCGTTGTTCGCTAGCCCGTACGGCCGCTTCGGCCTGCTGCTGTGCCGCCACGGTGGCTGCGAGCTGAGCATTCCGCCGGCGCAGCGCCGCAAGCTCCTTCAGAAGTTGGGCTTTGGTCTTGTTCGTCACTGCCATGGCAGCCCCTCCGTCTTGCACCCTGCACCTCTGGAGCAGGGCGTGCGCTCCGCAGGCTCCAAGGCGCTTGGCTGGTTGTGCGTGTGGTCAGATCCTGGCACACTGTACTCCGTCTCATGGTCACAACTCAAGCGCCAGTAGTACCACACGGGCAATGCTCGCGATCCGCATTCGTGCTACTGTTGGTTAAAAACAGCCCCGAAAGCTGATCTGGCGTAGCCCCGGCTTGACACCAAGCAGCAAGCGCTATAGCCTGGACAGGGGATGGCTACAGGCCGAGTACGTATGAGATGACTAGACTTGCGAAGGGGGCGATGATGTATCCACCAGAAATCCGATCGGACATGATCCGCTATCCGAGCCAAGATGGCACGCAGATCAATGCGTATTTTAGCCGCCCGGCAGCGGCTGGACGCTACCCAGGCGTGGTCGTCATCATGGAAGCCTTTGGCTTAATCGAGCACATCAAAGATATCGCCCAGCGCTTTGCCAATCAGGGGTATCTCGCCATTGCCCCGGATATGTACACGCGTGAGGGGTCGCCTGACCCCACCGTCATGGACCAGGTGCTCAAGACCATGTTCTCGGTCCCTGACACGCAGGCGGTGGCTGACCTGGAAGGAGCTATTACCTATCTCAAGAGCCAGTCCGATTCTAATGGGAAGGTGGGTGCCATTGGCTTTTGCTCGGGTGGAAGATACACGCTCATTTTAGGATGTAAGAGCAAAAACCTGGATGCCGCCGTCGATTCGGCTGGCGGCTTTATTATTCATGAGCAGCATACACCGCAGCGGCCGGTCTCGCCTATCGATATGGTTCCGACCTTATCCTGTCCGCTGCTGGCCCTGTTCGGGGAGGAAGACCCCAACCCCTCACCGGCGCATGCTGCCCGATTGCAGGAAGAACTCGACAAGCACGGGAAAATCTACGAGTTTCGGATGTATCGTAATGCCGGCCACGCGTTCTTCGCGGACTATCGACCGAGCTATCGCGCAGCGGCGGCGCAGGACATGTGGCATCGCGTCCTGGTGTTCTACGAACAATACCTCACGGCCTAACCTCTGAGCACGGCAGGCAAGATACCAGGGCTGCCTTCGGAGTTGCCCTGGCTCCTGCCCACGCGTGCCCTACTCTCAGTGTGGACACGCGTGCTTACACGCGTGCCTCTTCCGTGTAGGAAATATCCTCGGCCCCAGCCTCCTCAAAAATTGTCTTAGCGCGGTCTCGCTCTGTACCATCGTCTGTATGGACGGAGATGAGCAGGTTGCCCTCCTTAAGTTTCCCCTCGTACCGCTTGGCTTCATATTCTGGAATACCAAAGCCAATCAGGGCACCCGTGACACCCCCAAGCGCCGCCCCGGCTGCGGCCCCGCTGAGCGCCGCCATGATCGGTCCGGCAGCGATGAATGGCCCCAAGCCTGGAATGGCTAAGGCCCCAATCCCTACCAGCCAGCCCAAGGCACCTCCCAGCACGCCCCCTGTACCCGCGCCTGTGGCCGCGCCTTCTGGCGCTTTGGTGTGCTGTTCGTGCGCAAAATCCCTTGTGCCTGCTTTGTCAGGACACAGGACCGAGATATCGTTATTGGAAAAACCCGCTGTCCTCAGCCGTTCTACAATAGTGATGGCCTGGGCTTCGGTATGTGCGATACAAAAAACGGCCTTTGCCATACTGTCCTCCTGAAGTGGAATAGGTTACCGCCGGACAATCTCCAGCTGGCTATCTACGTTGTTCGTCCCCGCGATGCCCTGGGCTTTGGCCTCAATGGCCGCCTTCTCCTGTGGCGTGTTGACCGGGCCCCGCAGCGTGACCATGCCATTGGCAGTGATAATTTTGACGTTCTTGGCGTTCGTCGACAGCGACTTATCCGCCATAATTGCCTTGCGGATCTGTTGGGTCAGATTCAGATCCGCTTTAGTGTTAGATTGGTCGCCTGGCGTGATGGTGTCCCCGCCACGGTCCCGGATATTGCGACCCGTATTGTCCGGGGCCGTCTGTGACGGAGTCGCTGCAGTCTTGTCGGCTGCATGCGCAGCCCCAGTATAGCTACCGAGGACCAGCAGAGCGAGGGCGCATAACAGCACCTTCTTTATCATTGCTCTTCCTCCTCATATCTTCTTGGAATTCCCGAGTGCAACGCCGGAAACTCCGGCGCTCGCGATCATGGCCTCCTATAGAGACTTACGCTCGATCGCTGCTGTGAGGAGGCAAAGCAATTTCTATGCCACGGACTCTCAAGTTACTCATTGCGCTAGCTTTATGGAGTAGTGGATACCCTCTCCACTGCGAGAGGTGAAGACGTCAATGGCATATAAGCTGTTCCGAAATGAGAGGAATCTCTCAGACTGAGAGCCCTCTTGTAACTCAAGGGTCTCCACCGCAGGGCGGTACTGCTCGCCATGGGAAGGCAGATAAGGTGCGCCTGAGACCGTCTGGAATGTCTGGCATACCTCTTGCTTTCTATCATTAGCAATAGACGTGCCCAGAAATTCCTGAACTCGTTAAAGATAGATGAGAGCCCACAGGTCCATTGAGGAGTAAGATTATGGAATCAGGTAAACGCAATGAATTGACCGATATCCTATGCGCGGAAGTCGCGCAAAAGCTCGAAGCCCTTGAGAAGACTCTGACCGCCCAAGGCATTGTGAGCAATGGGCATCCCCATACCTCCCAGGGGAACTCCCTCACGATGGAACAGCACGCTTTGCTAGCGGAGCGTGTCTGGTGGGAGAAGGCGCACAAGGGCCTCGCGGACGCCCGCGCCGCGATAGCAGAGGCCGAGGAATATGAACACCAGCGGGGTGCAAGCTCAGCGCGTTAGTGGGCCACGAGCGGTGCCATTAGATCGGTCTTTTGTCGGGCCAGCCGCCGGAAAATGGTCTTGAGATTGTAGCGCCGTGGCTCCAGTGTAGGCGTCAGTTCTGCCCAGGTCAGGGGCGTTGAAACTGTTGCCTGTGGGACAGCCCGTAACACGTATGGCGGTACGGCGTGGTGACCTCGAGCATTTTGTAGTATGTCCACATACACTTTCTTCTGTCGTCTGTCTTTACGCCGCTCCACAGTAGCTATGTCGGGCAGGTCTGCCACCAGCCGCAGAGCAATGCCCATCGCCCAGTCCCGCGCTGCATCGTAGCCTTCGGCCTGGTGCCACGGCACCATGATATGCAAGCCAGTTTTGCCAGAAGTTTTGAGATAGGAGGCGACTTGTTCACCTGCTAGGATAGTGTGGAGCTGTTTGGCCACGGCAACAGTATCGGCGAAAGTGGCTGTCCCAGGATCCAGATCAAAGATGACGAAGTCAGGCCGGTCGAGGTTCTGCAAGCGCGACAACCAGGGGTGGAACGTCAGAGTGCCCTGATTGACCAGGTAGAGCAAAGTTGCAGCGTCATTCACCAGGGCATAAGTGACCAGTTGGCCGTCCTCGCTTGGGAGCGTCACGCGCGGTATCCACTCTGGGTAATACGAGGGCGTGTTCTTTTGCCAAAAATGCGGCGCCTGTGTACCCGTCAAACCTTCAGGGAAGCGTTCCAAAGTCATCGGACGGTCGCGCAGATGCGACAGGAGACGTGGGGCGATGCGCTCATAGAAGCGGAGGACGTCTCCTTTAGTAATCCCAACCTCAGGAAACATGACCTTGTCCTGATGAGTGAATGCAAGGGCTGCTGGATGCTGAGACGGCGCGCTGGTGCGGGGCACCGCAGGACGTGCCCGGACGGACTGAGGCGCGGGAACTGTACGCTCTGTCGCGCCGGGGTCTGGACGGGCCTCTGCGTCCTGCATCTTGATCAGCAACCAGGCCGCTTTTTGGCCGCGCTTGGCCATGCGGATCAGGGCAAAATGCCCTTTAAGCTTGCGGCCATGCAGTTGTACCTCAAGGTGTCCGGCGTTGATGCCTTCAGCCATGCTCTGGGGGTGTGGCTTATGTGCCAGTATATTCTCGTATGTGCCCTTGTCCCAGATGTGCACTACGCCGGCGCCATACTGCCCTGCCGGGATTTCGCCGCTGAAGTTGGCATACTCGAGTGGGTGATCCTCCACCTGCACGGCCAGACGTTTGATCGCCGGATTCAGGCTCGGCTGCTTGGGAACGGCCCAGCTCTTCAGTACCCCATCCGCCTCTAAACGAAAATCGTAATGCAGTCGCGAGGCGTGATGTTCCTGCACCACAAAAATAGGCCGGCGATGCGCCTTGCCGAGACGCGGATGCGGCTCCAGTGTTGTGCCAAAGTGCCGTTTCTGTTTATACCCTTCGAGTACCATAGCCACCCTCCTGCTCATCCTGTATGTGCCAGGGCGGCTGGCCTGTGCGCTGCCTGTGCGAGCAAGTCGCAGACCTCTGCATCACTGATTTGCTCAAAGTCCTCGTACCATAGGCCAACGGCATAGAACGGTTCTGGTGTCTCTGCACATACAACCTCGTCTGCCACGGTTTCCAACTCATGGCACACGGTACTGGAAGCAATAGGAACGGCAACGACAATGCGGGCCGGCTGCTGTTGACGCAATGCCAGGACGGCAGCGCGCATGGTAGCGCCAGTCGCCAGGCCATCATCGACCAGAATGACCGTGCATCCATGCACGTCAAGAGGCGGACGGCCACTACGATAGTGCAACGTGCGCCGATCCAGTTCCTGTTGCTCCTGGGCCGCTACGGCGTCGATGATTGTGAGAGGAATCTGCAGGAAGTTCACGACATCTTCGTTGAGGACCCGCACTCCACCGCTGGCGATGGCGCCCATGGCCAATTCCTCGTGTCCGGGTACTCCCAGTTTGCGCACCAGAAAGACATCGAGCGGTGCATGCAGCATCTCTGCCACGGCAAAGCCGACCGGGACACCACCGCGCGGCAACGCCAGCACCAGCACGTCCGGACGGTTGGCGTACATCATCAACTTCTCGGCCAACTGCTGCCCCGCGTCAATTCGATCGTGATACTGCATGATTTTCTCCTTCAGTTTCTACTCATTGGTAAGTGCTCGTCGTTGTTACTACGCAGTGAGTGCAGGGGTGCAAGTGCTGCTGGAACCACCCCGCAGCGAGCTGAGCTACACGTTCGAGAGCCCCTGGTTCCTCAAAGAGATGCGTGGCACCGGGGACGGTCTCCAGGGCTTTCTGACAGCGTAGCTGGGCATAGGCTGCCTTGTTCAGTTGGATCACCGCGGTATCACGCTCACCAACAATGAGCAAAGTGGGTGAGACCACATACGGTAGTGCTGGCCCAGCGAGATCTGGTCGCCCACCACGTGAGACTATGGCGCCAATGACTTGCGCAAGCCTGGCAGCGGCCACGAGCGCTGCTCCACCTCCAGTACTCGCGCCGAAGTACCCGACGCGCAAATGCCGTGTCTCATCTGTATGAGTAAGCCAGGTAGCTGCATCCACGAGTCGCGTAGCGAGCAACGCGATGTCGAAACGCAGATGACGAGTCTGCACATCGATGGTTTCTTCTTCTGGCATAAGCAAATCGAAGAGCAAGGTACCTAGACCAGCGTCGCGGCTCACGCCTGCCACGTATTGGTTACGCGGGCTGAAACGACTGCTGCCACTACCGTGCGCGAAGGCGACGATGCCGCTGGCACCTTCAGGAATCTGCAAAGTGCCGTGGAGCCTGGCTGCACCAGAGGGAATCTGTACGTCGCGCTGCCAGTTATGTTGTGCTGTATGCGGTGCACTCATTGCCATGATCTTCTACCTGGGCCGCTCGCACATGAGTGTCTCTCCCAGCAGAGTGCTTTTCCCTTCATGTGATGACCCCGTAGCGCTGGCAAAACTCTCCTGGTCGCCGTGCATGCATCCTTTTAACGAGCCGCGCCACTATGACTGACCTTCCTGCCTCCTGCTCTATGGACGGCCTTGCTCAGCTCACCCTTACTCATCTTGCTACGTCCCTTAATGTCGAGTTCTTTTGCCAGGTTGTACAACTCATCACGCGAGCGTTCCTCAAGAGCAACGTTCGGGTTCCCTGTGCCCTGGGTCCTCTTGCTTGGCGTGCGCCCTTCTTCACGACGATGCTTGTTCACTGTTCGGGCGGCAATCTCCTCGGCTCGGTCTTCTGATGCGCCGCGTGCCAGTTCACTTTCCTTAATATGCTCGTACTGCCGCTCGTCTTTCCTACTCCAGGATGGCATTATGTAATCCTCCTACCGTACAGTGAGAGAGAGCGTTGTCTCATTTTGAAATGCTATTCAGCTCTGTAATGCACCTTGGGAACTCAATCATGAGCACTGGGCGAAGCCGTTCAGAGCTGAACGAGAGCTTTGTTAGGTTTAGGTGCAACAAGCGTGCCAGAAAAAAGGTTGGAGAGAGATTGCGGAGCAGAAACGCTATCCTCTAGCTATAGACGCAGATTTGACCTATCATAGTGCCATGGGAAGGTACGACGGCAATTTTTCCTGGAGAGGAGGAGCAGCCATGGCACAGGATTTCACGCTCTGCGTTGGGACCGTCGGCGGTGGCCTGTCATGCAGCCCAGATGGAGGTGTGACATGGAACCGTATCAGGAACCCCATCCCCTCGGAGTGCAATGTTCGAGCCCTGGCAGTGTACCCCAATGATCCCCATCGCATTCTGGCCGGGACGGATGTGGGATTCTATCGTAGTGAGGATACCGGGAGCACATGGGAAAAGATCGAATCGCCCATGGATGGTATCCAGATCTGGTCGGTGACCGTCGATGCGGAGGACCCTGACACGATTTTCGTCGGCACCAGGCCGGATGCCTTCCGTTCACACGACGGTGGCAAGAGCTGGGAAGCGCTATCGTTAGGCGTGACCCTGCCTTGCCCGATCGGTATCCCACGCACGACTAATATGATTGTGGACCCCAGAGACCACCGTATCGTCTGGGCTGGTATTGAGGTGGATGGCGTGTACCAGAGTCGCGATGGTGGCGACAACTGGGTGCATCTGCCGGCCCTCGGACCCGACCCATTCCAGGGCGATATTCATGGACTGGCCCTGCGCACGGGGAAGACGACGGCCGTCTATGCCACCACGCCGTTTGGTATCGCTACTAGCACGGATGAGGGGGAGAACTGGGAGTATCACAATTTCCCCAAGTTCAACGAGGCAGATAACCGCTCGTACTGTCGTGGTGTCTTGCTGAAGGCTGATGACCCTGACGTCATCTTTGTTGGGAATGGCGACGCGATCCCAGGGGTCACTGGCACAATCCAACGCTCCAAGGACGGTGGTAAGTCGTGGCAGGCCATCAAGCTGCCCGTAGAGTCAAACTCGGTCGTCTACTGGCTCGCAACACACCCGGAGCGGCCCAACGTCGTCGCTGCGGCGAGTCTCTATGGCTATGTCTACGTGAGTACGGATGGGGGAGAATCCTGGAAGAAATTAAAGAAGGAGTTCGGGGAGATTCGTTCTCTGGCGGTAACACCGACCGACGCGTAGTCGGCTCAT
>Ga0114129_10017177_pt1 | contig 10305 bp, 9 predicted proteins | sample RhiMetdeltSRZDD1_FD_80071 | JGI IMG/M metagenome (GOLD analysis project Ga0114129, IMG submission 80071) | Populus rhizosphere microbial communities from Tennessee, USA - Rhizosphere MetaG P. deltoides SRZDD1 (version 2) (version 2) | ecosystem: Host-associated > Plants > Roots > Rhizosphere >... | reverse complement strand
GCACCCCGAGATACTCGCAAGAAGCTAGTTACCGCCCTGAACATGCTGGATAGCAAACGAGACAGCAATCCCCCCAAGAAACATGGCAACATCCCTCTATGAGAACACTCGTCCCATCTGCGGCTGCTCTCTTTCCTCTTCTGCTTGTGACTTACAACCCCCTCCGTCAACCGCAAGAAAGCTCGTCTCAAAACTTCGATCCTGGCGAAATCCAGATTCTCATGAACCCGGATATTGATATCGTCTATCACACGTTGGCCCACTTCGCCATACCAGACGACCCGTCTAACCTGTACTCAACCGACTACGTCAACCTGATTCGCCAGGCGAAACAGGATCTCGAGGTCCCACCAACCCGGCTGGATCACATGCGCGCTGAGCTGGAAAAGAGCTACCGTCAAATGCCTCGCTTGCGATTTCTTAACTTAGCACCTTTCATGGCGGACGATTACGCGTCCTTCAAACAAGCTCTCTTAATGATTGACTACGACTTTGAGAAGGAGAAACCCGAAGACTCACGGGAAACTCTTGAGTCGCGCCGAGTTCAAGGCAAGAATGTGCCACTCATCTTTGGCAATGCGAAGCGACTCATTCCGCTGTTCAAAAAAAGGTTCCCCGAACCTGCAGAACGTCAATTTGTCAGACAGTTTGCAGAGTGCATGGATGATGAGCAGATCCAGTTCTACAAGCAGTATCGAGAGGCGCGATCGGAAGTGGATCAACAGAATCTAGAAAGATTCATGCAATTCTGGAAAAGAGAGGGCTATGGAATGATCTGGCCATGGGCAGCCAGATCCGGGGTAAGCAAATTTGACATTTTTCTTTCACCGGTACTTAGAAGCAATGGCAGGGGAATCCCGGTAAATCAGGAGCAGCGCGTGCTTTTCCATGTCGTCGCCCCTTTGCCTGAAACTCAGGATCAGATTTTCGGATCTGTTTTTGTCATCCTCCACGAAACAACCCACCGTCTTACCGATCGGCTCGTGGAGGAGGACCCATCCTCCCTGGCGACTACAAATGCACTGCGGGAGAATCTTGCTTTTTATGCAGACTATCGCTACGTGAAGACTCGCTATAGCCGGTATCAAGTCGATTACTTGAAATTCTTCCTAGGTTCCTCGGCAGCCACACAATCTAATCCCGGCGCTTTGGAAAGCAATTTTCTCAAGAGCTATCCTCTGCCAGCTTCCTTGATCAATTCGGCAGAAGATCTGGTAAAGGGGTTGTAACGTCCTACATGTTCAAAAAGATTCTGGTCGCTAACCGCGGTGAAATCGCCGTTAGGATCATCCGGGCCGCCAGGGAGTTGGGGATTTCATCCGTAGCGGTCTTTTCGGAATGCGATCGGACCGCATTGCACGTTCTTCTGGCGGATGAAGCCTACCTCCTGGGGCCTTCTCCCGCAAGCCAAAGCTATCTGGATATCGACCGAGTCATTCAAACCGCACGATCGTGCGGAGCGGAGGCAATTCATCCTGGATATGGCTTCCTGGCTGAAAATCCGGAATTGGCCAGGCAATGTCAACAAGCACGCATCAACTTCATCGGCCCGAGTGCCCAGACGATGGAGCAGCTAGGAGACAAGATCACGGCGCGAAAGACAGCTATCAAGGCAGGCATCCCAGTCGTTCCTGGCACTGAGAACCCTTTGAGGGATGAGAAGGACGTCCAGGCAGTTGCAGGAAAGATTGGGTTTCCAATTCTGCTCAAGGCGGCGCGAGGCGGTGGCGGCAAGGGCATGCGATTGGTGCACAGTGCTGACCAATTGTCGCCTTGCTTTAGGGATACCCAATCTGAGGCTCGAGCAGCGTTTGGTGATTCTGAAGTCTATGTCGAAAAGTATCTGATTGGCCCGCGTCATATTGAATTTCAAATATTGGCTGATCACTTTGGCAATGTCATCCACCTGGGAGAGCGCGAATGTTCCATTCAACGACGGCATCAAAAGCTTGTCGAAGAAAGCCCCTCTCCCATGGTGACTCCCCAACTGCGAACTGACATGGGAGCGGCGGCCGTCAGACTGGCCGTCGCTTGCGGTTACCAGAATGCTGGAACGATCGAATTCCTCGTCGACTCCAACCGGCATTTTTATTTTCTGGAAGTGAATACACGCCTCCAGGTGGAGCATCCGGTTACAGAAATGGTTACGGGACTTGATCTAGTGAAAGAGCAGATTCGAATTGGCAGCGGCGAACCACTCCGATATCAGCAGAGCGACGTTCATTTGCAGGGTTCTGCCATCGAGTGTCGGGTCTATGCCGAGGACGCTGAGAACCAGTTCTTACCTTCCCCCGGCAAAATCGGGTATTTGAGGACACCCGGTGGACCCGGGGTTCGAGATGACAGCGGGATTTACGAAGGCTGGAGGGTTCCCATTTTCTATGATTCCTTGCTTTCTAAGCTGATAACTTGGGGAACGCATCGCGACGAAGCTATTCAACGGATGAGCCGTGCTCTCGGCGAGTATCAAGTCGCCGGCATCAAAACGACCATCTCTTTCCTTCAGTCTCTTCTTCAACACGAGGAATTCCTTGCTGGAAACCTGAGCACTGACTTTGTGAGTAAGCATTATTCGAAAGAAAAAACCTGCGTTGAGCATAGGACCCAGCGCGATGTGGCCGCAGTAGCTGCTGCTCTTTATTTCAACAGCAAGAAAACCCTCAAATCGAAACCATCGGTCGAAGGGGAGAGTCCCTGGAAGCTTTGGGGTAGGCTAAATGCTCTTAGAAACAAATAATGCGTTGAGATGACTAAAAGTCGAATCTCTCCGCACCGGTTCAGCTTAGAAGTGCTACTTGAGGGCCAGTTGGAGAAGATCTCAGTCCAACCTTCTCCAAGTGGACTACAGGTTTTCCTTCGCAATCAATGGGTGGACATAGACGTTGCCAAAATCTCTGACAATGTCTATTCGTTGATCCTCAATGGACAGTCTCATCATGCCGTTATCAGTGATGTTGACGAGGTGCTCGAGATAGTCGCCGATGGCATTTCGTTTCAGGCAACAGTTCTTGACGCAAGACAACTCCGTGGCGACTCATCGAGTTCCGGAAATCGAACAGGACCTTCTCCTGTGCTGGCGCCAATGCCAGGAAAGATTGTTCGAGTACTCGTCGCTGCCGGCGATTCGGTGAGGGAGGGTCAAGGAGTGGTTGTCATCGAAGCAATGAAAATGCAGAATGAACTCAAAACAACAAAGGCAGGAACAGTAGAACAAGTGAATGTCGTTGAGAATCAAACAGTCAACGCCGGTGAGAGCCTCGTCGTAGTGCAATGAGATCGCCGGTTGCCGTTCAGGTGCGGGTGATTCTTTCAAGACCACCCATATAGGGTCGAAGGGCCGAAGGAATGACAATACTGCCGTCGGCCTGCTGGTAATTTTCCACAACGGCTACCCAGGTGCGACCGACTGCCAGCCCTGAACCATTCAACGTATGCACAAACTCCACCTTGGCTTTCGGATTGGGCCGAAACCGGATGTTCGCTCTCCTCGCCTGAAAGTCCTCAAAGTTACTGCAGGATGAGATTTCGCGATAGGCGTTTTGTCCGGGGAGCCAAACTTCGAGATCATACGTCTTGGCAGACGAGAAGCCTAGATCACCTGTGCAGAGAGTTACTACCCGATAGTGCAGCCCCAGCCGCTTAAGGATCTCCTCGGCATTGCTGGTGAGCGAATCCAGTTCCTCATAGGAGGACTCCGGAGTAGTCAGTGTGACCAATTCTACCTTGTTGAACTGATGCTGTCGGATCAATCCGCGCGTATCTTTCCCATACGACCCTGCCTCACTACGAAAACAAGGAGTATAGGCGGTCATGTGAATCGGCAACTGGTCTCCTTCGAGAATCTCCCCAGCATAGATATTGGTGACAGGTACTTCCGCAGTCGGAATCAACCAGTAGTCCGTTCCTTCAATCTTGAAGAGATCGCCCGCGAATTTTGGCAATTGGCCTGTTCCCTGCAAACTCGCCGAGTTAGTCATGAATGGAGGAAGGACTTCTTGATAGTGGTGCTCGTTGGTATGAATGTCGAGCATGAAGTTGATCAACGCACGCTCAAGTCTTGCGCCCAGGCCCGTATAGATGGCGAACCGTGCCCCTGCAATCTTGCTGGCTCGGTCGAAGTCCAGGATACCAAGCTGAGATCCCAACTCCCAATGGGCCTTCGCTGCTACCTCGAATTTTGGCTTTTCGCCGACCAAACGAATTTCAGTATTGGCAGAGGCATCAGCCCCAAGAGGGACGGTTGTGTGGGGGAGGTTAGGAATTGTCAATTGGATGGACCGCAATTTTTCATCGCACACGCTGAGTTGCTCGTCCAACATCTTGATTCGAGCGGAGACCTCCTTCATCTCTGCTATCTTTGGCCCCGCATCTTGCTTTTGCTTCTTCAGTGCTGTTATCTCATCGTTCGTAACATTGCGAAGATGCCTAAGGCTCTCGGATTCCATGATCAAATGTCTGCGCTCAATATCCAGTCGTTCAAACTCATCCAAAGGCACTGATGCACCACGCTGTTGCATCTTCTGGCGCACCAATTGTAAATTGTCACGCATGAAAGATAGATCAAGCATTTTCGAGAGCCTTGCTTTGCCTTGCTCTATGCATAGATTCCGCGCTCCCTGACTGTAAACGCAACCCTATCGATTGCCAGCATATACGCAGCAATGCGCATATTGACGCTGTGCCTGTCTGCGTAACTGGCTACAGTATCAAAGCTATTGACCATAATTTCTTCTAGCCGCTCGTTTACGGTCTTCAAATTCCAGAAATATCCCTGCCGGTCTTGAACCCATTCAAAATATGAGACGGTCACGCCACCTGCGTTGGCAAGAATGTCGGGAATAATGAAGATCTTCTTGTCATAAAGAATCTGGTCGGCCTGAGCAGTGGTCGGACCATTTGCTCCTTCACAGATGATCTTGGCCTTGATCCGGTCAGCATTGTGACTGGTTATCTGATTCTCGGTGGCGGCGGGAAGCAGAATATCGCACGGCTGTTCGAGAATCTCTTTTCCTGAAATTGACTCGGCATCCGCAAACCCAGCCACCGTTTTTGCCTCCTGTGCATGAGCAATCAGCTTCGTAATGTTAATTCCCAAGGGATTGATGATGCCTCCATTGACATCTGAGACGCCAATGATCTGGTAACCTGCTTCCTGCAGGATTCGTGCCGCCATAGATCCAACGTTGCCGAAACCCTGAATAATGACGCGCGTATGTTCGCGCTTCATTCCAAAACGAGAGCTGGCCCGATCGCAAACGATCTTGCATCCGCGGCCGGTTGCTTCGCGACGGCCCACGGAACCACCCAAGTCCAGAGGCTTTCCTGTAACGACTCCCGTAACGGTATGGCGCACATGCATGCTGTAGGTGTCCATAATCCAGGCCATGATCCGCTCGTCGGTGTTGATATCCGGCGCTGGAACATCCCTTTCAGGACCCAGAATGTCGATGAGCGAAGCGGTGTAGCGCCGAGTGATCTTCTCTAATTCGGAGCTCGAGAGCTCACGGGGATCGCAAATGATTCCACCCTTGGCACCGCCAAACGGGATATTGACTACGGCATACTTCCACGTCATCCATGCGGCCAAAGCTCGAACTTCATCGAGCGTAACATCCGGAGCGTAGCGCAGGCCGCCCTTCGCAGGTCCCCTGGCCAAGCTGTGCTGAACTCGAAAGCCCTTGAACACCCTGAGCTTTCCATTGTCCATCTGTATTGGAATCGCTACTGAGATTTCACGGTCAGGCGTTAACAGGACCTGGTAGAGTCCCTCGTCCAGCTTCAACTTTTCCGCAGCAATATTAAATCTTGAGACCATCGAATCAAAGGGGTTGGTCTCGGTCCTCAATTCAGGCCGTTCCATAGGGTCAATCCTTTGCTAAAAGGCTGTCAGGAGGTTTTGAATCAGGCGTCACCGTCCCAAGCGGAAGGGACGGCAGAAGCAAGCCTCGTCTCGATGCTTGGACGTCGGCAGCCCGAGTATAGAAGAGGCGGGAATGGCTAAGCAAGCCGAAACTCCAGGCTTTCGACCACTTGGGGCAGGATTTGCGGACTAAACCAAAGGAGCGGTTTGCGCCACTCCTTTGGCCCGTCGCAGGCTCGCGTAACTCTCCACTTTCCACACAGAGCGATCGCTTAGAATTCGAGAAACCATGTGAGTATGCATCGCATGACCAGCTTTGTCGGCAACGATGCGACCGACGAAGGGCTTTCCGATCAAGGCAAGGTCGCCAATGTTGTCCAGAATCTTGTGTCTCACAAACTCGTCTCTAAACCTCAGGATATCGTTCAGGATGCCGTTCTCGGTGAGGACGATGGCATTTTCAAGCGATCCTCCTCGAACCAAGCCATTCTTCTTGAGCTCCTCGACTTCGCGATAGAAGCCAAAGGTTCTAGCTGGCGCTATGTCTCTCGCAAAAGCATCAGCCGAAGCCCGGAATTCAAAGGATTGCGTTTGAATCAGCGGGTGATCGAACTTGATGGTGTAGCTAATTTGAAAACTGTCGGCTGGAAAAATGGAGATTGTCTTATTGTGCTCCTGAAGGTGAAGCGGCTTCTGAATCACGAGATATTTCCTCTTGACCTTCAGCCTCCGCAGTCCAACCTTCTGGATTTGACAAACAAACTCCAGGGCACTTCCATCCAGGATGGGAACTTCCAAGTTGTCCATTTCGATGAATGCGTTGTCAATACCATAAATATAAAGAGAAGCGAGCAGATGCTCCACAGTCGAGATAAGCACACCTTGTTTCATCAGAGTTGTGGCGTAGGAGACTCGAGCCACATTCTTGACGTTGGCTTCAATACAAAAGTCGTCGAGATCCACTCTTCGAAAAACCAGACCGGTGTCCTCCGGAGCGGGCAGTACGGTTAGATTCACCGGTGCCCCCGTGTGCAGACCAACACCCGAGAACGAAATTGGGGCAGCAAGCGTGTGTTGAAATTCCAGGATTAGACCTCCGTCAGGAATTAGTATTTTAAGCACATCATTGGCCAACTCAAAGAATTGAAGCTAACTTATTAATAAATAAACGATTAATCTCAATTTGGTTGTCATAGATAGGAAACGAAGTGTCTCCAAAAAACAACACTACAACAACAGCCCGTCTCAATTGGTGGGAGGCGAATATCAAGAACGCTAGACAAGTCAAACTATGGACATAACTATTTAAACTAATTGCGGTTTAGGGCTTGACATTTTCTTTCGAGCCCGTTAAATATTCATATGCGACCATTCTAGTCGCCATTTGGAGCCATGCTAAAAATATCAAAAAAAGCAGATTATGGAATGATGGCTTTGATGCACTTAGCTCAGCACCCGGATCGAATCTCGTGGAGCGCACGGGAAATCTCTGAGCGCTACGGAATTCCCGCGGAACTCATGGCGAAGATTCTACAGAAACTGGTGCAGAGGGGTTTCTTAGTATCGCATCATGGCACTAACGGAGGCTACTCATTGGCCCGCCCAGCTGATGCGATTACCGCGGCTGAGGTGATTGGCGCGATTGAAGGACCTCTTTCACTCACCAGTTGTGTGTCAGACGAAGGATTTTGCTTGCAGTTTGAAAAATGTAACATCAAGAGTCCTCTACAGCGCTTAAATGACAGTGTCGTGCAGCTTTTGAGCAGGATAACCATCGCCGAAATGAACCTGCAACACCAAATGGACTTGCGACCAGAGTTTCTAAAAGAAGGCCCCTTCATGATTATCAAAGATTCATCCCAAGAACTAAACCACGACACAGATTGCCAGGTTTCGGTTGTTAAGGAGACGCAATGACGACGGCAACAAATACAATCGCGGAGCTCGCAAACAAAGAATACAAGTACGGCTTTGTGACGGAAATCGAGTCAGATGCTATTCCTCGGGGATTGAATGAAGACATCATCCGGATAATCTCCGCTAAGAAAAATGAGCCTGAGTTTTTACTCGAATGGCGTTTGAAGGCCTTTCGGCACTGGCTGACGATGGAGGAGCCAAAATGGCCTAACGTCCATTATCCTCCCATCGACTATCAGAACATCATCTACTACGCGGCGCCTAAGCAAAAGAAAACCCTAAATAGCTTGGACGAAGTCGATCCGGAGGTCTTGGCAACCTACGAGAAGCTGGGGATCTCTTTGAAAGAGCAGGAAATGCTCGCTGGCGTGGCCGTCGATGCAGTGTTCGACAGTGTTTCAGTAGCAACAACTTTCAAGGACAAACTAGCAGAGATGGGTGTTATCTTCTGCTCCTTCTCAGATGCGGTCCAGCACCATCCAGGACTTGTCAAGAAGTACCTTGGATCGGTAGTCCCTTACACCGACAATTTTTTTGCCACACTGAATTCCGCGGTTTTCAGCGATGGTTCCTTTTGTTATATCCCCAAGGGAGTCCGCTGCCCCATGGAGCTCTCGACCTACTTCCGCATCAACGCCGCCAACACGGGTCAATTTGAGCGCACCTTGATTATCGCCGATGAAGGGTCGTACGTAAGTTACCTAGAGGGATGCACGGCACCAATGCGCGACGAGAACCAGTTGCACGCTGCAGTCGTTGAATTGGTTGCCCTAGACAACGCTCAGATCAAGTACTCAACCGTGCAGAACTGGTACCCCGGAGACAAGCAAGGAAAGGGCGGCATCTACAACTTCGTCACCAAGCGTGGAAAGTGCCTGGGGATCAACTCCAAGATCTCCTGGACTCAGGTCGAGACGGGATCCGCGATCACCTGGAAATATCCTAGCTGTATCCTTCAGGGTGACAACTCAATTGGCGAGTTTTATTCAGTGGCCCTTACCAACAACTATCAGCAAGCGGACACCGGTACGAAGATGATCCACATCGGAAAGAATACTCGGAGCACCATCGTTTCCAAGGGGATCTCCGCCGGACACGGCCAGAACACTTACCGAGGAGCGGTGAAGATTCTTAAGAATGCCTCGAGCGCGCGTAACTTCTCGCAATGTGACTCTTTGTTGCTGGGGGATAAGTGCGGAGCCCATACTTTCCCATATATCGAGGTTAAGAACCCCACGGCCCAGATGGAGCACGAAGCCTCGACTTCGAAAATTGGTGAAGACCAGATCTTTTACTGCAAACAGCGGGGCATTTCTGCGGAGGATGCTGTTTCGATGATTGTCAATGGGTTCTGCAAGGAAGTCTTCCGCGAGTTGCCAATGGAATTCGCTGTCGAGGCTCAAAAACTGCTGGGTGTCAGCCTCGAGGGCAGTGTCGGATAAACATTATTGGGAGAAATTGAAAAATCATGCTTGAGATTCGAAATTTGAAGGCAGAGGTCGAAGGTAAGCAGATTCTACGCGGAATTGACCTCAAAGTTGAGCCAGGAGAAATTCACGCCATCATGGGTCCAAATGGCTCGGGAAAAAGCACGCTGGCACAAGTCCTGGCTGGGCGCGAATCCTATGTAGTGACCGCTGGAGAAGTGACGTTTGAAGGCAAGGATCTCCTGGGCATGGCCCCGGAGGAACGAGCCCGTGAGGGCATCTTCATGGCCTTCCAATATCCGGTTGAAATTCCTGGTGTCGGTAATACTTACTTTCTGAAAGCGGCTCTGAACTCGATTCGTAAACATCGTGGCCTGCCCGAGCTGGACGCCATGGACTTCTTGAAGTTGGTCAAGGAGAAAATGAAGCTAGTGGAAATGGACGAAAGTCTGATAACCCGCCCCGTCAATGAAGGCTTTTCCGGTGGAGAAAAAAAACGCAACGAGATTTTTCAAATGGCTGTTCTGGATCCCAAGCTGGCCATTCTTGACGAAACCGACTCCGGCTTGGACATCGATGCGCTTAGAATTGTCGCCAACGGGGTCAACACGCTTCATGCCGACCACCGTGCCGTTATCGTGATCACACATTACCAACGACTTTTGAACTACATCGTCCCCGATTATGTTCACGTCCTTTCCAACGGCCGTATCGCCAGGTCCGGAGGCAAGGAGTTGGCCCTGGAACTTGAGGAAAAAGGCTATGGCTGGATTGACGAAGAAGTTGCTTAGTCAGTGAAACCTTGGAGGAAACCTTGAACCATGATTGAAGTGACAGACGAAAGGGATCTTCACCTGGCAGATTTCGAGCAGTTTGAAAAGACGCAAGAGGGAAAGAGTCCGGCCTGGGCACATGCTATCCGCAGATCGGCGATAGAGCGTTTCTCAAAACTTGGATTTCCTACTAGCCACGATGAGGAATGGCGATTCACCAGCGTTGCAGCTCTGGCTAAGGTTCCCTTCGAGCCCTTGGGTGCCCAGCAATCCCAAGTCGCGACCAGTACCCTTGATCTGTTCAGAATCAGGAATTGCGCCGTCCATC
>Ga0114129_10017176_pt1 | contig 10305 bp, 9 predicted proteins | sample RhiMetdeltSRZDD1_FD_80071 | JGI IMG/M metagenome (GOLD analysis project Ga0114129, IMG submission 80071) | Populus rhizosphere microbial communities from Tennessee, USA - Rhizosphere MetaG P. deltoides SRZDD1 (version 2) (version 2) | ecosystem: Host-associated > Plants > Roots > Rhizosphere >... | reverse complement strand
TCGACGACGCCCTGCATGAGCGCAAGTTCATTCAGAAAATCGCCCCGTTTGAGCGTCAATTCCATTGGGGAACCCACCTCCGAATTGAAGAAAAAGTCTATCACATTCAGTTGTCTCAATAGGACTGTGTAGGACCGCGGCGACATCGAAAAAACTCAACAAAAACGGGCCTGAAATCAACATCGCGCCTCTGCGACTCCCCGCGTCGCGAAGTGGAAACGGTGTTTGTCAGTCCACGCGCGAACGGCGCGCGGCGCGTGTGGAAAACGGCGGAGTGGAAAACGCGCGAGATCGCTCGCGCGGATCAGCGGTAGGGCTGCTGAAACCCCTCGACGACTTTGCGGAAATCGGGATCGTCTTCGATCATCTTTTGGATCTTCTCGACCGAGTGCATGACGGTCGAGTGGTGCTTGTCGTTGAACAGCCGCCCGATCTCCGGGAACGAAAGACCGGTCAGGCGGCGGCACAGATACATCGCGACCTGGCGGGGGAACGCGATGGGCTTCGCGTTCGACTTCGCCTTCAGGTCCGAGACCCGCAGGCCGTAGTGGGACGCGACCGTTTTCAGGATTTCCGAGGGAATTGCCCGGTTTTCCTCGTGTCCGAGGATGTCGCGAAGCGTCTCCTTCGCGAGCTCGACGGAAACGGGCTTCCCGGTCAGCGAGGAAAACGCGAGCACGCGGTTCAGGCGCCCCTCGAGCTCCCGGATGTTCGACCGAACCGTTCCCGCGATGAAGAGGGAAACGTCGTTGGGGATCTCCGCCCTCTCCGCCGCCGCCTTCTTCCGGATGATCGCGACCTTCATCTCGAGGTCCGGCGGCTGGATGTCCGCGATCAACCCCCACTCGAATCGCGAGCGCAGGCGCTCTTCCAGGGTCGGAATCTCCTTCGGGAGCGCGTCGGAAGTGACCACGATCTGCTTCTGCGCGTCGTGGAGCGCATTGAACGTGTGGAAGAACTCCTCCTGCGTCGAGTCCTTGCCCGCGATGAACTGCACGTCGTCCATGAGGAGGACGTCGAGCTCGCGGTAGCGGCTCTTGAACTCGTGCATCTTCTCGAAGCGGAGCGCGTTGATGAGCTCGTTCAGGAATCGCTCGGCGGAGAGGTACATCACCTTGGCCCCCGGAGAGCGCCGGACGACCTCGTGGGCGATCGCGTGCATGAGGTGGGTCTTTCCGAGCCCGACGCCGCCGTACAGGAAAAGGGGGTTGTACGAGCGCGACGGCGACTCGGCGACGGCGCGCGCCGCGGCGTGCGCGAACTGGTTCGAGGACCCGACGACGAACGTGTCGAACGTGAATCGGGGGTTCAGAACGAGGCCGCGCGGTGGCCCGACCACCGGCGCGGGAGGGATCCGGACCTCGGCGGCGAGCGGCAGGAACTCGATCGACAGGCCCGGAAATCCGGCGGCCGCGGCCTCCCGCGCGAGAAGGGCGCCGTGGCGGGAGCCGATCCACTCCGCGAAGACGGGACTCGGCACCGCGACGGTCAGGGCGCCGGTCTCCCCGCGCCGGTCGAAGGAGACCTGGCGGGTCGGCGCGAACCAGGTCTTGAGTTCCTTCGGGTCGAGCTTCCCCTCCAGATTCCGCACGATGGAGGACCAGATCTCGCTCACATCAAACCCCGGTTTTCCGCAAGATTTTCCGCAGCTGTGGAAAGCCCCGACGCCCGCCGAGCCGTGGAAGGCGGCGGAGTATACATCCTTGACTTCCACCGCCCCGGCACCTAGGATTCGCCGTTCTCATGAAGCGGACGTACCAGCCCAACAACCGGCGGCGCAGGCGCACCCACGGGTTTCTCGTGCGCATGCGTACCCGCTCGGGCCGCGCGGTGATCTCGGCGCGGCGGCGCAAGGGACGCAAGAAGCTTTCGGTGTGAATCCGGGCCCGGATCGTCGAGGAGAGACGTTCTCCCGCGACGACCGCCTTCGAAAAAGACGGGAATTCGAAGCGTGCTACGCCTCCGGGGTGCGCGTCTCGGGACGCCACCTCCAGGTTTTCCTGCTCCGCGAACGGGCGGGCGCCGCGACGCCGCCGGCTCCGGCGCCCCGGCCGCGCCTGGGGCTCTCCGTCTCGCGCCGGGTCGGCGGCGCGGTGACGCGAAACCGAGTGCGGCGGCGACTGCGGGAGCTCTTCCGGCGCAACCGCGATCTTTTCGGAGACCGGGGCGGCGACCTGGTGGTGAATGCCCGGCCGTCGGCGGCGCTGGCGTCGTTTACGGAGTTGCGCGAGGAATATCGCTCGCTCGTCGAAAGAAGTCTCTCGCGCGATCCCGCGAAGACCGGCTCGCGATGAGCCCCGGCGCCCGCGCGGCGGCGGCCGTTCTTCGGTTCTATAAGGCCGCGCTGTCTCCGCTCCTGCCGCGCGCCTGCCGATACGAGCCGACCTGTTCGGTCTACGCCCGCGAAGCGATCGAGCGATACGGCTTGCGCCGCGGCGCCGGTCTCGCCGTGCGGCGACTCCTGCGCTGCCATCCGTTCTCGCCGGGCGGGCTCGACCCCGTCCCATGACGCCCCGTTCGCTCGCGCTTGCCGGGCGGGCCTGAGGTCCCGTGGAAAAACGCTTACTCGTCGCCGCGTTTCTGTCGCTCGGGGTTCTCCTCCTCTGGGAGTGGGTCGGCCCGAAGGCGCCGCGTCGCGCGACCGTCCCGGTCCTTCCGACCCCGGGTGCCACGGTCATGCCGGCCGCGGCGACTCCGGTTCCGACCCCCGCCGCCTCCGTCGAGCGGATCGCGGGCGCGAGCGAAGGGCTGTCGACGCTCGAGAACCCCGTGGCGCGCGCGACGTTCTCGAACCGCGGCGCGGTTCTCACGTCGTTCGTTCTCCTGAGGCATTTCGACGACCGCGGGCGCCCGCTCGAGCTCGTCCGCTCGCTGCCGGATCCCGCGAAGAAACCGCTGGCGCTCCTCTTCGACGGCAACGCCGAGCTCACGAGCGCGGCGTCGAACGCGCTCTACGCCGTCGAGTCCCCGGGAGGATCGTCCGGTCGAATCCTGCGCCTTCGTTACGCGGACGAAAAAGTTTCCGTGACGAAGGAGATCCGGTTGGGTGACGGATATCTCTTCGACGTGAAAGTCTCCGTCGCCGGACCGGCCTACACGGTGCTTGCCGGCACCGGCCTGCGCAATCCGACCGCCCAGGAGCTCGAGTCGCGATACGTCATGCCGTCCACGGCGCTGGCGACGGCGGGTCGGGGAGTCGAGCTGTACCCGGCCCCGAAGTTGAAAGGGGAGCAGACGCTGCCGCTCCCCCCGAACGGCTTCGTGGGGATCGAGGACAACTACTTCCTCGCGGTGCTCGTCCCGCGACGGCCCGCCACGGCGCGCATCTTCCCCGTCACCGTCGCCTCCTCCGCCGCCGCGGGGGGAGTGACCCCGGCGGGTTCGAAAGGGGACGTGCTCGTCTCCGCCGGCGTCTCCGCCTCCGGTCCCCTCGACCTGCGCGCGTTCTTCGGACCGAAGGACGTCGAGATCCTCGAGCAGACCGGTCTCGGGCTCGAACGGACCGTCAACTTCGGCTGGTACGGGATCCTCGCGCGGCCGCTCCTGTGGCTGTTGAAGAAGGCGTATTCCTGGACCGGGAACTACGGCCTCGCGATCCTGCTCGTGACGCTGCTCATCCGGATCCTGCTCTTCCCGCTCATGCACAAGAGCTATGCCTCGATGAAGAAGATGCAGAAGCTCGCGCCGAAAATGAACGCGATCCGGGACCGGTACAAGAAAGCGAAGACGGACGCCGCGCAAAGGCAGAAGATGAACCAGGAGCTCATGGCGCTCTACCAGGCCGAGGGCTACAACCCGATGAGCGGGTGCTTCCCCGTCCTTCTTCAGCTGCCGATCCTCGTCGCGTTCTACAACGTCCTGTCGCGCGCGGTCGAGCTGAGGCACGCGCCGTTCATGTTCTGGATCAAGGACCTGTCGGCGGTCGACCACAGCTACGTGCTCGTGATCCTCATGATCGTCACGATGTACATCCAGCAGGCGATGACGCCCTCGACGGTGGACCCCGTCCAGAAGAGGATCTTCATGGCGATGCCGCTCCTCTGGGGGTTCATGTTGAAGAACATGCCGGCGGGGCTCGTCCTGTACTGGCTCTTCTCGAACGTGCTCACGATCCTGCAGCAGATGTTGATCAATCGGATGGGCCGCGACGAGTCGGACGGGAAAGGGAAGCCCGCGAGGTTGAAGCCCGCGCGCGCGTAGAACCGCAACCGATCGGTTGGGTGGGAGATGGAGATGAGGTTCGAGGCGAAAACGGAGGCCGACGCGTTGGAGCGCGCGGCGCTCGCGCTCAACTGCGCGACCGCGGACGTGAAATACCGGGTCGTGCGCGACGAGAAGTCGTTCTGGGGCGGACGGATCGTCGAGATCGAGGTCGAGACGCCTCGCACCTCCGCCGCGGGCGAAGCGAAGGAGACGGCGCCGGACGTCGTTCAGACGATTCTCGACCAGCCTCCGGCGGCGCTCGAGCGGGAGACCGAACGGGCGGCCGCGCGCTCGGAGAGCCCGCGGCGGGGCGAACCGGTGCTCGACGAGGAGGCTTTTGCCGCGGTCGAGTCGACGCTGTCCGAGCTCCTGTCGGCGGCGGGATTCCTTCTCGAGACCCGGCGTCGCAGCTCGCGCGAGGAGATGGTGATCGAGCTGATCGGGGACGACGTCGAGCCGCTGCTCGCGAACAAAGGGGAGGGGTTGAACGGGCTCGAGGTTTTGACGGGAAGAATCGCGAGCCGGCGCCTCGGACGTCCGGTCTACCCGCGGATCGACGCCGAGGGATTCCGCGATCATCAGCGCGAGTCGCTCGAGGAGCTCGCTCACCGCTCCGCGGAGGAGGTCAAACGCACGCGACGGCCGACTCTCCTGCCGCCGCTCTCTCCCGGCGAGCGCCGCCTCGTGCACCTCGCTCTTGCCGAGGACCCCGAAGTCGAAACCGAGAGCGAGGGCGACGGGTTCCTGAAGCGGGTCGCGGTGAAGCTGAAGGCGCAGTAAACGGCGCCGAGGGGAGCGCACCATCGTGGCGAACCCAACGCACCTTGGGTGATCTAGAGCCTCGGGCCTGGGCAATGCGTCCCTCATCCGAGACCCTCCTCGATACGATCGCGGCGCTCGCCACGCCGCTCGGCCGGTCGGCGATCGCTCTCGTGCGGCTGTCGGGCAATCGCACGCGCGAGATCCTCGGCCGCGTCGCCCCGGGGCTCCCGCGCGACCTCGAACCCCGCCGCCCGCATCTTGCCCTCCTCGAGGACGGCGCGTGCGAGCCGATCGACCGCGGATTCGTGACTCTCTTCGCCTCGCCCGCGTCGTTCACGGGCGAGGACGTTGCCGAGATCTCGGTGCACGGCAGCCCGATCGTCGCCGAGAGGCTCCTTCGAGCGCTCCTCGATGCCGGCGCCCGTCCCGCGCGGCCCGGAGAGTTCACCGAGCGCGCGTTCCGCCTCGGCAAGATGGACCTCGTGCGCGCCGAAGCGATCCGCGACCTGATCGACTCGCGCACCCCGCTCGCGGCGCGCGCTTCCGCGAATCGCGCGGAAGGCGCTCTCTCGTCGCGCCTGGCGACGACGCGTGAAGATCTGTTCTCCGCCGCGGCGAGCCTGGCGGCGACCGTCGACTTCGCCGAGGACGTCGGGGAAGAGGTCGACCCGGGAGTGTCGGCGCGGCTCGCCGCCGCCCGCGACGCGCTCGCGCGGCTCGCGGCAACCTACGACACCGGACGACTCCTTTCCGCGGGCTGTCGCGTCGCGATCCTGGGCCGTCCGAACGCGGGCAAGTCGACGCTGTTCAACGCGCTCCTCGGCACGGAGCGTGCGATCGTGACCGACGTGCCCGGAACGACGCGCGACACGCTCGAGGCGACGCTCGACGTCCGCGGAATCCCCGTCGAGCTCGTCGATACGGCCGGGCTGCGCGAAGCGCAGGAAGAGATCGAGCGGCTCGGCGTCGCGCGCGCCCGCGGCGAGGGGGAAAGGGCCGCGGCGATCCTCTACGTCTACGACGCCGCGTTCGGTTGGACCGCGGAGGACCGCGACGCGCTCGAGAGTCTGGACGGAAAGCCCGTCGCGATCGTGGCGAACAAGATCGATCGGATCGCGAACGCCGACGGCCTCGGAGCGCGGGAAGGGGAGGTCGCGGTGTGCGGTCTCTCGCCCGACGCCGGCCCGAAGCTGCGCGAGCTTCTCGAGCGGACTGTCGCGTCCGACGTCGCGAGCGACGCGGCATCCGAGGTCCTCGGCTCGGTGAGGCAGCGCGACCTCGTCGCCCGGGCCGGTGCCGCCGCCGGCGACGCTCTCGAAGCGCTCGCGAGAGGCGACTCCCCCGAGTACGCGGCCACGCACGTCGATTCGGCGCTCGCCGCGCTCGCGGACGTCTTCGGGGAAACGACGTCGGAGGACGTCCTCGCGCGGATCTTCTCGACCTTCTGCATCGGAAAATGAGCCCGATGCGCTTCGACGTCGTCGTGGTCGGCGCGGGACACGCGGGATGCGAGGCGGCGCACGCTTCGGCGCGGATGGGCCGGCGGACGGCGCTCCTGTCGGGCGACCTGCGCGCGATCGCCCGCATGTCCTGCAATCCCGCGATCGGGGGACTGGCGAAGGGCCAGCTGGTCAAGGAGGTCGATGCGCTCGGAGGCCTGATGGGGCGGCTCGCCGACCGCGCCGGCATCCAGTTCAAGATCCTCAACCGGTCGCGCGGTCCGGCGGTGTGGGGACCGCGCGCTCAGTGCGACAAGGCGCTGTACTCGACAATCGCGGCGCGCACGCTCGCGGAAACGGCCAATCTCCAGCTCGTCGAAGCCATGGCGGAAAACTTCTTCGTCGAGCGAGGCCGAGTCGCCGGCGTCGTGACCGGCGCGGGGGAGACGATCGAGGCGAGCGCCGTCGTCGTCACGACGGGAACGTTTCTCCGCGGGCTGATGCACACGGGGGAGAGGCGGACGGAGGGGGGTCGCGTCGGCGAGCCGGCGGCCGTCGGCCTCTCCGCGGCTCTCGCGAATGTCGGGCTGCGCCTCGGCCGTTTCAAGACCGGAACTCCGCCCCGCGTCCATCGCGACACCGTCGACTACGACCGGTGCGAGCCGCAGCGCGGCGACGATCCTCCGGTCCCGTTCTCGTTCCGCACGGAAAGCCTTCCGCGCGAGCAGGCGCTCTGCTGGCTGACGGCGACGAACGAGCGCGTGCACGACCTCATTCGCGCGAACCTTCACGCAAGCCCGATGTACTCGGGGCGGATCGTCGGGATCGGACCTCGCTACTGCCCCTCGGTCGAGGACAAGGTCGTCAAGTTCGCCGACAAGCCGCGTCACACGATCTTCCTCGAGCCGGAAGGATGGGACGCGGAAGAGATCTACATCAACGGGCTCTCGACGTCGCTTCCCGAGGACGTGCAGCGCGCGATCCTGCGCGAGATCCCGGGTCTCGAGCGGGCGCGCATGATCCGTCCGGGATACGCGGTCGAGTACGACTTCTCGTTTCCCGACCAGCTCCGCGCGACCCTCGAAGCGCGCGACGTGCCGGGACTCTTCCTCGCGGGACAGATCAACGGAACCTCCGGCTACGAGGAGGCCGCGGCTCAGGGAATCTGCGCGGGGATCAACGCGGCGCTTGCGGTTCGCGGCGAGGAACCTTTCCTGCTCGAACGGTCGGAGGCGTACGCGGCCGTGATGATCGACGACCTGACGACGAAGGGCCTCGAGGAGCCGTATCGCCTCTTCACCTCCCGCGCCGAGTACCGGCTCCTCCTGGGGATGGACTCTGCGCTGCCGCGGCTCCTCCCCCACGCCCGGAGGCTCGGGCTCGTCTCCGCCGCGGAATCCTCGTTCGCGATGCGATCGGAGGAGCGGCTCCGCCGCGCGGAGACGGAGCTCTCCAACGCTTCCCTGCGACCCGACCGGCAAACGGCCGACGCGCTGGAGCGCGTTCTGGGCATCCGCCTCGAAGAGCCAACGACGTTACATAAACTATTGAAAAGACAGGACTTATCATCAGACAAGCTCTGCCTCTGGGCGCCGGCGATCCTCTCGGGATTGAGCCGCGAGGAGCGTGCGGTCCTGGACGCCCGGGTTCGATACGAGGGCTACATCCGCCGGGACGTCGAACGAGTCGAGCGGCTGCGGCCTCTGGAGAACCGCCGGATTCCGGCCGACTTCGACTACGACGTTCCCGGCCTCTCGCGTGAGGTCGTCGAGAAGTGCGCGCGCCGACGTCCGCGCACCATCGGCGAGGCGAGCCGCATCCCGGGAGTCACCCCCGCCGCGATCGCGATAATCTCCGCGCATGTCGGGCGGGCCAGAACCTCTTCCGCCTGAGGAATTTCGGGACCTCCTTCGCCTCGAGCTCCCCCTCTGGAATCAGACGGCATCGGAAGAGACTCTCGATCGCCTCTCGTCTTTCCTGGCAGAGCTCGACCGGTGGCGTCGGCGGATCAACCTGACGGGACGGCTTTCGCCGGGCACACTCGTCGCCCACGCACTGGAGTCGACCCTCGGCGAGCACTTTCTCCCTCGGGGCGCCCGGGTCGTCGACATCGGGACCGGCGGCGGATTTCCCGGAGTTCCGCTCGCGCTCTGGAGGCCGGACCTCGACATGACCTGGCTCGAGCCGCGGGAAAAGCGTGCGGCGTTTCTGCGCCACGTGGGTCGGACCGTTCCGGTGGGCAACGCCCGGGTGCTCGAGGCACGCCGGGAGGACCTGCCGGCCCGAGCCTTCGAATACGCCACGTCCCGCGCCCTGAAAGTCGACTCCGCGTTTGGCAACGCGCCGTTTCTCCAGCCCGGTGGCGCACTGCTTCTCTGGACGACGTCGATGGATATTCTGGCCACCGAACTGAGGCCCGCAGGATTTCGACTCGAAGCGACGGTGCCCATTCCGGAAGCTCGCGAACGCGCGATCGGGGTGTTTCGGAAGCATTGACCAGTTGGGGGTTCCACGTGGAACGTCCTTCCTTGCCGCGGTCGCGACAACATCGGATGAGATGTCGGTCTTCGTTCTTTCCATTTGCGAGTCGAGGCACCAGAATGGCTGAAAAATGAGTCGAGTCGTGGCGATCGCCAACCAGAAGGGGGGCGTGGGAAAGACCACCACGGCGATCAACCTGGCGGCGGCGCTCGCGGCATTCGACCGAAAGATCGCCCTCGTCGACTTCGATCCGCAAGCCAACGCGACGTCCGGACTGGGGTTCTCCCGTCAGAGAAATGGCGCGAACGCCTACGACGTGCTCCTCGGTGCCGACCCTCGGGAAGCCCTCCAGGAGACGGCGTTTCCCAACCTCTGGCTTCTGCCCTCCGGGCGCGACCTCGTGGGCGCCGAGATCGAGCTGGTCGATCAGGACGCGCGCGAGCGGAAGCTGCGCGACGCGCTCGAAAAGGTCCGGAACGACTTCGACTTCATCTTCGTGGACTGCCCGCCTTCGCTTTCCCTTCTCACGGTCAACGCCCTGGCGGCAGCGGACTCGGTGCTCGTGCCGCTTCAGACGGAGTACTTCGCGCTGGAAGGCGTGACCGAGCTCCTCGAATCCGTGGATCGGGTCCGGACCGTCTTCAACCCGGAGCTCGAGATCGAGGGAATCCTGCTCACGATGTACGACGATCGGACCAACCTCTCGCGCCAGGTTCTGGAGGACATTCGCACGCACTTCGGCGAGCTCGTGTACGAGACGGTGATTCCGCGAAACGTCCGGCTGGGGGAGGCCCCTTCGTTCGGCAAACCCGTGCTGGCCCACGACATCAAATCGAAGGGCGCCGAGGCCTATCTCTCTCTCGGGAAAGAAGTTCTGAAGAGGAGGGGAATTCCATGACCCAGAAACAAGCGCTCGGTCGCGGACTCTCGGCGCTCCTGCCGGGCCGGGACGACGTTCCACGGGAAACAGGGACCCGCGAGGTCGAGATCGGTCGCCTCGTCCCGAACCGCTTCCAGCCCCGCCGGGAGTTCGCGGAAGGCCCGCTCGCCGAGCTTGCGGCATCGATCCGCGAGCAAGGCATCGTCCAGCCCATCGTGGTCACGCCGCGCGGAGAGAAGCTCGAGATCGTGGCGGGAGAGCGGCGCTGGCGGGCGGCCGCAATAGCCGGCCTGACGAGGGTGCCGGTCGTCTGGCGGGAGAAGCAGTCGGAGAGCGACCTTCTCGAGGTCGCCCTCGTCGAGAACCTCCAGCGCGAAGACCTGAACCCTCTCGATGCCGCGGAGGCGTACGCGCGCCTGAAGGACGAGTTCCGGCTCTCCCACGAAAAGATCGCGGACCGGGTCGGGAAGGATCGGACGACCGTGACGAACGCCCTGCGTCTGCTGAAGCTCCCGTCGAGCGTTCGGGACCGCATTCGCT
>Ga0114129_10017174_pt1 | contig 10306 bp, 8 predicted proteins | sample RhiMetdeltSRZDD1_FD_80071 | JGI IMG/M metagenome (GOLD analysis project Ga0114129, IMG submission 80071) | Populus rhizosphere microbial communities from Tennessee, USA - Rhizosphere MetaG P. deltoides SRZDD1 (version 2) (version 2) | ecosystem: Host-associated > Plants > Roots > Rhizosphere >... | reverse complement strand
TTCTCAAGAGGATGCCAACGCCGTGACGCCGCAGAAGGGCGCCGGGTGCGACCGATGCAACCTGACCGGATACAAGGGACGCGTCGGTCTCTACGAGGTGATGGAAATCACCGAGGAGATCCGGGAACTCATTCTCGTTGGTGCCTCATCCCTCGAGCTGCGTCGCAAAGCTGTGGACGAGGGGATGCTCACGCTGCGAAGCAGCGGCCTGCGCAAGGTGAAAGAGGGAGTCACGACGATCGAGGAGATCGTCAGGGAGACCGTGAAGTGATGACGCTGCCTGAACTACTACATACGATGGTCCAAATGGAGGGCTCGGACCTCCATATCACCACTGCGACGCCACCACAGGTGCGTGTTCACGGACATCTCCAACGGCTGTCCGGCGCGGATCTCACGCCGTCCGACACGAAGCAGCTGGCCTACAGTGTGCTCACCGACGCGCAGAAGAAGCGGTTCGAAGAGTCGCTGGAACTGGACTTCTCGTTCGGCATCAAAGGCCTCGCCCGTTTCCGCGTCAACATGTTCAATCAGCGCGGTGCGGTTGGCGCCGTGTATCGATTGATCCCTGAGAAGATTCGGAGCTTTCAGGAGCTGAACCTGCCGCAGGTGCTGACGACGCTCGCCGAGCGGCCACGTGGGCTCGTGCTCGTCACCGGGCCAACGGGGTCAGGCAAATCGACCACGCTGGCGGCGATGATCGACAAGATCAACAAGGAGCGGCACGACCACATCCTCACTATCGAGGACCCGATCGAGTTCGTACACCAGCACCAGGGCTGCCTGGTGAACCAGCGCGAAGTCCACAGCGACACGGGGAGCTTCTCGAACGCGCTGCGCGCCGCGCTCCGCGAAGACCCGGACATCGTGCTCATCGGCGAGATGCGTGACCTGGAGACCGTCGAGTCGGCGTTGCGCATCGCGGAGACGGGCCACTTGACGTTCGGGACGCTGCACACGAACTCGACGTCGCAGACGATCAACCGCATCATTGACATCTTCCCTGCGCACCAGCAAAGTCAGATTCGTACCCAGCTCTCGCTGGTGCTCGAAGGGATCGTCTGTCAGGCGCTGCTGCCGAAGATCGGCGGCGGCCGCGTCGTCTCCCTCGAGATCATGGTCCCGACCGCCGGCATCCGCAATCTGATCCGCGAGGACAAGGTCCATCAGATCTACTCGGCGATGCAGACGGGCCAGGAAAAGATGGGCATGCAGACGATGAATCAGTCGCTGGCGACGCTGTATCAGAAGAAGCTGATCGCCCTCGAGACCGCCCTGATGGCCTCGTCCAATCGCGATGAGCTGCAAGACCTGATCAATCGCGGGGTGGGCGTGGTGGCGGGCGCGGGCCTGGGGCGTGCCGGGGCGCCTCCGAGGCCGGTGGCTCGGTGATCGTTGGTAGTTGGAGTAGGGGCGACGCGTGCGTCGCCCGTACGGAGTAGCAGGTAATGGCGACATTTGCGTATACGGGACGGACGCGAGCCGGACAGACGGTGACCGGCGAGCGCATGGCAGAGACGATCGACGGTGCCGTGGCGGCGCTGCGTCGCGAGCAGATTCTCGTCACTCAGATCAACCCGGTCAAAGCGGGCGTCAAAGCCGCCGCGCCCGGAAAGCTCAAGTCCAAGTCCGTCAGCGCCAAGAATCTCGCTGTCTTCGTGCGGCAGTTCTCGGTGATGATCGACGCCGGTCTTCCGCTGGTGCAGTGTCTCGAGATTCTGGGCTCGCAGGAGGAGGACAAGCATTTCGCGGCTGTCATCCTCGCGACGCGCACGGACGTCGAAAGCGGGCAATCGCTTGCCGACGCAATGAAGAAGCATCCCAAGACCTTCGACGCCCTGTTCACCAACATGATCGCGGCGGGCGAGGCGGGCGGTATTCTGGACACGATTCTGAAGCGCCTGGCGACCTACATCGAAAAGAACGTCAAGCTCAAGGGCCAGGTGAAGTCCGCGATGATCTATCCGATCGCGGTAATCGTGATCGCCGCCATCGTCGTGGGCGTCATTCTGTGGAAGGTCATCCCGACGTTTGCGAACATGTTTGCGGGTCTCGGCGCTGACCTGCCTTTGCCAACCCGTTTCGTCATTGCGTTGAGTAACGGGCTGGTTCGGTTCATGCCGTTCATCATCGGCGGGATCGTGGCCGCTGGATTTGCGTTCAGGGCGTTCTACGCCTCGCCGAACGGAAGACGCGTGGTGGACGCCACCGTCCTCAAGCTGCCTATCCTGGGCATGCTGATGCGGAAGATTGCCGTCGCGCGGTTCTGTCGAACGCTGTCGACGCTGCTGGCCTCGGGCGTATCGATTCTGGAAGCGCTCGACATCACCGCGAAAACGGCGGGCAACGCGATCGTGGAAGAAGCGATCCAATCCACCCGCAAGAGCATCGAGGGTGGCGACACCATCGCCGCGCCACTGAAGGAGACGGCCGTCTTCCCGCCGATGGTCGTCCAGATGATCGGCGTCGGCGAGGCGACCGGCGCCCTCGACACGATGCTTGGGAAGATTGCGGACTTCTATGAAGAGGAGGTCGATGTGGCGGTCGCGGGCCTGCTGACGCTGCTCGAACCGATCATGATCTTCTTCCTCGGCGGCATCGTCGGCGGCATCGTCATCGCGATGTATCTGCCGATCTTCGATTTGATCAGCAAGCTCACGTGAGACTCAACGCCCAACCTCCAACTCCCAACTCCCAACCGCGTCCGAGGGAGCATTGGGCGTTGGGATCTTGGGAGTTGGGGGTTGAATTGGTATGAACCTGAGATCGCGCCTGTCGATCATCATCGCCGCACGCGTCGTCCTCGTGACGCTGCTGATGGGCTCGGCGATTCTGATCCAGATCAGCCGGCCGGGTTCGTTTCCCATCGATCCGTTTTTCGCGCTCATCGGACTCACCTACGCGCTGAGCGTCTTCTATCTGGCGACTCTCCGCTACGCGGAGCGCCACCCGTGGCTCGTGGATCTCCAGTTCGGCGCAGACACGCTCGTCGTGTCTGCGTTCATTCACGTCACGGGCGGCATCACGAGCAATTTCTCGTCGTTGTATCTGTTGCCGATCATCGCTGCCAGCATGATTCGGTTTCGACGCGTCGCCGTGCAGGTCGGGGCGTTGAGCGCGGCGCTCTACCTCGCATTGGTGGCCGCGCAATACGTCGACATCAATATTCCGATCGCCAAGCGCTTTTCGCCGATCGTCGAGCTGCCGACGGTGCGCGTGGCCCAATACACCGTCGCCATCAATCTGGGCGGGTTCCTCGCGGTCGCGCTGCTCGCGGGATCGCTCGCCGACGGCCTGCGTTCCGCGGGCGCCAGGCTCGAGGATGCCTCTCATGCGATCCGGGACTTGCGGGCGTTCAACGAGTACGTGATCAACAGCCTCTTGAGTGGTCTGATTACGACCGACTCGTCGCGCCGGATACTCACCTTCAATCGCGCGGCGGCCGCAATTGTGGGCGTCCGCGCGGCCCACGTGATCGGGCGGGATGTCATCGACGTGATGCAACTCCCGGAGTCGGTTCGAACTCGGCTCGCGGGACTGACCGAGGGACGTGGTCTCAAGGTCGATTGCCAGCACAAGACGCCAACCGGGCGCATCATCGATGTCGGCCTGACGGCGAGCACGCTGATTCTGCCCGAGGGCGGCAGCGGCTACCTTGTGTCGTTCCAGGACGTGACCGACGTCAGACGCCTCGAGCGCGACGCGCGGTTGCGACAGCGATTAGCGGCCGTAGGCGAGATGGCGGCAGGCATCGCGCACGAGATTCGCAACCCGCTGGCGTCGATGTCCGGGTCGATTCAAGTGCTCCGTCAGGAGTTGCCATTGAGCGAGGACCAGGCGCAGCTCATGGACATCGTCCTGCGCGAATCCGAGCGCTTGAACGACACGATTCGATCGTTTCTCGCGTATGCGAGACCGCAACGGTCGGCGCCCACGATGCTGGACGTCCAGAAGGTCCTGCAGGACACGGCGCGTCTGCTGCGAAACAGCGCCGAAGTGCACAGCCATCACATCATCGACGTCGAAACGCCGTCGACGCCCGTCTGGTGCGAGGCCGACGAGAACCAGGTCCGGCAGATCGTGTGGAATCTGGCCACCAACGGGCTGCGCGCGATGGGTGCGGGCGGGCGACTGGTGTTGGCGGCGGTTGCCGAGGTCGCGGCGCAAGGCGACGAGTGGGTCGTGCTCACGGTGCGCGATCAGGGATGTGGGATTCCTGCTGACGATCTCGAAACCATCTTTCAGCCATTTCACAGCACGTTCGGGCGCGGCACGGGCCTGGGCCTGGCGACCGTACATCGACTCGTCACCGACAACAGCGGGACCATCCTTGTCTCCTCGGAGGTGGGCATTGGGACCATCGTGAGTGTGCGTCTTCCAGTGCACGCCGGCGTGTCAGCCGCGCCGGTCGAGGCAGAGAATCAGAGGGTCGTGGTATGACGCGAACATCGACCGCCAGGTCCGCCGCCGTCGCGCCAGCGGCCCAAGCGGTGACCAAGCCGCGGATTCTTCTCGTCGATGATGAGCCGTCGATGCGCGAGATGCTGCGCATCGTCCTGCGGCGAGACGGCTATGACGTCACCATCGCGGCCAATGGCACAGAGGCGAAAGCGATTCTCGCGAGCGAACGAGTCGACATGCTGCTCTCCGACATCCGAATGCCCGACGTGAGCGGTGTGGAGGTGCTGCGCGCAGCCAAGGAAGCCAACAGGGACATCATCGCGTTCATGATGACGGCATTCGCGTCGACCGACAGCGCGGTCGAGGCGATGCGTCTGGGGGCAGTCGACTACTTCACCAAGCCCTTCAACGTGGACGAACTGCGTCTGAAGATTCGCCAACATCTGGAGACGGTGCGGCTGAAGGAGGAGAACGTCCTCCTCAAGCGCGTGCTCAATACCACTCACGAGTTCTGCGACATCATCGGCCGCAGTACTGCGATGCTCGATCTGTTCAAGATGATTGAGACGATCGCGAAGACGACTAGCACGGTCCTCATCACAGGCGAGTCGGGGACGGGCAAGGATCTCGTCGCGCGCGCCGTGCATTACAACTCGCTCCGCCGCGAGCATCCCTTCGTTGCGCTGAACTGCGGCGGGCTGCCCGAGACGCTGCTCGAGTCGGAGTTGTTCGGGCACATGCGCGGAGCCTTCACCGGTGCAGACACGAGCAAGAAGGGGCTCGTGGAAGTCGCCGAGCACGGGACGATCTTCCTCGACGAGATCGGCGAGATGACCCAGACCATGCAGGTCAAGCTCCTCCGGATCCTGCAGGATCGGCGGTTCCGGCGGCTGGGTGGCACCGAAGAAGTGCAGGCCGACATCCGCGTGATCGCGGCGACCAACCAGGATTTGCAGAAGATGGTGGCCGAGGGACGTTTCCGCGAAGACCTGTACTACCGCATCAACGTCATACAAGTGCATCTTCCACCGCTCCGCGACCGGCGCGAGGATGTGCCGCTCCTGGCGGAGCACTTCCTCGCCAAGTACTCCTCGGAAGTGGAGAAGGGGGTGCGTGGAATCTCCCGCGAGGCCCAGGACATGCTCATGGTCTACGACTGGCCTGGCAACGTTCGGGAACTGGAAAACGTGATCGAACGCGCAGTTGCGCTGGAGCAGTCTCCATTGGTGTTGCCCGAGAGCCTCCCGGCCCACCTTCGGACTGATGGTGGATCGCCGAGGCCTGTCGCGCCGACGACGTCGTCTCCGGCAGGATCCCAGTCCAGCCTTCCCGAAATTACCGAGGGATTCAATCTCGAGGCGCTCGGCGAGGAGTTCTATCGCCACTATATGGCGATGGCCCTCGAGAAGGCGGGAGGCGTCCAATCGAAGGCCGCGGACCTCCTCGGAATGAGCTTCCGGTCGTTCCGCTATTACGCGAAGAAGCTAAACGTCAAATGATCTCAAGGAATTCGTGCCAATTCTTGACACCTGAGGTTGACACTTCCTGTCAGCGAGTCGAAGAATGGCCTATCAGCCATAAGGAGGGCGGGCCTGGATGTTCGCCGTAACCACACAGCATCACGATGGTTACGTCGACCGATGACGCGGCAGCCGACGATGGCATCGACGTTGCCTCCTAGTAGGACGTTCACGAGGCGCCGTGTCGGAACGGCGGAAACATTATCGAGTCGGGCCTTCCGGCCCGAGCGCTCTCAAGGAGATGGTTGTGAAGAAACTGCAGAAGAACGAAGGCTTTACGCTTATCGAGCTGTTGATCGTCGTGGCGATCATCGGCATCATCGCCGCCATTGCGGTCCCGGGTCTACTCCGTGCCCGTATGTCTGGTAACGAGACGTCGGCGATCGGTGGGTTGCGCGCAGTCAACACGTCGCAGATCAACTACTCGTCAGCCTGCGGTATGGGTGCCTACGCCACGGACCTGACGATTCTGGCCCGCGGTCCGCAGAACGATACGACGAACCCGTTCCTCTCGAACGATCTGACCGCGAGCGCGACCCCGCAGAAGAGCGGCTTCGACTACGCGATGGTGCCCGGCATGAACTCGGCGGCCGGCCCAGTCAGCTGCAACATGGACGTGACGGACGTGACCTTCTACGCGACGGCGACGCCAGCCTCGGTTGGCGGCACGGGTAGCCGCGCGTTCGCGACCAGCCAGGCGGGCGCGATTTGGCAGGACACGAGCGGCGTTCCCCCGGCTGAGCCGTTCACGGCCGGCGGCAACATCTCCCCAATCCAGTAACATCCCCCCGTTTCCTCCCGAGGGCCGGTTGCGAGAGCAGCCGGCCCTCTTCTCGCGTACGACGTCTATAATTGGCGCATGACAAGTCGTGTGCGTTACGCACTCATCGCCTTCGCAACGCTCGGTCTGGGGGCGGCTCTCGCTGCGCTCTACGTGCATTACAGGCTGCTCACTGACCCCACCTATTCGAGCTTCTGTGACATCAGCGAGACCGTCAGCTGTCAGCAGGTGTTTCAAAGCCCCTATGCGACGGTGCTCGGCGTACCGGTCGCTGCCGGGGGCGCCATCTGGTCTGCTCTGGTCTTGCTGTTGACGACGTGGGGGATGCGGCCCAAGTCGGACGCTGCATCGCGTGTCGCGGGATACGTCTTCGTGCTTGCGACGCTCGGCCTGGCCGCTGTCTTCTACTTTGCGTACGTCTCTCTCTTCATCCTGCATTCAGCCTGCCCGCTGTGCATCACGATCTACGTCAGCGTCGTCGCGATCTTCTTGATATCGGCTGGCGCTGCGGGGCCGCTGCGCTCGTTGCCGTCACGGCTGGGACCGGATTTCGTCGCCATCTGGCGGAGTCCACTGCCGGCGATCATGACCGTCGTGTGGTTGATCGCCTCGGGCGCGATCGTCCTCGGCTTCCCGCGCGAACGCACGGTCAGCGCCTCCGAGGTGTCATCCGGTCCTCAGACTCCACCCGTGCCGATCGAGACGCTGACTCCCGAACAGGTGGCGGAATGGGAAAAGTGGCTTGCCGCACAACCGCGGTCCGCGGAGGCGCAGCCGAAGCCACCCGCAAAAGTCTTGGTCATCAAGTTCAATGATTATCAATGTCCGTCGTGCCGTTTGACGTGGTCGCTCTACAAGGACATCTTCGCCAAGTACGAGGCATCGAATCCGGGCGTCTTCGTATACGAGACGCACGACTATCCGCTCGAGACCGAATGCGGGATGGGTGGTGTGCACGGGGCCGCATGCGAGGCCGCGGCCGCAGTCCGGATGGCCAAGGAGAAGAACCGCGGCAAGGAACTCGAAGCCGCGCTGTTCGCACGCCAGTCACCGACGATGACGCGTGATGACGTGAAGAGCGCGCTTCGCGAGGTGGCGCAGATCAGCGAGAGCGACTTCGATGCGCGCTATGCGAAGGTGCTCGAAGGTGTACGGGCCGACGCGCAGCTCGGACAGAAACTGGGTGTCAAAGGCACCCCGACGTTCTTCCTGAACGGCATCAACCTGCCCACGGTGCGACCCGCCTACATGGACGCGGCCATTCAGTGGGCGCTCCGCAGCGCCGGTGCCGGCTCCTGAGGGGGCTGGCGGGCCGGCTTCGCCGACCCGAAAAGATTCGATGAATGGATGCCATACGTACCGAAGGATTGACGAAGCGATACTCGGTTGGTTTCTGGAAGCCGCGTCCATACGCCGCACTCGAGGACTTGAACCTCACGGTCGCACAGGGTGAGGTATTCGGGTTCCTGGGCCCGAACGGGGCCGGTAAGACGACCACTCTCAAGCTGCTGATGCAGCTGATTTACCCGACATCAGGTCACGCGGAGATCCTGGGGCAGCCGGTCGGAGACGTGGCTGTGCGACGTCGCATCGGTTACCTCCCCGAGAATCCCTATTTCTACGAGAACCTCACCGCCGAAGAACTGATTGAGTACTTTGCCCGATTGTTCGGCTATTCCTCCGCCGATGGTAAGAAGCGCGCCGGAAAGCTCCTCGACGAGGTCGGCATTGGTGTCGAGCGCCGCTTTCACTTGCGCAAGTTCTCGAAGGGAATGGTGCAGCGGGTCGGCATTGCACAGGCGCTCGTCAACGATCCGGAAGTGGTCTTTCTCGACGAGCCGATGTCAGGGCTCGATCCCATCGGGCGGCGTGAGGTGCGTGAGCTGATCCTTCGCTTGCGCGAGCGAGGCTGCACCGTGTTTTTCAGTTCTCACGTGTTGAGCGATGCCGAAGCGCTGTGCAGCCGCGTCGCGATACTCGCCAAAGGTCGCCTCGTCGCCAACGGTCCGCTCGATGCCCTCACCGCGTTTCAGGCACGAGGATGGGAGCTCGTCGTCTCCGGTTTGAAAGAAGAGGTGCTCGGTCGCGCGAAGTACCGCCTCTCGCATGTCACACCGCTTGGTGGAGGCCGCTTCGCGCTCGAGCTGCCGCCGACGACGGCGCCGGAGCAGCTGATCCCTGATCTCGTCGACGCCGGTGCGCACATCGTTTCGCTGAATCCGTTGCGCGCCACGCTCGAGGATTTCTTCATCGCGCAGGTTGGCGCCGCCGGCGACGCCCGGATGACGAGCGACGATCGCGTTGCCGGGAGGGCCGCGTCGTGAGGGCGATTGGCATTGTCGCAAGCGGAGTCTTCAGAGATTCCATCCGCGATCGCATCGCGTATGGTCTCGTCTTCTTTGCCGTGCTCCTCATGGCCGCGTCGTTTCTGCTCGCGCAGCTCACAGCGGGGCAGGACGTCAAGATCATCAAGGACCTGGGACTCGCTGCCTCGTCGGCGATTGGCCTCTTCATCGCGGTCTTCTTCGGGATCGGGCTGGTCACGAAGGAAGTCGATCGGCGGAGCATCTACAGTCTGCTCTCGAAACCGGTGACACGCAGTCAATTCATCGTGGGCAAATACGTCGGCCTCGTTCTGACGCTGCTCATCAACCTGGCCGTCATGGTCATCGCGTTTTACGTCGTCCTTGCGTATCTCGATTGGACGACGCCCGCCTCTGCCAAGGCTGCGTGGGAGGCGCCCGCCCTCGATCCACGCATGCTGAAGGCGTTCGTCCTGATCGGCGTCGAGCTGATGGTCATGACCGCCGTGACGCTGTTCTTTTCGACCTTTTCCAGCTCGTTTCTCTCCGTGGCGATGACGGCGGCCGTGTACATCATCGGGCACTTCGGTGATGACCTGAAGCACCTCGATGTCACCGTGCAGTCGTACATCCTGCCGATACTGGCGCGCGGTGCGTACTATGTGATGCCAAACCTCGCTCGACTCGACATCAAGGCGGCCGTTGTCCATGCCGAGCCTGTCAGCGCTGCCCAGATGTTCTTCGCATCGTTGTCGAGTGGGCTGTACGTAGCGACACTCCTGGTCGGTGCCACCATCATCTTCTCGCGTCGGGATCTGAAGTAGATGGGGACATCGCTCACGAAGACCGGGCCGAGCACGTCTCGACTTCGGTGGCTCGCGCTCGTCGCGCTCTTCTCGACTGCCGTGAGCACGCAGCTCGCGATCGAGGGGCGGTTCCAGCCTTCGTCATCGCTGCCTGCGGTGGCCTGGATCCAATCGCCGACTCTGATGCGGCGCCTGACGCTCGGGTTCAACACGCTGTGGGCCGACGTGTATTGGATACGCGCGATTCAGTTCTTTGGCGACACCAGGCGTTCGACCGACGAGCACAAGAACTACGATTTGCTGTATCCGCTGCTCGACATCACGACGGGACTCGACCCTCGCTTCAACATCGCCTATCGACTTGGAGCGATTCTGCTGTCGGAGGGGTATCCGAGCGGCGCGGGGAACACCGAGCAGGCGCTTGCGCTCCTTGAGAAGGGCATGCGGGAAATGCCCTGGAAGTGGGAGTACCTTCATGACGCCGGGGTCGTGAAC
>Ga0114129_10017173_pt1 | contig 10306 bp, 8 predicted proteins | sample RhiMetdeltSRZDD1_FD_80071 | JGI IMG/M metagenome (GOLD analysis project Ga0114129, IMG submission 80071) | Populus rhizosphere microbial communities from Tennessee, USA - Rhizosphere MetaG P. deltoides SRZDD1 (version 2) (version 2) | ecosystem: Host-associated > Plants > Roots > Rhizosphere >... | reverse complement strand
CAGAACATGGAGATCATCCGGATTGAGCCAGGTTATGTTGAAAGCCTGCACGGATTTGCTGTCGATGTGGGTTCTACAACTGTAGCCGGGTATCTTTGCAATTTGCTCACTGGCGAAGTCATCGCGACCGAGTCAATGATGAACCCGCAGGTTCGCTATGGCGAAGATCTGATGAGCCGCATCTCCTACGGCATGATGGACTCTCAGGGCGTCAATCGCCTGCACCGAGCGATTATCACCGCCTTAAACGATTTAGCCGAGCGCGCTTCGCAGCGAGCCGGAATCCAATCCTCCGAAATTACAGATATGGTATTAGTCGGCAATACGGTCATGCACGCTCTATTCCTTGGCATTGATCCGGTCGAATTAGGCGGCGCACCTTTTGCCTTAACGACTGAGGAACCTATTGATATGAAGGCCCGCGATATGGGCTTGAAATCGGTTAGTATAGGCGGAATGGTACACATCCTCGCATGTATTGCAGGTCATGTTGGCGCTGATAATGTTGGTGTGCTCCTTGCCGAGCAGCCCGCTCTGGATGATCAAATCACGCTGGTGGTTGATATTGGAACCAATGCCGAGATTCTTCTTGGCAATAAGGAAAGAATGCTCTCGGCATCCAGTCCAACAGGCCCTGCCTTCGAAGGGGCGCAGATCACACATGGGCAGCGTGCTGCTCCGGGTGCAATCGAGCGTGTGCGTATTGATCATGAAACAGGCCATGCCCGTTACAAGGTAATTGGCGATGATCGTTGGAGCGATCAGCTTGAAACAGATGAGTCCCTTCGAGCTACGGGTATTTGCGGCTCAGGGATCATTGAAGTTGTTGCCGAGCTTTTCTCCGCAGGTCTTATCGATGTGAGCGGGTTGTTTGTCGATGATGCGGATCAGCGAAGTCCGCAGGTTCGCTTTGCAGGCAAAACTGCGGAATTGGTACTAGCGACTGCCGATCAGACTGCGGCGGGCAAAGAAATCATTGTCACACAGACAGATATTCGCCAGATTCAGCTTGCGAAGGGCGCACTCTATGCGGGTGTAAGCCTGATGATGGAGCGTTTAGGGATCAATCATGTAGATCGGATTAAACTAGCGGGTGCATTCGGGAGTTATATTGATCCGAAGCACGCAATGATTCTTGGTCTGATTCCTGATGCTGATTTGAGTCAGGTTGCAGCAGTTGGCAATTCTGCTGGAGATGGGGCAAGAATTGCACTGTTGAATGTGGGACAACGTGAAGTTGCTTCTCGCGCAGCCCGTGCTATTGAGTATGTGGAGACCGCCGTCGAACCCGGTTTTCAGGAGCACTTTGTTGCTGCGATGGCACTCCCTCATGCAATCGATAAATTCCCACACCTTGCCGGAATAATTCCCGAAAAGTCTGGGGCTGAGCCGGCACAGGCAGAGAGGCGCAGCGCTCGCCGCCGGGCACGCAGTTAAGTTTCCACAAATCAATAGAGGCAGCTAGGCAGATTGATGTTACAATCTGCCCAATATTGCATGTGAGGATACTCTATGGCGGATAATCGACCCCCAAGCCTGGAAGACCTAACCACAGAAGAACTGCTGGAGATCATGATGGACGATCTCTACGACGGTCTTGCGGAGGAAATCGTCGCTGAAGTTCACGACTGCCTGCGGCGCGGTATGAGTGCCTACGAGACGATGACTCAAGGGCTTGTTGCAGGGATGGATATTGTCGGCCAGGATTTCGGTGCAGGCATTCTGTTTGTTCCCGAAGTACTGATGGCAGCGAAGGCGATGAAGGCAGGCATGGAAGTGCTCCGACCCTTGCTCACTGAGACGGGTGCACCTAAGCTCGGTAAAGCCATCATCGGGACGGTCAAAGGAGATATTCATGATATTGGCAAAAACCTTGTCGGCATGATGTGGGAAGGAGCCGGGATCGAAGTTATCAATCTCGGAATCAATACAGATGCCGATGCCTTCATCAACGCCTTAGAGGAGCAGCAAGCCGATATTCTCGGCATGTCCGCGCTCTTGACAACGACGATGCCTTATATGAAAGTTGTGATTGACGAGTTGAAAGCGCGCGGCCTGCGTGATAAATACATTGTGCTCGTGGGCGGCGCACCGCTTAACTCCGCGTTCGCGGAAGAGATTGAGGCAGATGCCTATTGTCAGGATGCATCTGTGGCGGTGGATACGGCAAAGAAATACCTCGCCATGCGTCGCGAGGAAGCATCTTAGGGCTGCGGCCTGCTTTACAGGAAAGGGAACCATATGAGGACGACACTTCAAGAATTGCTGGCTTCTGCGGATGGACTACCCGTAATCGCTGATGGTGGTATGGGGACGATGTTATTTAACAGTGGGCTCGCCAACGGCGAATCGCCAGAGTTGTGGAATGTAAATAACCCTGATAAGGTCGCGGTGATCCACCGAGGATATATCGAAGCAGGCGCACAGATTGTCCTGACTAATACTTTCGGCTGCAACCGCTACCGCCTTCAACTTCATAAGCTGGAAGATCGTGCTGCCGAGTTAAATAAAGCGGCGGCACAGATCGTCGTTCGTGAAGCAGAAGCCGCCGATCATCCGGTCGTGGTTGCGGGGGATATTGGCCCAAGCGGTGGAATCCTGCTGCCACTGGGCGAACTTGCCTATGAGAATGCGGTTGATGCCTTCGAAGAACAGGCCCGCGCGCTGGTTGAAGGCGGGGTAGATGTTCTTTGGGTCGAAACTATGTCTGATCTCAACGAGGTGCGCGCCGCAGTCGAAGGCTGCCGCCGTGCCGCGCCGGATTTCCCGGTTGTTGCGACGATGACCTTCGATACTCACGGTCATACGATGATGGGTGTCTCGCCAGAGAAAGCTCTTGAAGGTCTGCTTGAGATGGATCTCGTTGCGCTCGGTGGCAACTGCGGCAATGGAACTGCCGAGATCGAAGGTGTGATTCGCAAGATGCGTGCTCAGAATCAGGATGTGGTGCTTGTTGCCAAGTCTAATGCGGGCATGCCCCGGTTGGAAGGTGGGCGCGCCGTGTACGATGCTACTCCCGCCAATCTTGCACAATACGCATTGAATGTCCGTGAATTGGGGGCCAATATCATTGGCGCATGCTGCGGCAGCACCCCTGAACACATCCGCGCCATGAATGTGGCGCTTCGCAACAGCGTTCCAACCGCCTAGATTAAAATTCAAGTAAGGAGAGATTGCTGAATACAATCTCTCCTGTATTCTGCCGATTCTCTACTTACTTAACCCAAGATACGATGCGAAACGTCGAATCTCATTCAAACCTGCTTTCAAGGGAGTTGAAGACTCTTGGAAACAATTGTTAGCTCTAAGACCAAAGAAGTTCGGATTGGGCCTGATCACCCCTTCGTGATCATTGGCGAGCGCATCAATCCAACCGGGCGTAAGCGGCTGGCGGCTGAAATGGCGGCGGGTGAGTTTGCGCGCGTCGAAGCCGATGCAGTCGCGCAGGTAGACGCGGGTGCAAAGATGCTCGATGTCAATGCGGGCATCCCATTGGCTGATGAGCCTGCTATTCTGGCCGAATCCATACGCCGCGTTCAAGCCGTTACCGATGTGCCGCTTTCCATCGATTCATCGATTATGGATGCACTCGAAGCTGGCCTTGCTGCTTATCAAGGCAAGCCGCTCTTGAACTCGGTGACTGGCGAAGATGAGCGTCTTGAGCGCATTTTGCCGCTCGTAAAAAAGTACAACTGCGCGGTGATCGGCATTAGCAATGATGAAACAGGCATTTCCGAAGATCCAAATGTTCGCTTCCAGATGGCAAAGAAAATTGTGGAGCGCGCAGAGGATCACGGCATCCCTAGAGTGGACGTTCTCATCGATCCATTGGTAATGCCTATTGGAGCGGTGCGCAACGCCGGTCGCGCCGTTTTTGAGATCGTGCGGCGCTGCCGTGAAGAATTAGGTGTGAACACGTGCTGTGGGGCAAGCAATGTCTCATTCGGCCTGCCAGATCGCCCCCATCTGAATGCTGCGTTCCTTACGATGGCGATTGCATCAGGGATGCCCTGTGCAATTACAAATGCATTGGAGCCGGAAATTAAATCCGCCATCCTTGCCGCCGATGTGATGATGGGCCATGATGAAAACTGCATGCAATGGCTGATCGCGCATCGGGGTGGTGCTGGTCGGGAAGATCGACGTGCGGCACGACAGGCAGCGCGTCGTGCTGGCGCAACTGAATAAACGACAGGAGAAAACATATGGCGAAGCAGTACAACAATCCACCCGAAATGGTGATTGATCAGAAGAAGAATTACACGGCGGTGTTCAAGACTGAAAAGGGCGATATTCGGGTCAAGCTATTTGCCGATCAAGCCCCCAAGACCGTGAACAATTTTGTTTTTCTGGCACGTGATGGGTTCTACGATAACACTACTTTTCATCGTGTGATTCCCGATTTCATGGTGCAGGGCGGTGATCCAGAAGGGTCAGGTCGGGGTGGCCCTGGCTATCGTTTCAATGATGAGCAGAGTGCCCTTTCACTTAAACACGATGGCCCTGGAACGCTCTCAATGGCAAATGCGGGGCCAAACACAAATGGCAGCCAGTTCTTTATCACTCACGTCGCTACCCCGCATCTGAACGGCAAGCACGCTGTCTTTGGCAAAGTCGCTGATCCTCAGTCGCTGCAAACGCTCATGGCAATCCGCATCCGCGATCCTCAACGCGACTCACGACCCGGTGATAAAGTGATGACAGTGGAAATTGTGGAAGATTAGAAACAAAAAGAGGGCACGTTCTACACGCCCTCTCGTCTATATACTCAGTGCTAAAGTTCCCGCTTGAACACATAAGTCAAAGGACTTCGCCCTCGTCCTCCCTCGTTAGGGAAGGCCGCGATTAACTCCCATCCTTGATCGCCTAACTTTGCAACTATTCCGGGCCAGTTAGCATGAAGCTCTGTCACTACTGGATCGCGATCTGTGAAAAACTGCTTGAGTATGCCAACGCTGTTCGCACCAACTTCAACCTGACAATATTGCCACCGAGTCCGTTCCGCCATAATTTATCTTACTCTCCTTATACAGTAAACGACTCGTGGAGTGCCGGCATGAATACATCCTTGTAACTAAGTTCATCCCTAAGACTCTTCGCGAGCGCTTCTTGGGCCGGAACTTCGCCATGCACCAAAAAGATTTTCTGGGGGCGGCGCTTGCTGAAATTACGCACCCAGTTCACTAGCCCTGGATGATCCGCATGGCCGCTGAACCCGTTGAGTACCACCACCTCGGCACGACGCTGGTACTCTTCCCCGAAAATTCTGACCTCACGCGCCCCTTCGACCAGACGGCGACCCAACGTTTCGGGTGCTTGCCAACCCACGATCACGACAGTGTTCCGTCCATCCTCAATGTTATTCTTTAAGTGATGCAAAATGCGTCCAAACTCAGCCATCCCAGAGGCGCTGATGATAATCATCGGCTCGTGGATCGTGTTCAGCGCTTTCGAGTCCTCAGTCGTGCGCACATAATAGAGGCGTGGGAATCCGAACAGATCGCCGTCCGGGTCTTGCTTCTCCAAATACTCTTGAGTAGCTTCACTGTAGGCTTCCGGGTGCAGCCGGAATACCTCGGTAACATTTACGGCAAGAGGGCTATCTACATAAACAGGTAACTTGGGTGGTAGTTCGCGCTCGTTATATAGCTTGTTAAGCGAGTATACAATCTGCTGCGTGCGGCCTACTGCGAATGCTGGGATTAGGATTTTGCCACCTCTGGCATAAGTTTGATCGATTGCCTGCTCAAATTGCTTTTCAGTCTCACCCATTGGTGGGTGCACCCGCCCGCCATAAGTGCTTTCCATGATCACAATATCGGCTTCGTCAATGATGGTCGGCGTGCGCAGCAAGGGCATACCAGGATGCCCAATATCGCCGGAAAAAACCAGCCGGACATCGCGTTTTGCTTCCCGATCTTCGATTTCGAGAATCACATTCGCAGAGCCAAGCATATGCCCTGCATCCATAAGTCTGAGCGTCACACCAGACGTTAGCTCGTAGGGACGCACATACCCGATTCCTACAAAACGCCTCATCGCGGCGGTTGCATCATCCTGGGTATAGATTGGGTCAACTAAGGGCAAACCGCGTTTCTTATTCTTCTTATTGACGAACTCTGCGTCTTTCTCCTGAATGTGCCCACTGTCTTGGAGCATTGCCGCCGCTAAATCGTGAGTGGCGGCAGTGCAGACAATATCCCCTTTGAAGCCACTCTTTACCAGGTTGGGAATATTCCCTGAGTGATCAATGTGAGCGTGTGAGAGCACCATAATATCGATGCTTGAAGGATTGAAAGGCAGGTGGGTGTTGCGCTCTCGACTCTCACTCCGCTTTCCTTGATAGAAGCCGCAGTCCAGAAGAATGCGAAGGCCATTAACCTCAATCAAGTGCTGCGAGCCAGTTACCGTCTGCGCAGCCCCGTGAAAGGTGATCTTCATTGTTGGCTCCTATGCTTATAATAACCTGAGTTCGGGATAAGAAACGCCGTTTTGTACTTAATTGACAGTAATACGCCTACTTTTAGCAAGCTAAAATGCAGAATTCTGCGTTGCAGATTAGATGATGTCGTTACACTCGTGCGTGAAGTTGGGACAAAGAGCAACTTTCGCCACAAAGTTATCCCGAACTCAGGTTATATTAGAGTGTTGAAGTATCAAGAGCGGCGAGAATTGCTAATAGTTCATCACCATAAGTTTGTGCTCGCCAGGGGCCAATGCCCCGGATTGCCGCCAATTCTTCCAGTGTTTGTGGTGCATGTTGAGCCAGCTCCCACAGTGCATCCTTCGAGAGAATAACCTCTGACGATACACCGCGTTTTGCCGCCCGCTCTTTGCGCCAAGTGTGCAGACTCTCGAAGCGTCGCTGCACTACCTCATCAAACTGATCGCGCGGAGTGGGGCGCTGTGGTAGAGGTGCTTGCAATCCCTGCTTAATGAGACTCAGAAGATCAGAGCCATATCGGTCAATCGAATGTTGGCTGATCCCTGGAACATCCGCTAGTTCCTTGAAGTTGCCTGGTTCCTTTACGGCAAGATTCAACAGCGCTTCGTCAGGCATGATCTTAAAGACAGGTAAATCCCTTTGTTGTGCCTGCTGTTCGCGATACTGGTACAGAATTTCAAGGATCGCTATTTTGCGGAGACTTAGATGATTAACACCATTAATCCGCCAGAATCCATTCGGATCGAATTCAGTTCCGCTCCACTTAGCCTCGGCAACCTCATCAAATAATTCGCGCGCTTCGTCAAGATTCCCGCCCTGTTGGAGTTGATCGTTAAGTTCATCGCGTAAAGGCAGCAGATAATGTGTATCCATTTGCGCATAGCGGATCATATCGGAAGTTAAGGGGCGCTTCCCCCAATTGGCACGCTGATGGCGCTTATCCGCTTTCACGCTGAAGCGTTCTTCAAGCAGCGCTCCAAGACCCACCCGTTCTAATCCGAGAATCCGGGCCGCAATCATCGTATCAAACAAGTTGGTAAACGAGAAGCCGAAGTCACGGCGAAGTGTCATCACATCGTATTCTGCCGCATGAAGGACTTTCTCGATCTGTGGATTAGCAAAGAGACTACCTAGAAAGTCAAAATCAACACTATCCGCCAACCGGATCGGGTCAATTAGAAAATCTTTTGTATTACTGGATATCTGAATGAGGCAAACTTGTTCGTGGTAGGCGAATAGGCTATTTGATTCGGAATCAACGGCAATACGGTTGACATGCACCAGTTCTTGTTGGAGCCGGGAAAATGTTGTGGAGGAATCCACTATGGTCGGTGGCTGTAACCGAGGGAGTTGAGGCGGATTGTGATCAACTTGACTGGATGCTGTCATAACTAATGGCAGAACTTAAAGCTTGAACGCATGGTGGCGCATAGTCAATGTCTTTATTACAAGGCTAATCACTTCCTGAAAAACTCCAGGAATTCTTGCGTAGTGCCCGCCTCTGCTGTGCAGCCCATGTTTGCCATAAGCTGGTGAACGCTACACTGGCAAATCCCATCGTATAGAGTCCCATAAACATGGCAGCACCAGCATGGTGTTCCAATGCCACAATGAAGGTAATTAAAGCATAAAGGCAGAATATAAGCTCAAGCCATGTAGTGTGATCCATAGGCAAAACATAGTTACTCTCTGCCCATTTGTGAGGCTGGTTGAGGTCGATTTGGAATTTTGGCGTGCGTGCAAAGCTCACTGGCCTGCCGGAAAGCCCCTTAAAAAGTGCTTCGGTGTTGCTAACTGCGATACCCATTCCAATCAAAAGAAGCATCGGAATCATCAGCAGTCTTTCCGCCCAATTTTTATATAGATATTGTTGAGAGAGAATAATCTCGCTGGGCATACCCAGCATCGCAAAGCCAAGACCAGCCAGAGGCAGACCCGTCAATCGGTTCGTCCACAACAGAGGCAGTGTAAGCACAAGTACTAGCAGCATCAAGGGATGGGCAAAATATCCGCCGAGATGCAGGAATGCCTCTAGTTTCTGAAGTGGGTTCAGCTTCGAAACAAGAATGCGCAGTCCTAGTTTACGCATACATTGGATCGTTCCTGTAGCCCAGCGTGCTTGCTGCCGCTTGAAGCCCATCATCAAAGGTGGAATCTCTGCCGGAGTATCGACGTTAGGAAGATACAGGCAGTGCCAACCTTCAAGCTGTGCCCGATAACTAAGATCAATATCCTCAGACAGTGTATCAGTTTGCCATCCGCCGCTCGTCTCGATGCACTTACGCCGCCACACGCCGCCCGTTCCGGCGAAGTTCATCATTAAGTGACCGCGATTTCGTGCTGTTTGTTCGACCACAAAATGCGAATCGAGTGCGAGAGCTTGCGCACGGGTGAGCAAACTGTAGTTGGCATTGAGATGTGCCCATCGGGTTTGCAGCATACCCAACCGAGCATCGTCAAGAAAGTACGGCATCACACGGCGGAGAAAGTCAGGGCGCGGGGCAAAGTCCGCATCAAAAACTGCGATGAACTCCGCATCTGTTTGGCGAAGGCCGTAATTCAGAGCACCCGCTTTGTATCCAGTTCGGTCCTCGCGACGGATATGCACAATAGGCATGCCCTTTTCCCGCGCAGTTTCTACCGCAATGGCGGCATGCAGAACTGTATCATCAGTTGAGTCGTCAAGCAGTTGGATGACTAATCGATCACGTGGATAGTCAAGTTGACTTACCGCATCGATCAGCCGCTCTACAACATGCCGCTCATTGTAAATGGGAAGCTGCACTACCACCTTAGGATAGCCATCTTCATGATCTTGGGAGGGAGCTTCAAGCTGCTGGTTCTGATGAAGCAAGTAGATTAGCGATAACAAGACGGTATTGAATCCCAGAAGTGCCAGCAAGAATGCGCTGACGACATACACTATTTCAATGATGATCACACTACAAACTCCGTGATTTGCATGAGCGCCTTTTCTCAAATCAAACTTGCCGACACGACGCTCGTAGATATTGCCGCGAGGTTATCTATCGTCTGCGGCGCGGATAGAGCTAGCAGATAATCCTACCCGTTTCCTGATGAGCATAACTCTGCAACCTATGGTTTGACAATGGGTAAGCTGTTGGTCAGAATCCGCGCCTGATCTTGCCGATTGAGGTTCAGCATGCCACGACTCTTACTTGTTTTCGGCACAAGGCCGGAAGCCATAAAGATGGCTCCCCTTGTCCGTATTCTCCATCAGCACCCCAATGCGGAAGTAGTTACCTGTATCACGGCGCAACATCGGGAGATGCTTGATCAGGTATTGGACTGGTTCAAGATCAAACCCGATTATGATCTCGACTTAATGAGACCAAATCAGCCACTTTCCGATTTGACGAGCAGAGCACTTGAAGGAGTCTCAGAGGTCATCGAGAAGGTTATGCCGGATGCTGTGCTAGTTCAAGGTGACACCACCACTGCTATGACTGCAAGCATGGCAGCCTTTTATCACCACATAGCAGTAGGACACATCGAGGCAGGACTGCGGACGGGTGATCTGAGTAATCCTTTTCCCGAAGAAGCAAATCGCCGGTTGATCAGCGTGATGGCAAGATACAACTTCGCGCCTACTGAAACAGCGCGGCAGGCCCTTCTTGCCGAAAACACTCCACCCGACCATATTTATGTGACGGGAAATACAGTAATTGACGCCCTACAATGGACAGTTGCGCAAGCATATGAATTGAATCTCGGCCTGCCGCTTGATCATCCGGGTGAACAGCTGATTTTCGTAACGGCTCATCGGCGTGAGAGCTTTGGTTCAGACTTCGAATCGATTTGCTATGCCCTTCGCGAAATTGTCGAAAACAATTCGAATGT
>Ga0114129_10017168_pt1 | contig 10308 bp, 11 predicted proteins | sample RhiMetdeltSRZDD1_FD_80071 | JGI IMG/M metagenome (GOLD analysis project Ga0114129, IMG submission 80071) | Populus rhizosphere microbial communities from Tennessee, USA - Rhizosphere MetaG P. deltoides SRZDD1 (version 2) (version 2) | ecosystem: Host-associated > Plants > Roots > Rhizosphere >... | reverse complement strand
TGTGAGCCGGAGACGCCGTGCCACTTAGCCGGAAGGTTAGTAGATAAGCGCTCGCTGGTTCTCTTCTCGTCGGTCATGGAATTCGCTTAAGGTTCGCCGAAAGGGTGCCGCGGGCCTGGTAATACTTTGTGAATGCCCTGAATCCAAGTAGTAGCGCCAAAAGAAACGCGAACGTAAGCGGCAACCGCACATCGGATTTTACCAGCATGTAGTAATGCAAAACACCTAAAATGCCTGCCGCATACACGACCCGATGCAGCCGCGCCCAGCGCTTGCCGCCGAGCCGTTTGACCATGACGTCGGTTGAAGTAATCGCGAGCGGTAGCATCAGAAAGAACGCCGCCATGCCCACCGCGATAAAGCGCCGGGTAGCAATGTCGCCCGGAATCGTAGTCAAACGAAAGAACCGGTCGAAGGCGACATACGTCAGCAAATGAAGCGAGCCGTAAAAGAATGCGAACAGTCCCAGCATTCGGCGGAACTTGATTAGCCAGTTAAGTCCCAAAATGCGGCGTAGCGGACTGACCGCCAATGTCAGAAAGAGAAAGACGAGCGTCAGCATGCCCGTTGTCCGTGTCACGAACTCCAGCGGATTTGCGCCTACTTGCTTGCGCCAAACGTCCCAAAGCAGTAGCGCCAACGGCACCAGGCCGTTGACGAAGAGGACGAGTTTGGCGAAACGTGCGTCTTTCATCGTGTCACAGACTTCAGTCTGTGGTTTTCTGTAACGGCATCACAGACTGAAGTCTGTGCTCAGTAATTCACTCTCAAATCCATGCCCGCGTACAAATGCCCGACTTGTTCGGCGTAGCCATTGAACAATAGTGTTGGTCGCGAGCCGAATTCGCCGATGCGATGCTCATAGCGTTGGCTCCAACGGGGATGATCCACGTCCGGGTTCACATTCGAATAGAATCCATATTCGCTTGGCGCCGCGATGTTCCATGTCGTCGGGGGTTGATCAGCGACCAAACTGATTTTCACTATCGACTTGATGCTCTTGAATCCGTATTTCCACGGCACGACCAGCCGAATCGGCGCGCCGTCCTGCGGTGGCAGCGTCTCGCCATAAAGCCCGGTGGCCAGAATTGTCAGGGGGTGCATCGCTTCGTCGAGCCGCAAACCTTCGACGTACGGCCAATCCAGTACGCCTGTATTCTGATTCGGCATCCGGCTGGGATCGAGCAGCGTCTGAAACGCGACGTATTTCGCGGAGGAAAGCGGCTCAACCTGCTTCAACAGTGTGGCAAGCGGGAAGCCGACCCACGGAATCACCATCGACCAGCCTTCGACACAGCGCAGGCGGTAGATTCGCTCTTCCGGCGGCGCCAACTTCAGCAAATCGTCCAGATCGAACGTTTTGGGTTTATTGACCAAACCTTCGACCGAAACTTTCCAGGGCCGCGTCACGAAATTTCGTGCGGCCATCGCGACTCCACGCTTTTCCGTGTCGAACTCGTAAAAGTTGTTATAGTTCGTGATGTCAGCGAGTGAGGTCAGCGGTTCGTTGACTTTGAAGGCATTGCGCATCGCCTCATCAGAAGGCGGCGTTACCAGACCGGCGATCTTTGGACGCGATTCAACCAGCACCGTTGGCGGATTCAGTTTGCGATACACGAGGCCTGTCGCCGCGGCTGAACCCGCCAGAACCGCGCCACGCATGAAGAACCGCCGGTTCAGATAAACTCGGCGATCGGTAATCTCCCTCGATTTTATGTCTGAGGCTTTCTTAATCAGCATCCCCGTTGCTAGTCGAAAAAGGTAGTCGCCTGCTTACGCCGGGGCGAAAAGAGCTTGAACGCTTCGCCTTCAAAGATTAGTATCGCCGCGATTTTTCAACGGTCAAGTTAATCCGACTCCGCCGATGAACTCGGAACAGCCCGAATCGCCGCAAACAAACGAGCACCACGAGTCAGACGTTGTCAGCCACCGCTTGCTTCGATGGTTTATTGTCGTGGCAGTCGGTGTAATCGTCTGGTTACTGCCGATCCCTTCGGGAATTACACCCCAGTCCTGGCACTTGCTGGCAATCTTCGCAGCAACGATTACAGGCTCAATTGTCCGCCCAATTCCCGGAGGGGCAATCGTTTTGATGGGCGTGACAGCCGTCGCGATCACTGGCGCGCTGCCAATCCGCGAGGCGCTGGGCGGCTATGCGGATCCAATTGTTTGGCTCGTGCTCGCAGCGTTTTTCATATCTCGGGCAATGATCAAGACGGGCTTGGGTCGGAGGATCGCGCTGCTCTTCATCCGCGCCATTGGTCGTAACAGTCTGGGGCTCGGTTATGCTCTGATTTCGACTGATTTTGTTCTCGCCAGCATTATTCCGTCCAACGGTGCACGTTCGGGAGGCGTGATCTTCCCCATCGCGAAGAGCTTGTCCGAAGCTTATCAATCGCGACCAGGCGAAACGGCGCGCAGACTTGGCGCATTCCTGATGGTGCTTTGTTACCAATGCGACGTAATCATCTGCGCGATCTTTCTGACCGGGCAGGCTTCGAATGTGCTGATTGCCAAATTTGCCGGAGCCTCGGCGGGAATTGAGCTGACCTACACGCGCTGGCTTTTGGGCGCGATTGTGCCGGGTTTGATTTCGTTAGCGATTGTTCCGCCACTGCTCTATCGCCTGTTTCCTCCGGAAATCAAGCACACGCCCGCCGCCGCCGAATTCGCTCGCGCCGAACTGAAAAAAATGGGACCGATGAAATGGCAAGAATGGGTGCTATTCGTCGTTTTCGTCGGGGTCGCAGCGCTCTGGATTTCGCGCGGGTTGGCTGGATTGATTCCCACAATCGGTCATCTTGTTCCTTCCGGGCGGCTTATCGCGGCACTGACGTATCTCTCGACACTTGATTACGCACTACCGCCGATGTTGGGCGTCGCTGCGCTACTGTTGGCCAGAGTTTTGGACTGGCGTGACCTGGTCACCGAACATGGAGCGTGGGCGGTATTCATATGGTATGGCGGTTTGGTCAGAATGGCTGAGGCCTTAGGCGAAACCGGAATCACAAAGCGCTTCGCCGAAGCAGCGGGCCGTTTGACTGTTGGTTGGGTGTGGGCAGCGGCGCTGGGCGTGTTGCTGCTGATCTATTTCTACGCTCACTATGGCTTCGCGAGCATCACTGCGCATGTCACAGCAATGTACACACCATTTCTCCTGGTGATACTGGCTGCCGGCGCACCGGCATCGTTAGCAGTACTTTCGCTCGCGTATCTTTCAAATCTCGACGCGTCGTTAACGCATTACGGCACCACGCCGGCGCCCATATACTTCGGCGCCAATTATGTGAAACAACGAACGTGGTGGTGGCTGGGTTTGCTTGTTTCCATTCCAAACATTTTGATCTGGATCTTTGTCGGTGCTCTGTGGTGGAAAGTGTTGCGTTGGTGGTGATTTCCTTTTCGAAAACTCGCTGACAGTAAAGGTATAACTTTAATGGCCGGTTATTCAGGAACGCCGCTCGTGAAAAAGCTCGGCATCAAAGAAGGTTTCAATATCGTTCTCATCAACGAACCTCAAGCTTTTGAAATGGAGTTGGAATTGCCGAAGGCCGTCACGGTGAACCCGAAACCACGCAAGCCGCTCGATTTCGTGCTGCTGTTCGTTCAGAGCAAACGCGAGCTGGAAAAGATGTTCTCGCGTTTCGCAGCGAAGTTAACGCCGGCAGGCATGCTTTGGATAGCGTGGCCAAAAAAAGCTTCGGGCGTAGCGACCGATCTCACGGACAACGTAGTACGCAATGTCGGTCTTGCGAAAGGCATGGTCGACGTAAAGGTCTGCGCTGTCGACGAGGTCTGGTCAGGACTTAAATTCGTTTTTCGTCTGAAAGATCGGCCGAAAGGGTAGTGTCGTTCGCTTACGCTTGAACTCTCCACAACCTTCCACAGCCACTGTGAAAAACCTGTGAATACGCGCGGGCCCTGCGGTGTAAGGCCCTCACGTGGAGCGGTTTACAGCATTTTGCACAGCAAAGCAGCATTCACAACCAGCAGATTTGTAGAAACGTCGTTCACACCTTGGGTTAATGCAGAACTCAACAGACTTACAAGTCTGTTCTACCCGTCCGCACGATGCGCAGTGTCGCGGTGAACGTATATGAAGCGCGAACGACAAGATCATTATCAAGAAACTATTTTCAAATCGCACGATTGATCATCGCCTCGACCGCGGGAGAGTGAAGACCGCGTTCACTTTGTGGGCGAACGTCAAAATGACAGCCAACTAATAGTAGGCCCACGAGCGCATCAATCGAAGGTGTTGCGCGAAACATACGGCGAACGCTTTATGTGCTGCGATTAACGTTCGATTTTGCTGAGCGTTTGCTTGTGCCAGCGCGCAATAGTTTTCCGCGGCGAGTTCGTCTCAACGAAGCATGCACCAAGCAAGTGTTTCTAACTTCTATGAACGCAGACGTTGCGATGCGCTATGAAATTTAAGATCAATCTTGATCTGTGAAATGATGTCTCAGCACGAATGATCGGGATCGTTCAATTTAGAAGTTGCAAAAAAAAACTTACTCAATATAATTCCAGTCCCTTGTTGGTTAAGAGATGGGCGCTTCGGCGATCGAGTTGACGAAAGTGATTGGCAGTTAGCACTTATTTACCTCGCAAGTTACCGTCAGCCATTTCGCGACTTAAGCTCACGTGTTGCTTTTGAGACGTGATGTTGTGAGCGGGCTACCGCCGCTTTCGTTAGTCGGCTGTCGCGACAGATTCTCACCGAGGCTCATCGCCACTTTTCAATCGGGACGGGTTCGAACGAAACAGGGCGCAAGCGGCTAGTCTGCTGGAGAGTCTGCAGGAAGGTGTTCGTTTAGTTTTGGTCGGGAGCGTTTGAAATGGCGACAGCAGCAGAAGCAACTGCACTTGAATTGAAGCGATGTCCGCGCTGCGAAGAATCTCTGCCGCGTTCTGAGTTCGGCATTTGTCGTGCGCGGAAAGACGGGTTGAATCTTTACTGCAAGCGTTGCATCCGACAGAAGATTGCTTTGAGCCGTCAGGCGCTCCGCGAATACAAAACCGCACGCAACAAGCACGCGAGTAGTGCGACGAAGACTCGCGTTACTCTCGACAGCAACGCCGGCTTTTCACCGCGCCGGATTGCCCGGATGCTGCGCAAGCTCTCGCCCGCGGATCGCGTGCGCGAGGCTATTCGCTGTGGGGCGCGGACCCAGAAAGAAATTGCCCACGTCACGCGTCTGCCGAAGGATGAGGTTTGCGACGCCTTGGCTAACTTACTGCTCTGGACCCGCGAAATCCGGACCCAAATCGTCAATCACCAGCGCATGTACTTCGTGAACGAGGTGATGGAAGAACTGCAAAAAGCCTCGGGAAACAAGCCAAAACGGGGGCTGACGCCAAGTTTCAGTTCAGTCGGGGTCCTCATGCCGGGCCGCAAACCCTCAGCCAGGGGCAAGAAGCGGCCGGCCAAGGCGATGGCGGCAAAAACCAGGACCGGCTGACGGTCTTTCCAACTTAATCCTGAAAAGCTGCGAGAACTTCTTCAGCGTGTTCGTCCGGTTTAACCTTCTCGAAGACCTTCCTGATTTTTCCCTTCTCGTCGATCAGAAACGTCATCCGGTGATTGCCCATGTACTTCCGCCCCATGAATTTCTTTTCGCCGTAAGTGCCGTACGCCTCTGAAAGCTTTTTGTCCGTGTCTGCCAACAAACGAAAGGGTAAATCGTACTTCTGAGCAAATTTCTGATGCGATTTCTCGCTGTCGAGCGACACTCCCAGCACTTCGATGCTGCGCCTTTTGAATTTCGAGAACGAATCGCGAAACGCGCACGCTTCCTTCGTGCACCCCGGCGTGTCGTCTTTCGGATAGAAATACAACGCGACTTTTTTCCCGCGCAGATCTTTCAACCGAACAATATTTCCGTCGGCATCGGGCACCGCGAAATCCGGCGCCTGGTCGCCCTCTTTGAGTTTTGCCACGTCTTTCGGAATCCTTTACCTGAGATTTAGAGTTAGAATTCTATCGAACGCCTTTGAAAATCAAAACCGCGAGGGATCACTCATGACAACAGCGAAGGGAAAAAGTTACTGGTTAGTGAAGCAGGAACCGGAAGATTACTCGTGGGACGATTTCTCTCGCGATGGCAAGACGGCCTGGACTGGCGTCCGCAATTTTCAGGCGCGTAACAATCTGCGCGATATGAAAGTTGGTGACGCCGTTTTGTTTTATCATTCAGGCAAAGAGAAGAGCGTCGTTGGCATCGCCGAGGTGGCAAAGGCTGCATACCCGGATCCGACGGCTGACGATGAAACCTGGATTGCCGTTGACATCAAACCGTTGAAGCGCTTGGCGAAAGCAGTTCCGCTAGCCGACATCCGGGCGAATCCAAAGCTGCGCGACCTGCTGCTGGTGAAGCAATCCCGTCTCTCGGTGATGCCGGTGTCCAAAGCTGAATTGGATGAGATTGTGAAAATGGGGAAGTAGCATAGACTTTAGTCTGTGTTTCTGATGCTTGCACGGACTGAAGTCTAGTCACTAAGCCCGCCGGATGAACTTTGCCGCCAGCCAACCAATCGGAACCAGAATCGCCAGGTGAATCCAGTCGTAACCGCCGGTTGTCGTCCCCCCGAAATGATTGCTAATCATGAGGAAAACCACGGGAACCGCCATAAACGTGTTCTGTTTTGAGCGCAGTTTCGCTTGTGCTGCGAGTTTATCGTCGGGCTTTTCACCAGCCTTAATCGCTTCAATCATCTTTCGTTGCGCGGGCAGGATACGCATCCAGACATTCGCGGCCATGATCGTCCCGAAGATCGCGCCGATATGAATGTATGCCGCACGCCCGCTGAAAACGCGCGTCAGACCGTATGCCACCGCGACAATCAGCACATAGGCAACGACCGCAAAGAACTTTTCGTTTCGGCCGAGCGGCGAAATCATGAGCAAGTCGTACACGAGCCAGCCAACGATCAAAGCTCCGACGCCAATGCCGACAGCCGTCCCCAAACCGATATCGGCCACGTCACGATCAATCAACGCGCCACCGCCGATGTAGTAAACGACAATCAGCAGCGCGAAACCGCTCAACCAGGTCGTGGCGGCTTCCCAGCGGAACCAGTGCAGCTTGCGCGAAAGCTCATCCGGTACCTTCCGTTTCTCGACGACATAGAACCCGCCGCTGTGCACCATCCAAATTTGTGCCGACTTGCCGACGTTAGCGACGGCTTTCTCTTCCTCGGTAAGCCGCGCGTCCAGCCAGGTGAAGTAGTAAGTCGTGCCGACCCACATGATGCCCGCGAACACGTGCACCCAGCGGGCAATGAAGTTTAGCCACTCGCTAACGATTGGATTGAGCATATTCGGAGTGCGCCGGCAGAGCGAAGCGGCGACGGCGCTTCTTTTACCGCTGTGTCAATTAAAAGAGCTTCACGAATATCCAAAGCGGTGTCGTGCTTGCGCTTGCCACCGCACTCCAAACTAACTTCCGCGATAGGTTGAATACCCGAACGGGCTGATCAAAAGCGGCACGTGGTAATGCTCGGCGCCCGCTTCGATCAGGAAAGTCACGGTAATTTCCGGGTAGAAACCCGGCTGACTCAACGATTCGAAGTACTTCGCGACCGCGAATACCAGGCGATAAGTGCCGGGCCCGAGTTGGCGCTCGCTCAGGACAAACTGCTTGACGCGTCCGTCGTCGTCCGTTTCGGCTTGCGAGAGCGGCGACCATCCTTCGCCCGCGTTCAGGATCTCAAGAGCGACCGTAACGCCAGCCGCCGGCCGGCCGCGCGAAGTATCGAGTATGTGGGTTGAAAGTGTGCTCATGTCGCTATGGAACTGCTTTCTTTGCCTGGGTGCGTAGTTCGTCCACCTCGCGTTTGAGAGTTTCGACGTTCTTGCGGGCCTCGCTCCGTTTTGCGTTGATTACATCAGGCGAATCCGCTCCCAGCAACACTTCAGCTTCTGCCCGTTTCGCCTCGAGGAATTCCGCGAACTTCAGGTAATAACGCGCGCTCGCCTGGAGATACGCCTGATTCTTTGCCCCAACCTTCATTTGCGCCGCTCGCTGGGCTTTTTCCGCCGCCGCCTTCACCATCACCGTGGATTGCTTCAGTAATTCAGCTTCTTGTCCGGCAAGCTTTTGCAGGTCAGGCCTGTCCCGATTCAAGTCTTTGCCGCTCATTTCCGACTCCAGCATATTCGTCTGGTTCACGAGCTCCATCACTTGCGTTTGCAGCGAATTGACCTCCGTGATGAGCTGGTTCGCGTCTGACGCCTCGGTGGCTGTGACAAATTCCGCGTAACGCGGCACCGTCGGCAATTCGTGCTGCTGCAAGAACTGCCACGCGGCCTGGTTTATTTTGGGAGCGAGGTCATAGTACCAATGATCGTGGTCCGGCATTTCGGTGACTTCTACCGGAAAGCCGGCGGCTGAGAGTGCGTCCCGAGTCGCGCGGACAGACGCGACCGAGAAAGACGGGTCATTGGTGCCGACCCAAATAGCGATGGGAATTCTCCGATGCGCACTTCGCATCATTTCGAACTCTTCTTTTTCGCGCCATGAACCGGCATGCGCCGCCGTCGCCGCAAAATACTCCGATTCGATCATCGAAATGTCGATCGCAAAAACCGCTCCCCCCGAGTGTCCAAACAAATATACGCGCCGTGGGTCTATCGGGTATTTGGACTCAAGGAGGTCAACCAGATCGTGGAGGACGGCTGGATTATCCGCATTGGTAGACCAACGCGATGAATCCATTGAGTCCAGTCCCGCCACGATGAACTTCTTCTTGGCGGCTAAGTCGGTCCACTTTTCGACTAGTGAAAGGCCGTTGCGACCTGATCCGTGAAAAACGAGCAGCAACGGCGCCCGTTGAGTGGCATTCAAGGTTTCCGGTACAAACAGATAGAAAGTTCGTTTGTTATTGTTTGAGGTGAACGATTGCTTCTCGATTTTGTTTTTTGCGACCAGCCAACAGGGCAACAGCAACACGAACGCGAGCGCCGGCACAACTCGTCGGATCAATGGCGAAGCATTCATCGGCCAGCTCCCTAACTTTGCAGCATCTTCTCTAGTCGCAACCGAGTGATCTTACTCTGCTCTTCCGCTGCGATGCGCACTTCCGCTTCGGCGTGATTGTCGATTCGACTCTTGAGAACTTGAAGCATTTCACCCGAAGACTTGCCGGCGGCGCAAACGATGAAGATGAATCCAAACCGTTCGTCGTATCGACGGTTTAATTCAGCTAGTTCCGCAATGATCTGAGAAGAGGCAGTCGCAACGCCCGCTTGTTCGTTCGCTGACCAATTGCGCTCTTGTTTGGATTGGGCAGTTGCCGCTTTCTTCTCCCCGATCTTCGGGTGCGCGCGAAAGGCTTCGAGCCAATCGTCTTCTCCTAACGACCACCAGATTTCGTCGGCCTTAGACAGTAGAGACTTGAGGTCTTCGAACGGTCGGGCCTCGGTCATTCCCTTCGCCCAGCGGGTTGAGCTGCAGCATTTTAGAAACTCCGCTTCAGCGCGATCTGCTGCCAACTGATTCAATTGCTCGAAAGATTGATCCATTCATCTATTCATGCATTGATTCATTGATTCATTGATTCAATGGATCAATCTCCAATCGTCCCGTAAACCCGCAGTCGACTCACGCCGCCATCCGGAAAAATATTGAAGCGAACGTGTGACACGACGCCTGTGTCCATCACTTCGTCAAAAAAGTGACGCGTGTGCGCTTGCAGTTTCGTGCGCGCCAGCACTGGTTTCCAGACAAACTCCGGGTCTTGCAGCGTTTCCAGCGGCACGTCCGCGGCGTTGCAGCTTTCAAGCGAACAACTCTCCGGAAAATTTCCTTTGAACCACGACGTATCAACTTCCAGACGGCGGACTCGCCCCGGCGCGCCAAGCTTAATGATCGTCCAGTCGTGCCCCGGCCCGCGCCGGCGTTTAGTTTCCCAACCGTCACTCATATTCACGGCGCGTCCCGGCATGATCAGGTTGTGACGATGTCCAAAAAACATGTCGCTGCACGACAGCACCATGCCGCCGTTTTCGACCGCGGCGAGATCGATGTCACCGGCGATTTGGCTGAGGCGATTCCATTGCGGAACTACTTCGCCGTAGATGCGCAAGCGCGCCACGCCACCGTCGGGATAGATCTTGAAACGCAGATGCGTCCAACGTTCATCGCTGGTGACGGGGAATGGATTTTCTGAATCGCCGTTAAGGTTCGACTTGGGCAGAATCTCAGTCCATTGCTGCGACTGATCCAGCAGTTGCTCGGTGGTCGGCAGGCCATCGACCGCGCATGCTTCCAATGAACACTGCTCCGGGTAATTCCCTTTGAAGTG
>Ga0114129_10017167_pt1 | contig 10309 bp, 7 predicted proteins | sample RhiMetdeltSRZDD1_FD_80071 | JGI IMG/M metagenome (GOLD analysis project Ga0114129, IMG submission 80071) | Populus rhizosphere microbial communities from Tennessee, USA - Rhizosphere MetaG P. deltoides SRZDD1 (version 2) (version 2) | ecosystem: Host-associated > Plants > Roots > Rhizosphere >... | reverse complement strand
CATTGTCAGCGTGGTGTAATTGTAAATGAAAGACTGCAAACCAGCGATCCCAATATTTTCGCCATTGGCGAAATAGCCGAATTTGAAGGTACCTTGTATGGCATTACCGCAGCGGCCGAACAACAGGCGCATGTGGTAGCCCGTTTTCTGCAGGGCGATATTGCCAGCTATTACGGCGGCAGTTTGTTCATGAACATCATCAAAATTCATGGGTTCGATTTGTGCAGCATTGGTATACCCGAGTGCCCCAATGAGCAGGATTACGAAGAGATCATCTTTTTGGATAAGTCGAAACGGTATTATAAAAAATGTATCATACACCAGGACCGGTTGGTAGGCGCTATTTTAATTGGTGATAAAAGCGAGTTCCAGGAGTTCAGGGAACTGATTGCCAATAAAATTGAGCTGAATGAAAAAAGGTTGCAGTTGTTGCGTAGTGGCAAAAAGTCTGATCCTGTGTTGGGTAAGCTGGTATGTAGCTGCAACAATGTTGGCAGCGAAAACCTGAAGATGAAGATCAATGAAGGGTGCACCGACTTCAAACAATTATGCTCTGTAACCGGCGCCGGAACAGGTTGTGGCTCCTGTCGGCCCGAAGTACAAAGGATATTGGAAGAAACCCTGAATTCGGTCAATGGTGAATGGTCAATGGTGAATAGGTAACCACAAACTACAATCAACAAACGAGTACACAATGCGAAAGTATCATCATATAAAGATCAATCTCCCCGGTGGCATCGTGGCTGCCGGCGATTTGTATGCGTGGATGGAAGCCGCTGAAAGATGCGGGGTTGACCAGGTGCAGTTTGGCAACCGTCAGCAAATGTATTGCCGGGCCGGGAATAACAATGTAAAGGAGTTTGTGAAAGAGCTGGATCAGCTGGGTGTGTTTTACGAAGCCAACCGCGATGAACATCCGAACATACTTACTTCGTATGTGGCAGAAGATGTATTTCAGAATGCCAACTGGTTAAGCGAAGGCGTATATAAAGATATTCTGCAGTTGTTCGATTTCAGGCCAAAAATAAAAGTAAGCCTGGTAGATGCCAACCAGTCGTTTATTCCGTTTTTTACCGGTAATCTCAATTTTGTTTCATCGCCGGTGAATAACTACTGGTATTTGTACATCAGGTTTCCGAAAACCACCATTATTTATTGCTGGAAGGGTTTGATCTATTCGGATGACATTCCCCGAATAAGCCGGCTGTTAGAGGAAATGATACTGGCCAACAAAACGCTCACCGACGGCGATGCTTTTTATAACATGGTGCATAGCCGGGAGAATTTTATAACGCAACCGGTTACTGCCGAATTAAGTTTGCCCGATTTTGCCTTGCCTTACTACGAAGGATTTAACCGTTATGGCGAAAAAACATGGCTGGGTATTTACCGCCGCGATGAATGTTTTCCTGTTTCGTTTTTGAAAGATATCGCCTCTTTGTGTTTGAAAACCAAAGTAGGTCAATTGTATACCACGCCGTGGAAATCGCTTATTGTAAAAGGTATTGCGCAAAGCGATCGTAAGGCCTGGGAGTATGTGCTGAGCAAATACCGTATCAATGTGCATCATGCTGCCAATGAGCTTAACTGGCAGGTAGAAGATCTGAATGAAGAAGGGCTGAATTTGAAACGGTACATCATTCGTCAGTTTGATAAGGATGATGTGCGTACACACGGACTTTGTTTTGCCATCAAAACAAAATCAGACTCTGGTTTATTCGGATTGTTCGGTGCTGTGGTGATCAGTAAGCAGCACAATTCGAGCCGTAATAAAAGTGCGGCCATGAACCGGTACGATATTTTGTATACCAGGGATTTTAACCCCAATTCAAGGGAATATATTCTGTTTCGCAAGGGCGTGCAAAAAGAAGAGCTGGGCACTTACCTTGTATCGTTGTGCAAATATTTTTACGAACTTACTACCGAAGCCGATAAAGTGTTGCACAGCGTATACAGGCAGGAGGTAGTGCAGGACACATCTGTAAAAACTTCGTCGAAGCAACCTGTGCTGCATCAGTGCAAGCATTGTTTTACGGTGTACGACGAACAGTATGGCGATCCTGCCAATAATATTGCCGCCGGTACGTCTTTTGAGCAATTGCCACAAAGCTATCATTGCCCTGTGTGCGAAGCGGCCAAAGACGATTTTGAGTTGATAAAAGCCGAATTGGTTAAAGCATAATAGTTAAAATATTTCTATAAGCTCTGCGGGACTTGCAGTCCCGCTGTATTATTATGTGGCCTTCGGCCACTTTTTTCGTTGCCCATGCAACAGAAATATAATTTCGGTACTACAAATCCCGAAGAGCATCTCTTCCAATTTTTAACATTTTATATTCTTCCTGCCCCGAACCTTACCTGTCCGCTGACGGCGTGCCCGCTGAAACTTTAGGGCCCTGAGCCAGCTTCAGCGCCTTAGCACTGAGCCCCAGGCTTTAGCGTAGGTGAATCCTTTACTCCTTGTGCCTTGAGCCTTGAACCTTGTGCCTTTCTGCCTTTGCCTTATATTTGCTGCATGAAACCTACTATAACCATTGAATACTGTCCAAAATGCGGCTGGCTGCTGCGTGCGGCGTATATGGCGCAGGAATTATTAACTACATTTACAGACGAACTGCAGGGTGTGTTAATTCAACCCAGTGAAATAAGTGGCCGGTATATTATTTGCATAGGTGACCGGAAGATTTTTGACCGTAAAGAGGCCGGTGGTTTCCCTGAAATAAAAGAGTTGAAGCAAATGGTGCGCGATGTGGTGGCGCCGGGTAAAAGCCTGGGTCATGCAGATCGGAAAATACATGATTGATTGATCAATTCCCGGTAATTAATTATGGAAAATTTGTTAGGTGTAATATTATGTGGCGGCGAAAGCAGGCGCATGGGGGCTGATAAAGGCCTGTTGCCCATTCGTAATACGATATGGGCTAAACATATGCACGAAAAGCTGGCCATGTTTCATATACCCGTTGTATACTCAGTAAATCAGCAGCAGGTGCTTAATTATATCGAAGAAATTTCGCCCGAGCTGCTGGTGGTTGATAATGCCGAAGTAGAGGGGCCGCTAAAAGGCCTGCTGAGTGTGCATCAGCAATTTCCCGATAAAGATCTGTTGTTACTTGCCTGCGATATGCTCGACCTCGATGCCATTACCATCGACAACCTGCTGCAGGAATACATCCGCGATAATCAGTACGATTTTTATGTTTACCAGGATGCTGAATTTGCCCAGCCCTTTTGCGGTTTATATACCCGCACCGGTTTGGAAAAAGTAGCAGGCCGCATTATGATCGGACGGTTAAAGAATTATAGTCTGCAGGCCATTCTCGACGAAGGCTGTACGCTTCGGTTACCCGTTCGCAGTCAGCACGTTTTCCGCAATTACAATTCCAATGCTGATATAGAAGCTTATTTTGAACACTAAGCAATATCGAATAACGAATGTTCAATGTAGAATTTCGAAGTAAGAACCCGTGTATTGGTTTTTCACTTTTTCATTTAACATTCAAAATTCAATATTCGATATTTCTTAACTCATTTTCTTCACCAGGTTTCCTATAATTCTAACACCTCTTTCCACTTCATCGTTCCACGGCCGGCCATAGCCTATGCGTATATAATTGCTGTATTGGTCGCGCATCGAAAAAATCCTGCCGGGTGCTACAGATACCTGATACTTCATCGCCTCCTGGTATAATTGAAAGCCATTTACTTTTTTATTCAGTTCAAGCCACAGTACAAAACCACCCTGCGGTCGCGATACTTTGGTGTCGGCAGGAAAATGATCGAGTATGCCCTGTACGAATCGCAATTGTTGTGTATGCAAAGCGGTACGTAATTTTTTCAGGTGATAATCAAAACGACCGATGCTCAGAAAATGAGCCATGGCGCTTTGAGTAATAGTAACGCCGGTGATGGTATGCCGCATTTTTAAACTTATCAGTTTTTCTTTGAACCGGCCGGGGATCGTCCACCCGATGCGATAGCCCGGCGCCAGCGATTTGCTGATCGATGCGCAATACAATACCCATCCTTCTTTATCATACGTTTTGCAGCAACGGGGGCGGTGATGGCCAAAATACAATTCGCCATAAATATCATCTTCAATAAGCGGAATGCGGTAGCGCGTAATCAGTTCAACCAGCGCTTTTTTATTTTCATCGGGCATACAACAGCCTAGCGGATTGTTAAAGCTGGGAACAAACACGCAGGCTTTGATATTTGATTTTTTAATAGCTGTTTCAAGGTAATTCAGGTCGATGCCCGTAATGGTATCGGTTGGAATTTCAACCACGTTCAATCCCAAACTTTCCATTACCTGAAATATGCCAAAGAAAGTAGGCGTTTCAATGGCAACCGTATCGCCCGGGCGGGTTACCGCCTGCAGCGAAAGCGATAAGGCCTCCATACAACCGGCTGTAATTACTACATCGTTGGCATTAATTTTTCCGCCCCAGTTAAATGCCAGTCGCGCTACCTGTTTACGCAGATCCAGATTGCCCTGTATATCTTCATACTGAATGCAGCTGGTGGCTGAGTGGCGAAAGGCGTGAACAATTGATTTATTCAGTTTGGCAGCAGGCAGCAATTCCATAGCAGGCACCGCCTGGGCCAGATTGGTAATATCGGCCGTGCTCATTTTTTTGAACACCATGGTGATCATTTCTTCAACGCTGATGCTGCCGGTGAGTGTTTCGGGTTTGGGCGAAGCCGGCAAACCCGGAAAACGTTTTTGATTGAATCGCACGTAGTAACCCGATTTCGGACGCGATTCGATCAATCCTTTTCCTTCGAGATAATAGTAAGCCTGAAAGGCGGTGCCCATGCTGATGCCATATTCTTCGCTGAGCATACGAACCGAAGGCAGCTTATCGCCGATCTTCAGAATTTCGTTATGGATCATTTTTTCCAATCCTTCGGCGATCTGCAGATATAAGTGATCGGAGCCGGTAAGTTTATTTTTGAGCATGGGAATCTGATATAGTTAAAATTACGAAAATTCTAACTGTTCTGAGCGCAGTCGAAGAATAAAGCGCAATCGAAGAATAGATTTTGAGGCATCGGGCGTAGTCGGGATGCGAGTTCTCTATTTATGAATTGTTTCGGTCTTCCCATCCGGAAATCCGATCAATGCCAGTTCGGCCATATTGATGAACAGTCCGTTTTCTACTACACCAGGAAAAGCATTGAGTTCGTAGGTTAATACATCGGCATGTTCGATGTGCTGAAAGTTGCAATCCAGAATATAATTGCCGTGGTCGGTAACAAAGGGCTGGTTACCATTCTTGCGAAGGGAGGCTTCAATATGGTAGGTTTCGCGTATGTGGCGTTGCACCTGTTTCCATCCAAAAGGGATCACATCTAACGGTAATGGAAATTTGCCCAGCCGGCTCACCAGTTTGGTATGGTCGGCTATGATAAGCAGTTCACGCGATGCAGCGGCTACCATTTTTTCCTGCAACAGGGCGCCGCCGCCGCCTTTTATTAACTGTAGTTGGGGATCAATTTCATCGGCGCCGTCGATGGTAAGGTCGATCTTATCTACATCGTTCAGGTCGGCCAGCGGAATATTATGCCGGGCAGCCAGCATAGCTGTTTTTTTTGATGTAGGAACGGCCCTGAAGAAGAGGCCATTTTTTACACGTTCGCCCAGCTCGGCTATCAGCCAGTATACGGTAGATCCTGAACCTACCCCAATGGTCATATTATTCTGCACCAGCTGAGCCGCCTGTTTGGCAACCAGTTGTTTGATTTGTTCGGGGGAAAGCATGATTGAAGATAAAGAATTATCCTCTCACCCTATAATTCCTGATCACAAACTCATCCTCAAATCCCAGCTTCAGATACAGGCCCTTGCCCATAGTAGAAGCCTGCAACGTGGCATGTGTTGCTTTCGATTCGATGGCTTTGTTGAGAATGAACTTCATGATCTCATCGGCAAATCCTTTTCTTCGCATATCAGGAATAACTCCTACCGAATGTATGCCTGCAACGGGGCCTGTGGTATACAAAATCGCCGTTCCAATGGGTTGCTGTTGATCATAAGCTATAAAGTAATAAATGTGCTGCAATGTTTTCAGTAGTATGCCATCATTGATCCTGTATCCAAATGCCTGCTGAAACAGCTTTGTCCATAATGCAGCTTCTGCAACTGTTGAAACTTCTTTAAACTGTAAATTGTTTTTTAACGCAAACGGCTGCTGTAGTTGTAACGACATGCCCGCCTGTTCAGATACTTTCGGGAATCCTTTGGCTTCAATCATTTCATACGACTTACTGTTATAAATATCCCAGTACGGCAAATGAAACCTGGTGGCAGCCGCCGGAACAATTTTTAAACCGGCTTCCAAATTGCCGGCAGTTATATCTTCATTAAACCACAACCGGTTGGGCCAACCCGAATCAATCACATCACAGTAATGATAAACCGGAGTGCTGTGGTAAGTCCCGAAGGGCAGAGCTGCTGTTTTCCAAAGCGAGGTAAGGTTTTCGATATTCGCCTGTACGGTATTCAACGGTTCAGACATATATTTTTTTTGAACGTGTTTATCAATCAGTATGTCAAAGAACAAATTTACCGGCAAATAAGTTTCAATTGAACAACACAAAAATAATCTGCCGGTTAATCAGTTTGCAGGCATTTGTGGTGAGGTTTACCAAAATATGTGGTGGGCTTCGGTAAAAGTTGGGGTGAATAGCTTTATCCTTGTGTGAACCTTGTGTAAAACATGTACCCTTCATTGGTAAAAGAGCTGTTTTGACACAAGGATCGAACATCCATCGCACAAGGATGGCGCATGGTTGGACGGAAGTGCTACAAAAGGTAAATTTATCCCTAAGGGCACAGTAATTTTTCGATTTTGGGATTTTGCGATTTCTTCCTCTGCCCACAACCTTTTTAAATCTAAAAATCTCTAATTTGAATTTTTTAGATTTCTTCCCCCCACTATCACTCCAATTAAATCTCAAAATCCCGAAATCTCAAAATCTCTAAATTGCTTTTTGTGAGGATTCCCGGGTAAATAATTCGGTATCGAGTATTCTCGTTTCAAAGTCCGTAACCGGGCGTTTGCTTTCGATGATCTGAATAAGTAGTTCGGTAGCCGTTTGGCCCATGTCGAACGCCGGCTGGCGTATGGCAGATAATGGCGGGTTAAATAATTCGGCAATATTGGTGTTGGTAAAACCGATAAGGGCAATTTCGTCGGGCACTTTTTTGCCGGCGGCTTTCAGGGCCGTCATGCACGAAGTGGTAATGCGGTCGCTGGCGGCTACAATTGCATCGGGCTTATTGCCGGCGCTCAGCATTTTTCGAATTTCATCCTCTATTTCGGCATAGATCATACCGCCATGGTAGCAGTAATGGATCAGCTTTTCGTCGTATGGCAGGTTGTTTTTTTCCAGCGCTTCGCGGTAGCCCTGCAACCGCTCCCTGGTGATGCTCAGGTTGGCCGAATTGGTAATATGGGCAATTCGCCTGAACCCTTTATTGATCAGGTGCTGGGTGGCATCAAAAGAGCCTTTTATGTTATTGGCTGTTACTTTATGCGTATTGATCTCGTCGGTAATACGGTCGAAGAACACTATCGGCAATCCTTTTTCGTGCAGCTGCTTCAGGTGGCTCAGGTCGGTGGTTTCGTTCGAGAGCGAAACCAGCAATCCGTCTACCGACCGGGAGGCGAGGTGCTGAATAGTTACTTTCTCCCGCTCGTACGATTCGTGGCTTTGGGAAATAATAACATGGTAGCCCCGGTTGTAGGCGATAGATTCAATTCCATTAATAGCCTGTGAGAAAAACGTATTGGCGATCTCGCTCACCACTACGCCTATTGAGCGGCTTTTCCGTTCCTTTAAGCTTAGCGCAATGGGGTTAGGCCGGTAATTGATCTTTTCGGCGTACTCGAGTACCAGTTTTTTTGTTTCGGGACTAATTTCATAGCTCCCCCGTAAAGCTCGCGATACGGTAGAAGTTGAAAGTCCCAGCGCCCTGGCAATATCTTTTATGGTTACAGTCTCAAATTTCACGTGGTGGCAACAAACTGCGGATAAAAATAGTCTTTTTTTTAACAGGCTGGTTATAATGCTTTTTTGAGATCGATATCGGGAACGATTGCATAGAAAAACACAATTCAAAGCAGTATTTTTTACATTTTATATGTCTATTTTAATGCAAAGGATACATAAATAGAAACGATACTGCAGTAAAAACCTGATTCATCCACCCTCTAAATAACTGCTACCCTACAATTGCCGGTGATTCATCACCCTCCTGATAATTCAGTGGTCTGATGTAGTGCAGTTACCTCATAAACCTCCGTATTCTTCCGGCTTTAACAGCCTATGAAATCTCCTTCTTATTACAAGCGATTGCCATCAGGGCTTATCGACAGGCCCTCTATTTCTATAAACCTAAAAGGATCGCCATATGAGTAAAGTACTTCTATTTTTAGCCTTGCTATTTATTGTTCCATGTATTGGGTTGGCGCAAAGCCGCCAGTTTAAAGGTACGGTCACCGATGAAAAGGGCGCGCCCCTTGCCGGTGTAACGGTACAGGTTAAGGGCGGAAAAGCGGTTCAAACCGATGCGCTGGGACATTTTAGTGTGCCGGTTACCGGTACCGAAAAGCAAAGCCTGGTTCTTTCGAGTATCGGGTTTAAACCGTTTACCATTGTTACCGACGGAAAGCAGGATATCAGCGTTCAGCTCGAACGCGATGCCGCTACCCTGCAGGAAGTAGTAATTGGTTATCAAACCGTGCCGCGAAGTAAAGTGAGTGGTTCGGTGTCGTCACTGGCCGGAAAGCAGTTAAAAGATGTACCGCTTTCTTCTGCCGCCGAAGCCCTGCAGGGCCGGTTGGCAGGCGTTCAGGTAACCGCCTCGGAAGGAGCGCCGGGGTCGGATATCATTGTTCGCGTACGCGGCGGCGGATCTATTACCCAGGACAACTCACCCTTATATATAGTTGACGGGGTAGTGGTTGAAAATGCCTTGTCGGTTATTTCGCCGCAGGATATTGCTTCGATAGATGTGCTGAAAGATGCATCTACCACCGCTATTTACGGCGCCCGTGCCGCCAATGGGGTGGTGATCATTACCACCAAAACCGGCCGTGCAGGTAAAACGCAAATTGCCTATAACGGCGCTATGGGCTGGCGCGAACTGCCTACAACCATGGATGTTATGAGCCCCTACGATTTTGTGCTGTGGCAATATGAGCGAAGCCGGGGTAATAAAGACGACAGTACCAGCTTTGCCCAAACCTATGGCCGTACCTGGGATACATTGAGTAATTATAAAACAATAGATCGCATTAACTGGCAGGAAAAAGTGTTTGGCCGAAGCGCCAAATACGTCAACCACAATGTGAGTGTGAATGGCGGCAGCGATAACACCACCTTCAACCTGAGTTTAACGGCCAATAAAGAAGACGGTGTTCAGCTTGAGTCGGGGTTCAACCGCTATCTCGCAAACTTTAAGATCGATCACAAGGCTTCTGACAAACTGAAAATAGGTTTTACAGCCCGGTATCTCGATCAAACCATACGCGGGGCCGGCACCACCAACAGCGGAACCCGGGCCACCAATCGCTTACGGCATACCATTAACTATCGGCCTTTTGAATTGCCCACGGCCACCGGCGGCGTTGATGATTTTGACGAAGCCTATTACCTGGCATCGAGCGGCGCCATTAACCCCGTTATTTTAACCAGCGCCGAATACCGCAGGCAATTCACCAAAGCTACTTACCTCAGCGGCTATCTCAACTACACCATCGTTAAAAACCTAAGCATCAGATCAACCTTCGGGTACGATAATGTCAATATAGAAAGCGATCTGTTTTACAGTAAGATCACGTCTACAGCACGCAACTTCGCCTCGTTGCCTGTTGCTTCAATTGGTTCGCAATACAACAATACCATGAGCAACTCAAACGTGCTGCAGTATACGCTTGATAATTATAAAAAGCATCATGATATCAGCGTGCTGGTGGGCGAAGAAATGATTGACCAGCGAATGAAAACAAGTACTTTCGAAACCCGGTATTTTCCTTCAGACATTTCTGCCGAAAAGGCGCTTGAAAATATGGGCGCCGGAGCGGCGCCACCGGGTTCGGCGCAGCCGCTGCCAACCACATTTAAGCAACCGCCCAGTCGTATATTCTCCCTGTTTGGCCGGGCCAGCTATTCGTACGACGATAAATACAGTGCCACCTTTAACCTGCGGGCCGACCGATCTTCAAAATTCAGCAGCGATAATGGTACCCTTATATTCCCTTCGGGTTCGGTATCGTGGCGTTTTAGCCAGGAAGATTTT
>Ga0114129_10017166_pt1 | contig 10309 bp, 9 predicted proteins | sample RhiMetdeltSRZDD1_FD_80071 | JGI IMG/M metagenome (GOLD analysis project Ga0114129, IMG submission 80071) | Populus rhizosphere microbial communities from Tennessee, USA - Rhizosphere MetaG P. deltoides SRZDD1 (version 2) (version 2) | ecosystem: Host-associated > Plants > Roots > Rhizosphere >... | reverse complement strand
GATGCCGGTGTTGCCGCTGGTCGGCTCCACGATGGTGCCGCCCGGCTTCAACACCCCGCGGCGCTCGGCATCGTCCACCATGGCCACCGCGATGCGGTCCTTGACGCTGCCGCCCGGGTTGAGCGACTCGACCTTGGCGGCCACCGCGGCGCCGCGCGCGTCCGGGATGCGGTGCAGGCGCACGATGGGCGTGCGTCCCACGAGCTCGAGCACGGTGTCGGCGATCTTCATCACGCTGTTCGCTTTCGCTCTGCCTGCCGTTTAGATGTGGTACATGGGCCGCGCGGCGCTGCGGCGCTCCGCCGACCGCGCGGCGAGCTCCCCGAACGTCAGCCGATCGATGACCTGTGACACCGCCTCGCCGATCTCCCGCCACAGCGCCGCGAGATCCTCGCCGGCGCCGGTCGAGCGGCGGTCACCGTTGACGGCCTCGAAGGGCGCGCTGCGCCCTTCCACCGCACGCAACACGGCGCCCACCGTGATTTCTTCGGGCGGCCGCGTCAGGTGATAGCCACCGGACGACCCGCGCCGCGACGTGAGGAGTCCGGCGCGCTTGAGCGCGAGCAGGACCTGCTCCAGATATCGCTGCGGGATGGCCTGGCGCGCCGCGATTTCCTGGATGGGGACGAGGCCACGGTGGCGGTGCAGGGCGAGGTCCAGCACGGCCTTGATCGCGTACTCGCCCTTCGCGGAGATCCTCACGGTCGGCCGCCACCTCGGGGACGCATCAGAGCCCGCCCCCCCGTTCCAGGAGCCGCGCCGCGTCCTTGGCGAAGTACGTGATCACGATGTCGGCGCCCGCGCGGCGAATGGCCGTGAGCGCCTCCATCATCGCGCGCTCTTCGTCCAGCCAGCCCAGGCGTCCGGCCGCCTTGATCATCGCGTACTCGCCGGAGACGGAGTAGGCGGCGAGCGGGAGGCCGAACTCCGCCTTCGCACGCGAGATCACGTCCAGGTACGGCAGCGCCGGCTTCACCATCACGATGTCCGCGCCCTCGTCCACGTCGAGCGCGATCTCGCGCATGGCCTCGACCGCGTTGGCGGGATCCATCTGATACGAGCGGCGATCGCCGAACTGCGGCGCCGACTCCGCTGCATCGCGGAACGGACCGTAGAAGCTCGAGGCGTACTTCGCGGAGTAGGCGAGGATGGGCGTCTCCACGTACGTCGCCTCGTCGAGCGCCTCGCGGATGGCGGCCACCCGCCCGTCCATCATGTCCGAGGGCGCCACCATGTCGGCGCCGGCTTCCGCGTGGGAGACGGCCGTGCGCGCGATCAGCTCGAGGCTGGGATCGTTGCGGACGGTCCCGTCCTCCACCACCCCGCAGTGACCGTGGCTCGTGTACTGGCAGAGGCACACGTCGGTGATGACGAGCAGGTCGGGCACGGTGTCCTTCACGGCCCGGACCGCCTGCTGCACGATCCCGTCGTCCGCGTACGCCTCGCTCCCGCGCGGATCCTTCGTGTGCGGGACCCCGAAAAGGAGCACGGCGGGAATGCCCATGCCGGCCACGTCCTTCGCCTCCTTGGCGAGCTCGTCCACGGACAATCGCGCCTGCCCCGGCATGGACGCGATCGTCTCCCGCACCCCGCGTCCGTGCACGACGAACAGCGGATGGACGAGGTCGTCGACGGCGAGCGTGGTCTCGCGCACGAGCTTGCGCAGGAGCGCCTTCTCGCGGAGGCGCCGCGGACGGAAGAGGGGATGCGGCATCATTCGCTCCTTCTGCCGCGCCGCCCCGCGGGCGGCACGCGTGAAAAATGATCGGCGAGGGCGCGGGCGAGAGCGGGAATCGTGTACTCGCTCGGCATGACGTTGGTGACGAGGCCGTACTCGGCGGCGGTGCCGGCGGTCACGGGACCGATGGAGGCGATCGTCACCGACGGCAGCCACGCCCGGCGCTCGCTCTCGGTGAAGAGCTCGGCGAAATTGCGCGCGGTGGACGAGCTCGTGAACGTGATGGCGTCCACCGCCCCCGCGGCGAGCGCGGTCCGCAGTCGCGCCCCGCTCGCATCCACCCGTCGCGTGGTGTACGCGGGGACTTCCGTCACCACCGCGCCCAGCGCCTTGAGCCCGGCCACGAGCGCGTCCCGCGTCTGCGCCGCGCGCGGCAAGAGCACGCGGTCGCCGGGCCCCACGCTGTCCCGGAGGCGCTCGAGCAAGCCCTCCGCGCGATACTCGCCGGGAACGACCGCCACCTGTACGCCATGCTCGGCGAGCGCATCGGCGGTGGCGGGGCCGATGGCGGCGACCCGCACCCGCGCGAACGGCGTCCACCCGAGCCGCCGCGCGCTCAGGCGACGGTCCACCATGACGACGCCGTTGACGCTCGTGAAGAGCACCCACGTGAACGTGTCCACGGCGGCGAGGGCGGTGTCGAGCGGTTCCCACGACGGCGGCGGGTCGATCGCGATCGTCGGCGTCTCCAGCACCCGCGCGCCTGCCGCTTCGAGCAGCTCGACGAAGCGCTGGGCCTGGGCGGCGGCGCGGGTGACCACGATCGTACGGCCCTCCAGCGGACGCGCCTCGCGTACGGGGTTCACGCGAGCCACCTCAGCGGCCTCCCGGCGAGAGCGCGGTCACGGAGGCGGCACCGCGCGCGAGCAGGATGTCCGCCATGCGGCGCCCGAGCGCCTCCGGTTCCTCGGCGGTGGCGGTGTCGCTCGCGCGCAGGATCTGTCGCCCGTCCTCGCTCGCCACCATCGCGTCCATGCGAAGCGGTGACACCGGCGGCGCCGTGTCAGCACCGCCGACCACGCGCGCGTGAGCGGCCAGCGGCGTGGTGCACGAGCCGCCGAGCCGCTGGAGGAACGCGCGCTCAGCGAGCGCCGATCGGCGCGTCGCGGGATGATCGAGAGCGGCGAGGGCATCGCGCGTCGGTTGGTCGTCCGCGCGCGCCTCGACGGCGAGGATGCCCTGCCCGACGGCGGGAACGAAGACGTCGAGGGCAAGCGGCCGCGCGTGCGCCGGCGTCAGGTGGAGGCGGTGGAGCCCGGCCGCGGCCAGGATGGTGGCGTCGCACTCTCCGGCCGCGAGCTTGCGGAGCCGGGTGTCCACGTTGCCGCGCAGCGGCTCGACCACGAGATCGTCGCGCACGGCGAGCGCGACGGCACGCCGCCGCGGGCTCGAGGTGCCGAGGACGGCGGCCCGCGGCAGATCCGCGAGGTCGCCGCCGTCGCGGGTGACGAGCACGTCGTGCGCGGCCTCGCGCTCGGGAAACACCGTGAGACAGAGCCCATCGGGAAGCTGCGCCGGGAGATCCTTGAGGCTGTGGACGGCGGCGTCGATCGCCCCGCGCAGCAGCCATTCCTCGATCTCGCGCACGAAGAGGCCTTTCCCGCCCGCCAGGTCCAGGCGCGCGTCGGCGAGGCGATCGCCCTCCGTGCGGATGGGGACGATCGTCACGGGAACGCCTGCCGCGCGCAAGGGCGCCGCGACCGCCTCCGCCTGGGCGAGGGCGAGCGGGCTGCCGCGGGTGCCAAGCCGGATCACGTCGAGCGCCCCAGCCCGAACAGCTCGTGCACGAGCTCCGTCCACGAGCGGCCCATGCCCGCCCGCGAGGACTCGCGCAGCTTCGTGATCGGCGAGTGCAGGATCTTGTTCACGATGGCGGCGGACAGCGCCTCGATGGCCTGGCGCGTCTCCGGCGAGGCATCCGGCAAGCGGGCGAGCGTCCGCCGCACCTCGCTCACGCGGATCGCCTCCAGCCGTTCGCGGAGCGACACGATCGTGGGCACCACTTCGGCGTCGCTCTGTCGGGCGAGGAACTTCGCGATCTCTCGTTCGATCAGACCATCCGCGCGTTGCGCCTCGCGCAGCCGCTCGCGGCGGTTGGCGTCCACCACCTGGCGGAGGTCGTCGATGTCGTAGCAGTAGACGTCTTCGAGCGTGTTGACGCTCGCCTCCACGTCGCGCGGCACCGCGATGTCGATGAAGAAGAGCGGCCGCGCCCTCCGGTCGTGCATGATGCGCTGCACGGTGGCGCGATCGATGAGCGGCGCCAGCGCCCCCGTGGACGTCACCACGATGTCCACCGCGGTCATCGCGGTGGCGAGCTCGTCGAACGGCACCGCGGTGCCGGCGAGCGCGCGCGCCATCTCCTGCGCCCGCGCCCACGTCCGGTTCGCCACGTAGATGGGAAACGCGCCCTGCTCCACGAGGTGCTTGGCGGCGAGCTCGCCCATCTTCCCCGCCCCCACCAGCAGCACCGCCCGCCCCGAGAGCTGGGCGAAGATCTTCTTCGCGAGCTCGACCGCCGCGAACGACACGGAGACGGCATGGCGCGCGATCTCGGTCTCGGTGCGCACTTTCTTGGCGACGGCGAACGCCTGCGTGAACAGCGTGTGCAGGGCCGGTCCCACCGTCTGGCACGACTGCGCGAGCGCGAACGCGTCCTTGACCTGGCCGAGGATTTGCGGCTCGCCGACGAGCATGGAGTCGAGACTGGAGGCGACGCGGAAGGCATGACGGACAGCGTCGGTGGCCACGTGCGTGTAGAGATGGGGCTCGAGCGCGCCGAGCCGCACCCCGCGCTGCTGGCAGAGGTGACGAAACGCGGTGGCGCGGGCTTCGCCGGGCACGTCCGCCACCCCGTAGACCTCGACGCGGTTACATGTGGCGAGCACGACCGCTTCGCCGAGGGCGCCGCTGGCGTGGATGTCACGGAGCACCTCGCGGAGCTTGTCGTCGTCCACCGCGAGCTGCTCGCGCACGTCCACCGGCGCCGTGCGGTGATTGAGACCGCTCACGAAGAGCGCCATCAGGAAGCGCCGTGCCGCCCCGGCAGGAAGAGGCCGGCGCCGAGCGTCAGCACGAGCGCGACGAAACCGAACACCGCGAAGTACGCCGCGCGCCGCCCATGCCAGCCGCCGGCCGCGCGGCCGGCGAGCGTACCCGCGTAGATGATCCACGCCACGAACGAGAAGATCGCCATGGGATCGGCGGTGAAGATGCTCCCCCACGCCACCTGCGCCCACATCGCCCCCAGGATGAGCCCGGTGGTGAGAAACGGAAAGCCAAGCGCGAGCGTGCGGTAGGACAGACGATCGAGCGTGTCCAGCGCGGGCAAACGGTAATAGAACGTGCCCGGACGCTTGGCCTTGAGCTGGCGTTCCTGGAGCAGGTACATGATCGCGCCCGCGAAGTTGAGCACGAAGGCGGCGATGCCGATGAGCGCAAGCGCGATGTGGACCCACACCCACGCCCCGCCCAGCGTCGGCCCCATGTCCTCGACGGTGGGCCGCGCCGCCACCGATTTCAGGCTGAGCACGACGACGATCGGCAGCACGAACGCGGGAAGGACGCGCAGCTGGTACTGGCGCTCCGCCCACAGTGCGAGGAGGACGATGACCCACACCGCGACCGAGATCGCTGCCGGCAGTGTCCCGAAGGGCGGACGCCCCGACTCGATGGCGAAGGCAAGGAGACCGATGGTATGGCACGCCCACGCTCCGAGCGTCGCCGCGGATTGCAGCCGATGGACCAGCTCGTCCCGTTGGATCAGGTACGCCAGCGCGAGGCCCGTGGCGCAGATGTAACCGACGAGCGCGATGTTGAACAGGACTGGGTGCATGGCGCCGGCAATCAGGTGAGGCAGAGTTTACCACAATTCCGATGCGTATACGGAGACCGGCCGGTCAGCGCGTGGGCGCAGTACCCCCTTGCATCATGTCCACGAGCGACGGGATTGGCCGCCAGTACCCCGCGCGGCGCGCCACCACGTCGAAGTGCGGTGATCCCCAGTCCTCCACCAGGGCTCCGCCTCCGTTCCAGCGGAGTCGCCGGTCCAGCTCCTTCACGTATCCGCGGCACGCCGTGCACGCGACGATCGCGTAGCCCTCCTCGCCCTCGCCCGGATCCAGCCGCACGACGTCGCGCGAGCGATCATTGCCGCAGAGCGGACACGAAAGCCGGGGAAACGCCCACGCCCCGCCGCAGAGGTGACAGGCGAGCCGCCGCTGACCGTTCTCGACGACATCGGCGAAGCTGGGCGGGCCCCCACACAGCGGGCAGACGCCGAGCTTCCAGACGCCATCCTCGAGGTGGCCTCGAACGTGGGAGAAGTACGCCTCGAAGAACGGGGGAAGCGTGCTCGCGCCGAGGAACGCCGTGAGCTCGGGGCCGAACCCGAGGCGCTCCGCGAGCGTGGCGCTGCCGAGCTGGCCTTTGGCCGGAAAGAGATCGGCGGGGGTGACGGCACCGGCGTCCCACGCCTCGGCCAGTCGCCGAAGCCCGGCGCCCGCATCCTCGATCAGCGTGGAGACGACGTCGATGACGGCGCCGAGGACTTCCTCGACTTCACCGGCCACGAGCGGGGGCGGCGCCGGCGCAATCAGCGGCACGCCGCGCTCCCAGCGTTCGCGGCACTCGCCGGTGCTCCAGCCGAGCGCCGCGACCGAGGGCGACGCGGCCGCCCACACGTCGATGATCGCGTCGTAGAGCCCGAGGCTCGGCCGGAAGGCGGGACGACGGCGGAGGAGGTCTTCCCACTGCTGGCGGAGCTCGGGGCCCCGCACGCTCACCATGGCGCCACGGCGAGCGCGAACGAGGCCCCGAGCCTCCGCGCGGTCACGCCTGGATCGACATCAGCACCACGTAGCGAAGAACGAACCCACCCGTGAGGACGAGCAGCGCCGCCAGCGCACCCAGCGGCTTCACGCGGTGACCGACGAGATCGAGCAGGAGCGGAATCAGCAAACCGACGCCAACGAGACCGACCCAGAACAGCGTCGCAAACTGACCGCGGACGATGGGCTGGGCCGCGGAGCCGAGCAGCGCGAGGAAGGCGGCGAGCACGACGATCTCGATCAGCATCGAGTAGCGATCGGCGCGCTTCACCTTGCCGAGGCCTTCGCCGCCCATGATGAACAGGATCAACGACACCGCCGCCATGCCCGTGGACGCGGCCGAGGCGAGGAAGAGCGCGCCCATCAGCCGCGACTGGCTCCAGAGCGGGAGCGCGGTGTTGCTCAGGAGCACGCCCGTGTAGCTGGCGAGGAAGAAGCCGAAGAACATGCCCACCAGCCCCACCCTGCGCCGCCACGCGAGGGCGGTTTCCGACGAGGAGAGGCTGAGCACCGACGAAACGAACGAGAACAAGCCGAAGACGCCGAGCGCCCATGCCCCCGCCGACATGGGGTCCGAGAACTTGAACACCCGCATCATGTTGAGGAACCGCAGCGGCACGCCGAGGTCGGCGACGAGGAGCAGACCGCACGCGGCTACGAGCGGGAGCGACAGCAGATATCCGACGGTGGCCGTGCGACGATCGCGCGCACTCCCGAAGTTGTCCGCGATGGCGGCGGTGAAGTACGCACCACCCGCGATGCCACCGAGGAAGAAGTACAGCACGATCATCAACTCCCAGTCCGGCGTCTTAAGCATGGTCACCCCCGTTCCGCCCGCGCTCGCGGAAGGCGAGGAGGGCGCCGAGGCCCACGAGGACCGCGGACCCGATGGACAGCAGCGAGTCGACCATCACGTTGCGCTGCGGCAGCTTGGGGTCGACGGGAAGATTGTAGGTGCCTGGCTTCGACAGGAGCAGGAAGAACGCGTTGAGTCCACCGAGGAAGCCGTTCTGGTCCGCGCCGTAGAGCTGCGCCTCCTTGAAGCCCATCGCCTTGAGCGTCTCCACGCGCTTCTGGGCCTTGGTCATGAGCTCATCGCGGAACCCGAACTGGATCGACTCCGTGGGGCAGGCCTTGGCGCACGCGGGCCCGAGGCCGTTGTGGATGCGGTCGTCGCAGAACGTGCACTTCTTGGCGGTGCCCGTGTCGTGATTGAACGACACGACCCCGAAGGGGCAGGACGACACGCAGTAGCGGCAACCGTTGCAGGTGTTCTGGTTGATGTTGACGGTGCCGAACTCGGTGCGATAGATCGCGCCGGTGGGACAGGCGTCGAGACACCCCGCCTGCGCGCAGTGCTTGCAGACGTCGGACATGAGGAGCCAGGCGAGATCACCGTTCGGCTTCGGCTCCTCGATGAAGCGGACGAGACGGAACGTCTTGTCCGAGAAATGCTCGTGGTTCTGGTAGGTGCCCGTCCACTCCGGCACCTCCATGCCGAGCTCGTTCCACTGCTTGCATGCGACCTGACAGGCGCGGCAGCCGATGCACAGTGAGGTGTCCGTGAACATCGCGAGCGTGCGGGCCATGACTACACCACCCCCTTCTTCACGTTGCAGAGGAACGCCTTCGTCTCCTGGATGTAGACGTTGGGATCCCCGACCGTGGCCGAGAGGTCATTGGTGATGTCACCCTTGCTGCCGGGCAGTCCCTCGATGCCGTTCCAACCCCAGTGCCACGGCACGCCGATCTCGTGCACCTTCTTGCCGTCGATCATGAACGGCTTCAGGCGATTGGTGACCATGGCGGTGACGTGGATCTTGCCGCGCGGGCTCAGCACGGTGATCTTCTCGCCGTTCTGGATCCCGAGCTCCGCCGCCAGCTCGTGGCTGATCTCGGCGAAGTGCGAGTGGAACAGCTCGGCGAGCATGGGCAGGTAGCGCGACATGACGCCCGAGAGATGGTGCTCGGTGAGCCGGTAGGTCGTGATCACGTACGGATAGTCGGGAGATCCCACCGGCGCCAACTCGTTCTTCTGGTCGGGAACTTTCCAGATCTTGGCGACGGGGTTGTTCTGCTGCTTCGACAGAAGATTCTTCGTGGGCGACTCGATCGGCTCGTAGTGCTCCGGGAACGGCCCGTCGTTGAGCGGTCCGAAGAACCCGCCCACGAGGTCGCTGCGCATGATGAACGGCTTGTCGCCGTTCTTCGCGTCGGGGGCGAGGACCGGGTTGAAGTCGGGCACGTCGAGGCCGACCCACTTGCCCTTCTTGTCGGGCTCGGTGCCGGGCGCCTCCTTGTCCCACCAGATGAGCTTCTTCTTCTCGCTCCATGGCTTGCCCGCGAGATCGGCGGACGCGCGGTTATAAAGGATGCGCCGGTTGGCCGGCCACGCGAAGCCCCAGCCGTGACCGAGGTAGTCCTTGGCGTCGGCCGGCTTGCGCGAGGCCGCCTTGTTGACGATCTGGCCGTCCGGCCCCTGGACGACGACACCGGTGTAGATCCAGCACCCGGACGTCGTCTTACCGTCGTCGGTGAGGTGGCCGAAGGTGTTGATCGGCTGGCCCTTCTTGTAGACGACCTTGCCGTCCTTGTCCGTGATGTCTTCGGTGGCGACGCCGTTGATCTCCTTCAGGACCTCGAGCATCTCGGGCTCGTCCGGGTTCTTGCCGTACGTGAAGTTGGCGGCCAGGAACCCCTTGTCGCGGTCCTTCTTGGAGCCGGCGTACAGCTTCTGGAGCCGGTGGGCGAGGCGACAGAAGAGGTCCGCGTCGGAGGTGCAGTCCCCGGGCGGCTTCACCGCGCGCTCGTGCCACTGGATCAATCGCATGGTGTTGGTGAGGGAGCCGTCCTTCTCGGCGGCGGGCGCCATGGGCAGGAAGAAGACTTCCGTCTTCACGTCCTTGGGGTCGACGCCGGGTGCCTTCCACACCTCCGCCGTCTCCGTGAGGAAGATGTCGGCCACCACCAGCCAGTCCAGCCGGTTCATGGCGGCGCGCGCGAGCTTGGCGTTGGGGCCGCCCACGGCGGGATTCTGACCGTCGGCGAGGAAGCCCTTGATCACGCCGTTGTACATGTCCACGAAGATGTGCTGGTGGCTGTAGGCGTCGGCGGACGCCCGCTTGGGCTGCCAGTCGTAGCCGAAGTCGTTTTCCTTGGTGGCGGCGTCGCCGTAGAACGCCTTGAGCAGGCTCACGAAGAACTTCGGCTTGTTGACCCAGTAGCCGCCCTTCGGCGTCTCCTTGTCGATGTAGGTCTTGAAGTCGGGATGCGCGTCACGCAGCGGCTGCGCCATGTAGCCGGGCAGCTCGTGGTACAGGAGCTCGAGGTCCGTCGCCCCCTGCACGTTGGCGTGGCCGCGGAGCGCGACCACTCCCCCGCCCGGACGGCCGATGTTGCCGAGCAAGAGCTGGAGCATGCAGAGGGACCGGATGTTCTCCACGCCGTTGGTGTGCTGGGTGAGGTTGAGCGCGTAGGTGATGGCGCCGGTCTTGTCCGGTCCCGACGTGCTGCAGTAGAGCTGCGCCACTTCCTCGAACTTCGCCTTCGGGATACCGCACACCCGCTCCATCATCTCCGGCGTGTAGCGGGAGTAGTGGCGCCGCAGGAGCTGGAAGACGGTGTTCTTGTCGCGGAGGGTGAGGTCCCGCTTGGGGTTGCCTTCCCCGTCGAGCTGGTACTTCCAGCTCGAACGATCGTAGCTCCGCTTCGCCTCGTCGAAGCCCGTGAAGAGGCCGCCGAG
>Ga0114129_10017165_pt1 | contig 10309 bp, 6 predicted proteins | sample RhiMetdeltSRZDD1_FD_80071 | JGI IMG/M metagenome (GOLD analysis project Ga0114129, IMG submission 80071) | Populus rhizosphere microbial communities from Tennessee, USA - Rhizosphere MetaG P. deltoides SRZDD1 (version 2) (version 2) | ecosystem: Host-associated > Plants > Roots > Rhizosphere >... | reverse complement strand
GCAAGCCCGCCGAGAAAGAAGTGCTCACGAGCCGCTGTATCGACCGGCCCATCCGGCCGCTCTTCTCTGCCGGCTGGCGCTACGAGACGCAGATCATCGCGCTGGTCCTGTCGGCCGATCAGGAGAACGACACCGACGTCCTGGCGATTACCGGCGCCTCCGCGGCGCTCGCGCTCTCGGAGATTCCATTCCAGAAGACGATCGCCGGCGTCCGCATCGGTCTCGTCGACGGCCAGTTCCTCGTCAACCCGACGTTCCAGCAGCGCAAGGAGAGCAAGCTGGACCTCATCGTCGCCGGCAGCAAGGACGGCCTGGTGATGGTCGAGGCGGGCGCGAAGGAAGTGACCGAAGAGCAGGTGGTCCAGGCGCTCGATACCGCGCACGCGGCCATCAAGCAGATCGTCGACGCGATCGACGATCTCGCCAGGCAGGCCGGCAAGAAGAAGCTGACGGTGGCCACGAAGGAAATCGGCCACGACTTCTACCGGGAAGTCGAAGAGAAGGTGTACGTGCCGCTCACCGAAGCGATGCGGATCCGCGGCAAGCTCGAGAACTACGAGACGGTCGACCAGGCGCTCAAGGATCTCGTCGCGTCAATTCCCGAGGGCGAGGTCGAGCGCAAGACCGAAGCGAAGGCGATCTTCAAAGAGTTGAAGGAGAAGGTGCTTCGCGAAGAAGTGCTGACGCACAACGTCCGGCTCGACGGCCGCAAGTTCGACGAAGTCCGCCCCATCTGGATCGAAACCGGAGTCCTGCCCCGCACGCACGGCTCCGCCGTCTTCACGCGCGGCGAGACGCAGGCGCTCGTCACCTGCACGCTCGGCACCGCGGACGATGCCCAGAAGATCGAGAGCTTCGAAGGGGAAATGTGGAAGAGCTTCATGCTCCACTACAACTTCCCGCCGTTCTCAGTTGGTGAAGTCGGCTTCATGCGCGGCCCGGGTCGCCGCGAGGTTGGACACGGCGCGCTGGCCGAGCGGTCGCTCGCGTCGATGATGCCGGCCGAAGAGGAGTTCCCATACACGGTGCGCGTCGTCTCGGACATTCTGGAGTCGAACGGCTCCTCGTCGATGGCGTCGGTGTGCGGCGGCTCGCTGGCGATGATGGACGCCGGCGTCCCGCTCAAGAGCGCGGTCGCGGGCATCGCGATGGGGCTCGTGATGGACGAGAAGAGCGGCAAGTACGCCGTGCTCTCGGACATCGCCGGCGCAGAGGATCACTACGGCGACATGGACTTCAAGGTCGCCGGCACATCCGACGGCATCACCGCGCTGCAGATGGACATCAAGGTCGGCGGCATCACGACCGAGGTGATGCGCAAAGCGCTCGACCAGGCACGGCGCGGCCGGCTGCACATCCTCGACAAGATGCGCGAGGCGATCGCCGCACCGCGCCAGAGCATCTCGCTCTTCGCGCCGCGCATCGTCACGATCCGGATTCCCGTGGACAAGATCCGCGACGTCATCGGTCCCGGCGGCAAGATGATCCGCAGCATCATCGAGCGCACAGGGGTCAAGATTGACGTCGAAGACGACGGTCGCGTCAACGTCGCGTCGGCCGACGGCGCGTCAGCGCAGAAGGCGATCTCGATCATCCAGGAACTCACCGCAACGCCGGAGCTGAACAAGACCTACCTAGGGAAGGTTCAACGCATCACCGATTTCGGGGCGTTCGTCGAGATCATGCCGGGCACCGACGGGCTGCTGCACGTGTCCGAGATCGCGAACCACCGCGTGAAGGACGTGCGTGACGAGCTCAAGGAAGGCGAGCAGCTGCTCGTCAAGGTGATTAACATCGACCCGACCGGCAAGATTCGCCTGAGCCGCAAGGCGCTCCTGCAGGAAGAAGCGGCGACAGCGAAGAAAGACTAGGGAATAGGGCTAACGATCAGGGCTTAGGCTCGGCGCTCGCCCGCTGCCAACGGAAGCGAGATGCGGAACGTCGTGCCCCGGCTCTCCGCGGACTCGACCTCGATCGTTCCGCCCGACTGCGTCACAATCGTGTAGACCGTCGCCAGTCCCAGGCCCGTGCCCTTTCCCGCTTCCTTCGTCGTAAAAAACGGTTCGAAAATCTTCGCCTGAACGTCCGGCGGCATTCCGTGTCCGGTATCCCGGACTTCCAGAATCACTTCGTCTCCGCCGTCGTCGCGCGTGGAGATCGTCAGCGTGCCGCCCTGCGGCATCGCATCGCGTGCGTTGATCAGAAGGTTCATCAACACCTGATCCAGCATTCCCCGGTCCGCCTTGATGACCGGACGGTTCGCCTCGAGGTCCAGCTCGAGCTGAACTGCCTTGCCGAGCAGCCGGCGAAGCATCGGCGACACATCAGAGATCAGGTTGTTCAGGTCGACGGCCTCGAAGACCGCGGGCACGCGCCTGCCGAACACCAGCAGCTGGCGTGTCAGCGATGCGGCGCTGCTCGATGCCCGCTGGATCTCGCGCAGCTCCGCTCTTACCGGCAACGCGGCCTCCGATTCGAGCAGCGCTTCGGCGTAGCCGAGAATCACCGTGAGCAGGTTGTTGAAGTCGTGCGCGATCGCGCCGGTGAGCCGGCCGAGCGCCTCCATCTTCTGCGCGTGCCGCAGCTGCTCCTCGAGGTGCTTTCGATCCGTGATGTCGCGTGAATGCACAATCCCCATCGGGACGCCGCCGCCGTCTTCCACGTACCTGCCCACCGACTCGAAGATCCGCCAGCGTCCGTCCTTGTGTCGGAGCCTGAGCTCGATGAACGGAGTTCCCCTCCGCATGGTCATCGCGGTCGCGAACGCCGCGCGCGCGCGCGGCAGATCGTCGGGATGGATGAGGTCGAAGATGCTGCGCCCGATGCGATCGGACGGCGACACCCCGAGCATGCGCTCGATGGACGGGCTGTCGAACAGGATATTGCCGCGCGCATCGACGAAGGTGATGAGGTCGATCGCGTTTTCGAGGAGCGCCTGATAATGCTTGTCGCGGCTCACGGCCGCGGCTTGAGCCTGCTTTCAGGCGGTGATGTCGAGCATGACGCCGGTAAGGCGAGTTGGCTCGCCGGTCGCGTCGCCGGTGACGTGGACGACGTCCCGAACCCACGCGATGCGTCCGTCCGCGGCCACCACACGATAGTCGAACGTGTGGTCGCGAATGTCTCGTACCGCGGCGGCGCACGTGGCGACCGCCCATTCGCGATCGTCGGGATGGATCAAGTTGACCCAGAAGTCCCGATCTTCGAGCCAGCGCCTCACTGGAAAGCCGAGCAGGTGCTCGGCTTTCTGGCTGACGAACGAGAACTGAATCGTGTTCGGGTCGGCTTCCCAGACGATGGCGTCGAGATCGTCGAGGAGCGCTCGACACTCTGCTGCTGACGTCGTGACCAAATCAACGGCCTCCTGCCTGCGCGCGCACACGGCGCGCTCGTCCCACGATGCCGCACGATCGGGGCCGACCTGAGACCGCGCAAACACCATCGTCCAAGTTACGGCCCGACAAGCACTTCACGGATCTGACCGCTGGCGGTCGAGTTACGTGCGGTGCCGAAGTGACGTCATGTCGGCAAATGCCGACGCACTTGACACGTGTCGGCACGACTCGCACCATTGGTTTCCCCCGTGTCCCAGGGCCCCGCGTCCTCCGGCGAGCCTCGCGCCGTCAACGAGGCGCTGCTGCGCCTGTCCGACCGGATTGCCGGCTTCCGCACGCTCGACGACCTGCTCAGAAATCTGCCGGCCCCGCTTCGTGAAGCCGTTCCGTTCGATCACATCGGACTGGTGCTTCACGATCCGGCGCGGGGAATCCTGCGCATCGTCCTCACCGATCCCGAAGTGCCGTTTCCGCGTCGCGAGCTGCCGATCGACGATGGTCCGTCGGCGACGATCTGGCGGACACAGCAGACGACGGTGATCCATCTCGATTCGGATGCGCCGCTCGGCGGGACGCTGCCGTTTCTGCGCGACTATGGATTTCACGTGCTGTGCGGCGTGCCGCTGACAACGGCGAGGACGCGCCTCGGCGTTCTGGCGTTTGGCTCGAAGAGCGCGACGGATTACACGCCGGAGGCCGTCCGGCTGATGGAACAGATCACTGCACAGGTGGCGCTGGCCATCGAGCACGTCCTGCAGCTCGAACGGTTGGAGACGCTTGGCGCCTCGCTCGCCGCCGAGCGCGATCGCGTCCAGTTCCTCCTGCGGCTCAACAACGCGATCACGTCGGAGCTCGATTTGGAGGAGCTGCTCAAGACGGTTTCCAGGCTGCTCGGCGAGACGATCGAGCACCACTTCGCGAGCCTGACTCTCTGGGACGCCGATCGCCAGCAGTTTCACCGTCATGCCCTGCTGTTTCCTTCGGGCAGGGGTGTCATCAGACCCGACGTGCCGGTGCCACCATCGTCGCCGGCGATTCTTGCGTTCAACGCCGGCGCGACGATGGTGTTCCGGCAGGAGGATATCGAGCGGCTGGGCGGCGAGGCGGCGCGCGTCATGCGGGAGGAACGGCTTGCGGTCGCCTGCTGCATTCCGATCCTCACGGCGCGCGGTAAATACGGCACGTTGAACATCGCCAGCCCGAACCCCGACGCCTTCCCGCCCGGAGAGGTTGCGCTGCTCGAGCAGGTGTCGCGGCAGCTGGCCATCGCCATCGAGAACGCCACGGTCGTGCACCGCGCGAACAATTACCGGCGCCAGCTCGGCGATCATCGGGACCGCTTGCAGCTGCTGCTCGACGTGAACAACCTGCTGGTGTCCGAGCTCGATTATCCGAGCGTCCTCAGCAAGATCTCGCAGGCGCTCGGCGACGTGATTCAGCACGACTACGCCAGCATCGCGCTCTACGATGCGGAGTCCGGCCAGATGCAGCTGCACGCGCTGACCTTCACCGACGAACGCGGCGTGCAGTCGGTCGATCGTCTGCTGCCGCTGGACTGCTCGCCCGCCGGCATCGCGTTCCAGCGCGGGGTCGTCTCGATATTCGGCGAAGCGGAGATCGCGTCGTTCGGCAAGACGGGCGCCCCGACGCTCGTCGCCGAAGGGATCAAGTCGATCTGCTGCGTGCCGCTCACGACGAGGCACAGCAAGCTTGGCGTCATCAGCGTCGCGAGCCGCGCGCCCGACGCGTTTTCCGAAGAGGCTGGCGTGCTGCTCGGCCAGCTGTCGTCGCAGATCGCAATTGCCGTCGAGAACGCCCGCGCCTATGGCGAAATGGCCGGCGCGAAGAACAAGCTCGCGGAGGAAAAGGACTATCTCGAGGACGAGATCCGCCTGACGCGCAATTTCACCGAAATCATCGGCGACAGCCCCGCGTTGCGCCGCGTGCTGAGTGCGATCGAAACGGTCGCGCCGACGGACGCCACGGTGCTGCTGCTGGGTGAGACGGGCACGGGAAAGGAGCTGCTGGCGCGGGCGATTCACAAGCTGAGCGCGCGCAGCGCGCGAACATTCGTGCGCTTGAGCGGCGCGGCCCTGCCATCCAGCCTTCTCGAAAGCGAGCTATTCGGTTATGAGAAGGGCGCCTTCACCGGCGCCGTCGGATCGAAGACCGGTCGCCTCGAGCTCGCACACCATGGGACGTTGTTCCTCGACGAGATCGGCGATCTTCCGATGGACGTTCAGCCGAAGCTTCTCCGTGTGCTGCAGGAGCGGGAGTTCGAGCGCCTTGGCAGCACGCGCACGATACGCGTGGATGTCCGACTGACCGCCGCCACGAACCGCGACCTCGAGCAGATGGTCGCTGCCGATGAGTTCCGGAGCGACCTGTTTTATCGGCTGAACGTCTTTCCGATCCGCGTCCCGCCGCTGCGCGAACGCCCGAGCGACATCCCTGCGCTCGTGACGCATTTCGTCCGGCGTTTTGCGGCACGCATGAAACGCCCGATCACGACGATCCCGCCGAAAACGATGGATGCGTTGAAACAGGGAGAATGGCCGGGCAACATTCGGGAGCTCGAGAACGTGATCGAGCGGGCGGTGATTCTCTCGCCCGGACCGGTGCTCCAGGTGCCGATCGGCGCGATCCAGGCGTCCCGGCCGCCTGCCGGCACACGCAAGGCGGCCGCGCACGCAGAGCTTCGCGAAGCCGAGCGCGAAGCGATTCTTCGCGCGCTCCGCGAATCGAACGGCGTCGTGGCGGGCCCTGGTGGAGCCGCCGCGCGGCTCGGCGTAAAGCGAACGACTCTCCAGTCGAAGATGCGCAAGCTCGGTATCACGCGGCCCGGGTTCTGAACGACGGCCAAAGTCGCCGGCCGGGCGTCGTACAATCGTGTCGACGATGACGCCGCGTGTTCGGTACGCGTTGCTTTTTGTAGCAATCGCCGCGGCAGCCGCCGCGCAGGACCAGGGACCCACCGCGCGCCCGTTCGCGGTGGCGGCGCGGCGTTACACATTTGATCCACCGCGACTCGAGGTCAACCAGGACGACCTCGTGCGAATTACGCTCAGCGCGGACGACATCGCGCACAGCCTCACGATTGACGCGTACCGCATCGCGAAACGAGCGAATCCCGGCCAACCAGTGACCTTCGAGTTTCGCGCCGACCAGGCGGGGACTTTTCCCTACTACTGCAATCTCCAGCTCGAGGACGGATGCCGCCGCATGCGCGGCGAGCTCATCGTTAAACGTCGTCGTTAGCGTGTGCCGGAGGCGCGACCTCAGCCTTTGAAGGTCTGGGCCGTCGCGATGCGTTCCCGAATCGGCGGGTGGCTGTAAAAGAGCCACTGGACGATCTTCGAAGGGTGCTCCTCGGCGAGGTTCTGCGCGGCAAGGCGCCGCATGGCCGAAATGAACGCCGATGGGTTGCGTGTGAGATCGAGCGCGAACCGATCGGCGCTGCGCTCGAACGCGCGCGACATCGCGTGCGCGACCGGTACCATCACGAGCGAAACCGCGCCTGCGGCCAACAGCAGCAGCGGCAAGCCGGCGACGTCGGCCGGCGAGCGGAGACCGAGCGGACCCACCAGCGCGCTGAGCAGCCGCGACGCCAGATAGAAGCCGGCGACCACCAGCGCACCCTCGAAGACGATTCCCTTCCAGATGTCTCCGTGGACGTGATGAGCAATCTCGTGCGCCAGCACGACCTCGATTTCCTCGTCGGAGTACTCGGCAAGCATCGTGTCGGACACGAGGATCCGCCGTGTCGCGCCAAGACCGGCCAGCGCGGCGTTGGCTTTCTTCGTCTTGCTGGCCAGGCCCCATTCGTAGGCGCCGAGCACCTTCGCGCCGGCGCGCTCGGCCAGCGCAATCAACCGCGCGCGCAGTCCGTCCCGCTCGAGAGGCTTCACCGAGTAGAACAACGGAAGCAGCAGCACCGGCGCGAGGTTGGTCAGGAAAACGATCAGCAGCGCGAACACGAGGCCGGCGGCGAGCCACCAGCGCTCCGGCGACACGCGAATCAGCCAGTAGACGATGCTGGCGGCAAGACCGCCCAGAATCAACCCGAGACCGAGCGATTTCGCCTGATCGCGGAGCCAGGCGCCGAAGCTCTCGTTCGAGAGGTCGTAGCGGCGTTCGAGGAGAAAGCCGCTGTAGAAGGCGAGCGGCAAACCGGCGGCTTCGTTGAGCAGTGAGAGAAGGGCGACGTACACGAGAACCGCCGCACCTGGCTGCCACGAGATCGGCAGTCGCCCGGCGGCCGTTTCCGCCAGATCCCGCAGCGACGCGCTGGCCGCCGTTCCGAGCAGACCGACCAGCAGGAGCACACCCCACACGAGGCTGATGACGCTCGCCTGACGCTTCAGCCGATGGTAGCGGCTCGCCCGGTCTTCGTTCACCGTCGAGGGTTCGATGCTCTCGGTTCGAGGTTCTGCAATCGACGTTGCGTGTTCTCGGTGCTCGATTCGGCGTCAGCGGCTTTCGACCGGAGCCGCACTCCACCGTTGGTGGTATGCAGTTCGATGGGAGTGCCACCTCCGTTGAGTTTGCCTTCGAGGTGACGCCGCGACTGTTCGAAGACTTCGATCTTCACACCCGACACGCTGATGCCGCCGTTCGTGCACGATGCCGAGACGTCGGCCTTGGCCGACTCAGGCACCGTAAGCGTGACGCCGCCGTTCGTGGTCCACAGCGCGACGCGATCCGACCCGAGCGATGCCAGCTCGATGTTGACGCCGCCGTTGGTGGCCCGGGCATCGACGCCGCCGGCGAGGCCCTTGCCGGTCACGCCGCCGTTGGTGGTGTGGGCAACGACTTTGCCGGCCATATCGGTCACCGACACGAGTCCGTTGGTGTTGGAGGCATCGATCACGGCGTTCTTGGGCGCGCGGACGTGGTACCGCACCTCGAAGGAGGCGCCGAACATGATCCCGCCGATCCTCGCGGTTTCGACCGAGACGCGGTCGGCGCGGACGTCTTCCTTGATCTCGATACGCGGCAGGAGGTCGCGTGCGGCGGTGTCGGTCACGCCACGCGCAATCCGCTCGGCGCGGATTTCTACGGTATTCCCGTCTACGCCTTCGATTTCGATTTTGCCGTTGGTGTTGCCGATGCGCACCTGGCCGCCCGCCGTCAGGGGGTACGTGTGCGTCCACTCCTCGGTGGCCCGTCCGGCGAGGTGGCCCAGGCGGACATCGCATGCCGAAACGACAAGCGCCAGCGGCAGGGCGGCGAAACCGCGGAGCGCACGTAAGTCCATTGAGAACCTCCTCGACCAGTACATACGCGAGGCCGCCGGGCTCAGTTCAACTGGACCGAGATCAACTTCGAGACGCCCGGCTCCTCCATCGTAACGCCGTAGAGCCGGTCGGCGATCTCCATCGTTTTCCGGTTGTGCGTGATGACGATGAACTGCGTGTGCTGCTGCATGCCCCGCAGCATCTCCACGAACCGGCCGATGTTCGCGTCGTCGAGCGGCGCGTCGATTTCGTCGAGCAGACAGAACGGGCTCGGCTTGAACTTGAACATGGCGAACATCAGCGCGATGGCCGTCAGCGCCTTCTCGCCGCCCGAGAGGAGCTGCACGCTCTGGAGCCGCTTGCCAGGCGGCTGGGCGATGATTTCGATTCCGCTCTCGAGCGGATCGTTCTCGTCGAGCAGCGTCAGGCCCGCGCGCCCGCCGCCGAAGAGCGTGCTGAACGTTTCCTGGAAATTCCGGTTGATTGCGGCGAACGCCTCGCTGAAGCGATGACGCGTCGTCTCGTCGATGCGCTTGATGGCCTCGCTGGTCTGCGCGATCGACTCGGTGAGGTCCGTCCGCTGGCTCGTGAGGAACGTGTGGCGGGTCTCGAGCTCGTCGAACTGCTCGATGGCCATCATGTTCACCGGGCCGAGCCGTTCAATCTTGCCGCGAAGCGTGGTGATCGCCTCTTCCGCACTCAACGTACGCTTCGCGAAGTCCTCGGTCGCTAGTCGCAGGTCCTCGGTCGGACTGACAACCGATGACTGCTGACCGACTGCTTCGTCTTCCTCGTCGGGCTCCTCGGAACAAATCACTGCGGCGTCGGGAATCGCTCCGCCCTCACGTTCGAGCTGCGCGACCTCGACAACCACCTCGTCGATCGTGGCGTTGACGGCGTCTTCGCAGGTGTGGGAGAGGTGAGAGAGATCGGCTTCGGCCGTCACGCGCGCGATGTCGAGCTCCGAGACGACCGAGCGGATGCCATCGAGCGTGGCGCGCGCTTCCTTGATCGCCGTGTCATGGTCGTCGCTCTTCGCCCGCAGCGACGCGACGCTCTCGTCGAGCGTCATCATCGTGCGGCGGAGCGCATCGAGCTCATCGAGATCGACGTCGAGTTGACGTTCGCCGGCGGCGATCGCGGCGCGAAGCTCCTCGGCACGGCTGCGGGAGTCGGCGAGCTCGCTGCCGAGCGACACCGCGCGCTGCTCGAGCTCCGCGGCCGCTTCTTCGAGGCGCTGCACTTCCAGGGTGAGCGCATTCGCGCGCTCCACGAGCGCGGCATGCGAGGCGCCGGCGTCTGCGGAGCGGCGGCTCAGGTCCTCGACGGCTTCGCGCGCCTCGAGGAGCCGGCGCTGCGCCAGCGTCAAACGTTCGTCGGCCAGGCGCTGATCGTTCTCGAGCCTGGTGATCGATGCGCGCGCCTCCTCCTGCCGCCGATCGAGCATCAGGCGCTCTTCCTCGGCCTGGTGTCGCTCGCGGGCAAGCTGTTCGGCCTTCTGCGCGAGGCGCGTCTCCTCCTCGGCGGCGTGCTGAAGCTGCGCCTCTTGACCGACCACCACTTTCTCCTGTTTGTGGTGTTCTGCATTGAAAGCCGCGATCGCGCTCGCTGCCTGCGCGATGGTCGCTTCGAACTCCGCCGCTTCCTGCGCGAGGCGCACGAGCGCCCCGCGATCGCCCGCGATGCGGTTGCGCAACTCCTTGATCTCACGCTTCGTTTCGAGAATGCCCCGCGCCT
>Ga0114129_10017164_pt1 | contig 10309 bp, 8 predicted proteins | sample RhiMetdeltSRZDD1_FD_80071 | JGI IMG/M metagenome (GOLD analysis project Ga0114129, IMG submission 80071) | Populus rhizosphere microbial communities from Tennessee, USA - Rhizosphere MetaG P. deltoides SRZDD1 (version 2) (version 2) | ecosystem: Host-associated > Plants > Roots > Rhizosphere >... | reverse complement strand
TACCCGCGGGCCATCTTCGACTTCAACGTCGGGGTGATGCGGTGGACCTGGCGGGTCACCTATTACGCGTACAGCGCGCTGGGCACCGACCGGTACCCGCCGTTCGCGCTGCGACCGGACCCGACCTACCCCGCCGACTTCACCGTGGACTATCCACAGCGGCTGTCCCGTGGGCTGGTACTGGTCAAGTGGTGGCTGCTGGCCATCCCGCACTACATAGTCGTGGGGTTCTTCGCCGACGGCTGGACCGTCGGGTCCGAGTACGGCGACAGTGTGCGGTACGCCGCCGGCGGTGGCCTGATCGGCATCCTGGTGCTGATAGCCGCGGTGGTTCTGCTGTTCACCGGCCGGTACCCGCAATCCGTGTACGACTTCGTCATGGGCATGAACCGGTGGTGCTACCGGGTGCTGGCCTACGTGGCGTTGCTGCGTGACGAGTACCCGCCGTTCCGCCTCGACAACGGCGGCCCGGATCCCGTCCACCGGCAACCCGCACCGCCGCTGCCGGACCGGGACGGCGTCGGACAGTCCACAAGGGACGGACAGTTAGCCGACCACGTCGTCGGTGGGTAGGCGTGGGGTGTGCGGCGGTCCCGCGTGCTCGGGATCCGCCGTGCCCAGCCGGAAGACCACGTACGGGTGGCCCAGGTTCGCCAGCATCCGGCGTACCACCTGGCGGGTTGTCGTGACCTCGACCACGGCGGTGAATGGCAGCAGCGCGAGCCCCAGCTGGACCGCGGTGAGCCACGCCGCGGAGAGTGCCTCGCCGCCGCGTAACCACATGTCGGGCTCGTCGGTGTCGCCGAACAACGCGGTGTAGACGGCCGTGCGGGCGTGGCCCTCGCCGACATGCAGCGTGCCCGGAGCGCCGAAGTCGCGCTCGGGCACGTCGGTGCGCGGTGGCCGGCTGGGGATGACCGTGTCGGGCAGCCCGGTGCCGGCCGGGCGGTCGCCGCCCACCCAGTACGCCAGCTCCGCGCGCAGCACCGGATCGGCCGCCGCGATGCTGTCCGCGCGTGCGGCCGCCGAGGCCAGTTCGCTGACCTGGTCGGCGGTCAGCACATGCACGCCGACACCCTCGGCGCGGGCGGCGGTAGCCACCTCACCGAGCACCACCGCATCCACCGGATCCTCGGTGACCGGCCGGCGGTCGGTGTGACGCATCTCGGCGGCCTGGAACGTGCGCATCGCCTCGGGTGTGACACCGACATGAGCACCGAGGGTGATTCGCGCTAGATGGTCGGGCGGCTCCGGGTAGCGCTCGACCACGGCCTCCCACCCCTCCGCGGCCAGCGCGACCCGGGCGTGGTGCAGCGCCGCACCGCAGCTCACCGTGAGCATGCGCCCGTCGGGGTCGGCGGCGGTGAGCTGGCGGCTGCGGTCGGCGTACAGGTCGATGGCGTCCGGCGACAGCGTCCACCGCCATGGCTGCGTGTTGAGCGCCGAAGGCGCCCGACCAGCCATCCGAGCAGCTTCGGCGAGCACCTCAGCGGGTGCGCGTTGGGTCATACGCCTATCCTGCCCTCTGCAACACCGGCTCGCGTACCGGTTCGACGGGTACCGCTTCGGTCGTCTCGGGATCGAAGAAGTACGCGCCGGTCAGATCGACCGTGAGCTCGATGTCGTCGCCGGTCCGAACCGGTGCCGTCGCGTCCAACCGAGCTGTCCACAGGTTGCCGGCCTCGCCGTTGCCGAGTGTGTCCACAGTGGCCGATTCGGTGCCAAACGTGGGTACGAACAGCACGTTCCGCTCGGGGCCGAGCGACTCGACGGTCAACGCGTGACAGGTCAGCCGCGGGCCGGGCCGGTCGCCGGCCAGATCGAAATGGTCCGGGCGCAGGCCGAAGACGATCTCCCGGTCGACGTACCCGCGCAGCGCCGGCCGGCGCACCACGACCTCGTCCGGCAGTGGCCAGCGCTGGTCGGCGACCGCGAGCATCGGGCCGCAGACGTCGTCGACGATGCGCCCCCGGGCCAGATTCATCGCGGGCGAACCGATGAAGCCGGCGACGAAGATGTTGCGGGGGTTGCCGTACACCTCGTCGGGAGTGCCGACCTGCTGCAGCCGGCCCCGGTCCAGGACCGCGATGCGCTGCCCGAGCGTCATCGCCTCGACCTGGTCGTGGGTCACGTAGAGCGTGGTGATGCCGTATCGCTGGTCCAGCCGGGTCAGCTCACCGCGCATGGCCACGCGAAGCTTGGCATCCAGGTTGGACAGTGGCTCGTCCATGAGGAACACCCGGGGTTGGCGCACGATTGCCCGACCCATGGCCACGCGTTGCCGCTGCCCGCCGGACAGCGCGACCGGCTTGCGGCCGAGCAGCTGCTCGAGGCCGAGGACGTGCGCGGTGTTCGCCACCCGCTCGCGGGCCTCGGGCTTGGGCATGTGGCTGATGCGCAGGCTGAACCCGAGGTTCTCGGACACGGTCATGTGCGGGTAGAGCGCATAGTTCTGAAACACCATCGCGATGTCGCGGTCCTTCGGCGGCAGGTTGGTCACGTCCTGACCACCGATGGAGATTGTGCCGGAGGTGACATCCTCCAGTCCGGCCACGAGCCTCAGCACGGTCGACTTGCCGCAGCCGGACGGACCCACGAGTACCACGAACTCGCCGTCCGCGACCTGAAGACTCACGTCGTCGACGGCCACCGTGCCTCCGGGGAACACCTTGCTCACCCAGAGGCGATGGTCCGCCTCAGTGAAGGACCTTCGTCCGAGCGAGGCGGACTCCGTTAGGAGCCCACTGTGCCGGCGGCGTAGATCAGGATCAGGACCGCCGCCACGGCAACGGTCGCGGCGGTCAGCAGCGCAGGACCTCGGCCGGGTTCGGGCAGGGTACCAGCGCGGATGGCGCGGCCGGCCGCCAGGTAGCGCAGGTAGCCGACGATGGCGGCGACGCTGCCGAGAACGAGCAGCCCGACGCCGACCACGGTCAGGATCACCCGGTGGCCGGCGAGCTGGGCCAACGCCACTCCTCCGGCGAGCAGGGCCAGAGCCGTACGCAGCCAGGCCAGCAGAGTGCGTTCGTTGGCCAGCAGGAAACGGACATCGACGTCGAGCCGATCCTCGCTCGATCGGGTCATGACCCTCCCTCGGCTCCGGAAACAGTAGATCAGGCCCGACGGCGATCGCTGGCGGATACCGTGCGGATGGTGGACTCTTCGGCGGGAATGGTACGGCTGTCCGGTGGCACGTTCCGCAAGGGTTCTGACCGGCATTATCCGGAGGAGGCTCCGGCTCCGCACTCCGTGACGTGGTCGGTCACTGGCGGGCCATGGCGATCCGGTAGCGCTCCTCCGGACTGATGAGGTGGTCGGCGTCGCGAGCGTCGTCGCCGAGGTCGATCTGCACCCAGTGCACGCGCCCCGTGAACTTCGCGTCCTTGGGCCCGTACTCCGGACTGACGGGCGTAGCGCTGTCGGTCCCGACATCGGTGGTCTCGTCGGCCGAGAAGGCCATGGGTTGGGTCGCCTCGACCCGTCCCCGTCCCACCTGCGTCCCGTCGACGAACAGGGTGACGTCACCGCCCTTGCCGAGCCCGCCCCCGTCGTAGCTGAACTCCATCCGCACCTGATGCTCGCCGGCCGGGAGTGGGCGGTCGCCGTCGACGATGAAGTGCTTCAGCCCGAAGAGGTTGTAGCAGTACGCCGGGACGCCGTCTTTGACGTAGAGCGACCACCCGCCGAACGCACCGCCCTGCGAGACGAGGACGCCGTGGGCGCCGGACTCGGGCACGGTGATCTGCGCGGTGACGGCGTGGGATTTGTTCTTGACCACGACGACCGAGTTCTCGCTCAGGCGGCCCATGCCGCCGAAGAGAAGCTGGCGCATACCGCGGATCAATTGGGGGCGTCCGGCCATGTCCGGGTCGAACCGTTCGAACCTGCGGTCGTCCAGCGGGAGAACGTTGTATTTCGCCGCTTCGAGGAGGAAGAGCCGTTGCAGGTCGAGGAGTTTCGCCGGCAGTTCGGCGGCGATGTCGCGAGCCTGCGTCCAGTCGTCCGGAGCGTAGAGCTCCCAGACGTCGTCGTCGTAGGCCGGCATCTTCGTAGCGATCCATGGGGTCGAATGCCGCGTGACCGCGGTCCAGCCCTTGTGGTAGATCCCGCGGTTGACGAACATCTCGAAATACTGCGTCTCGCGCTGGTCGGGGGCATCCGGGTCGCCGAAGGTGTACGCCATCGACACACCCTCCATCGGCGACTGCTGGACCCCATGGACAAAGGTTGGTTCGGGCAGGCCAGCGACGTCCAACACCGTCGGCGCCACATCGATCACATGATGGAACTGGTGCCGTGTCTCGTTTCTGGCGGCGATCCCGGCCGGCCAGTGCACGATCGTGCCGTTGCGGGTACCGCCCCAGTGCGAAGCGACCTGCTTGGTCCACTGGTAGGGCGTGTCCATCGCGTGCGCCCATCCGACCGCGTAGTGGTTGTACGCCTTCGGGGTGCCGAAGTCGCCGATGCGCGAGGCCATGAACTCGGCGGTCTCCAGACCGGCGGCTCCATTGAGGACGATCATCTCGTTGAAGCAGCCGTTCGGCGTGCCCTCGGCTGACGCGCCGTTGTCGCCGATGATGCAGAAGATCAGCGTGTCGTCGAGGAGGCCGAGATCGACGAGAGCGTCGACGATCCGACCGGCGTGATAGTCGGTGTGCTCCAAGAACCCCGCGTAGACCTCCATCTGTCGGGCCAGCACCGGCTTCAGCTCGTCGGGCATCTCGTCCCAGGCCGGGATCTCGGTGGGACGCGCCGTCAGCTCGGCGTCGGCTGGAATGACACCGAGTTCCTTCTGGCGGGCGAACGTACGTTCCCGCAACGCGTCCCAGCCATCGTCGAACTCCCCCCGGTACCGGTCCGACCACTCCACCGGTACGTGATGTGGGGCGTGCGTGGCACCCGGCGCCCAGTAGGCGAAAAACGGCTTCGGGCCCATCAGCGCCTTCTGCTGCCGGATCCATTCGATTGTGCGATCCGTCATGTCCTCCGTGAAGTGATAGCCCTCCTCCGGTGTGCGGTCAGGCTCCAGCGGCGTGGTGTTGTGGAAGATCGCGGGTGCGTACTGGTTGGTCTCACCGCCGATGAAGCCATAGAAGTATTCGAAACCTCCGCCTCCGCTCGGCCAGGCGTCGAAAGGTCCCATCGGGCTGGTCTGCCATACCGGTACCTCGTGGCATTTGCCGAACTGGGCGGTCGAGTAGCCGTTGAGCTTGAGAATCTCGGCCAGCGGTGCCTTGGTGTTCGGGCGGATCGAGCTGTAACCGGGTGCGGATGTGGCGATCTCGGTGACACCGCCCATGCCGACCGAGTGGTGGTTGCGGCCGGTCAGCAGCGCTTGGCGGGTCGGCGAGCATAGCGCCGTGGTGTGAAACCTGGTGTACCGCAGCCCGCCCGCCGCCAGGCGTTCGAACGTCGGCGTGTTGACCGGTCCGCCGAACGCGCTGGACGCGCCGAATCCGGTGTCGTCCAGCAGCATGATCACGACATTGGGCGCGCCGGACGGCGGAAGCAGTGGCTCGATGGGCGGGAAGCTCGTATCCGGATCCTTGGCGTCGTACGTTGCCGGGTATGGCCGCTGGATGTGCGGTATCGGCAATGCAGCACGGCTGACGTCGTCGCCCATGGTTCAACCCCCGTCTCCGGACCCGACGTATCTACCATAGGGCCGATGCCGCTCTAGGCCGGGGCCTTGTCAGAAAACGGCAAGCGGAGCCATCGTCCGGCGTAGAGGGTGAATCCGGGTAGTACGGCCGCCGCGGCGCAGGCCAGCAGCTCTACTGTGGACAGCGGCTCGGTACCGAGCAGCGTGCGCAACGGTGCGAACAGCACCCCAGCGACCTGGAGGGCGGCGGACAGCGCCACGGCCGCGCCGAGTCCCCAGTTGCCACCGTCGCCGCGCCGGCGCGGTGCGCGGACGGCGAGGGCCACACCCAGCTGGGCCAGGCCGAGCACCATGAAGACCATCGATTGCCACGGCCGGCCGGCATGGTACGCGACCAGCCCGGTACCCAGTACCACGGCGGTGATGAGCGCACCAGTGGTCAGGACGGCACGGACCAGGCCGCCACCGAGTACCGACTCCTGCGGGGAGCGCGGCGGCCGGTCCATCGCACCGGGTTCGGCCGGCTCGGCGCCGAGTGCCACTCCGGGTACCCCGTGGATGAGCAGGTTGACCCAGAGGATCTGCGCGGGCAGCAGCGGGATGGCCAGGCCGAGGAACGGCCCGACCGAGCCGACGCGGTGCCGGGCGCGCCACCGCGTTGGGACCGGTTTCCCGCAACCGGGCCGCCGCCTCGGTAGCGGTCAGCCCGGTCGCGGTTGGGGCATCTGTGATGACGGGCATCAGCGGTACTCCCATCGCGCTTGCCCTGCACCCTCACCGTCGCTCCGCGCCGCCCGCGACCGATAGGGGCGATGCGCCGCGCGAGTCGGGACCTTCGGCTCGTCGACGGGTCCATCGCCCCTGTTCGCCGCGGGCACCGGGCGATGCGATGGATTCGAAGCGGAAGGAGGTGAAACTGATGTCCACGACCATGGTCCGGTGGCGCCCGAGCATGCTGGCGCCGTTCGACCTCAGCGGGCTGTTCCCGTTCCTCGCCCCGGAGATCCGGATCGAGCAGGTGCTCGAGGACGGTCAGTACGTGGTGCGCGCGGAGATCCCCGGTATCGACCCGGACAAGGAGCTCGAGGTCACGGTCGCCGACGGCCTGCTGAAGATCCACGCGGAACGGACGGAGGAGAGGCGCGAGCACGCGCATTCGGAATTCCACTACGGCCGGTTCGACCGGACCGTCACGCTGCCGTCGGGCGCGATGGAAGACACCGCGGTAGCAAAGTACGCCAACGGGATTCTGGAGGTGTCGGTGAAGCTGGGTGAGCCCAAGGAGCTCGGCCGGCGGCTGCCGATCGAGGTAACCAAGGAGAAGGGCGGCAAGATCACGAAGTGATCGGGGACCGCTCTCGGGATGGGCCGGCGCGCGCCCGGCCCATCCCGTCCAGGTGCCACAGGGCAATGACGACCGCTGCGGAGGTAGGCAGATGATGACGACGACGTACGACCTGATCTCCGCCCATCCGTTCCTGGACGGGCTCGATCAGCGTTGGCTGGAGTTGCTGTCCCACCGGGCACATCGCTCGGTACGCCATCCCGGGCATCGGCTCTTCCGCGAAGGCGGGGTCGCCGACCGGTTCTGGCTGATCCGCGGTGGCCGGGTCGCGCTCGATCTGCACCTACCAGGGCGGGGCCAGGTCGTGGTCGAGACGCTCGGACCGGACACCGTCGTGGGTTGGTCCTGGCTGTTCCCGCCGTACCGCTGGCACTTCGGCGCGGTAGCGACGGAGGAGACGCTCACCGTCGAGTTCGACGCAGCGCGGGTGCGCGAGCTGTGCGACCAACAGCCGGCGCTCGGGTACGAGCTGAGTCTGCGCTTCATGGCCGTCATGCTCGACCGGCTACAAACCACCCGGATCCGCTTGCTCAGTGAATGACCGCGACCGGGCAGTGTGCGTGGTGAACGAGCGGCGATGCTGGGTGCCGAGCCGTCCACGCCGGCGACAACGGATCGGGTCATCGTGGCGTCCATGTCCAGTCGCGTACCTCGGGTAGGTCCTCGCCGTGTTCGCGGGTGTGCCGCTGGTGGGCCAGCCGTCTGTCCACCATGGAATGACGGACGACGGCGGCCCGCCGGGCGAGGCCGGGTACCCGGTCGATGACGTCCATCACCAGGTGGTAGCGGTCCATGTCGTTCATCAGGACCATGTCGAACGGCGTGGTGGTCGTGCCCTCCTCCTTGTACCCGCGCACGTGCAGGTTGCCATGGTTGGTCCGGCGGTACGTCAGCCGGTGGATCAGCCACGGGTACCCGTGGTAGGCGAAGACGATCGGCCGGTCGGTGGTGAAGATGGCGTCGAAGTCCGCGTCGCTCAGCCCGTGTGGGTGCTCGCTGGTCGGCTGCAGCCGCATGAGGTCGACGACGTTGACCACGCGGACCCGCAGCTCGGGCAGCAGGGTGCGGAGCAGGTCGGCGGCGGCCAGGGTCTCGAGGGTCGGTACGTCGCCCGCGCAGCCGAGCACCACGTCCGGGTCGCCGTCGTCCGAGCTGGCCCAGTCCCAGATGCCGATGCCCCGGGCACAGTGAGCGGCGGCCGCGTCGATGTCCAGCCACACGGGAGCCGGGTTCTTGCCCGCCACGATGACGTTGACGTAGTCGCGACTGCGTAGGCAGTGGTCGGCGATCGACAGCAGGGTGTTCGCATCCGGTGGCAGGTACACCCGGATGATGTCGGCCTTCTTGTTCACGACGTGGTCGATGAACCCGGGATCCTGGTGGGAGAAGCCGTTGTGGTCCTGCCGCCACACGTGCGACGTGAGGAGGTAGTTGAGCGACGGTACGGGGCGGCGCCAGGGCAGGGTGCGGGCGACCTTCAGCCATTTGGCGTGTTGGTTGAACATCGAGTCCACGATGTGGATGAACGCCTCGTAGCACGAGAACAGTCCGTGCCGTCCGGTGAGCAGGTACCCCTCCAGCCAGCCCTGGCAGGTGTGCTCGGAGAGCATCTCCATGACCCGCCCGTCGCGGGCGAGGTGGGTGTCCACCGGGTCGATGCGGGCCTGCCACGCCTTGCCCGTCACCTCGTACACCGCGCCGAGCCGGTTGGACTCGGTCTCGTCCGGGCCGAAGAGCCGGAAGTTGCGGTATGGCGCGTTGGCGGCCATGACGTCGCGCAGGTAGCCGCCCAGCACGCGGGTGGCCTCGGCGTTCTGCGTACCGGGTGCGTCGGTCTTCACCGCGTAGTCGCGGAAGTCGGGGAGTTCCAGCTCGCGGGTCAGCACGCCACCGTTGGCGTGCGGGCTGGCGCCCATCCGCTGGGTACCGGTCGGCAGCCAGTCCACGATGGACGGTCGCGGGGCGCCGGCGGCGTCGAAGAGCTCGTCGGGTCGGTACCCGCGCAGCCATTCCTCGAGCGCGGCCAGCTGAGCGGGATCGGTGCGCGGGGCCGGCAGCGGTACCTGGTGTGCGCGCCACGTGCCCTCGACGGGTAGGCCGTCGAGCTGCTTCGGACCCGTCCACCCCTTCGGCGTGCGGAGTACGACCATCGGCCACGCCGGCCGCTGCCCGTCCCCATCGCCGGTGCGGGCCACCTGCTGGATGCGATCGATCTCGTCGAAGACCTCGTCCAGCGTGGCGGCCAGCAGTTGATGCACGGTTGCTGGATCGTCACCCTCGACGAGGTACGGCGTGTGCCCGTACCCCCGAAGCAGCGCCGAAAGCTCGTCGTCCCCGATCCGGGCGAGCACGGTGGGGTTGGAGATCTTGTAGCCGTTGAGGTGCAGGATCGGTAGCACCGCGCCGTCGCCGGCGGGGTCGAGGAACTTGTTCGAGTGCCACGCCGTGGCCAGCGGCCCGGTCTCGGCCTCGCCGTCACCGATGACGCAGGCCACGACGAGGTCCGGGTTGTCGAACGCGGCGCCGTACGCGTGTGCGAGCGAGTACCCGAGCTCCCCGCCCTCGTGGATCGAGCCCGGAGTCTCCGGCGCGACATGGCTGGGCACGCCGCCGGGGAAGGAGAACTGGCGGAACAGCCGCGCCATGCCGGCGGCGTCGCGGCCGATGTGCGGGTAAATCTCCGACCAGGTGCCCTCGAGCCACACGTTGGCCAACAGGCCCGGCCCGCCGTGCCCGGGACCGGTGACGTAGAGCAGGTCCCGCCCGCGGGCCGCGCCGATCCGGTCGAGGTGGGCGTAGAGCAGGTTCAAGCCCGGTGTGGTCCCCCAGTGTCCGAGCAGGCGGCGCTTGATGTGTTCGGGCCGCAACGGCTCGGCCAGCAGCGGGTTGTCCAACAGGTAGATCTGCCCGACCGACAGGTAGTTCGCCGCCCGCCAATACGCGTCGAGCCGCGCCAGCTCCGCGGCATCCAACGGCTGTCCCTGTGCTACTCGCATGTCGGGTTCCCTTCGCCGTCAGCGGTATCTCCAGCTCAGCCTTCCGAGTTCCGATATGCCCAGGGTCCTTCGACCCTGCGGTCACCTGCCACTGTCCCCTGACCACCGCCGGCGCGTCGCCTTAACGTGAGGTGAAGCCCAAGGAGGCGAAAATGAGACAACTGACCGTGCGCGACGTCATGACCGCCGACGTCGTGTGGGTGCAGGAGGACACCCCGTACCAAAAGATCGTAGAACTCCTGGCTGAGCGCCAGGTCAGCGCCGTACCCGTTGTCGACGGGTTCCGGCGAGTGGTCGGCGTGGTATCCGAAGCGGACCTGCTGCACAAGATCGAGTTTGCGGGTGACGAGCTGGGGCGGCGGCTGT
>Ga0114129_10017163_pt1 | contig 10310 bp, 7 predicted proteins | sample RhiMetdeltSRZDD1_FD_80071 | JGI IMG/M metagenome (GOLD analysis project Ga0114129, IMG submission 80071) | Populus rhizosphere microbial communities from Tennessee, USA - Rhizosphere MetaG P. deltoides SRZDD1 (version 2) (version 2) | ecosystem: Host-associated > Plants > Roots > Rhizosphere >... | reverse complement strand
GGACCTCGCGAATTGGGATCCCGACGTCGAGCTCGGACCGCCGGGGGAGTTTCCCTTCACCCGGGGCATCCAGCCGACCATGTATCGAGGCCGGCTCTGGACGATGCGTCAGTATGCAGGCTTCGCGACGGCGCAGGAGTCGAATCGCCGCTATCGATATCTCCTCGCCCAGGGAGTCAGCGGCCTCAGCATCGCCTTCGACCTGCCGACGCAAATGGGCTACGACTCGGACCACCTGCTGGCCGCCGGCGAGGTGGGCCGCGTCGGCGTGGCGATCGATTCGATTGAGGACATGGCCGCGCTTCTCGACGCGATCCCGCTCGACCAGGTGTCGACGTCCATGACCATCAACGCGACGGCAATTGTGTTGCTCTCGCTCTATGTCGCCGTCGCGAAACGCCAGGGGGTGGCGCTGCAGAAGCTTTCGGGCACCGTGCAAAACGACATCCTCAAGGAATACGTCGCCCGCGGCACCTACATCTACCCACCGCGTCACTCGCTCCGCATCGTCACCGACGTCTTTGCGTTCTGCGAGAGGGAGCTGCCGAACTGGAACACCATATCGATCAGCGGCTATCACATCCGCGAGGCCGGATCGACGGCAGTACAGGAGGTGGCGTTCACCTTCGCTCATGCCATCGCGTACGTCCAGTCGGCGATCGACGCCGGGCTCGACGTCAATCGCTTCGGCCAGCGTCTGTCGTTCTTCTTCAACGCACACAACGACTTTCTCGAAGAGATCGCCAAGTTCAGGGCGGCCCGGCGGTTGTGGGCGCGAATCATGCGCGATCGATTTCAGGCCACGAATCCGCGCGCGCAGCAGCTCCGATTCCATACACAAACCGCCGGCAGCACGCTCACCGCGCAGCAGCCCGACAACAACATCGTGCGCGTGGCGCTTCAGGCGCTGGCAGCGGTCTTGGGCGGGACGCAGTCGCTGCACTGTAATAGCCGCGACGAGGCGCTGGCGCTGCCGACGGAGGAGTCGGCCCGGGTCGCGCTCAGGACGCAGCAGGTGATCGCCGCCGAGAGCGGAGTGGCGAACACGGTGGATCCTGTGGCCGGCTCGTACACGATAGAAACGCTGACGAACCAGATTGAGAAGGGCGCCCTCGACCTGCTCGGGCGGATCGACCGCGCCGGTGGCACGCTGGCGGCGATCGAGTCCGGTCTCATCCAGCGCGAGATACAGGAGTCGGCGTACAGAGCGCAAATCGCAGTGGACACCGCGGAGTCAGTCGTCGTCGGTGTGAACCGGTACCGCGCAGGCGAGGCTGAGCAAGCGGCTGAACCGGTCTCCAAACCGCTCTTCGGTATCGACCCGGACATCGAGCGGCAACAGATCGAGCGCGTTCGAGCCGTGCGCGCGAGCCGCAGCCGCGACACCTGGCGACGTGCGGTTGATGCGGTCAGCCAGGCGGCGCGCGATGGAAGTAATCTCGTGCCGCCGATCATCGGCGCCGTCGAAGCGCACGCCACTGTCGGCGAAATCGCCGACGCGCTGCGCGATGTCTTCGGGGAATACAAAGAGGCCGCGTCGCTGTAATGGTTGATCGCGCTGGTCGGACCTCGGATGCCCGATAACGCTCTGCTTCGTGTTGAAGGCTTGACGACGGTTTTCGACACCGCCGCGGGTCCGGTGCCCGCGGTGAACGATGTCACATTCGAGATTCAGGCGGGCGAGACACTTGGACTCGTCGGCGAATCTGGAAGCGGCAAGTCGGTCACGGCGTTGTCCATCATGCGCCTCGTCCAGCCACCGGGCCGGATCGCCACCGGCCGAATCGTGTTCAAGGGCCGCGACCTGCTGACACTCGACGAGCCAGCGATGTGCGCCATCCGAGGCGCAGAGATCTCCCTGATCTTTCAGGAGCCGATGACCGCACTGAACCCGGTGTTCCGCGTCGGCGATCAGATTGCGGAAGCGCTGCTCGTCCACGGCCGCGCGACGCGCGGCGGGGCACGCGCGAAAGCGATCGAGCTGCTCCGCGCCGTCAGAATCCCCGACCCGGAGGTGCGCGTGAAGGATTATCCGCACCAGCTCTCTGGCGGGATGCGGCAGCGCGTGCTCATCGCGATTGCCCTCGCGTGTCAGCCATCACTCGTGATCGCCGACGAACCGACGACCGCGCTCGACGTCACGATTCAAGCGCAGATCCTCGACCTGCTTCGCGAGATGAAGGCCGCGTTTCATCTTTCGCTCCTCCTGATTACGCACGACCTCGGCGTGATCGCTGAGACGGCCGATCGCGTCGCGGTCATGTACGCCGGACGCGTTGTCGAGACGGGCCCGGTCCGGGAAATCTTCCGGCAGCCCGCTCACCCGTACACGCGCGGACTGCTCGCGTCGATGCCGGGGGGCGCGCCGGGCCGGCGCCTGCGGGCCATCGAGGGATCGGTGCCACTCCTCAGCGCACTGCCCGCTGGTTGCGCGTTCAACCCCCGCTGCCCCGATCGATTCGAACCGTGCACGACTGCCCCGCCGCCGGACTACTCGGCTGGCATCTCCCAGACCGCGAAGTGCTATCTGCATGATCCACACTTCGCAACCCGCACTCCGCATTCCGCACTCCGCACTCCAGATGCCGCTCGTTGAGGTATCGCACCTCGTCAAACACTTCACGCGTGGGGGCGGACTGCTGCGCACCGGCGCTCGCGTGGCGGCGGTGGACGATGTGTCGTTCAGCATCGAGGCGGGAGAAACGTTCGGTCTCGTCGGCGAATCGGGCAGCGGCAAAACGACGACCGGGCGCTGCATGCTCCGGCTCGTCGAACCGTCGTCGGGCGACGTCCGGTTTCGCGGCGAGAACGTGCTGGGGTTTTCGAGCCGCCGCCTGCGCGAGGCGCGCCGCGACATGCAGATCGTGTTTCAGGATCCCTACTCGTCGCTGAACCCGCGGATGCGTGCGCGGCAGCTCGTCGAGGAGCCGCTGATCATCCACAAGCTGGGCGCTCGGCCGGCCCGTCGCGAACGCGTGGCGGATCTCTTTCGGCTCGTCGGCCTCGACCCTGCGCACCTCGAGCGGTATCCGCATCAGTTCAGCGGCGGGCAGCGCCAGCGGATTGGATTGGCGCGCGCGCTCGCGCTCAACCCGTCGTTTGTGATTCTCGACGAGCCGGTGTCGGCGCTCGATGTCTCCGTGCAGGCGCAGGTCGTCAACCTGCTCATGGATCTGCAGCGGCAGCTGAACCTCACGTACCTCTTCATCGCACATGATCTCCGGCTGGTGGAGCACATCTGCGATCGCGTCGCGGTGATGTATCTGGGAAAGATCGTCGAGATGGGACCGACGGCTGCCCTGTTTGCTTCGCCGCGGCACGCTTACACAAAGGCGCTGTTGTCCGCGATTCCGATTCCAGATCCCGAGGCAGAACGTCGGCGAATCGTTCTCGATCCCGCCGCGGTCAATCGCAACGCGACGTTGAAAGAAGTCGCGTCGGGACATTGGGCAGCGCTGTAACAACTTGCAACTTGCAACTCGCAACTCTCAACGTTGAAAGTTGAAAGTTGAAAGTTGAAAGTTATGCAGCTCTTCTGACATCGTTCTCCACCTGCCCGTCGCGGATGTGAATGGTTCGGTACGCGAATGCGGCCACGTCCGATTCGTGCGTGACGAGGACGATCGTGTTGCCGGATTTGTGAAGGCGCTCGAAGAGCGCCATGATTTCGGCGCCGGTCTTGGAATCCAGGTTGCCGGTCGGCTCGTCGGCGAGGAGAATCGACGGGTTGTTCACGAGGGCTCGAGCGATCGCCACGCGCTGCCGCTGACCACCGGACAGCTCGTTCGGCCGGTGCATCATCCGCTCGCCCAGCTCCACTTTCTGCAGCGCTTGCTTCGCGCGTTCCTGGCGATCTTTCGTCGGCACGCCGGCGTACACGAGCGGCAACTCCACGTTGTGCAGCGCCGTCGCGCGGGGCAACAGGTTGAACGTCTGAAACACGAATCCGATCTCCTCGTTCCGGATCCGCGCCAGCTCGTTGTCGTTCATCTGGCTCACCTGTTTGTTGTTGAGCAAATACGATCCTCTGCTCGGTGTATCGAGGCAGCCGATCAGGTTCATCAGCGTCGACTTGCCCGACCCGGAAGGTCCCATGATTGCCACGTATTCGCCGGAGTCGATCGAGATCGACACGCCGCGCAGCGCGTGAATCTCCTCCGTGCCCATGATGTAGGTCTTCCAGAGATCGAGCGTTTCAATGGTTGCCATAAGATGCTTTGAGAGTCTGACGGAGCGGACGGCGCCCGTGTTCCCGGATTCTGATTATGCCCCGGTTCGCAGCCGGCTGATCAACGTCTTGGCGATGCCTGGCGCATCGACCGGCATGTGCGCATCCCAATTGCGCGCGTCCACCGGAATCAGAGTCAGCTTCGATCGGCGCCGGCGGCGGCGTTGCTCCGCGATTGCCAACGCCAGCTCGCCCGCGGGTGCCATGGCCGGGCCCATCAGCAGCACGCACAGTTCATCGCCGCTCGATCCGCCGGTTTTTCCCGCGAGGGTCCAGGCTTCGACGACTGCAGCGCGATCGACGCGCGCCACGAAGCGACCGAGCAGGCGCGGTCCCTTGCCACGCGCGAACAGCCTGCCCTTCGGCGCCCACGCAACGTCGAAGCCTCGTACCCGCAGCTCGCTGTAGCGGCTGTCGACCGCTTCGATCACACTGCGTAGACGGCTGATCGTCGCCTTGCGGACGAACTCGTCGCGGCGGGGGGGCATCTTCTGGCGTTGCGAACGGGATGCCGGCCGCGCTTCGGCCTCCAACGGTGTCGCCGGGGCAGCGGTCGCTGTGGAGGACGACGTGTTGAAGCCTGCTGATCGCGCCGGCGGCGCTGCTGCGGATGGCACCGTGGCGGCTCGTGCGCGATTGTATTCGCCACGGCGGCCTTCATCTGACAGGATGCGATGCGCCTCGGTGAGCTCGGCGGCGCGCTCGGCCGCCATCGCCTGAAACTCCTGCCCGAGGTGTTGAACTTTGTCGGGGTGGTACCGCGCGATTTGCAGCCGAAATGCGCGCTTCACCTCGTCGATCGACGCGGTCGGCGGAACTTCGAGAAGCTCGTAGTAGTCTTTCAGAAGTACCTACTTCTTGAACTCAGCGACGTTGCCGGCCGGCAGCTCGCGGCGGCCTTCGCGAGGGTCGCGATCCCGCAGGCGCTTCGGCGCGCGCTTGGTCTCGTTACTGCGCGAGCAGTACGGACAGAAATTCCACCCAGGCTGGAGGGCGCGGCCACAATGCGGGCAGCCGCCGCCGAGTCGCTTTCCGCATTGCGGGCACGTGTTGAAGTCAACGCCCACGGCACAGCCACATTGTGTGCAGAGCGTCCGCAGCTCGCGCACGTCGGTCACGACGCGAAGAAGCTCGTCGGCCGTCGTGATGCCGCCCTTCACTTTGGCGAGCCCGTCCTCGCCGAGCGTGACCATGCCGCCGGCTACTGCCGCTTCGCGAATCTGATCCTCCTGCGCGTTCGTCGAGATCAGGCGGCGCAGCCTGTCCGTGACGCGCATCACCTCGTAGATGCCGATGCGTCCGCGATAGCCGGTGTGGTTGCACTGATCGCATCCGACCGCTTCATAGAACGGTATCGCCGCCGGCTCGGCCTCCGGGATGTTCAGCGATCGCAGGACCTCGGGAGGAGGAGCGTACTGCCGCCTGCAGTGAATGCACAGGCGGCGGACCAGCCGCTGGGCGACCACACCGATGAGCGCCGACGCCATGACGAACGGCTCGGCGCCGATGTCCGCCAACCGCGTCACCACCGACGGCGCGTCGTCGGTATGGAGCGTGGACAGGATGAGGTGTCCCGTCTGCGCGGCCTGCATCGCAATCTTGGCGGTCTCCGCATCGCGGATCTCGCCGAGCAGGATCACGTCCGGATCCTGGCGCAGAACCGACTGCAGCGCGCTCGCAAAGTTGAGGCCGATTTTCTCGTTGATCTGCGTCTGATTCACGCCAGGGATCTGATACTCGATCGGATCCTCGATCGTGATGATGTTGGTCTTCTCTGATTGCACCGACTTCAACGACGAGCTGAGCGTCGTCGTTTTGCCGCTGCCGGTGGGGCCGACAACGAGGATCATGCCGTGCTGGTGGCGTAGAAACCGGCGCACTTCCTCGAGGGCGCTCGCTGACATGCCGATCTCTTCGAGGGCCGGCACTCCCTTCCGATGGTCGAGGACGCGCATCACGACTTTCTCGCCGAACAGGGTCCGCAGCGTCGATACGCGGAAGTTGACTTCCGTTCCATCCTCGGCCGTGGAGCGGAGGCGGCCGTCCTGTGGCAGCCGCTTTTCGGCGATGTCCATGCCGGCCATGATCTTGAGGCGGGCGATGAGCCCTTCGCGGACCCACTTGGGCAGATCCATCTCCTCCTTGAGCAGGCCGTCGAGGCGGTGGCGGATCAACACCCCGCTTTCCATCGGCTCGATGTGGACGTCGCTCGCGTTGCTCTTGATGGCGCTCTTCACGACGAGATCGACGAGATCGATGATGGGCGCCGACTCGCTGGGTTCTTCGAGGCCGGTGAGAGGTTCGAAAACCGTCTCTTCGGCACGGCGCGCAAGCGTGGTGTCGGCACGGGCAGCCTCGTCACCGTGGCGCGGCCGCGCAGCCGCAGCAGACGCAGTAACGGCAAGATCGGTTGCGGTTTGGGACGTCTCAAGTATCAGAGGTTTGTCCGGATAGCCGGTCTCGATGGCATCGACGATGTCACCGCGCGTCGCGACGACCTGCTTGATCCGATGGCCCGTCTGGAATTCGAGATCTGGAACGAGGCTGAATAGCAGGGGATCCGACATCGCCACCGTGAGCAGATTCTTCTCGACGCTCACCGCCACGCACACCTGCTTGAGCGCTACTTCTTTCGGAATGAGGACGACTGCCGCGGGATCCGGTGGGTTCTCCTTGAGGTTCGTGTAGGGAAAACCGAGTTGCAGCGCGAGTGCCTTCGCGATCTGCTTCTCGGTGGCGAAGTTCATCCGGACGAGCACGACGCCAACGCGCTCTCCCGTGCGCTTGTGCTCTGCAAGCGCGCCGCGAAGATCCTCTTTCGTGATGAGACCTGCCTGAATCAGGCACTCACCGATTTTCTTGCGCACTCGGAATCCTTATGGTTCTACGGTCGATTTTCGTCAACTCTTTCGTGTGCGGCGCTTGCGCCTGTGCACCTCTTGGGATCAACATGTTGACCTCAGCCATGAATTCCAACCCGAGGCGCTTTTCGGACGAGACGACCGCGCATATGCAAGGCGATCTGCGCCAGCAGATCGCGGCCGCGATCCTCGACCACGCGGCGGCCATCAGCGCCGACGCCATGGCTATATTCCCTTATTCCGGCGCGGAATCTCTAGATGCCGACTACTGCAGCCGACTGGGCCGATTCCTGACGAATCTCCTGGCGTTTGCCGTTCGCGATGCCCACGTCGATCCGCGCGGCGGCTTGGCAACCGACATGTACCGCATCGTCCTCGAGCGGATGGTACCGATCGATCAGCTGTTCACCTTCGTGTATTTCACGGAGCGATCAACGCTCGACGAGCTGGCCCTTGACGACACCCTTGGCGCGACCAGCGAGCCATGGCCCGTCGTTGGACAAATCATCCGGCGCGCATCGTTCCATTTGCTCGCCGCGTACGCCGAGCGTGCGCAGCTCGAGCCGGGCAGCGCGTCAATTACCGATAGGTTGACCACTCTACATACGAGACCGATGCTGGACGCCGTGCTCGCGAAAGAGCTCGAGCGCGCAGGACGCTTCGGCGACGCCGTGTCGCTGATTCTCTTCGACGTGGATCGTCTTTCGACAATCAACCATGAACACGGCTACGGAGTCGGCGACAAGATCCTCGAGCGGCTGGGGATCCTGATCCGACAGTACTTCAGACAGCACGACTGCGTCGCGCGCCATTCAGAGGATTCGATTGCCGTACTGTTGACGCGGACCGACGCGCAGCATGCCACCGAGCTGGCGGAGCGCGTGCGCTCGACGGTGGCGGAGCGGCTTGGCTTCACCGATCATCGGAACGATCGCGCGGTTGCCGTCACCGTGAGCGCCGCGGTGGTCAACCTCAAGGTTGCAATCGGCGACATCGTCGATCCCGAGCGGCTGTTGACCGATGCCGAACTCGCCGTCGAACGCGCCAAAAGCCAGGGACGCAATCGCGTCGAGCGTGTCGATGGCTATTCGGGCGCTCAGGCCCCGTATTCTTCTTCGTAGTTTGCCTTCAGCTTGGCGACCACCGCCGGATCGGCGAGCGTAGTCGTGTCGCCGAGCGCTTTGCCCTCCGCGATGTCGCGCAGGAGGCGCCGCATGATCTTGCCTGACCGTGTTTTCGGCAGGTCGGCCGTGAATAGAATGTCGTCGGGGCGCGCAATCGCGCCTATTTTCTTCACGACGTGCTCCTTCAGCGCATCCACCAGGTCCTTCGTCGGCGTGCCTGCCCCGAGTCCCTCCTTCAGCGTGACGAACGCAGCTATCGCCTGCCCCTTGATCTCATGCGCACGCCCGACGACTGCCGCCTCGGCGACGCTCGGGTGATCGACAAGGGCGCTCTCGACTTCCATCGTGCCAATGCGGTGGCCGGCGACATTGATCACGTCGTCCACGCGGCCGAGCAGCCAGTAGTAGCCGTCGGCGTCACGCTTCGCGCCGTCGCCCGTCACGTACACGCCGCTCCCCCACTTGTCCCAGTACTGGCGGACGTAGCGATCGGGGTCGCCGTAGATGCCGCGAAGCATCGAGGGCCACGGACGTGTGAGCGCCAGCAGGCCGCCGCCGACGTCCACTTTCTCTCCGCGCTCGGTGCGGATCTCCGCGCTGATGCCGGGGAAAGGCCTTGTCGCCGATCCCGGCTTCAGTGTCGTCACGCCCGGGAGCGGCGTGATCATGATTGCGCCAGTCTCGGTCTGCCACCATGTGTCGACGACCGGACAACGCGCACCGCCAATGAACTTGTAGTACCAGATCCACGCCTCGGGATTGATCGGCTCCCCGACCGAACCCAACAGCCGCAGCGACGAGAGATCGTGCTTCTCGGGCCACTCTGTTCCCCACCGCATGAACGCGCGAATCGCCGTGGGTGCCGTATAGAACACCGACACGCCGTACTGCTCGATGAGCGACCAGAAGCGATCCTTTTTCGGCCAGTCGGGCGCCCCCTCGTACATCAGCACGGTCGCGCCGTTCGCAAGCGGACCGTAGACGACGTAGCTGTGGCCCGTCACCCATCCGATGTCGGCCGAGCACCAGTACACATCGTCGTCATGGAGATCGAACACGAGCTTTGTGGTCGCGTACGTGCCTACCAGATAGCCACCGGTGGTGTGGACGATGCCTTTCGGCTTCCCGGTCGTGCCGGAGGTGTAGAGGATGTACAGCATGTCCTCGGAATCCATCGGCTCGGGCTCACACGTCGCTGAAGCGCCGCGCATCAGCTCGTGGTACCAGCGATCGCGCGGCCCCATCGCGACGGTCCCAACGCCAGCGCCGCGCTGCACGACGACGACGTGCTCGATGGATGGCGTGCCGGAGACGGCTTCGTCCGCAACCTGTTTGAGCGGCACGATCTGGCCGCGTCGATAGCCGCCGTCGGCTGTGATCAGCAGCCGGCAGGCCGAGTCGTTGATGCGATCGCGCAGCGACTCCGCGCTGAACCCGCCGAACACGACGCTGTGAACCGCGCCGATCCGCGCGCATGCGAGCATCGCGATTGCAAGCTCGGGGATCAGCGGCAAGTAGATGGCCACACGATCGCCCCTGCCGACGCCGAGCGACTTCAGCACGTTCGCGAACGTCGACACCTGGCGATGCAGATCGAAGTACGTGAGCGTACGTCGATCGCCGGGCTCGCCTTCCCAGATGAGCGCCGCTTTGTTCCGGCGCGGGCCGCGCACGTGACGATCGAGGCAATTGACGCTCGCGTTGATTTTCCCGCCCACGAACCATTTCGCGTGCGGTGGCTGCCAGTCGAGCACCCGATTCCACGGCGTGGACCATTCCAGCTCGGCGGCGAATCTCGCCCAGAATCCTTCGGGATCCCGCTCTGCGTCGGCGTACACGCTCTCGTCGCGGACGACGGCGCGCGCACGAAAATCTGCGGGCGGCGGAAACGTCCGCTCCTCGCGAAGCAGATCGTCGATTTCGGTGTGCTTCTGGTCGGTCATGGAGGGATTCTATCGGTCTCGGGAACCTTTTGCAGTTGCTGTCATCCGTTCCGGTGGGTCCTGTCGTGTCTGGCACAGTTGCCCTGTTATCAGACACGGGATCCGGTACGGTGTCTGACACCGTATCCGGCACCGTGTCGGACACCCTGGAACG
>Ga0114129_10017161_pt1 | contig 10310 bp, 6 predicted proteins | sample RhiMetdeltSRZDD1_FD_80071 | JGI IMG/M metagenome (GOLD analysis project Ga0114129, IMG submission 80071) | Populus rhizosphere microbial communities from Tennessee, USA - Rhizosphere MetaG P. deltoides SRZDD1 (version 2) (version 2) | ecosystem: Host-associated > Plants > Roots > Rhizosphere >... | reverse complement strand
ATGGGGGCTATCAGTGGTATGGTGAAGCCGACAAGCGGGGAAGTATATGCAAACGAAGAATTGGTGCGCAAACCCGGACCTGATCGTGGCATTGTTTTTCAAAATTATTCTTTGCTGCCCTGGTTAAGTGTTTATAAAAATATTTATGTCGCGGTTGATTCAGCTAAAAAAAATAAATCGGCTTCAGAAAAAAAAGCCCTCGTAGAGAATAACCTGAAAATGGTAAATCTCTGGGATCATAAAGATAAGCTGCCAAGCCAGCTATCCGGGGGTATGAAACAAAGAGTGGCTATTGCAAGGGCCTTTGCCATCAATCCTTCTATTTTATTGCTGGATGAACCATTCGGTGCATTGGATGCGCTGACAAAAAGTAATATGCATGTGGAGTTATTAAAGCTCTGGAATCTCGACAACCGGGAAAAAACAATTGTGATGGTGACACATGATATTGAAGAAGCTATCTTCCTTAGCGACCGTGTGGTAGTGATGAACAATGGTCCCGCTGCAACCATCAAAGAAATTGTAGATGTGCCGCTGCCGCGGCCAAGAAATAAAAAAGAGATAGTTCATGACGAAACCTATATGGCGATTCATGACAGACTGCTCAGTCTTTTAATAGATAAATTCTCAATTGACGATATAAAATGATTTTTAAACACCTAAAATAGGGTTCATGCAACAGAATTCATTACAGCAACCATTAATTAAACAAAATATCTTTTCATTGAAAGGCATACAGATGCAAACCTTTCATATCACCTGGCTTACTTTTTTCTTTTGCTTTTTTGCATGGTTTGGTATTGCACCACTGATGCCGCTCGTGAGTCATTCACTGCATTTAACAAAAGGCCAAAAAGGTAATGTTGCCATTGCAGCAGTAAGCGCAACTATTATTGCCCGATTAATCATCGGGCGACTTACTGATAAATATGGCCCACGTAAAGTATACACATGGTTGCTGGTATTTTGTGCCCTACCCGTAATATTTATCGGGCTTGCAAACAGCTACACGACATTTCTTTTATTCCGCCTTGGCATTGGCGTGATCGGTGCTTCATTTGTCTTAACCCAGTTTCATACATCAATAATGTTTGCGCCGAATATAAAGGGTACGGCAAATGCAACAGCAGGTGGTTTTGGAAATACCGGTGGCGGCGCTACACAAATCATTATGCCGTTGATTGCCGCAGCGCTGGTTGGAATTGGTTGGGTAAGTAAAGCAGATAGCTGGAGATATGCCATGATTTTCCCCGGCGTAATGTTATTAGTGATGGCATGGCTTTACTGGAAATACACAAAAGATACAGCAGCAGGAAACTTCGATGAATTACCGGCAAAAGAAACAGGAAAAAAAGAAAACACATTTATGCTTGCTGCAAAAGATTATCGCACATGGGTATTGACGATCGCTTATGCAGCTTGCTTTGGTGTAGAAATAACAGTTGACAACTTTGCCGCCAGTTATTTTCATGATGATTATAAAGCGACACTGATTATGGCAGGTTTACTCGCCAGCATTTTTGGTTGGATAAACATTTTTGCAAGAGCATTGGGAGGTATTGTTTCTGATAAAGTGGGCAAACGTTATGGCTTTAACGGCAAAGTTTATTTGCTGGCAGCTTTATTATTGCTGGAGGGTATTGGTATCATGTTGTTTTCAAGCGCAGGTGGAATTGTAATGGCCATTTCTACGATGTTCTTTTTTGGTTTGTGTTTGAAAATGGCAAATGGAGCCACGTATAGTATTGTACCATTTGTAAATCAGAAAGCAGTAGGTAGTGTGGCCGGCATCGTTGGTGCCGGTGGTAATGTAGGCGCCATGCTGATTGGTTTTTTATTTAAGTCAATGTCCTATTCAATGGCTTTTTTTTATTTGGGCGGGGGTGTATTTGTTGTTGGCGTCGTAGTGTTAGCGGTAAGATTAATGAGTAAAAAAGCCGTGGAGAATAAATTGGTGCAACCGGTAGAAATGAGTGAGGCGGTTGCTGCCTGATCAATGTATAATAAAAATGATAAAACAGGAATTATATAAAACGACTTGCTGCTATTGTGGCGTTGGCTGTGGCATTACAGTAAATAAAGATTTACAGGGCCGCATTCATGTAGAAGGTGATAAAGATCACCCGGTAAATAAAGGAATGCTTTGCAGCAAGGGAATGAACCTGCATTATACCGTGAATGATCGCGACGATAGGTTGCTTTATCCTGAGATGAGATACCATCGTAATCAACCGCGTCAGCGTGTATCATGGGATGTTGCACTGGAACGAACGGCTGCCGTATTTAAAACTTTCATTGATAAATATGGCCCCGATTCAGTGGCTTTTTATGCATCGGGCCAGTGCTTAACTGAAGAATATTATGTTGTCAATAAATTAATTAAAGGTTTTATCGGTAGCAATAATATTGATACCAATTCAAGATTGTGCATGAGCAGCGCGGTGGTTGGTTACAAAATGAGTTTGGGTGAAGACTGTGTGCCGGTGAGTTATGATGACCTGGAACTCGCCGATGTAATTTTTGTTGCGGGCGCAAATCCTGCCTGGTGCCATCCTATCTTATGGAGAAGAGTAGAGGCCGCAAGAGAAAAAAGACCGGATATAAAAATCATTGTAAGCGACCCCCGGAAGACACATACTTGTTCGATAGCAAATGTGCATTTGCAATTGAATCCGGGAACCGATATAACGCTTCATCATGCCATTGGAAGATGTCTGATTGAAAATGGCTTGATTGATTTTGATTTTATTACTGATCATACTGATGGTTTTGAAAAATACAGGCAAACCGTATTTGGAAAAACGGTTGCTGAAGCAGCGATGATTTGCGGTGTGAATGAAAATGATATTCGTCTTGCCGCATCATATATCGGAAAGGCCAGGGGTTTTATTACCATGTGGACGATGGGACTCAATCAAAGTGTGATTGGAGTAAATAAAAATCTTTCGCTTATTAATTTGAATTTAATAACAGGTCATATCGGGAAACCGGGTAGCGGACCTTTTTCATTAACTGGTCAGCCCAATGCAATGGGTGGAAGGGAAGTCGGTGGCTTGAGTAATCTTTTACCTGCCCATCGTGATTTATCAAATGAAGAACATAGAAACGAAATAGAAAAATTTTGGAAGATACCGCTGGGAACGATACAGTCCAAACCGGGATTGACGGCAACTGAAATGTTTGATGCCTTGAATGATGGCAAGTTGAAAGCGGTCTGGATTCTTTGTACCAATCCGTTAATCAGTATGCCTGATGTACGAAAGGCTGAAGAAGGTTTGAAGAAAGCGAAGTTTGTGGTGGTACAGGATGTAACGAATAAATTAGAAACACTAAAATATGCTGATGTAGTGCTTCCTGCCGCTGCCTGGGCAGAGAAAGAAGGTACGATGACCAATGCGGGAAGATATATTTCTCATTTGTCTAAAATAGTGGAGACTCCCGGCGAGGCCTTGCCCGATACGGAGATCATTTGCCGCTTTGCTCAGAAAATGGGTTATCGTGGATTTGATTTTAAAAATGCATCGGAAATATATGATGAACATGCTGCGTTAACAAAAGGCACTGCTATTGATATCAGTGATTTGAATTATGAAATACTGAAAAAGAAAAGAAGTGTGCAATGGCCTTATACAAAAGAAATAAACGGGCATGGAACTCCAAGATTATTTGAGGATAAAAAATTTTATACCCCATCTAAAAATGCACAGATACATTCTTTTGATGATATCAATCAAAGCGAACCGATAAATGAAACCCATCCATTGATACTCACTACCGGCCGCATCCGCGACCAATGGCATACGATGAGTAAGACGGGAAAAGTAAATAAGCTGAAACAACATATCAGTGAATCATTTTTAGAAATTCATCCCGACGATGCAAAAGAAAGAAATATAAATGAAGGAGATCTTGTGGATGTATTTAATAAAAGAGGAAAAGTAAGGGTGAAAGCAAAACTTTCTGAGGATATTAAAAAAGGTGTTTGTTTTTTACCCATGCACTGGGGTAAAATAGTAAACAGCGACTTGAACCGGGCAAATAATCTTACGAATAACCTTGTTGATCCAGGCAGTAAGGAACCTGATTTTAAATTTAGTGCGGTGCAGGTATGGCGACACAAAAAGCCTAAACAAAAAATAATTGTTATTGGCGCCGGAGCGGGTGCTTATGGTTTTGTAAAAAGTTACCGGGCATTAAATGCGGATGATGAGATTGAAGTTTTTAGTAAAGAAAATTTCCCTTTTTATAACCGTGTGTTGCTTCCTGATTATATTACCGGAACATTACACTGGAGCAACCTTGTAAAAATGTCTGATGATGAAGAAAAAGAATTTAATATAAAACTGCATCGTGGTATCAGCATAGAAAAAATAAACCGCGATAAAAAAATGGTTACAGACAGCAAGGGCGATATTCATCACTATGATATTTTATTAATGGCAACAGGCAGTCGTGCGGCTATGCTGCGTGATGTGCCGCCTATGGATGGCATCTTTACTATGCGCAACAGAACCGATGCAGATAATTTTAAATACCATGTGGATCCGAAAAAAGGCAAAGTAATAATTGTAGGAGGTGGTTTGCTCGGCATAGAACTTGCCGCGTCCTTGCGTGAAGTAAATGTGGATGTAACAGTTATCCAACGTATTTCAAGATTGATGGATCGACAGCTTGATCCCCTTGGCAGCCAATTATTACACGAAGAATTAACCGACAAAGGAGTTGATATTTATTATAATGATGAGATAGAACGATTTCTTGGAGATGCTACTGTGAGTGGTATTCGTTTAAAAAGTGGTTTGAAAATCGATTGCCAGGCTATTGTGATTGCAATTGGTACTGTACCGAATATTGAAATAGCGAAAGAATCCGGCATTGTATGTAAACGCGGCGTAGTAGTAGATGAATATTTGCAAACAAGCGACAAAAACATTTTTGCTGTTGGTGAAATTGCAGAGTTCAAAGGGTTTTTATACGGTATTACGGCGGCGGCTGAGCAACAGGCCGAGATTGTGGCAAGATACCTGAGCGGAGATATTTCAAAATACTACTCTGGTTCTTTGCTTATGAATATTTTAAAAATGCACGGCACTGAGTTATGTTCACTCGGCGAAGTGGAATGCCCGGATAACCCGGCTTACGAAGAAGTGATATTTATTGATAAGGCAAAACGGTATTATAAAAAATGTATCATTCATAATGATCGCCTGATCGGAGCTATACTGATTGGAGATAAAAATGAATTTCTCGAATACCGTGACCTGATTGAAAATAAAATTGAGCTGAGTGAAAAAAGATTATACCTGTTGCGAAGTGGAAAAGCTATTGAGCCTGTTATTGGGAAACTGATTTGCAGTTGCAATAACGTAGGCGAAGGGAATTTGGTCAATAAAATAAAACAAGGATGTAAAGATCATTTACAATTGTGCCAGTTGACAGGTGCCGGCATGGGCTGTGGCAGTTGCCGATCAGAGATTAAAGAAATATTGGAAAAAGAGTTAGGTGGCAGGCTATTGAAAAATGAAATAATTGAATTTTCTCAAAAGCTGAGTGCATAAAGTGGTTTACTATTCTTAATCCTAAAATAAAAACGTATTGATGGTTAAAGCTGTATTAGAACTTTTTTCAGAAACATCTCCTTCAGAGTTTTTCAATCTTAATGGCATTGAGTACTTCAATTTTGAAGAAGATTTTGTTGAGAAAAATATTCGTTGCATCCCGATGATAGTCCGGTTTAAAATGGACAAGGCTGGTATTAAGCTGAAACTGGCAGAATGGAGCAGGTTTAGTGTGACTGAAAGAATTGAATTGGCAAAAAAAGATTGCAGTAATGAAAATGAAACAAAAATGTACAATCATTACCTGAGCAATCTCGTGATGAACTACAGTGGTAAACCCGCGACCACCCTTCCAATTGACAATAACCCGGCCTGGGCAAATACCAACGTAATCCCTGAAATATTACTTGAAAAACTAAGAAGATTCGATTGGCAGCTATCAATAAAACAATGGAGAGAATTAAGCAACCTGCAAAGGTTTGCCTTATTAAAATTGTGTAAAGAGGGTCATGAGAATAAGAATTTCCCAAAAGCAATGAAGGAATTCAAACTTGTAAACTGAAAAACCAAGAGGCCTATTTTTTATAAATGTGCAAAAACTGAACAACTGTTCATGACTGAAAACAGGATATTTGACAAATCAGAAATGAACTGAAATTTTAAGCCATTATGAAAAATATAAATACAATTAAAGTCAATTTCAAAGGAGGCATCATTTCACCCGGTGATCTCTACAATATTTTACTGGCAGCCGGAAAATCAGGGCTGCTGTATGTTCGGTTCGGATTGCGTCAACAATTATTATTTGATGTGGCGATTGAAGAACTGAAAAATTTGATCGCTGAACTTGATATGCTTGGTATAAACTACGAGGTAAATAAAGAAGAGTTTCCAAATATTGTAAGTTCCTATCCCGCAGAAGAAGTCTTTATTACAAACACATGGCTGAGTGAAGGTGTATACAAAGACATATTCGATTTGATAGATTACCAGCCGCGACTGAAAATAAATATCAGTGACAGTAATCAAAGTTTTACTCCTCTGCTTACTGGTAATATCAACTGGGTAGCTTCGCCAACGGCACAGCATTTCTGGCATTTGTTTATCCGCTTTCCAAAAACAAATATTGTGTATGAGTGGAAGGATGTTGTTTATACCAATGATGTAGCTGCTTTTTCAAAATATATCGAAGAAATTATCTTACAACATCGCGGAAAGTTCTATGATAATAATATGGCAAACGGCGATGAATTATATGATTTTGCCAGGAGTCACAACTTCAATAGCAAACCCGCTGATGGCCCGTTAGCTTTACCACCTTTCAGACTTCCTTATTATGAAGGGCTCAATCGTTACAATGACAAATATTGGCTGGGTATTTACCGTCGTGACGAATTGTTTAGCATAAAATTTTTAAAAGATGTTTGCCAGTTGTGCCTGCAAACAAAAATCGGCCAGCTATGCTCCACACCATGGAAAACTATAATTATAAAAGGTATTGAAGAAAAAAACAGGAAGGATTGGAATTACCTGCTGGATAAATTCCAGATAAATGTTCGCCATGCTGCTAATGAACTGAATTTCCAGGTGGATGATAACAGTTTGGATGCTTTGAAACTAAAACACCATCTTGTAAAATACCTGAATGATGATGATACAAGAACATTTGGTGTATGTATTGGTATAAAAACAAAAATGAAAAGTGAGGTATTCAGCAGCATACTGGTGCGGCGCAAACCTTTAATCCGGATTGGCAAGGCCGGTTTATTTCATGTATATGATATTTTATGTGCAAAAGATTTTAATCCCAATGAACGAACTGGTTTTGCATTTAGCAAAGACAATCCCAAGTTTTTACTAGCCGAACAATTACGCCGTGCCGTTCTTTCCTTTTATAAATATCATAGTGAGAAAGGTGAAGCTATTACCATCGCTACCGCGAAAAAAGAATCAGCAGATGTTGAAATAAAGAATGAAACCGTTTATCAATGTAAAAAATGCCTGACTGTATATGATGAGAGAATTGGTGATCCTGAAAATGGTATTGATCCCGGGACTTTATTTCAGCAACTGCCCAATAATTTCTGCTGCAGTGTTTGCGATGCCTCTAAAGAAGAATTTGTCCTGGTAAAGAAAGAAGCAATCGGATTATAATCCATTTATTTCCGCATGAGTATTGAAATTGCGGAAGCATTTCTTTTTATTCTCAGGTAAAAGAATGGAATAAGTAGAAATATGCTCCAGCATGTATTTCATGCTGTGCTTACGCAGGTTATTTGTTTTATATAATTCATAGATGTGAGCAAGAGCATTTGCCTTATAGATTCCACAAAGTGGTTCTGGTTCACCATCATTTTTAAAAATAAATGCATCGTTTTCTTTTTGAGTATTGTATTGCGTTAAAAGTTCGTTGATCAAATCGGTTTCCATCAATGGCATATCACTGGCAAGTATCAGCATGTCTTCCTGCGGATATTTTAAATGGACGCTTAATACTCCGCACAAAGGCCCGTGCATTTGCAGCATGTCATCATCAGTAATCATCAGTTGAGGAGAAAAAATGGATGAATATCCTGCATACTGATTTTTATTAATAGAAATAACGACCGGTAACTGAAAGCTATTTATTTTATCAAAGGCTGTTTGTGCCCATGTACTGGTATGTAGTTTCAGCAACCCTTTATCGCTGCCCATTCTCGTACTTTGTCCCCCGCAAAGGATTACACCTATCATGGATAACTTTAGTTTGCTTTTTCTATAATCAATTTTAATTCATGTGGTGAGGAGGTGTATCGGCATGTCCCAAATTTTTACCAGGAGCCACGATATCCCGTACCAATTGTTTCAACTCTTTTATTTCAGGAAATCCTCCATACTCTTTCCGGTCAAAAATTTTTTTACCATCAATGCTGATATGAAAATCCCCATTTATTTCGCTGGGCTGAAGTGTAACCGCTTTCAATTCATTTTCAAAAGTAGTAAGAAACTCCTGTGCCATATACGCTGCACGCAGCAGCCAATGGCATTTTGGACAATATTCGATTGTTACTATTGGTTTCATGATTGAATTAATTATGCTTTCAAAATTAATCCTAATTAAAACACCGAATTAAAAAGTATTCCTCATACAGAATAAGTATAACACTTGTAAAGCCATTACTTTAATTTATGACCGGATAAAAATGTAATGAGCTGTTGATCTTTGCAAGTGGAGACAAGGAATTTCCATCCACCGCGAGCCTTAACCGGACCAGTACAAACACGGAAGGCAAGCTTCATCAAACGAAAATAAAGTTTTCGGGTGTTTAAATGTTCTGAGTAAATCGTAAATACCTGCAGTCAAGAATTAGTAAAAAAAGGATAAATTACTATATTTGTTTTACCCTATATGCGCAAGCCCCTAAATCTTATTCTATTACTGCTTTTATGTTCTGCAATTTTTTCAAGGACAATTTATGTCAATGGTTTCGCAACAGGATCAAATAATGGAACGAGTTGGCTACATGCTTACCGAAATCTTCAGTCGGCCTTAAATACGTCAAGTACTGGCGACACGATAAAAGTCGCCATGGGCACTTATAAACCCGGTATTGCAGACACGGCACGTTTCAGAATGCCAAACGGTGTTGCTGTACTTGGAGGATACGCCAACGACACAACGATAGCTACACGAAACTGGAGCTTATATCCAACTATATTGAGTGGTGAAATCGGGAACCTCACCTATCCTTATGATAATATCGAAATCCTTATACAAGGATTCAATGTAAATGCGTCAACTGTCTGGGATGGATTTATTGCGGAGGCAAGCAGTAACACCGCCCTCAGTCTTGCCGGCAATAGCCAGCCCATATTTCGAACTTTTATTTTCAGAAATAATTATGCAGATAACATACTGGTGGGAGCAGGAGCGGCCATTACCAGTCAGGGAGGTTCCCCTCAATTTATCAACTGCATCTTTTTTAATAATAATGCTGTTTTTAATAAAGGCACTGTGTATTTTTATAACAGCAGCACGCCTGCTTTTGTAAACTGTCTTTTTGTAAAGAATAGATCTTCAGATACCACTTCCGTATTTTATTTGTCCGGCAGCACCGCATCAATAACCAACTCTACTTTTTTCGGAAATGAGACAGTGATTCACGATGATGGACGCTGTGTAATCAAGGGAATAAATTCATCCACAATTAATATCTCGAATTCTATTTTCTTTCACAACCGTAATAAAGTTGACTTTAATGGCGGCAGTGACGTGTTTGAGCAGGATTCTTCAGAATTGTTGCTTGTGAATTCTATTGCAAACGTTTCAAACACAATTATCCAAAATTTTACAACCGGCACATCTTTACTGGTTGCCCAAAATCCGCGGTTCAGGGATACCGCCGATATCGATGGACCGGATAACAGGTTCTTTTCTGCGGATGATGGTTTGCAATTAACGAATCCATGCTCGCCAGCAATGAATAGCGGCAACAATAACGCAGCGAGCGGAATTCTTACCGATCTATTGGGCAATCCACGAATCTTCAATAACCAAACAGTTGACCTCGGCCCCTATGAAGTTCAATCAACACCGATATCGCCATTACAAGTCGTCTATGTGAAAAAAACGGCAACTGGTACAAACGATGGAAGCAGTTGGGCAAACGCATTTACCGATCTGCAAAAAGCTTTGTCCTACTGCGCAGATACGATCAAAGTAGCCGCTGATACCTATTTACCATCAGCACAGCTAAACCGTCAAAGTGCATT
>Ga0114129_10017160_pt1 | contig 10310 bp, 10 predicted proteins | sample RhiMetdeltSRZDD1_FD_80071 | JGI IMG/M metagenome (GOLD analysis project Ga0114129, IMG submission 80071) | Populus rhizosphere microbial communities from Tennessee, USA - Rhizosphere MetaG P. deltoides SRZDD1 (version 2) (version 2) | ecosystem: Host-associated > Plants > Roots > Rhizosphere >... | reverse complement strand
TCCTGACGAGGCTACTAACGCAAGCAGGACTACGGCGCCTATGAAACCGATGTGCACTGATCTGAGATTTGTTTTTTTGAATTTTTCCATAATTAGGTTCGCCTAATTAGGCCAGCCTAAGTTCTTAAGAGTTTTGAAACAAAAGAATAGTAAAACATGCTCATTTTGTCTTACTTATCACTTGCTCACCGAATTTTGGTCAATTAAAACTCTCAATGACCTTCTATGGGAATTAGACTTCGGTGCATTGCATCACTTTGGAGTTTTCTACTTGGATTTAGTAAGATGTTCAACGAAAGCTTTTATCCGAAGGCAAACATTGGTCTCTCGCCGTATTTTTTGTGGTTATTCTAGTCTATTTGGAGGTGCTGTTGTATTTCCTGCACTATTAGCGTGAACCACCCTATCTGATAGTTCCATAGCAGTCACCGGCCCTCCCCAAGGATAAAGATTCCCGAGGTTGTGCACCCTTCCTGCCTTTACAAATTCGAGATTATTCCACACAGGATTATCCCCGTATTGGTTGGCAAACGTATCTATGCCTTTTGGCGATGTGTATAGCAAATGCACATCTGATCCATCCAGCGCAGATAAGGCTTCAAGACCTATTATGCAAAAACCATTTTGAATTCCATCTTGTTGTGAGTTATGAAGCCCCATTTTCGCTATAACCTACGAAGGCTTTGAATTGTTGTATAATAGTGTGAGCGAGGGGATACCTTCAGAAACGTCTGTGTAAAGTAATACGAATCTGTCTTCTCCTGCCCCAGCTGCTTCAAGCTTGGATTTAGCTTCCATCAATTTGGTGTCTCTTTCTTGCAACAGTTTCACCCCCTCGTCATGTTTACCTAATGCATCTGCTAATTTCATCGTAGACTCATCCATTAATTCAAATTCAGTACTGGTGCCGTTAGGTGACGCAAAGTAATCAAGCTCAATAGTAGGAGCTATAGCAGATAACTCATCATAAGCAACCTCGTAGTAACCTGATGTTGTTACTATCAAATCAGGCTCTAGACTTGAAATCACTTCAAGATTTGGTTCGTCCAAGAATAGCAGCTCTGCATCCACGGCCATAGCCATGGCCACTAGAATCTTCTGTTTCATGCCGCCAGATAGATACATCGCAGGTGTATCTTTATTCTGTCACAGTTCGAGCTTTTCAATCATCTCTCTGGCTCTTCTACGAGCTTCATCTTTGTATTCACCTCTTATCTGGAGCCAGTTGTAAACATGGTCCCAAGGCGTTAGCGCACGCAGGGGCCCGCCTTCTTGAGGTACGATCGTTATGAGCTCTCTAACACGATCAGCACAATTTATAGCATGTACCCAAGCACTCCAATGCTCCCACTTGTAGGCATCAACTGTGTCGCGCACATTCTGACAAAAGTTGTTTTGCCAGCTCCATTTCGACCTAGAAATGTAGAGATCTGGTCTGATTGCACTTCAATAGAGATCGAATTGAGCGCAGGAGTCTGGGAACCCTTGTATTGTTTGATAACGTTTTTGGCATCGATCGCAAGCATGAGTAAACTTTAGTGGGCAGCGTGATCCTATGTTAAGTTTGGGCTCATTCCAATTCTTTAGAATTAGAATATTCGACTCATATAGTAAGGACAATGTCTCTCAAAGCGACCCAAGCAATTGGGTTCATGGTAAATAAGACAGGGAGTTCCTGCTAGCTTGTGCAAGAGTTCGTAGCCCTTGCCGTGTTTGGATTGGTGTATGCACTTATCATTGGCCGCAGTCGCTTTGGGATTCCAATTTGGACGGCCATGCTGATTGGAGCCGCGCTCATGACAGCTTTGCAGGTTATAACAGTCGAGGCCGCCCTCATGTCAGTTAACTTTGAAGTCATTGTTTTTCTGTTTGGAATGCTTAGTATTGTTTCTGCGCTAGACAGGGCTGGAGTGCTACAGAGGATAGCCTTTAAGATGCTTACGCTAGCCAAGTCGCCTGACAGACTCTTCCTTGCTTTTATCGTTGGTATGGGTTTGCTCTCTGCATTTTTGGTAAATGATACCATCGCTCTACTGGGTATTCCTCTTGTGATCCATATTGCAAAATATACAGGCATCAGGTCAGTTGTGTTGTTATTGGCACTTTCATTTGGAGTTACAGTTGGAAGCGTCATGACTCCAATAGGCAATCCGCAAAATCTGTTGATTGCGATCCAGAGTGGTATCACGACGCCCTTTGTTACGTTTCTAACTCATCTTGCAATGCCAACGATAGTTAACTTGTTCGTAACGTACTTTATATTAAGAGTGTATTACAGGAAAGAAATTTGGTCAGAGTATACTCAAAGCAAGATAGAGATTGCTGAAAAGGACAATGAGATCTATGACCCTCGTCTTGCCAAAATCTCTATTTCAGTCCTGCTCGCGACAATCGCTGGTTTTATAATTTCAGAGATGCTACATTTTCTTGAAATTACGAATTTTAGCCTGAGTGCTGTTGCGCTGCTAGGTGCTACGGCCATTTATGCTTTCAGTAGGCAAAGAGTGGACCTGTTGAAAAAGGTAGACTATTCTGTGCTGGTCTTTTTTGGAGGAATGTTTGTAGTCACATCTGCACTCTGGTCATCTGGTGCTGTGACAATTCTGTTCATGAATTATATTCCGACTCCCAACCCTAACGATCTGGTACAGAGTACCGCTGTAATATCCGTTGCAAGCATCGGAATCAGCCAGTTGTTGAGCAATGTTCCCTTTGTGGCGCTCTATAATTTCGTCATGATAGATAGCGGCTTCACAGCCCAGCATGTAGACCAATGGGTCATGTTGGCAGCGGCAAGTACAATTGCTGGTAACCTCACTGTACTTGGTGCTGCAAGCAATATAATTATCATCGAGGCAGCAGAATCACGTGGAGTCCGCGCCTTCACATTCTTAGAATTCCTTAAAGTTGGAAGTTTGATTACCGCCGCCAATATTGTTATCTATTATCTATCCATTGTGTTTCTCTAGAGAACAAACAAATACTGCACCTCTAGACTTGCAATATTTCCCCTTTGCAAACTTATGATTGGATTGGGTTAAAGTGAATTTTCCCCAAGAGAGCATCCGCTCTGGGGACTTGCAGATCTATCTGTATGTCAAGGGATGAGTATGCAAGGGAGCTCGTGGAAGCGCCTGTGGTAACTGATAATGATATCGCTTTATCCTAATCGATCTAACAGAATTTGAACATCAAATCTGAGGTTGGATTTGTTGCGTCTAGGTTTACCATCTTCCTCTACAAATTCTCTTTTTTTATATTCTCTTTAGTTTCCGGAACTATTTGGTGGACTTTAAGGAAGAGTGCGATACGTAATTTCCTTAAAGTCCACCCGCAAACTAGTTAGGAAATTTGTTGCCGGTGAACAATTAGGCTCAGATATAATGGAGACCGAGATCGGTCCAGTGAATTAGATGCCAGACTTTCCATCTCAGCCACCATCTTATTTGAACCCAGCGCCCGCAGGCAATTAGGCAAACGTAATTAGGCTAGCCTAATATTTAAAATGTATTTAGATTCTCAGAAGTGAAAATGCTAGAACCTTCTGCTAGCCTTGGACTAAATTTAGAGGCATGCTCATTTCTTTCGAACTGCAGTATACATCTATCCTTTTTCAGGTAGAACTCTAGTGACTTTACCCTGCTTTTATATAAAAGCACTTTCTTGCCACTTTCATCAATGTTAACCTGATCAATGCATAATAAGTCCATCTGGCAAAGCCTTCTGATCTTCTTATATGTAGAGCTGACAGGAAGGTTATTTTCCAAAGCTATCTGTTGAGCTGTCTTTGCAATGTCTATTGTTGATAGTATGATTTTATGGGAAATAATGTCTGCGAGAAGTTGTAGACGTGGAATTGCTTCATCATGCTCAAAGGACAAAGTGCCACCCATTAATTAGGTCGACCTAATTAGGCTAGCCTAATATTTAAACTGTCCTTTAAAGGTTCTGTATCATTAGCGTTTGATCTTCTGAGTTTATCAGTAGTATAACAACATCAATAACTTGATGTCTAGTAAGATAATGTTATGTTAACTCTACTAACGAAACCAAACTTTACAAATTAGAATTGGCTTCAAATGTCAACAGTATTGTTATTAGCATGTCAAGTAAGGACTTGAAACCTTAGATAATGATTTTGGCAGAGAGGGGCTTAAGCATGTAGGACAATTTGCCCTTCTAGCACAAAAGTGTCACTTAGACAGATTTTTAGGACAGCTGCAAGATTGTATGGTTGGTATTGTCTTATCTTGAGGAACTTGCTTGATCGTGTTGGAGACATATGCAAAGAGAATACAGAACTGAGAAAAGAAATTAATCAGCTAAAGAAGCAGTGAGCTATTCTATTTTACATAGTGGTCATCACTGGGACAGAATAGTTTCTGTGCCGACTTTTCAATTCTTTCTACGACCTCAACCTAATCGAAAAAACTTCTTCTATCATTAGCAACCATAGGAGCACAAACAAAATGAAGTATATTATTATTCTTAATACTTCTTAACATTTAATTGTTGACTGCGGCAGCCTTTGTGGATCATTAGCCATACTACGCAGTTGATACATCAGTCTTTTCTGCCTGGCAGCATTATGACCTTATACACTGCCGGACAGAAAAGACCGGGTGACTTTCTTATGGCTTGCCAGTTTTTCTACATACGGACAGAATATGTTAAGCTACTCCAATATTTATTAGAAGTGTCAATTCTCGATACTGATTATTAAATACAGGAATAAGATAAATGAGAGATTTTCCGAAGAAGTCTTTATTTACTCAGAATTGCGAAAGCCTCTATTGCACATCATGAATAAAATGGTGATAGCCAATAGCTCGTACGCTTTGATTTGAATAATTTACCCTCCCCTTCTTTCAGCTTGATAACAACATCTTCCCTTTGGTATATCATGGCCATGTGGACACTGTCTAGGATGGTTCAAAAGCGTACACAATGCCTCTGTGAATACATGTTTCATATGATGTTCTATCCCACAAACCATCTCCTCATCTATCTGGATCTTTAGAGCATCCCTCATAAGCACTTCAAGCAGGCGGGTGTTTCTTACCATCTGTTTTCCAACACGCTCCCCTTCAGAAGTGATTTGTATTTCCCGCGGGGTATATTTAAGAAGATTCAAACTATCCAACTTCTTGAGCATCTGAACAACTGAAGGCTGTTTTACGTTCAAAAGCTGGGCTATTGAGCTGACCTTGACCTCCTCACCTTTTTCTCTAATATACCATATGGCCTTTAGGTACATTTCTATATGTTCCGACTCAGCCGTCCCAAGGTAGAGGCCCTCTTCCGGTGTGTCTTCTCCCCTCATTATCTTTACCACAGTAAAGAAGAACTCCTAATTGTTCGCATGATATTTCGCACTCTCGTAAACTCTTAGACAATAATTAGTGACGAACATATTTATCGCAAATCATGATTCTCCAAGTTGATTCTCTGAAATGAGAATCAGTTTAGGCCATTGAATAACGAAGAGCGTTTAAATATTAGGCTCTCCTAACTTCAAGATACATATGCATGACAAAATATCTGTTATCAACAGTGAAACAAAAAAAGCGGCTTCGTCATCGCTGCTGAAAATTGGCGACCAAGAAGAAGATTTTGGCATGAACATATACATTTGCGAAAATACTGACTGCATACTGACTCCTATGGAACAAATGACATATGCACTCAATGAAACCCAAGTCAAATATGGATCAGTTGTCATACTCAAAAACGCACCCTAGCCGTAATAGTATAGACAGGATTTGAATACATTTTGACTTCCAAACATATCCTCGATGAGGATAAAGCAGACGAAGTCAAGGCTTTGGTCGCAAGATATGTACTTTTAAAAACGGAGCAAAAAAAGATAGAGGCCAAGTTAAGTGAAATTTCAAGCTTTTATGATGAAGAATCATTAAGAAGAATATTTGAGCCGATTGGCGATTCTATGATGGGGATAATTGGAATTGAGCTTCCAAGGAAAAAAGAATAAAATGCTCAACTTGTAAATCAGAACGACCAACAATAAGCAATTTTTGAAAACTTTTTAACTTCATTTAATCAAATTGTATAACACTAATACTGTCACCTATTGCCATACCTAGAGTTACAGGAAGCAGTTCCGATTGAAAAATTTTCAAAGTATTTTGTGAAAATGTGTTAGTGAGTACTAACTAATCATAAATATTCATTAGCAGCGCCTAATATTTTGTAAAATTCTTATATATTGGTGAGATCATAATATTCACTATGGGTAAAAAATCATTAGAAATAGCTGGTGCAGGCGTCGATGGTACAGTTGCAATGCTGAACAAGGCATACGCCTTTGAAATGTCAACCTTCCATTACTTTCAATATGTCGCCAATAATGTAGAGGGACTTGGAGTACTACACGAGAGCTTTTTTGAAGAAAGGGCAAAAGAGGAATTGGGACATGCCGAAGAAGTTAATGTACGATTAATGCAATTGGGCACTAATCCCACAGACGATCCAGCAAGATGGGAACAGGAGAGCGGTGTTGGAAAGCTTGAGCCAAAAAAATATCTGTCACTTAGAAGTGCAATAGAAAAGGCCTTGGATTTCGAAAGGGCTGCAATTGGTCTTTATAATGATCTCGCAAATGCCACAAAGGATAAAGATCACGGCACATACCAGCTTGCACTTGAATTATTAAAAGATGAGCTAGAAGACGAGCAGACGATGGAAGACATTTTGGCTAGACTGGAAATCCAAGATAAAAAGTAGTACTGACAATACTATTGAGACATCCCTTCTTTTTCTTCCTTTTTTGTTACCACGCTAGTTCTAAGCATCACTCTTGTTTTTTCAGCTTCATTTCAGATTTGCAGCAAAAGCCTTCCAAAAATAATTCTGCCATTGGCAGAACTCCTGTAATACCTCATGTAATATACCCACTCGCATTATCTACATTGTTCATTTTACAACTGACTCACTGCATTTTTTGAAAGCGTCATATCTACTTGATTGTTATGCTGTAGTTTTTTCTTTTATCGACTTCATCTCTCTATCTTTCTCTCTCTATTGTCACTTTCCTGTAATTCTACGACTAGAGAATCGTGACTCAACTTAAATAAAATTAAGTCAAGAAGCTGACTATCGATTGCAGGACGAATCAAAGAGGACATTTACAGACAGGTTTGTCAGAATGATCAATGAATATGTCGAGATGAAAGTGCATTTTAGATATCACTTAGGTTTTTACAGGAGTCTGAAGAGACCAGCTAAAACCTGCAAATATTGTTCCGCTAATGAATAGGGTATTTTCATGAATCGCGAAAGAGCCACACTTCGACTGGATTTGGAATTGAAGCGACATTAATACCCTGATAATATATGCATAAACAAAAAATGGTGTAAGTTTCTTATAGAACAACCTGCAAATACGCTCGTGGCAGAGACGCGAATCACCCCTAGCCTATTGTTACTTGGGCTAATAATCGCTGCTACTGCTGCAAACTCTATGATCTTTTTCGCTGGCGCGGAGACTAGGGTGATGTATTCTGAGCTAATAATAATTGCTTCAGCATCCATTGCAGCGTTTCTGGGTATTGTACTAGCATATAGGCAGATTCTTCATAATCGTTCTCACTCAAAGGCATACATATGCCTCGCCATAGGTCTTGTCCTTTGGCTCTGTGCTGATATAATTTGGGCCAGCTACGAACTAGTTTTTCATGTTGCAGCACCGATCCCCTCCTTATCCGACATCCTCTGGTTAGCTGGATATCCCTTTTTTGCGTATAACCTTATTGCCACTTACAGGCTATTTCACAATAGATTCAACAACAACGGGGTATTGCTTGCCAGCATCATCGGAAATGTCATCTTTGTAGCATACTTGATCTCACTTACAATCGGCCTATCAGATTTTTCAAGCCAAGGAAGTGTATCGATGTTTGCTGTCCTTATTGCCTATCCAATAATGAATGCCCTATTAACAATTCCTGCTCTCTCAATTCTCATTGGACTATGGAAGGAAAGACCCTGGTCCATACCCTGGACATTTAAATCGCTATCTTTATTCTGCATCGTGATAACAGACAGCTGGTTCGCATTCATAATACTCTCAGGCCTGTACGAACAGGTGTGGCTGTCCTCAATGTTCTTTGGAGCTGAATATCTTATCATGGCTAGCGGTCTTTTATGGTTTAACAAATTTCTTGCTAGCTATAAAAACCAGGGCACGGCTTCTGAAACAAATACTAGTCAAGATCATTTGAAAATAAAAGACGGCTTTCGCAATAGAAACAAAACTCCTAACAGGACCCAATATCTGCAAGTTCTGGTAGCTGCAATTCTGATCGGGGGAATACTAAGTTATGGCTTTCTGACTTCGCTCGCCACAGAGTCTACAAGATATATTGTCCCTGTGGAAGGTCAAAATACCATATTGATAGGAGCCTTACTGCCACTTACCGGTACAAGTTCCTCCACGGGGGAGGAGGCTGAAGCATCGCTGAGGTTGGCAGTCGACGATGTAAATAATCAATTCGCAAAGGCGGGTCTTCCAACAAGGGTCGGGCTCATAATTGAAGATACAAAAACAGACCCCGCTGTAGCGGTCGAAAAACTTGAGGACCTTGCATCAAAAGGAATACGAATAGTCATAGGGCCATCGACAAGCGCTGCAGTAGCTGCGGTCAAAGAATATGCTGACAAAAACGATATACTGATTGTTAGTAGTAGTAGTACGGCTCCATCTTTGGCAATTCCCAATGATAACGTGATTAGATTCGTTCCTGACGATACTCATCAAGCAGAGATATTGGCAAAACAGATGTGGGATGAGGGCAAAAGAGTTGTCATTCCAATATGGCGAACTGATGTTTTTGGAAATAATCTTCAATCCGCCTTGAAAGAAAGCTTTGAAAGTCTTGGTGGCAAGATGCTTGATGGAGTAGGATATGACCCACCGGTAGGTAATTTTGCTGCAAGCCTCCATAGAATCAATTTTATCGTCTGGGAGCAAGAATTGAGGTCTTTGACTTCGAAAGTAAATGATGCTGTGAAACAATATGGTGCTGATAAAGTGGGAGTGTACATCGTAGCTTATGATGAAATCGTGCCTATCTTAATTCAAGCAAATAGACACCAAGAACTCCAATCGGTAAGTTGGTATGGAAGCGATGGTTCTGCTCAGCTTGAAGGTCTGATAAAAAATGTTGAGGCTGCGGAATTTGCAGTAAAGACAAATTTCTTAAATCCTATCTATGGACTGGATGCAACAGATAGCTTTAAGAAATTGGAAACAAGAATCGTTGAAGAGATAGATAGGGTGCCTACATCGTACGCACAAGTTACTTATGATGAATTCTGGGTTGCAGCTCTGACCCTAAAAGATAGTAGTGCATTACAGCAAGACGACATTGGCTCTCTAAGAGAAGCCTTTATCAACACTGCCAATTCCTACGTTGGTGTAACTGGGAGGACTGAGTTAAATGATGCAGGCGACAGAAAATATGGAGCATATGACTTTTGGGCAGTACGACCAGTACACGAAGACGTGGAGAACAAGGCTTCTTTTGAATGGACAAATGTCGCTGCATACCAAATTGGCATAGACAACTCATGACCGGCTCAAGGGTCTCCGTGCTTTTAGAAGCGCTAAAGTGAAAGTTTCAACCTTGTTTTATGGAGGACAAGCTAAAAAGTTTTTGCATTTTTTGGCAAGCATTAAGGTTTGGTAGAAAAATTGCAATCATGAATTAGATAATAGCCAAGAATTGTAATTACTTAACAAACCTCACTGCCATGGTAACATCTGCAATTACTTCCGTATTCTAAGCAGCTGCGGTCTTCTTACCATGATCAATCTTCATATGTTCTTCTAAATCCAATTGGCTTGGAAATGATCTATCGCATGTTTGACAATAATATACAGGTCTTACTTTACGAGGCGGCGGAGTCTTGACTTTGATCTCTGTACCGTCAACTTTGATCTTTTTTTCCTGCTTCTGTTTTTCCTCTTTTGTAACCATTCTTCATCCATTGCGTTGTATATTTTAAAGGGTTTCCGGGTAAGACATGAACATGACAAGTTTACAGCAAATTTGAATAACGTCTTTTGCTACCTTCTTATCCATTGTTACAAACATGTATTGGAATAATTAATTTGAAAGACTCAGAGATGTAATGTCTATCGATAGCATAGCCGCAACAGAAAATGTAAGTGCAATCGAAGCCGCCACCTGAATAGAATAGGGCGGGGATAAGAATAAATGCAAAAAGTGAAGATGATAGAGACAACAACTGTTCTAAGGAATATTGGTATTAATTATGAATGATCTTTT
>Ga0114129_10017159_pt1 | contig 10310 bp, 13 predicted proteins | sample RhiMetdeltSRZDD1_FD_80071 | JGI IMG/M metagenome (GOLD analysis project Ga0114129, IMG submission 80071) | Populus rhizosphere microbial communities from Tennessee, USA - Rhizosphere MetaG P. deltoides SRZDD1 (version 2) (version 2) | ecosystem: Host-associated > Plants > Roots > Rhizosphere >... | reverse complement strand
TCGGTGCGATAGTATTCGTTGGATCCTGCACCACTCGGCGCTATCGACGACATGAAAACGGCAGGGGCCCTGACTGAGGAAGCGGCGGCCTTGAGATTTTCGATGTCACGTTTGAGCGCCTCGGCACCGCAATACCTAACGGGTCCAGTACAGACCATCGGAACGATCGGTGCGACAGCCCCACCGCCCATTGCTTCCCTGAAATACTGTTCGTAGTATTCCGGGAACGCGCTCACTTCCAGAGGCCAGCCTTGCATTCGCTGCTGAGGCCGGGGTTCGAAGCCTTCCAATCGCTCGCGAACATAAGTGAAGAAGCCTGGCTTGGATAGCTCCCCGTCGTTCAGAATATCGATTCCGTTTTCCGCCTGCTTGCGTACACATTCGGCAACGGCGCTGCGAATCCGCCCTTCATACAGTTCTGCGTTTGGAGCAGTGCCCGTGACTTTGGCTTTCATTAAATCGAGAAGATCCTTTGGGCGGGGAACACTGCCAACATGCGTTGTCAAAATACGGTGCGTGTTCGGATGTTTCATAACCATGTTCATGCTCAGGCATGTTATTCGACCGCTGTAGCACGCCCGCGGTAGAGGAACGTCATCGGTTTTGGTCCTTTGATATAGCCGGTTTCAACCTCGGTGATATTGAATCCAGCTCTTTCGATCAGGTTTTTAATTGGGCGATTCAAATGGCAGCCGCCAGCAATCCGCTTCCAAATTGGGTTTAGCCGATTTTGCCATCTTCGGACATTTTCTTCGGGCGCTAACCCATGCTCGACAAAAAGCAACTCTCCCCCTGGCTTGAGAACTCGCCGCATCTCCAACAGCGCACGTCTTACATCTGGAATCGAGCACAGCGTCCAGGTTGTGACCACAGTATCAATACTCTTCGCCTCGAGCGGTATCGATTCGGCAGAGCCTTCAACGAATCTCACATCAATAGAATCTGGTCTGCTTGCCTCTTCAGCCATACTGAGTAGCCGGGGCGAAGGTTCCAGTCCAACGATTTCGCGAACCTGACTCGGGTACGAAGTCAAATTCAGCCCCGAACCAATACCAACCTCGAGGACGCGGCCCTGCGCGGCTGCGGTAACTCGCTCGCGGAACGGCTGAAGCTCGCGATTACGCATTGCGACACTAACGAGATAAGGGACGATGTAATTTGCGTAAAAGCCCATACGCCGAAGTATCGAACGCATTTGGGATCTACGGCCATATCGAACGTGAGCGGAATCAGTTTTCCCGTTGAAGCTACACTGGGTCGAACCGCTACTACACCCGATGATTCCCGGGGTTGTCTGCGTTTCACTGTCGCTTTAGCGGGCTGCTCGTCATTGGACAGCTCACCGCAATAGACCAGCACTGTATTGAAGAGCCGCGTTCTGCGTTTGATAGTCGTATTTTGCGCTGAGGTTCTCGATTTCCGCTTGCGTCACGTTGAGTTGAGCTTGCGTTAACTCCACGATTGAGGCGAGCCCGAGATTGTACCGGCCTTGCGCCAAATCCTGGGCGAGTGTCGCCTGACGCAGAAATTGCGCTGTGACATCAATCCGTTGAAAAGCGTTCATCGAGCTTGCCCACGCAACGCGCATTCCGATGAGGGTTATGTCCTGCGGGCGCTGAAAGCTGGGGCTCGTGGATACCTTTTGAAAGATTCCTCTGAAAACGATTTGATTGAAGCGATTAAAGCGCTGAATGAGGGAAAAGCCTTCTTCAGTCCGGAGATCAGTAAGGTTCTAGCCGAAGATTATGTACGAGAGATCACAGTCCGTGGTGTTGAGGATAGCTACGATCTGCTCACCCCACGAGAGAAAGAGATCCTGCACTTGTTGCTCGAGGGCAAAACGAACAAAGATATTGCGGCAGCGTTGGCCCTCAGCCTTTACACAGTCGAGACGCATCGCCGAAACCTTCAGAGCAAATTGAATATCCACAGCTTCCCCGAGCTCATCCTATACGCAGCCCGCAAAGGCATCATCGAATAGATACCGCCACTATTGCGGACAACATACCAGCCGTTGGGTATAGGAACAGGCGCGTTATTGAGCATAGATTTGTTTTACAAATTGTGGTGTGCGGCCGCACATCCCCTTGAATGTGCGCACTATCGATCTAAGGGGTAAACGGCCATGCTTCACCGTTCAACCGACCGCAGGCAGCGAACTTCCCGAACCAGTTTCGATGGCGGGCTTTTCTTTCCAGATCAACCAAAGAACCGGTCGTGCTCGCATTGTTGTTGAGTATACATACCCAGACCAGCCCATTTTCGGGATCGACGGCGGTGCTGGGCCGAAACCAACCTATATTCAGTTGCCCGGATTGACTTACGACCAAGATGCGAAAACAGTTGTATACGATGAGGGAGCCGCAAGAACGGTCTGCGCCAACGTTCGTAAAGGAAGGTTTCTACTCTGGCAGAGAACCGTCATTGAACCTACTGGGGCTTGCGTTGTCTCGGCACGAACAGTTGATCATGCCGAGGATGACGGATGGAATATCCGACGGTTTTGTGCGATCGATACTTTCTTCAACGTCCACTAAGGATTTCATTACCGCGCCTGGCATGTGGTGCCAAGATTGCTGATCTGTCCGGATTGTGCTGGAGGGGAACGCTGTATCGTCCGGACTCACGGCCGAAAGTAATACACGCTATCGGCCGGTACCTTTTCCGTGCGGTAATCCTGCTCCTTGTAGGGATACGAAGGACGCGGCTTCGAATCGATGAAGGCGGCTAAGTCCTGAGCTTCCGAATCCGTGAGGCTTCCCGGATTCAGGTACGGCATGGAATAGCGAATGATGCCGGCCAATGTGTAGACGCGCGCGGCACCGGCGCCATCGTTCCACGAATCGGACCCCCACAACGGTCCGGCTTTCTTATCCCCGATGGCTACACCTTGCCCGTCCTCACCATGGCAGTTTGTACAACGCTCCATGAAGAGCGCTTCACCCTTACGTGGATCGAGCTTTTCAATAGGAATGAGGTTGGCGGACGCGATTGTATTGCGGCCGCGCCATGCTGGATTCCTTCCAACCTGGGCTCCGTCAGCAAGCCATGTGATGTAGGCAGACAACGCCAGCACCTCCTTCGACGTTGTCGTGGGAAGATCGCTTTCTCCTAAGCCTGTGGCATTCTCACTTCGAAGAAAGCAATCCACGATACGATCGCCAAGGCTATATAGACGGCCGGAACGTTTGTTGTACTCCGGAAACATTCCGGCAACGCCGACGAGAGGAAGTGAGAGCTCGCGCTGGCCACCGTTCAAATGGCAGTTGTTACAGGACACCTTACCCGGAGCGAATCGCGGCGCTTCGCGCGGCGTGTTTGTGAAAATTCGAAAACCCCATCGAATCTCATTCGAGAGCTTCGAATCATCAATGATACCGGCGACCAGAGGGTTTTTCGGAAACTCCCAAGCGGTCGCCATCGTAGTGCGCGAGGAGACCAGGGGCCCGCTAAGCTTTAAGCCAAAAACAATCGACTTAGGATCGTCCCTGTTTGAACAGGCAGCAGTGATAAAAGCGATGCAGATCAGAGCGAACTGCGTAGTGCGTCTCATAATCTCGCGAAATAGCCCTGCTTTGAAATCATCACCCTCTGGGCATCTGTTCGGGGTTTTGCGACATGGTTTCTCTCCTAAGCTGCCTTCCAACGAGTGCGGTGCGTAATCGATTACTTCTTGTGCGTCTGAACATAATCGAGCGCAAACGCTTTCATCGTCTGGCTCATTGCTCCCAACTCGGTCGCTTCCGCCATTGCGCGATCCGTATCCCACTTATCTACGATCACCCGTTTGATAAACCAAAGGGCCGAAGCACGATTGCCGCTCGCGCAATGAATGAGCGCGGGTTGATTGCTGGCAGCTGTAATCGCCTCGATAAAGCTATCGACTACCTTCGGATCGGGCGAGGTTCCGCTGAGCGGAAGATGAATGAAGTTGATACCTGCTGCTTTTGCGGCAGCCGTTTCGCCCTCAATGTCCGCGCCCTGTTCAGTGGGCAGCCGTAAGTTGAAGATCGCCTTGAATCCCATCTTCTTGATTTCGGCGACAGCCGATGGTGTGACGGCGCCCGCACAGGCTACAGTTGTCTCAAGGCGAGCAAAGTTAGTTATTCCAGGAACCGTTTCTTTCGTTACCTGCGATTGAGCAGCGGCGATATTCCCAACCGCCGTAACGACGGCAAAAAACAAGAGCAAACGTTTCATATTCCACTCCAATCATGCGCTCACGAACGTATAGCCTCGCTCCTGCGCGCGGTTCACGGCAACGATCCCCGCAGGTACCATGCGGGCACCGCTGCCGATGCTAGCGACGAGTTCGCTATAAATGGCGTCGGTATTACCGCCAGTCGCCGCGGCGATGGTTCCAGCAATACCGCGAGTGGCGACTTGGCAAACGGCGAGTTGCACACCCTGTTTCAATAGCGAGTCGAGTGTCATTCCCCGGTTTGGCAATTGCGCGCCGTAATCCGCAGAATTGTAGACGTTGATCTTGGGCGCGTTTTTTGTCTTGGGATCCGTGAACTGAGCCCACGCGGCTATCGGTACTCCGTACTTCGCCCAAATCGCATCGTTGTATGCGAAGCCCGTAGAACGATGTCGCACGACGATCACAACCGCGAGATCATCGTTTTGCAAGCCGTAATCGGTTCGGTTGACGCGCACAAAGTTGCTCGCAAACGCGATCGCCTCCCCGAAACCCTCTGAAGTCGTCGTGTCAAATACGAGCCTATGCTTGCTGGATGCTTTATCCAACCAGTCATCCTTTTCGTGACGTTCCGGCTGCCATTTTGCAAAAGCCACTGACTGACCTTGCGCTGTCTCACCCCCGGTCACTACGGCAGCAAACGCGGTTACGCCGGTGCTGAGGCGTGTGAGAAACGAACGACGTTCCGACGATGAAATTCGCTGTGTCATTTTGTGTCCCTTTCTAATGGTGGAAGTTGGGCATCTTATCAAAATGCGAGTAACCAACGATATCTCGGACACTCGTTTTTCGCTGTTTCAAGTAATGGTCTTGAGGAAATGCAAGTTGTGCGATAAACAGCGCCATGGTGAATCCAATACCGGCGACCATGCCAGCGACGCTGATTTGTGCCCATCGGACAGCTTTCGGTAACGCGGCCACTCCTGACTGTACGGCCGACCAGGACAGTGCCAGGACTTGGAGTAATTTTCTGATCAATCAGCTTCCATGGCCAGGAAACTGAACATTTCACCGCGTTCGGTTCGGAGGGCGATGGGCTGATCCCGGCCGATCTTGTAGAGTTCGTCCCGCAGCATTTCAGCAGTAGTGACTCGCAGTCCATTAACCGCGTGGATGACGTCACCTTACGGCATCCGGTCGCCTTATCCGGATTTACGGTACGGCCCAGCAGCGCCTTGTCTGCTAATTCGCCGTTTCAATGCGCGATGCTCTCTGATACGCGGGAACACGTGCGGCTATATATGCTCCGAAGGAGAGGTCCACCGCTAAGCAGGCAATGACGTACCAGTCTGGGATGTAAGTCGAGTTTCGATAGTGCCAGGCATCCCAGGCTAATCCGTGGAGTACCATTCCGAGGGCAAGGAACCACGGAGAGCGCTTCACACCGAGCACGGCAAGAGCGATAAAAATGGCCGTGCCTAGAACCTCTATCCAAAACCAGTAGTTCACCCCACCGCCGGTGGCGGCGAACAGGTAGCGCGCCACGTAGACAAGCGGCATCAGCACGAGGAACCCTGCAAGCAAATTTCGCTCAAAAATCACTCCGTGTAATCCCCGCCAACGCGTTAGCCATAGGCAAGTGACGATGGCCCCCGTAGTACCTGCGGCGAGGAGGCATGGGTCTCCAGAAACTTGCCACGGAACTCGGTAAAGACTTAACCACGTACCGACGAAGGTGACGATAATGAGAAGCACCGTCTGAACGGTCGGGTGTGCGCTGGTTAGGAGCGCACGCGCATACGCCGTGGTATTCATATTGGGATAATCCTTTTCGTGTTTATCGTTCTAGCGCATGATCGACGGCGCGTTGTCCACTTCAACGTCACGGCTCATCCGACGGCGGAATGGACCGCGCAGCAAATGCTCGAAGCCTTTCCCTTCGACACCGCACCGAAATACTTGTTGCGAGATCGTGACCGCATCTACGGACAGGAGTTTCGCAAGCAAGTCGAAGTCATGAATATCAAAGAAGTTCTTAGCGCCCCGCGCTCGCCGTGGCAACGCGCTTACGTGGAACGCGTGATCGGCTCGATCCGCAGAGAATGTTTGGATCATGTGATCACCTTTGGTAAAGACTCCTTACGACGCACGCTACTTGCGTATTTCTCGTATTACCATCGCTCGCGCCTTCATCTCTCGTTGGATAGAGATTCACCCGATTCGCGCTCGGTACAATCGGTCGGTAGGGTCATTGCATTTCCTGAAGTCGGCGGGTTGCATCATCGCTACGAGCGCGTCGCCTAACAAATTTTAACTGTTGATTCTCTGAACGCGTGGGAACGATTGTCTCCGTTGCGATGCGACGCAACACACCCAAGCGAACGCGTCGAGAATTTCAGGCGGAAATAGCCTCGTTGAACGGGTCGCTCCAACTCCGGCTTCAACTGACCGATCCCGACACGGTCGCTGACGAGGTTTTTGGTAAGCACAATTATCGAATCTCGGTCACATCGTTGCTCGTACCACAATTGCCAACATTCTCAAACGCCATGGCATCGAGCCAGTACCGGAGCGAAACCGTAAGACGACTTGGAAAGAGTTTCTCGCTCGACACTGGGATCAGATTGTTGCGACGGATTTCTTCACCACGGAGGTGTGGACCTGTTCCGGATTGACCCGCTTCATTGTCCTGTTTTTCATAGATCTGTCGACCCGGCGCGTGCAGATAGGAGGCATCGCCAGTTCAGCGAATGGATTGTGGATGGTTCAGATCGCACGCAATCTCACCGATGCCGTCGATGGTTTTTCGCGTGGAAGCGCTATCTGATCCACGATCGAGATCCACTCTACACGAGGGAGTTTCTCGCTACGCTTGCCACGGTCGGAATTAAGTCCGTCAAACTGCCGCCGCAGTCGGCGAATCTGAATGCATATGCGGAACGGTTCGTCCGAACGATTAGGGAGGATTGCCTGAAGCAAATGATCTTCTTTGGTGAAGACGCGTTGCGGAATGCGATTCGCGAGTTTGTGACGCATTATCATTTGGAGCGTAACCATCAGGGGCTCGACAACCGTCTCATTGTTCCAATGAAGACGATCCCGACGAACGGCACTATACGAAAGCACCAACGGCTTGGCGGAGTGCTCAACTATTACTATCGTGAGGCCGCGTGATTTCAGTTTTTGGACCATACGGAATACTACAGAAAAACATCGAATTCGAAGCAGTAACTTCTCCACACGATTCCATCAGTGGTGATGATGGTCCGCTCCAAGATTTCGCATCGCCTGCATCGTGCAGTACATATCGTCTTTAGCACATCCCTCAACCTCAACTTGGATGGTCGTGTGACTGATACCAAAGTGGTGACGTAATTCTTCGTTCACGGCACGAAGCACCTGCTCACCGCTTCTGATGCTCTGTTCGGCAACCATTACGTGGCAACTACAACAGATGATACCAGAGCCCACAGCCCAGACGTGGAGGTCATGGACAGCCAGCACGCCGTGAACGCTGCCGATGGATTGCTCCACTTTCGTCATGGTTATGCCCGCGGGTATGCCTTCAAGCAATACACTAATGCTCTCCTTGAGGATTCCCCAGGAACTCCAGAGGATCAGTACGCCAATGAAGACAGATACGAGGGTATCTGCGATGTACGACCCGGTCGTCGCGACGACAAGGCCGGCAACGACGACTCCCGCGGCTGAGATTGCATCGCCAACCATGTGCACGTATGCGCTGCGCACATTCAGATCGTGCTTTGCGTCGCCTTTAAGCCACAGACTGATGATTGTGTTTAACGCGATCGCTATCAGGGCTACAACGATCATTGGTGCGCTTTCGACCGGTTCGGGAATCTGCAACCGGCTGATAGCTTCCCAGAAAATCCATATCGCAATGAGTACGAGAGACAGAGAGTTAACCAGCGCTGCCAGTATGCCAACGCGGTGATAACCGAATGTCCTGTGGGAGCTGGCAGGCCGCATCGCGATTCGGAATCCATACCAGGAAAGGATGAGCGCGAGTGCATCCGCGAAGTTGTGCCCCGCGTCGGACATGAGCGCGAGCGAATGCGATACAAATCCGGTGATCCCTTCGCCGATAACGAATGCAACAGTGACAATGATGGACAGCGCCAATCGCCGGCCGGTCAATGATGCAGTGTGATCATGTGCCATGTTTTTTCGCTCAAGCCTCAGGTACCGTCTTCGGCGTAACCGCCGGCAGCAGCCTTGCGGAATTGAGAATGAAGGCGAGTTCGGATGTGACGTGAATAAATGCAGCCAGCAACAGATTCAAAAATCCGAAAGCCGCAAGTCCGACACCGATTCCATCGACCAGAAGAGTGCCCGTGAAGTTGGCCATGATGATGCGGCGGCAACGCCGCGCAATCTTCATCGTCTCAACCAGCTTCACAAGATCATTTCCGAGCAGCAGAATCTGCGCTCTCGCGCGCCACGTCCGTGCCGATCCCATGGCGACGCCAACGTTGGCTTGCATCAGAGCGGGCGCGTCGTTTACACCATCCCCGACCATGACGACCTTGCGGCCCTGGCCGATCAAGGCTTTGATTCACTCGACCTTACGGTATCTTGGAGAAGTACTTCTCTCATCATTGTCAAAATTCGAGAGCAGGATGGATATTCCGTTTATTTCAGTTGCTAACGAGCTTTTTCCCCATAATCCGCGTCCGGCGGAATGTTAATTGCCCATACATATTTGGAGGTACAAGCCAATGGCCGTCATCAAAATTGCCCTCGGAACGTTCATCGGAATTATTCTTGCCCTCTACATGTTCCCCAATCTGCCGCACACTTGGGATTTAACGAGCGGCGTAATCACGAGTGATCCACATGCTAAAGCCGAATATGAACGCCAATTGGAAATCAATCGCGAAGATAATGCATCCTGGCTCCGGCAGCAACGCGAACAAATGGTGCAGAATCGATGAAAAGATAAGCTCGCCTGCCTGCTGCGCCACAATCGCATTCTGAGCCGGCTTGATCGTCATCAGAGTGTTTTTTGGGCGTCTGCTGAGACACACAGGGGCAGAATGTAGCCGGCACCCATCAAAGCGAACGGCACACCTGCCCCATTGAGAATCGAAATATTGCTTCACGCTCACTCTTCGCAGACCTTCGGCTAAATCATCGGAGCTGCCGACGGCGATAGCTACCTGGAAAAGTTTAGCAGCTAGTTGGAGCCTCATTTTTCCGTTCGCGTTCCGCTTCCTATATCGGAATGATCGACTGCTCGAGACCGGAAATGGAATCCTGCTTACTTAGAAAATGCTCGACTGGCCAATAAAGTTGGACGACTTGATGCCGTATTATCGGGAAGCCGAGCGTGAAATTGGAGTGTCCGGAGAAGTTTCGAGTCAGGCGGCCTTGGGGGTCGAATTTGATCCGGGTTATGTCTACCCGATGCACGAGATGCAGCAAAGCTATCTCGATCGAGTGGTAGCACAGGACTTGAACGGAATGAAAGTCAACCTGGATGGGAAAGACTACGATCTATGCCTTTCCACCTTTCCACAGGGAAGGAATGGCATCCCAAATGAGGCCTACCGTGCGTGGAACAACGGGGAAGTTTTTCGCCCTGTGGGAGCTGTAACGTCCCACCAAGCAGAAGAGGGTGAACGAGATGATGTCGCCGTCCATGATCGTTACGTGAAGTCCGCCCGGATGGCCGGAAACAACCATCGCTTGCAGGTATGGGAGTCCACTCGCGATTGCCGATCCGGAGCCACCGCAGTCGATCACGAGGGCACGCACGGCCCGCGCAAGGGTTCGGGATTAAGCGTGTGCATGATCTACCTCCTTAGGACCAATTCTTGAAGGGTTTCCTTGGCGGGAACGAGATATTTCACCGGGAACCTTCGTCGTTCGCCGGCGAGACTGTCCCGGAGAAGCTTGCTCGCGAGATTCGGGCTCTGCCCGCCCGCGTGGGGGCCATTGCGGTGCGGGCGGCGATGCGTGTGCTGAGTTAGAACTCCCCCCGACGCGATTTTGTGTAATTGGAAATTAACGGAATCGGCTGGAATCGAGAGAGCGCGAAGCTCTTGAGAAGAAGAGCGGGAGACGGGGATCGAACCCGCGACGTCCAGGGTCGAAAGACAATGGTCTTTCATCGCGTTTCGCGGCCTGAAAGGCTGACTTGCCAGCT
>Ga0114129_10017158_pt1 | contig 10310 bp, 2 predicted proteins | sample RhiMetdeltSRZDD1_FD_80071 | JGI IMG/M metagenome (GOLD analysis project Ga0114129, IMG submission 80071) | Populus rhizosphere microbial communities from Tennessee, USA - Rhizosphere MetaG P. deltoides SRZDD1 (version 2) (version 2) | ecosystem: Host-associated > Plants > Roots > Rhizosphere >... | reverse complement strand
CTGTGGCCGCACCGCCGCTTCCCGATGCCCGTGATCCAGCGTGAGATGGCGGGCGGCCAGCGGCTGGTCGACGTCCGCTTCAGCTTCCTGAACTTCCGCCAGATCGATACCGATCGCGTGGATCTGGCGGCCAGCATCGACGACAGCCCGACCGAGTTCGGGCTCGCCGTCCATGGCGTACCCGGAAGCGTGGTGTTGACCGGGGACACGCGGCTGGTGAGTCGGGCGAACGTGGACCGGCTGGGCCGGATGCACCGGGCGGTGCTGGAGGCGATGGTCGCCGACATCGACGGAGACGCGAGCGTCACGTTGCTGCCCGACGAGGAGCGCCTCCAACTGTTGGTGGAGTGGAACGACACCGGTACCGCGGCCGGGTCCGGCGGCTGCCTGCCCGAGCTGTTCGAGGCCCAGGTCCGCCGCGTGCCGGAGGCCGCCGCCGCGTTCGCCGGCGCCGCCGTGAGCTACGCCGAGCTGGACGCGCTGGCCAACCGGTTCGCGCACCGGCTGCGCGCCTCCGGCGTCGGACCGGAGTCGGTGGTCGGCGTACTGCTCGACCGCGGACCCGACCTGCTTGCCTGCCTGCTGGGCGTCTGGAAGGCGGGCGGCGCCTACCTGCCGTTGGATCCGTCGTACCCGGCGGACCGGCTGGACTACATGCTCGCCGACGCCGGCGCGCGGGTCGTGGTGACCCAGTCCGGCCATGCCGACCGGTTCGCCGCCGACCGCGTCGACGAGCGGATCCTCGTCGACCGCGACCGGGCCTCGATCGAGGCGCAGCCCGCGACCGCCCCGGCGCGGGTCGACGACCCGGACCGGACCGCGTACGTGATCTATACGTCCGGGTCGACCGGGCGGCCGAAGGGCGTGCAGGTAACGCACCGCGGCCTGGGTAACCACGTGTCGTGGGCCGCGGAGGTGCTGGCCAGCCGCGGCAGCACAGGCGCGCCGCTGTTCTCGTCGGTCGCGTTCGACCTGGTGGTACCGAACCTGTGGGCACCGCTGGTGACCGGGCAGCCGGTCCACCTGCTGCCTGCCGACCTCGACCTCGCCGACCTCGGCCAGTCCCTTGTGGACAGTGGCCCGTTCAGCTTCATCAAGCTGACGCCCGGGCATCTGGACCTGCTGTCCCGCCAGCTCGACGACGAGCAGGCCGCCGCACTGGCCGCCGTTATCGTGGTGGCCGGCGAGGCCCTGCCCGGAAAGGCCGCCGACCGGTGGCTGCGGCTGCTGGGGCCAGGACGCCTGATCAACGAGTACGGACCCACCGAGGCATCCGTCGGCACCAGCATCTTCCCGATCGTGGAGCCGGCGCGGACCGAGATCGTACCGATCGGCCGGCCGCTGCCCAACATGACCATGTACGTTCTCGACGCGCAGATGCAGCCCGTACCGATCGGCGTCCTGGGCGAACTGTACGTCGGTGGTACCGGGGTGGCGCGCGGCTACACCGGCAAACCGGTCCTGACGGCCGAGCGGTTCCTGCCCGACCCGTTCGGCCCACCGGGTGCCCGGCTTTACCGCACCGGCGACGCCGTCCGGATGGGACCCGACGGCGCCGTGGCGTTCGCCGGCCGCGTCGACGACCAGATCAAGATGCGGGGGTACCGGATCGAGCCGGGCGAGATCCGTTCCGTGCTGCTGGACCACGCCGGCGTACGCGACGCGGTCGTGATCGCACACGACTACGGTGCGGAGGACCGCCAGCTGGTCGCGTACTGCGTCGCGATGGCCGACGGTCCGCTGTCCGCCGACGAGCTCGCGCGGCACTGTGCCACCCGGCTGCCCGACTACATGGTGCCGGCCGTCTTCGTCCCGCTGGAGCGCATCCCGCTCAACGCCAACGGCAAGGTGGACCGTGCCGCGCTGCCGGCTCCCGAGCGGGCGGCCGCGCCGGGCGCCACGACCGGGCCGCAGACCCCGCTGCAGGAGCAGATCGCCCAGGTCTGGTGCTCGGTACTCGACCGGGACCGGGTCGGCATCCACGACAACTTCTTCGACCTCGGCGGCCACTCCATCCGCGCGGTTGCCCTGGTCGGTGCGCTACGGGCGGCCGGGCTCGACGTATCCGTCCGCGACGTCTTCGAGCACCGTACGGTGGCCGCGCTGGCGGCGGCTCTGGCCACGCAGTCGGGGCCGGTCGAGGACACCGGGCCGGTCGCGCCGTTCGAACTGATCTCGGCGGAGGACCGGGTACGCGTGCCAGACGGCGTCCTCGACGCGTACCCGCTGTCCGAGGTGCAGCGCGGCATGGTGGTGGAGATGCTGGCCGACGAGGCGCTGAGCCCATACCACAACACCACCTCGTTCCTGCTCCGCGACGAGCATCCGTTCTCGCTTCCCGCGCTGCTCGAGGCGACCCGCATCGCCGTACAGCGCCACGAGATGCTGCGCACGTCGTTCGACCTGACCGGCTACTCGGTACCGATGCAGCTCGTACACGCCACGGCGGAGCCTGCCGTCACGATGGTCGACCTACGCGGCCTCGACGGCGGCGAGCAGGAGTCCGCGCTGCGGCGGTTCATCGCGCGGGAGCGTGCCGCCACGTTCGACCTGCACACCCCTCCGCTGCTACGGATGACCGCGCTGATCCAGAGCGACCGGCGCTGGCGGCTCTCGTTCACCCAGTTGCACGCGATCACCGAAGGCTGGAGTTTCCACTCGCTGTTGATGGAGCTGCTCGACCGGTACCACCGGATCCGGGACGGCCTGCGGCTGGAGGTCGCGGAGCTGGGGCCGGTGCGGTACGCCGACTTCATCGCCGCCGAGCAGCGGTCCCTGGCCTCCACGGAGGACCGGGAGTACTGGCGGGGCATCGTCGAGCGGTATCCGACGCTGTCCCTGCCCGCGGGTTGGCGTGCCGACCCCGGCCTGCCGCGCGAGGACTTCCAGGTCAACGTCTGGCACGGCGACCTGGAGGCCGACCTCCGCGCCCTGGCTACCCGGGCCCGGTCCTCGCTGAAGAGCGTGCTGCATGCCGCGCACCTGAAGGTGATGAGCATGGTCACCCACGAGCCCGTGTTCGCCAGCGGGCTGGTGTGCAACGCCCGCCCGGAGCTCCAGGGCGCCGACGGGGTCTACGGCATGCACCTCAACAGCCTGCCGTTCGCGTTCGAACGCACCGCGGGCACCTGGCTGGAGCTGGTGGAGCAGGTGTTCGCCCGGGAGGTGCAGCTGTGGCCGCACCGCCGGTTCCCGATGCCGGCGATCCAGCGCGAGATGGCGGCCGGGCGGCGCCTCGTGGATGTGCTGTTCACGTTCCAGGACTTCCACCAGGTCGACACCGACATGGTGGACACCGAGGCCGGCGCGGGCGACGACTCCACCGAGTTCGCGCTGGGCGTACCCTGCACGCCCCAGTTCATCGGCCTGCGCACCAATACCCACGTGATGACCCGGGAGAACGCGCAGCGGTTGGCGGACATGTACCGCGCCGTACTGGTGGCGATGGCGGCCGACCCGGACGGCGACGCGCGGGAGACCGTGCTACCCGCGGACGAGCGTGCGCGCCTGCTGGCCCTCGCCACCGGCGCGGGCCGGCCCGCCGCGGCCACCCGGTGCCTGCACGAGATGTTCGAGGCGCAGGTCGCCGCGCGGCCGGACGCGGTGGCGGTCGTGTACGAGCGGGCTCGGCTGACGTTCGCGGAGGTCAACGCCGCCGCCAACCGGCTCGCGCATCGCCTGCGCGGGCTGGGGGTGGGACCGGAGTCGGTGGTCGGTGTCTGCCTCGAACCGGGCCTGGACCTCGTCCCCACCCTGCTCGGGGTGCTCAAGGCCGGCGGCGCCTACCTGCCGGTGCCGCCCGCCTACCCGGCGGACCGGCTCGACTACATGCTCTCCGACACCGCCGCCCCGGTCGTGGTGACCCGCAAGGAGCACGCCGGCGTGCTGACCGGCTTCGGCGGAGTGGTCATCGTCCTCGACGAGGACACGGATACCCTCGCCGGCCAGCCGAGCACGGATCCGCATCCGGCAAGCAGTCCGGACAACCTCGCCTACGTCATCTACACCTCCGGATCGACCGGCCGCCCGAAGGGCGTCGGCGTCACCCACGGGAACGTGTCGCGATTGTTCGCGGCGACCGCGGACCAGATGCTGACCGGCCCGGACGAGGCGTGGGCACTGCTGCACTCGTACGCGTTCGACGCGTCGGTGTGGGAGATCTGGGGCGCGCTCCTGCACGGTGGCCGGGTGGTTGTCGTGCCGCAGGCCGTCGCCCAGGCGCCGGAGGAGCTGCTCACCCTCCTGGAACGCCAGCGGGTGACGGTGATCGGCCTGTCGCCCGTCGCGTTCCGGGCCGTGGTCGCCGCGGCCGGCGGTGACACCGCGCGGCTCTCCCGCCTCGCGCTCCGCGCGATCACCTTCGGCGGGGACCGGTTGGAGGCGGCCGACATCGCCGAGTGGGTGGCCAGCCAGGGGTTGCCGCGTACCGCTTTGGGGCAGGCGTACGGCCCCACCGAGGCGACCGTGCACGTGACGTACCACCGGCTCGGCACCGGTGACCTCGAGACGGCGGACGGGATCCCGATCGGCCGGCCTATCGACGACATGCGCGCGTACGTTCTCGACACAGACGGCGGTCTGGCGCCGGCCGGCGTGCCCGGCGAGCTGTGCGCCGGCGGTGCCGGGATCGCCCGCGGCTATGTCGGGCGCCCCGACCTGACCGCCGAGCGGTTCGTCCCGGACCCGTACGGTCCACCGGGCTCCCGGTACTACCGCACCGGCGACCTGGTACGGATGCGCCCCGACGGCAACCTGGACTTCCTCGGCCGCACCGACGAGCAGATCAAGGTGCGTGGGTACCGGATAGAGCCGGGCGAGATCCAGGCCGTACTCGTCGACCATCCGGCGGTACGGGAGGCCGTCGTCACCGCGCACGGCGCCGCGTCCAGCGATCGGCGCCTCGTCGCGTACTGCGTACCGGCGGCCGGCGCCCTGCCGGCCAGTGCGGAGCTGGCCGCGTACTGCGCGGCACGGCTGCCCGACTACATGGTCCCGGTGGCGTTCGTGTCCATGGCACGGGTGCCGCTGACCGGCAGCGGCAAGCTGGACCAGCGCGCGCTGCCCGTACCCGACCGGTCGTCGCTCTGGGCGAGCCAGGAGTACGTCGCGCCATCCACCCCGACCGAGCAGCGGTTGACCGACATCTGGTCCCGGGTGCTCGGTGTGGAGCGGGTGGGCGTCACCGACCGGTTCTTCGACATCGGTGGCGACTCGGTGACCGTGCTCCGGGCCATGTCGGCGGCGCGGGAGATCGGTCTGCCGCTCTCGGTGCGGATGCTCTACCAGTACGGGTCGATCGCGGAAGTGGCCGGGGCCATCGACAGTGCGATGGCCGGTCCCGGCGATGGGCACGTTACGGGTGAGCTGCCGCTGACCCCGATCCAGCACATGGTGCTCGACCGCGCGGCCGGATACCCGCACGACCACCGGCAGGCGTGGCTCGCGTTCGCCTCCGGAGTCGACGCCGACGCCCTCGAGGCATCGCTGGCGGCGCTGACCGCCCACCACGAGGCGCTGCGCGTACGGCTCGTCCGGGGCGACTCCGGCCCGCGCTGGGCGATCGCCACGGCGGAGACCGCCCGGCTGCTCCAGCGGGTGGACCTCAGCACGCTGCCCGAGGAGCGCCGGGCCGTGGCCGCCGAGGACGCCGTGGCCGGTGCCTACCAGCGCCTCGACCCGGAGAGCGGACCGGTGATCAGTGCGGTCCTCCTCCACGCCGGCGCGGGGGAGCCGGATCGGCTGGTGGTCGCGGCGCACGAGTTCGTCATGGACACGGAATCCTGGGCGGTGCTGCTCTCCGACCTGGATACCGCGTACCGCCAGGTCGCTGCCGGCCAGGAGGTCGCGTTGCCGCCGGCGAGCGGCACGCTGCGGCGGTGGGCGGTCGGTCTCGCCGACGCGGCCACCTCGGGCGAGCTGACGGAACAGGCGCCGTACTGGCTCAACCGGGCACCCGTCCCGGCCTCGCCGGCGGACCGGCCGGCCGGAATGAACACCGTGGCCAGCGAGCGGACAGTGGAGTCGACGATCCAGGCCGCCCACGGGTACCCGCCGGAGGTCCTGATCGCCGCACTGGCGGTCGTGCTGGCCCGCTGGACCGGCGGGGACCGGGTGCTGCTCGATGTCGAGGCCCGCCGGGAGCGCGGCGGCGTCGACGCGGCGGACCTGACCCGGGTCGCCGGCCCGTTCGCGCATCGCTACCCGCTGGCCCTGTGGCTGCCGCCACGGCGCGAGCCGGCGGCGGTCCTGCGGTCGGTCGGAGACCAGCTGCGGATGGTTCCGGCCGGGGGAACCGGCTACGGCCTGCTCCGGCAGCTGCCCGCCGATCGCGATGTCGCCGGCGCGCTGGCCGAACTGCCGGCCGCCGCGGTCCGTTTCCGCTTCGCCGCGGGCTGCGGCCCGCAGTCCACATTCGACATCGACAAGCTCGTGACGGTACGCGATCCGCTGGCAGCCCGGGAACACGTCCTGGAGGTCGACGCGGTACGGGAACCGGACCGGTTGACGGTGAGCTGGACGTACTCCGCCGCGGTCCACGACGAGGCGACGGTACGCCGGCTGGTCGAGGAGTACCCCGTCGAGCTGCGTCGGCTCGCGGCCGTGATGGCGCCGGATGCCGGTGCGGTACGGAGCCCTGGTGTGCTGCCGTCGCCGCTGCCGACGATGGCCGGACACCACGTTCCGGGCGTGAGCGTGGCCGTGATGCAGGGCGGCGAGCTGGTCTCGCGGCAGGCGTACGGCGTCCTCGACGCCCGGGAGGCGGAGCCGGTCACCATCGACTCGCTGTTCCGGGTGGCGTCGGTCAGCAAGCACATCAGCGCGCTCGGTGCACTGCGGCTGGTCGCGGACGGCTGGCTCGACCTCGACGAGGACATCAACTCGTACCTCGTGTCGTGGCAGGTGCCGTACCCCGACGCGCGGTCGCCGGTCACCCTGCGGGAGCTGCTGGCCAACACGGCCGGGCTGAGCCGGGAGCCCGAGTACGAGCCGTACCGGCACGACGGGCCGGTGCCGACCGCGCTGGACGCGCTGCATGGCCGGGCACCCGCACGAACCCCGGCGATCGTCCAGCTGCGCCCCTCCGGGGCGTTCGAGAAGAACCGGGTCAACTACCTGGTCCTCGAACAGCTCATGGTCGACCTGACCGGTGTGCCGTTCCCGGAGCTGATGAGGGCGCTGGTCTTCGAACCGTTGGGGATGGCCACCAGCAGCTACGACCCGGCGTACCACCGCTCATCGGGGCGTCCGGTGGCCAGGGGGCACGATGCCCTCGGCGTCCCGGTGCCGGAGCTCGGCCCCGCCCACCCGGCCGCCGCCGCCGGCGGGCTGTGGACTACGGCCGGTGACCTGGCCCGGGCGGAGCTGGAGATCCGGCGCGCCTACCTCGGCCAGCCGGCCCTGATCACCCAGTCGCTGGCCCGGCAGATGATGACGCCGACGGCCGAGACGCTGTACGGGTTGTCGACGATCGTCGACTTCCAGGGCACGGACCTGGACTTCGGGATCGTCGGGGAGTTCACCGGCTACTGGGCGGCGGCCATGTGCCGGGCCAGCAGCGGCGACGGCTTCGTCCTGCTGACCAACGGGGACTCCGGGCGCGAGATCGCGGAATTCGTCATCGGGGCCACCGGTGGGAGTACACAGCTGGGCCGGGCATGAGCACCGCCGGCCTGGTCAGACCCGGTACATAGATTCGATATAGCAGCCGGTCATATGTTGCTTTGCGGCTGCCCGCTACGGCCTGCCACCGGCGTCCTTGTCGCGGGTGTATCAGCTCGAAAGGAGACGTCGAATGTCCACGGAGTTCGATAGGAGACAGGCACTGCGGCTCTCAGCGGGAGCCCTCGCGGCCGTCGGCCTCGTCGGCGCAACGGCAACGCCCGCCGCGGCAAAGTCCGCCACGGCGGCGATGGAGGACACCGAGCCACTGGTCGTCGGAGGGAACACCCTTCCCGCGGTACCGGGAATGTTAGGGGACCGCCGGGCGAACGAGCTCTGGTTCGAGTACGACAACCGGCTGCTCTTCCAAGCGCCACCGGAGCTGCTGGCGGCGTACGGTGCCGTCCAGACGGTGTTCGCCGAGATCGAGGAAGGCGTGGCGTTCTACTGGTTGGCCCAGCGCCAGTCGGGCAACTATCCGCACGACTACATCGAGACCTGGCGGCCGTTGCGTGATGCCTTGGTGCTGATCTCACGGTCACAGCTGGCCATCATCGACAAGTTCTACGGGCGCAACTACCCCGGCCTGCTTTCGGCCTTCCTCGACTTCGGGCAAGGCGTGTTGTTCGACCCGCGCCGCCCGGAGTTCATGCGCGCGCACATCATGAACGGCAACCCGCCGGCCGGGTACCACGTCTGGCACGCGTACATCCGGGCCATGGTGTTCCTGGACGTCGACGCGAACCGGTGGGACTGGATCGACCGGTACGTCGGCGCCACGTGGCACGTACAGTCCCTGGCCAGGCCGCTGGGCAGCCAGGTCAACCCACCGCTGGATCCCGCGGTCATCCGGGAAATCACGCGTACGTGGCTGCCCCGCACCACTGAGCAGATCGAGGCGGCATTCGAGTCGATCCCCTTCCCCGCCGAGGTGGGCTGACCGACCCTGCCGCCGTCCCCCCGAAAAAGCTGAGTCCTCGCGTCCTTCCGGACGCGAGGACTCAGCTTTTTGTACGAAGGCCTACCGACCGTGCAACTGTCGGAGGTACTCGTAGTTGGTCGGCAGCGTGTCGAGAAGCTCCTGCTGCCGCTGCCCCACCAGGTCGAATATCGCTTCGGCGCCCTGCACCGACTCCGGGCGGTGGGCGAGTGCCGGGAGCGGATGGTCCGGGAGCAGCCCGAGCCCGGCGAAGATGCAGTAGTAGTTGCTGTTGCTCCAGAAGTTGCGGAACTCTTCCTCGAAGTTGTGGTAGTAGGCGTGGTCGTCGTCGGTGGCCGGCAGGTTGATGGCCATCCCCGCCCGGTACATCGCGACCTTCTCGGTGATCTGGTCCGCCAGGTGCAGCCTCTTGTTCTCCTGCCAGAACGGTGTGTCGACCCGCGGCGAGAAGTAGAAGTGGGCCTGGATGAAGTCCCTCGTGTCGTCGAACATCGTCTCGATCTCGCGGTTGAACCGGTCGAGGAGTATCTGGTCGAACCCCTTGTCGGGGAAGTGCTTGACCAGCTGGTAGAGGGCCGCGTAGATGAAGTAGATGCCGGTGGACTCGAGTGGCTCGACGAAGCACGACGACAAGCCGATGCCCACGCAGTTCTTCACCCAGGCGCGGCGGTTGCGGCCGACCCGGAAGCGGATCTGGTTCAGCCGGGTCTCGGACGGGTCCAGGTTCCACAGCCGGCAGAAGTCCTGGGTGGCCTCGTCCTGCGTGGCGAACTTGCTGGAGTACACGTAGCCGGTGCCGAAACGGCCGAGCATCGGGATCTTCCAGGTCCACCCGGACTTCATCGCGATGGACGAGGTGTACGGTTCGGTCCCGTCCGCCTCGCTGTCCTGCACCACGGCGGTGGCGACCGCGCTGTCGCACATCAGGTAGTCACTCATGTCGATGAACGGTTCACCAAGGGCCTGGTTCATGAGCAGGCTGCGGAAGCCGGAACAGTCGATGAACATGTCGCCTTCGAGGATCTCGCCGCCCTTCGTACGCAGCGCGCGTACGTATCCCCTCTCGTCGAACAACACTTCGGTCATCGTGTCGGAGACGTGCCGTACCCCCTGCTTCTGGGTGGAGAAGCGGCGAAGGTAGTCCGCGACGAGATGGGCGTCGAAGTGCCATGCGTAGTTCGTCGCCCGGCGCCCGTCGAGCCAGCGCGGTGCGCGCTTCGCGTCCATGATCGGTGGTTCCTTGTAGCAGGAGTAGTCGAACGGCCGCCCGTCCTGCCTGTTCACCCAGTAGTGCGACAGCGGAATCTGATCGTGCACGGGCAGCTGGCCGAAGATGTGGTAGAAGTGGTCGGGGGCGCCGTTCCGCGGCCGGGCACCGGCGGTGCCTTCTCCGGGGGTACGCCAGTTGATGAACTTGACCGCCATCTTGAAGGCGGCGTTGCACTCCCGCATCCACTCGTCCTCGGGTATGCCGAGGAAATCGAAGAAGGCGGTCTGCAAGTTCGGGATCGTCGCCTCACCGACGCCGATACTAGGAATGGACGGCGCCTCCAGGACGGTGATGTCCGCGGTTCCCTGTAAAGCTTTTCCGAGGTAGGACGCGGCCATCCATCCAGCCGTGCCGCCGCCGAGTATGACAATCTTGCCTATACGTTGATCCGACACCCTGCTCCTCCGTTGTGGACAGACCGGCCGGAGCAGCTATGACACT
>Ga0114129_10017157_pt1 | contig 10311 bp, 4 predicted proteins | sample RhiMetdeltSRZDD1_FD_80071 | JGI IMG/M metagenome (GOLD analysis project Ga0114129, IMG submission 80071) | Populus rhizosphere microbial communities from Tennessee, USA - Rhizosphere MetaG P. deltoides SRZDD1 (version 2) (version 2) | ecosystem: Host-associated > Plants > Roots > Rhizosphere >... | reverse complement strand
GTCCCGGAAGGGAGTTGTCGGGAGAGAGTTCTGAGCATCCAGTCCCATCGCGGCGAGCCGCGCTACGAGGCGCTGTGGCGGCCAACGCGTGCAAGTCCTCTCGATCATCGCCGTCCGGCCGAGCGCGTATTCGCCTTTCAGAGCCCGGTTGCGATCCACTCACAAATAGGAGGGTACGATGCAATCATTTTCGCGCGCATTGGCGTTCGGAGTAGTTCTCGTCCTGGGAGTAGTTCTTGGTGCTGACGTCATGCAGCTGTCCGCGCAGGGCGGCGATCCGAGAATTGGTACGTGGAAACTTAACGTGGCGAAGTCCAAGTACAGCCCCGGTCCGGCACCCCAGAGTCAGACGCTAAAAATCGAGCCGGCGGGACAGGGTGAGAAAGTCACCTCGGAACTGGTCAGCGCGGACGGAACCAACACGACGAGCCAATACACCGCCAATTTCGATGGTAAGGACTATCCGCTGACCGGGTCTACGATCGCCGACATGGTGTCACTCAAGCGAATCGACGCACGGACCACCGAGCGCACTGACAACAAGGGCGGTACGGTGGCTCAAACCATCAGGCGAGTCGTCTCGGCGGACGGGAAGACGATGGACGTCACGGTAAAAGGAAAGAACGCCCAGGGTCAAGAGATGAGCCACGTCATCGTGTTCGAGAAGCAGTAGAACGCGGAAGACCTAAAGATGGCGCTTATCCGCGCCAGCAAGTTTGCGCTGGCCGCGGGTGAGCGCCCGCGATCGTTACCTGGGCGCGGATCTTCCCGCTGCTCGCGGCCGTGACGCCGAGGTCGCGGTACTTATACTTACCGGCCCTGAGCTACAGCGACACCCCCTCAGCGCGCAATGAAATCGCGCACTTCAATTCTGCAAGTTCGATCACGTCCCGTTGGGGCCACGCCAGTCTCGGCTCGACTTGGTTGTTTTTCTCACCCTTTTGGGAGAATCATCGCTCGACGACGACCTCCTCCAAACACGAGGGACGCGACTCCGTGGACAACACTTACGCACAGCCGCCGACACGCCGTACGCTTTACCCGCCGATCGAGCCGTACGAACACGGTCGCCTCGCGGTCGGCGATGGTCACGACGTGTACTGGGAAGTGTGCGGGAACGCGCAGGGGCGCCCCGCGTTGTTCCTCCACGGCGGTCCCGGCGGCGGTTGTAGCGCGGACCACCGACGCCTCTTCGATCCCACGCGTTATCGCATCGTGCTCTTCGATCAGCGCGGGTGCGGCCGGAGCACACCGCATGCTTCGCTGGAGGCCAACACGACCTGGCATCTCGTTGCCGACGCTGAGCGTCTGCGCGAGCGGCTCGGCATCGAGCGCTGGCTCGTATTCGGCGGCTCGTGGGGCAGCGCGCTGGCACTGGCGTACGCAGAGACGCATCCCGACCACGTGAGCGCCCTCGTCCTGCGCGGGATCTTCACGCTCCGGCGCGCCGAGCTGGCCTGGTACTACCAGTGGGGCGCGTCCGAGCTGTTTCCCGAGGCGTGGGAGCGGTTTCTGGCGCCGATTCCGAAGGCCGAGCGTCACGACCTCATCGCCGCCTACCGCGCGCGTCTCACGCATGCCGACCGCGATCAGCAGGTGCGCGCCGCCCGGGCGTGGAGCACCTGGGAGGCCGAGACGATCACGCTGCTACCGGATCCCCAGCTCGTTTCGAAGTACGGCGGCGACGAGTTCGCGCTCGCGTTCGCACGTATCGAGAACCATTACTTTACGCACGAAGGCTTCTTCACCGACGGCCAGCTGATCAACGACGCGCACCGCCTGCGCGACATTCCCGGCGTCATCGTGCAAGGGCGCTACGACGTCGCCTGCCCGGCGAGAACGGCGTGGGATCTGCACGAGGCCTGGCCAACGGCGCGTTTCATCGTCGTTCCGGACGCCGGGCACGCGGTGAGCGAGCCCGGCATCCTGCATCATCTGATCGAAGCGACCGACGGATTCGCCGGCTAGTCGAACTCCCTCGTGGAGTGGCCACCGTCGAGGCGGGCCGAATTGACCAGGCGAGCCTCTATTTGGTCGGCTCGATTTGATCGAAGCGCAGATTGCTGCTGCCGACGCCGCGTCCCGTCTCCCTCCGTCTGCCGATCCACAGATACGTGCGTCCATCGTACCAGCGCACACGCTGATAGCTGCGCGTAATGACTGTGCCAGCAAAGGGTACTTCCTCTTCGTTCACGAACCAGGGCAGTGGTGGCTCGTTGAGCAGCACACCCTTCGCGCGCACGATGTCACGCGGTGGTGTTCCCATCTTCGGCATGGCCGCACGTTGAAAGGCGATGTCCTGCGCGCTGCCTGGCCGCTGCACGGGCAGGAATGGGATCCAGTTCTCCGGTACCGTCGTGCCCAGCAGGTAGCGGATGGGCGCCGGCGAGTCGACGATCGGTTCGGGTAACACACCGGTGCGGTCGGCCGCTTCGTGACCGTTGATGCCGCGACCGGTGGCATCCGGAATGATTTCTTCGACACCCCACACCATGTTGGCCATCTCATCGCGTACCAGCTGGACACGTTCGAGCGGATCACTCTCCAGTGCTGCACCGATGACGGCGGGCAGGAAGAGCTGCCGGTTGTAACGGCCCAGCTCACCGAGGTTGCTGAGGTTGAAAAGACTCCAGCGCTGCCAATTGTTCGTTTCACCTTCATCGGCGGCGCGGATCAGCGTGCGGTCGCCGAACACATCGGTCACGACCAGACTGAGCACTTCACACAACGTATTGACCGGGAGTCGGTAAGGCACGACGAACCAGTCGTTGCCGTAGACCAGTCCAAGCTCGGCGAGCACGAGCAGCAGGTGGTCAGTGGTCTGGGCCTCGAGCGCGCCGAAGTTGACCTGCCGCTCTTCCATCGCCCAGAAGCGCGGGCTGGGCATGCCCTTGAAGGAGGCGATCACCGGCAGAAACGAGATCGCTTCGTCCTCGGGCGCGGGCGGCACGTGATCCGGGCCGTCGATGGAAAGTACAGGCGCCTCCGGCACGACCTCGAAAGAATACCAGTCGAGGCGCCCCTCATCGTAACGCGCCGCGGCCAGCGTGAGCTGCGTGTCATTGCTTGAGGGCGCTGATGCGGTCAGTGCATAGCTCAGCCGCTCGACATCCCAGACCGGCGGCGCAGCCGCGGGCGGCTCCATGTATTGCCGATCAATCCAGGCCAGGAACGCATCGATGATGGGTTGCATGACCGGCGAATCAGCGCCGTCGATGGGCACATCGCTGGCAAACGTCCCGGCGCGCATGGCGTCCAGGGCCAATCCCCCATCGAACGCGTGCCGCCGCGTCGCCATGTACAGGTTCAAGCCATCCACCTGCCCGCGGAAGTCAGCCTCGGCGTTTTGCGCAAAGGCAAACGCGCTGAGATAACGCGGCAGGTATTTGTTGCGCAGCGCGGGCGTATGTAGGCGCAGGAAATACTGCGCGGCCTGCACGCGCAGCGCGTGGGTAAAGGGCACACGCTCGCGCTCGACCGTGGCCTCGAGTGGCACGGTGTCATCGTAAGGCTGCGCGGCACCCTCACCGAGTTGTATGCGATCGATGGTGCGTTTGCGGGCCAGCAGCCGGGTGTCGATGGGTGAGCCGGCATCTTCCGCTTCCAGCTCGCCGAGCTGCCACTGCCGCGTGAGCAGCCACAAGGGGTCACGCACTTCGGCGCGCAGGCTGCGCGTGAAGTGGTGGGCGCGGGGCCGCGCTTCCAGCCGGTTGTACGCGGTGACGGCTGGCTCGTGGAACTCGGCCAGCAGCAGATCCGGCCGGTCGAGCATCACCGCGGTCAGATGCGGCATGGTTCAGCCCTCCGCGCCCGGCACGAAGGCGCGCGTGGTAGCCAGGGCGGGCGCACGCACGGCCTCGTACACCCACGAGTAGTCGAGGGATACGCTGCCACGGCTGGTGCTGAACTCCGCGGTCACGGCCGGCAGCAACGTGCCGATGCCGGGCAGCGTGTCGATCTTGTCGGGCTCAATCGCGCGCAGTCGTGCGCGCCGGAACGTGTCGAGTACCGAATCCACCAGATCGTTCCAGCTCCAGCGTCCGGTCTCATCCGGCGAAACAGCAAGCAGCAGCGCCTGCGGCGGTGCGCTGTTGGGCGCATCGTAGTTGAAGGCCAGGCCCGTGACTTCCTCGCGCGTCGGCACGGACTCCGTCCACTCGTCGATCAGCAGACCGCATTGCGCATCGGCGGGCGTGAAGCCCTGCGGCAGATGCTGCACGATGGAAATCGTGTCGTGGACGATTTGCATGGCCGGCGGATACTGCACGCCCAGCCAGCTGTCGCCTGTGCGGAAGGGCAGTTGCAGCGCGCCGAACACGAGCGGCTCATCACCGATGGAGTCGGCCATGGCGCGCACCATCTCGAGGTCGTGCACGAGCGGACGCACACAGGCCGCGCCGTGCAGCCATTCCTCAACCGGCAGCGCCATGCCTACGGTGTCGCGCGCATAGGTGAGCAGCTGGTCGCGCGCGGCATCGGCCTGCGCCACCGCGGCCGCATCATGAAACACAAAGCGTGGCAGCACCATCAGGTCGTCACCCATCCACGCCTTGACGGCCTCGGCCAGCAGCGAGATCTTGCGCTCCGCGAGCGTGGCGTTGTCCGCCTGTGTGAGCTGATCATCCGTCGCCGGTCCCAGCGTGGCCGCGCGCGCGAGCACAGCATCCGCCTGCGCCACGAGCGTGGCCACCTGTGCCGGACCGTGGCCGACCGCGGACTGCGGCAAGGCGTAGGCGAAACCCGCGTCGGCCAGCGCACGCAGTGCGTCGCGCAGGGCATCCACATCGGCCGCGCTGCCCGTGGCGCGGGCTGCCGTTGCCGCCGTCTGCACGGGCGGCACGAGCGCGCGGACGGCCGCCAACCGCTCGCCTACTCGGCTGCGCAACTCCACAAGATCCACGCGCCCCGGGTTGTCGGCAGGCGCGGGATCATCCTTCGACGCGCTCTGAAAGTGGCGCGCATCGAGTGGCCGCGTCGTGCCCAGCAAACGCCGCAGCCGATCGGCCAGCGGCATGACCTCGGCAAACGAGCGTGCGGCGGCGTCGCCACCAGCATCCGCAAACGCGATGTGCACCACCACATCGTCGGGGACATCGTTGGACCGCGCGAATTGGTAGCGCACGCGCGTCTCCAGCTCGGCGACGCCGCTCGCTTCCACCTGGCTGCGCACGATGTACACGAAGTCGATCGGCTGCAATTCCAGATCGGCGAGGGATACGACATCGTCGACCACGGTGCCATCGGCGAGGGTGGCAGTCACCGCGCAGCGGATGTCACCGGGTGCGCCCAGCAGTGTGCCCAGCCAGGCATTGAGTCCAAGCTCCAGCCGCGCGCGCTCCGTGGTTGGCAGCCCGGTCCACGGGCTGGCAATGTTCGAGGTGGTGAGTTGTACTGTCACGCGCTGCGTGAAGGCGATGCCCGTGCCGCGGGGTGTGGCCAGCACTTCGATGTCCGGTGGCAGGGTGCCGCTGCCCGCCGCCTGCACAATGGCGGCTGCGCGGTCGAAGTTGCCGAGCGCCAGCTGATACGCCGCTTCCGCAGTGAGCACATCCCGCAGCGCATCGAGTGTGTTTTCAATCGCGTTCTTTTCCGCGATGATGGCGTTCTTCTGGGCATCACTCAGTGACAGCAGCTCAGGTATGCCGTACGGGAAGGGCGCACTCGTACGCGCCAGCGTGAGCCCGTTGACCACGCCATGGTCCTCGCTCACGGTGCTGGCGCCGTCTGCGACATCATTGGCCTGCGGCACCTTGGTGCGCTGGATGGGAAAGGCCGTACGGAAGTTCGGCTTGAGCTGGTCCAGGATTACCGGATCGGGCGACCGCGTGGTCCAATCGTGCAAACCACGCTCGAACTGCACACCCAGCAACACCTCGAGTGATTGACCGTTGCGAATGCCGTCGATCAGGTAGCGCGCGCGGCGCACGCGCCCGGAGGATAGGTTGACGGCCAGCGCTTGCGGGTCGCCAGGCGATGCATGGGTAAGGTAGCCGCTGCGCAACAGCGCGGCCGCCGTCGCGTGATTGAGTGAAGGCGCGTGCACGTAGCCGCCGTTGCCCGCGGACTCGTAGAGGTCGCCGCTGGCGCGGCGCAAACGCTCGGGCAACACACCGTCGGGAATTTTCGTGTGCCGGCCCGAATTGGGCCTGAGGTGCTCGAGGTAGCCGTAGCCGCCCAGATAGACGCCGGTGCGCCGCTCTGTGACGGGCCCATCCAGGCGACGTTGCTTGTGCAGGCGCCGCGCGAATAATGACGTTTCCCACGCATCCAGACGGTAGCTCAGCGTGTCGATGTGTTCGACCAGCGCGCGCTCGAGCCGCGCAGTGGGTAGCGTGCGCAGCACACCGATCGCCTCGCGCTGCTCCTGCACGCCCTGTCCCGCATCACTGGCTTGTTGCGTTGCGTGTATCAGCTGCAGGAGTGGCTGGTTTGATGTCTCGGCCTCGACGATGCGATTGGCGGGTGCGCGGAACACCTCCCATACCGATGGCGACGGCTGCGCGCCGATGTTCAGGAACTTTCGTGAGCGTACCAGCTCATCGGCCAGGACGCCGCGGTCGCCCAGCCATTTGTTGATGCCGCGGCTGGCTTCCATCACCAGTGAGAAGTGCAACATCAGGTAGAGCAGGAATCCCGGACGCGCACTGTCGGCGCCGAAGTTCTGGGCTTCCAGCACCTGCGCATCAGCCGCGTTTTCGAACAGCCAGTCCAGATAGTTCTGCGTGCCCGCAGCATCGAACGGCTTCACCGTTGCCGACTCGGAGAGCGGCTGCCCGTCAATGAGCTGTTTCGAATCCAGCCGCACGTGGTAGTGGCGCCAGATCAGCTGCAGCAGCAGCGGATGCGGCTTGGGTGTGCCATTGGCACGTTGTCCCGTGTAGCCGAGCTGACCCAGCAACGTGCGCGCGCCCATGCCCTCGATCATCATGCGCAGCACATCGTCGAAGTCGGCGCCACCCCAGGCGAACGACTCCAGGTTGCGCAGGTAGTCGTAGCTGTAGCCGACGCGTTGATAGAATTCGGTCGAGGTTGGGTGCAGCGCCAGCACGTCGAGCAGGCCGGCCGCGCCGTTACCTGCGGCCGTCACTTGCGTGAGGGACGGCAGCAGTGTGCTCCAGGCCGCATCGAGGCGCTGCAGCACATTCAGCATCACCGCTTCGAACGAATCGAACAGCGCGGGCCCGAGTCCAGCTGGCCGCAACACCGAAGGACGCCAGCGTGCCAGGATGCTGGCGGGCAGAATGCCGTAGGGCTGTTCGCCCACGCGGATCGCGGCGATGGGGCCGCGGCCGGTGACGCGCTCGGTGAAGTGCCGGCGCAAGCTGCCCAGCGCGCTCTCGTCGACGACCTCGTTCAGCATATGGTCCAGGTAGTAACCGAGTGTGCCCGCATACAGAGCGCGGTTCATGGCCACCGCTTCGGCGTGATCGGCGTGCTGCGCGCCGTCCGCGAATTGCAGAGTCGAGTAACCAATGCCGAGATAATCGGCCAGCCGCTGTCCATCGCTGGCTTTGTTGCGGTCATCCACCGGTTCGAAACGGGGCGGCCCGGATTCGGCGACGGCGATTTCGCCCGCGCTGCGGCCCGAACGTGTGAAGCCGGAGTCGTTCCCATCGGTGTTGTTGGTGGGCGTGCCCTGCGCCAACACCTCGAAACCGGCTCGCGCGTAGTGGTGGTTGTCGATCAGCTCTTCGACCAGCACGCGCGCATCGTTTTCATCGGATGACAGCTTTACACCCAATACCAGCAGTCGATCGAAGCCCTGCGCCACGTCCTCCGCCGTGAGGGGCACGCGAAAAGCCATGCCACGCTCGATCGCGCGATCGAAATCACGCACCCAGTCGAACGTGCTGCCCAACACCAGGGTGCCGTCATTGGGATCGCGCGTGATCGATCCCCCATCGTCATGATCATCAAGTGGCGCGGGTCCCAGCACCACGACATCATCAATCGGACTGCCGACCTGGCTCACGCGCAGTACGTCGCCTCGCCACGCCAGCAACACCCAGCGATCCGGCAACACGCGTGTGTGTGGCGCAACCGTCCAGGCATCGGGTTTCGTGATGGGCGGCTCGGGAAACTCGAGTGGCACGGCCGGGTCCGTGCTGGCCGAGTTCCAGTTCAGCGGGCGAGTCTGCAGCGCTACCCACGCCGCGCGGTTGGCGCCGAAGCGTTCGGCAAACGTGCGCCAGATGGCAGCCTGCGCTTCTGCACGGTCCTCATCAGTGAGTGCAGAATCCGTATTCGCGGCGCGGAACGCTGCCCAGTAGGCGCGGCCGTGTGTCACCTCGGCGTCGGTCAGCACCTTCTCATGGGTGGTGACAGCGATGTCGTCCGGGTACACACGCACACGCAGCTCGGGACTGGCGGGCGCATCAACTTTCCAGCGCGTCTCCACGCGCAGCGGCAGCAAGAGGATGGGCAGCGAGTCGTCCCATGCCTCGATGAGCTGCTGCGGCGTGCTCCGGTCGTACAAGCCGTCGAGGGCGGCACGCACGTTGGCCTCGTGTACGGCGAGCCGTGCGCGCTCTCCCTTGACCGCTTCATCGTTCTTGCGTGTCGCGTCGGGCAGGTCCGTGTGTGTCCCGCGCCTCATCAACACGTCGATCTCGGCACGGATCGCGCGCAGCCGGTCGTTGAGCGCGCCAGATTCTTCGCGCAGCGGGCCAGCACCCGCGGCACGCTCTTCTTTCTCGTTGACCTCACGGCGATATTGGCGCGCCCGTTCTTCGGCGGCCGCGCGGCGTGCCTGCGTGAGACGCAGCTCCTCCTGCGCGCGCCGCCGCGCATCCGGCGATCGCTCTGCGGTCAATTCACCGGCCAGCGTGCTCGCCCGCCGCGCCAGTACCGCCGATTCCTCCAGTGCCGCGTCGATGAGCCGCTGCAGCGCTTCGATTTGCGCGGGCAGCGGTCCCAGCGCGTCCAGCTCGCGCGCGATCGACTGCACCCGCGCCGAGGTCGCTATGCCCTCCGTGCGCAGCTTACGCAAGGCAGCAGTATCGGCCGGATCCACGGCACCCTCGCCGCGCGCCTCGCCCTCGCTGGCACGACGCAGCGAGAGGCGGCGCAGCTCCAGCGCGTAGAGCGCGTCACGCGCAGCATCGCGCGCGGCACGCGTACGGCGTATGGCCGCTACCGCTTCCGTGTATTCGCTCACGAGAGCCCCTCCAGCATCTCCTTCGCGTGTACGGCGATCATCACCGGGTTCTGGAAGAGGATGTACGCCATACGCGCCGAGTCGGTGCCCCACTGCGACAAGCTCTCACCGGCGCCAGCCGGTACAAAGGACTGCGGCAGCACGGTGGTGTCGATGAACGCCTGCCCGGTGGGGAACAGCGTCCAGGCCAGGTCGTTCCAGGTGAGCGGCGTGTTGGGATCGTCATCCGGCGCGAACGACGCATCCATGCCGAAGCGCGGCTCGCCGGGCAGCTGCTGGATCACGAAGTAATAGCCCCAATCATCGGTCTCCACTTGCGGGTCTATTGCGCCGCGCGCCTGCTCGACAGTCAGATCGAAGCCGAAGAAGCGGATGTCCGGCTCAACGGAAGCCCGGAAAACCGGGAACTTGATCTCGCGATCGATGTCGGCATCACTCTCCACAGGCACCACAACGGGATCTTGATCGGGCAGTGGCGTGCCAGAGCTGCTCTTCGCGACGTGCGCCTTCTGCGCGTAGATGAGCGTGTTCGGGTACTTCTTGAGCAGATCGCCGCGTACGGTGAGCACCACCTGCTCTCCGGGCGGGCGCCGCGGATTGCGGTGTGTGCCCAGCGCCGATGATGCCGTCCAGGTATCGTGTGGCGTGATGTCCTTTGACCGTGCGGCCACACTCGCGGGATCTTCGCCCGTTCCCTCCGCCAGAATGCCGCGCACGTCCCAGAACTGACGGAAGTAGCTGCCGCGCCGGTCGGTCGGATACTCGCGCCAGAGCAGTTCTTTGCCGAATTCGTAATTCAATCCCGTGAGGTACGCTTCGATGAAAGGCGAATTCGTCTTCAGCAGCGTGATGGTGTTGGGCGGAATCAGCTGCAGGTTGGGCAGCAAAAGCTCTGACGAGAGATCGCGCAGCTTCTCATACATCGGGTCGTCGAAATCCGGGTACGCCATGGCGGGAACCAGGTGTTCGGCCTGGAGCAGCCAGGCCGGATCGAAGACCAGGCGCACGCCGAATGCGACACGCCGTGGGAACGCCTTGAGTGGATCCACGGCATTGGTCAGCGTGGTCAGTGCGTTGGCCAGATCGAAGGGTGGCCGATCGCGCTCGGCAAACGCCTCTGTCATGGTCAACGACAAACGCTGTTCGAACGCTGC
>Ga0114129_10017156_pt1 | contig 10311 bp, 10 predicted proteins | sample RhiMetdeltSRZDD1_FD_80071 | JGI IMG/M metagenome (GOLD analysis project Ga0114129, IMG submission 80071) | Populus rhizosphere microbial communities from Tennessee, USA - Rhizosphere MetaG P. deltoides SRZDD1 (version 2) (version 2) | ecosystem: Host-associated > Plants > Roots > Rhizosphere >... | reverse complement strand
GTCGCCGACCCAGCGCACGCGGTCTTCCGCCAGGATCGGATAGCGCGGCTTGTACATCGGCGAGCCGTCGCGGCGCTTGAGGCCGCCAGGGACCGGCAAGTCGCTGTAGCCGGCCTCCTTGACGTCGGCTGCCGTCAGCACCGCCAGCACGCCGGGCGCGCATTTGGCGGCGGAGACGTCGATCGACTTGATTTTCGCGTGCGCGTGCGGAGAACGAAGTACCACGGCGTGCGCAATGCCTGGCAGCTTAATGTCGTCGACGTAGCGCCCGCCGCCGCGCACCAGCCGCGGATCCTCGAAGCGGGACACGCCTTGACCAACGGCGAACTCACCCATCGCGAACTTCCGATTTCACCAAGGCACTGTCCTGCTCGTGCTCGCGAAGACGGCAAGCGCGGGCGTCATCACCGGGCTTGTCCCGGCGGTCCCGCTCATGAAAGCACTGCTCCTTTAGTCGGGATGGCCGGGACAAGCCCGGCCATGACGTTAGGACTGCAAGGAGAATTTCGAGGCTGGATTCCCGCTGTGACGGGAATGAACAGGTTTGGCAGGACATCCTTTATTGCTGGTCTTTCAATTTCTCCGCCGCCCGCGGAGCGAAATAGGTCAAGACGCCATCGCAGCCGGCGCGCTTGAAGGCGGTGAGACTTTCAATCATGGCACGGTCGGCGTCCAGCCAGCCGTTTTGAGCGGCCGCCATGATCATCGCGTATTCTCCCGATACCTGGTACGCGAAGGTCGGCATCGCAAATGTCTCCTTCACGCGCTGCACGATGTCGAGATAGGGCAGGCCGGGCTTGACCATAATCATGTCCGCGCCTTCCGCGATGTCGAGGGCAACCTCGCGCAACGCCTCATCGGAATTGCCAGGGTCCATCTGATAGGTGCGCTTGTCGCCGGTTAGAGTTTTCGCCGTTCCAACGGCATCGCGGAACGGACCGTAGAAGACCGATGCGTATTTCGCCGCGTAGGACATAATCGATACGTCGGTAAAACCGGCGCCATCGAGCGCCCTGCGGATGGCGCCGACCCTTCCATCCATCATGTCGGATGGCGCAATGATGTCACAGCCTGCTTCCGCCTGCACCAGCGCCTGCTTCGTCAGCACCGCCACGGTTTCGTCGTTGAGGATCACGCCGTCGCGCAGAAGGCCGTCATGTCCGTGGCTGGTGAACGGATCGAGCGCGACATCGCATAGGATGCCAATCGACGGCACTTCTTTCTTGACGGCGCCAATGGCGCGGCAGACGAGATTATCCGGATTAAGCGCCTCGCTTCCCGTCTCGTCCCGCAGCTTCGGGTCGGTGTAAGGGAAAAGCGCAATGCAGGGAATAGACAGCTTGGCGGCACGTTCGGCTTCGCGCACAACCTGATCGACCGAAAGCCGCTCCACGCCCGGCATCGAGGGCACGGGCATGCGGGCATTGTGACCATCCATCACGAACAACGGCCAGATCAGATCTTCGGCGGCAAGCACGTGTTCGCGCACCATGCGACGCGCCCACTCGCTGCGCCGGTTGCGGCGCATGCGCACGGTCAGATCGAGCGGGTTGCGCTGGATCTCATTGGTATCTGCCTCAACCGGCACGAAACCGATTTTTCGCTCAAGAGGTCGACCGAATTTGATGGCCATGAGGGCTCTCCGGCCTTTCTTTTACCCGGTCCGGCAAAAACCCGCTACCCGTTCGCGCGCGGCCAACGGCCGGTTACGCAGGCGCCGAGGCTTTTCCGGTCCGCCGTTCCATGTCAACGCCCGCCTCAAGACTTTCCTTGTCGCGATAGATGGAGGCAACCGCGAGCACCCGGCCACCCAGCTTGTAGCGCACGACGCAATCGCGCTTCATCACGTCGCCGTCGATCTCTATCGCGTCCCATTTTTCCGCGTGCCCTACATAGTTGATAGGCACGTCATAATGCTGGCTCCAGAAAAACGGAGCTGAATTGAATGGCGTCCGCATGCCCATCATGTTGAGTGCCGCGATTTGTCCCTGCCGCTCCGCGACAACCCAGTGCTCGACGCGGATGCGCTGGCCTGAAATCGCATCCGGCCAGCGAGCAATGTCGCCGGCGGCATAGATGTCTGGCGCGCTTGTCAGCATGTACTCATCAACGGTCACGCCTTTATCGATCGCAAGTCCGGCTTTCTCGGCAAGCGCAAGGCGGGGCCGCACGCCGACGCCGACTACGACCAGATCGGCGTCAAGCGTGCTGCCGCTCTTCAGTGTGGCCCGCTCGCCGTCAATTGCGCTGACGGTGTCTTCGAGATGGAACTTGACGCCGTGCCCCTCATGCAGCGCGCGGATGAAGTCGCCGAGTTGGGGTCCGAACACGCGCTCGAGCGGCCGTTTTTCCGGTGCAACGACGTGTACTTCGATGTCGCGCGCGCGCAGCGACGCCGCCGTTTCGAGTCCGATAAAGCTTGCGCCGATGACGACCGCGCGCTTTGCGTCCTTTGCTTCGGCGATAATGCTGCGGCAATCGGCGAGCGACCGTAGCGTACGCACGTGCTTTTGACCCGCGCCCGGAATATCGAGTTTGACCGGCTCGGCGCCTGTTGCCAGCAACAGCTTGTCGAACTTGAGCTTGCTGCCATCGCCGAGCGTCAGCTCTTTTGCTTTTGCATCGAGCGCGGTGACCTCAGTCTTCAACCTCAGATCAATCTTGTTCTCGGCATACCAATCGTCGCCGCGCAGCGGCACCCAGTCCTCTGGTGCGCTCCCGGCCAGATAATCTTTCGACAGGTTGGGACGATCGATCGGCGCCGCATCGTCACTGCTGAGCATCGTAACGCTGCCGGCAAAGCCGCGCCGACGCAGCATTTCCCCGGCGGCGAACCCGGCTGCGCCGCCGCCGACAATAACGAAGCGTTCGGTAGGAGACCCCTTTTTGTTTGACGGTGAGGTCGCCTTCCTGCTTTTCACCGCGATCTTGTCGCCCTGCTCGTCGACCTGCCAGCACGTGAGCGGGCTTAGCGCCGGCGCCGCTATAGCTTCGCCTGTCTGCAGGCTGAAATGCGCGTGATGCCAAGGACAGCGTACCGTCTCGCCGACCAGGAGGCCTTCGGCGAGCGGCCCGTGATAATGGGTGCAATGGGCAGACACCGCGAATAGCTTGCCGCCCTTGCGCACCACAACCACTTCGTCATCGCCGACGCGACCGGCCACCATCGCGCCCTCGGCAAGGTCGCCGGCCGGGATGCCTGCGGCGAGGTCGGGTCCGGTCGGCTTTTTGTCTTCGCTTGCCATGCTGCCGTCCTCCATTGCTATCTGCCCGATTAGATGCGTCAAGGGCCGGAAAATTCCGCTTATAGTAGACGCCCCACACGCAGATCCGGTTGCCGCGATCAACCCTTGCTTGCTAAGCCGCGGGGGAGCGAGGCGGGACCCCACCTATGGATTTCGGACTCACCGAGGAACAACGCGCATTTCAGGCTACCGCACGCACGTTTGCCCGTGACGAAATGATGCCGCACGCGCGCGACTGGGACGAAGGCGAAGTGTTCCCGGTCGAAACCATGCGGAAGGCGGCAACGCTGGGCTTTGGCGGCATCTACGTCAAGGAGGATGTCGGCGGCTCGGCGCTCAGCCGGCTCGATGCAGCGCTGATCTTCGAGGAGCTTGCACAGGGCTGCACGTCGACGGCGGCCTATATTTCAATTCACAACATGGCCGCCTGGATGATCGACGCATTCGGCAGTCCAGATATCCGCAGGAGATTCTTGCCGAAGCTTTGTACGATGCAGCACTTCGCAAGCTATTGCCTCACCGAGCCGGGTGCAGGCTCCGATGCCGCCAGCTTGACCACCCGAGCGCGGCGAGACGGCGAGCACTACGTGCTCGACGGCACCAAGGCATTCGTCTCGGGCGGCGGCGTTTCGGACGTCTACGTTGTGATGGCCCGCACGGGCGAAGCCGGCCCGCGCGGCATTTCATGCATCGTGGTCGAAAAGGGCACACCGGGCCTGTCGTTTGGCGCGCAGGAAAAGAAGCTCGGCTGGAAAACGCAGCCGACCGCGATGGTTCTGTTCGAGAACTGTCGCGTGCCGGTGTCGAACCGCGTCGGCGCCGAGGGGCAGGGCTTCAAGATCGCGATGGCGGGACTTGATGGCGGACGACTGAACATTGGCGCCTGTTCGATCGGCGGTGCGCAGTTCTGTCTCGATCGCACCATCGGCTATATGAAAGAGCGCAGGCAGTTCGGCTCGCGGCTTGCCGATTTCCAGGCGTTGCAATTTCGTATCGCCGACTATGCGACGGAGCTGGAAGCGGCGCGACTGCTCTTGCATCGCGCTGCGGTCGCGGTGGGGGAGGGCGAGCCAATGGTGACGCGGCTTGCCGCTCAGGCCAAGCGTCTTGCCACCGATACGGGCTTCGAGGTGGTCAATGGCTGCCTCCAGTTGCATGGCGGCTATGGCTATCTGCGCGACCACCCGATTGAGCGTGTCTTGCGCGACGTGCGCGTCCATCAAATACTCGAGGGCACCAATGAGATCATGCGCATGATCGTGGGCCGCGCTATGCTCAGCAACTAGCGGACCAATGATCGTTTTTCGGTCGCACACGAACTGCAAGAGATCAGGAGGGCGTCATGGAGCAGCTTCCGAGAGTTTATGTTTCGCGCGACGAGATGATGAAGCGCATCGCGCGCTTCAAAGACCTCAAGGGCTTCGACGGTGGCTTGCCCGACAGCAAAATGCCCGGCTGCGAGCGGACGCTCTTCAACGTGATTGGCTTTCAGCCGCCCAAAGGGTCGGGAGGAGCGGTGACCTCGCCGGTGGGCGACCACGCGGCCCAGCTTGCCGCGATCAAGATCAGCGAGGGATTCAACCTCGGCTACTGCAAGGCAAAGCCTGGCCATGGGCCCGAGATGCACAATCACGACACAAACGAAACGTTCATCCCGATGACCGGTACCTGGCGCGCGAGTTGGGAAAACGAGAAAGGTGAGGTGGAATACGTTGATCTCGGTCCGCTCGATGTCGTTTCGTTTCCGCCGGGGATGATCCGCCGTTTCGAGAATGTCACCAAAGGCGATCCGACCCAGGAATCAATCCTGATGTTCGTGATTGGCGGGGATGGACCGCGCGCAGAATTCACCGATCAGGCGATGCGGCGGCTGGAAAAGGCCGGCGTGTGGCCGGCGCAACACGCCTAGGCAGAGGGCGATGTGACTCTGGCGATGTGGGCAGGCGAGCTGGCCTTGGCGACCGCCGCGATGTTCGCCGGCGGAGCGCTCTATGTCAGCCTCGCCGAGCAGCCGGCGCGATTGAGGCTCGATACCCAGGCGCTTCTCACCGAGTGGAAGCCGAGTTACGAGAGCGGGGCAATCATGCAGGCAAGCCTGGCGATCGTGTCCGGCGCGCTCGGCGTGCTCGCATTTCTGCTCAGCTATGACTGGCGCTGGCTTGTGGGCGCTGCGCTAATCCTCGCGCCCTGGCCCTATACGATGCTCATCATCATGCCGACCAATCGCGTGCTCAAGGCAACGGCGCCGGAACAGGCCACCGAGCAGACTCGCGGGCTGATCGTGCAATGGGGGCGCCTGCACTGGGGTCGCAGCGCGCTCGGGGTGGTTGCGGTCGCCGCCTATCTTTGGGCGCTGAGGTCGGCGTGAGCGAAGACGAAATCCTGTTCGAGCGCCGCGGCGCCGCGGGCATTATAACGCTCAACCGGCCGAAGGCGCTCAATGCCGTCACCCATGCGATGGTGGTTGCGCTGCGAGCTCAGCTCGATCGCTGGGCTGACGACACCGCGGTCGCGCGAGTGCTGATTACCGCAGCGGGCGATCGCGCGTTTTCTGCCGGCGGCGATATTCGCGCCTTGTATAAGCTCGGCAAGTCAGGCCGGCACGACGAGGCTTTGCAATTCTGGCGCCACGAATATCCTCTTAATGCGGCCATCAAGAATTACCGCAAGCCGTACGTTGCATTGATCGACGGCATTGCGATGGGAGGCGGCGTCGGTGTGTCGGTCCACGGCTCGCACCGCGTTGCCGGAGATCGCTTCTCCTTCGCCATGCCGGAAGTGGGCATCGGCTTCTTCCCCGATGTCGGCGCCACATGGTTTCTGCCGCGCATGCCCGGCGAGCTTGGGACCTACTGCGCATTATCAGGTGAGCGTTTTGGAATTGCGGATGCCGTTACAGGCGGCATTGCCACGCACCGGGTTTCCTCCACCCGTTTTCCCACTCTGCTCGACGGCCTGACCGGCACCGTGTCCGTTGATGCGGTTTTGTCCGCGTTCAGCGAACCTTCAGGAGAGGGTACAATTACGCGGCGCCGCGCCGCAATCGACCGCCTGTTCGCCGGCGACATGGTCGAGAACATCCTTGCCGCGCTCGATCGTGAAGCGGCCTCGGGTGGGGTCGACTCGGAATGGGCGAAGCAAACGGCTGCCGTCATCCGTACAAAGTCTCCGCTCAGCCTTAAACTGGCGCTGGCGCAGGTGCGCCGCGGCAAGTCCTGGGATTTTGATACGTGCATGCGCATGGAATTCCGCATAGTGTCCCGCATTATTCACGGGCATGATTTCTATGAAGGCGTGCGCGCCGTGATCGTCGACAAGGACAACAGCCCACGTTGGCGGCCGGCCGCGCTGCCTGAGGTCAGCGAGGCGGACGTCGAGCGCCACTTTGCGCCGCTCGGCGCCAAGGAACTGGTGTTGCCGTGAACAGGCCTGCCGCACCCGACAATCTGCGCGCGCTGGAGCCGGTGCAGGAGCACGAAGGCGATCGTTTCGGCGGCCTTTGGACCCGGCGACTGGTGCTGTTTCTGCGAGCGATGGCGACGATTTCGATGATCAAGGGCCTCTACCATTGGGCGCAGGTGATCGGCATCAGCTTTGGCGAGGCGCTGCCCTTCGAAAATCATTCGATCGCGTGGCAGACCGCGACGGTGTTCTTTGCCGTGATCGATCTGGTTGCTGGGGTCGGGCTCTGGCTTGCGGCCGCCTGGGGTGCCGTGATCTGGCTCACCTCAGTGGCATCAATGCTTGCCGTGGAAATATTTTTTCCGCAGGTGTTCGGCGGCGGCTGGCTGACAGGCGTTCTGGAAGGAGCACTGCTCATACTCTACCTTTGGCTGGCGCTAAAATCTGCACAAGAGCATCCGCAGTAGAAGGATCGAAAGATCGGGGAGGGTGTCATGGCGCGCATCGGATTTATCGGCCTTGGCAACATGGGACTGCCGATGGCGCAAAATCTGCTGAAGGCCGCTCATCAGGTCGAGGGCGTCGACGTCAATCCGGCGGCTATCGAAAAACTCAAAGCCACGGGCGGTGTCGCCGTTGAAACGGCGAAAGGCGCAGCAGCACGGGCCGATGTGGTGATCACAATGCTTCCCTCGGGCAAGGAGGTGCGCGAGATCTATCTCGGCTCTTCCGGCATCGTCGAAAATGGCAACCCCGGAACGTTGCTGATCGATTGCTCGACCATTGATGTCGAGACCGCGCGCGCGGTCGCCGCCGAAGCGGAGAGGAAAGGATTGCTGATGCTCGATGCACCCGTCTCGGGCGGCGTCGGCGGGGCGACCGCGGCGACGCTGACTTTCATGGTGGGCGGAAGCGCGCAGGCATTTGCGCGCGCAGAATCAATCCTGCAGAAAATGGGCAAGACGATCGTGCACGCCGGCGGCGCCGGCGACGGCCAGGCAGCCAAAATCTGCAACAACATGATTTTGGGCGTGTCCATGATTGCGGTGAGTGAAGCATTTGTCCTCGCCGAAAAACTCGGGCTCGATCACCAGAAGCTGTTCGACATTTCGTCGAAATCATCCGGCCAGTGCTGGTCATTGACCAGCTACTGTCCCGTGCCGGGACCGGTCCCGACCTCGCCGGCCAATCGAGACTATCAAGCCGGGTTCACAGCAGCGATGATGCTTAAGGATTTGAAACTGTCGCAGGAGGCTGCAAAGGCGAGTGGAACCAAAACGGAACTGGGGGCCGACGCCGCGCGCATCTATTCGGAATATGTCGCAAGCGGGGAGGCATCGCGCGACTTTTCCGGCATCATTCGCTTCATTCGCGGCTGAGTTCGCGTCTGACGCTTGCCGTCAGAGTGAACGAAGCCTTGCGCACTTGCCAAAATTTTTATGGTCAAGGGATCGTTCACCGTTGCAAATAAACCTAATCTTTATGGTGTTATTTAAGCCGATTTTAGATTGCGCCTCTTAGTGTGCGGCACATCCGGAGCGGGGAAACAGGGCCTTGCAACCGGGGACATATAAAACGCAAGGGGCGTTGAACATGAAAGCCGTCGCGAAGACGGTCGAGCCCGCCGGACGCGAGGCGCCGCTCGATCACATTCGGCCACAGTACCTGGAGGCCTTGACGCTCGTCGAGCGGCTGCATCGCCGATTGCTCGACGTCATCAAGGATGAATTCGATCGGCGCGGCCGCTCCGATATCAATTCGGTGCAGGCTCTGCTGCTCTACAACATTGGAGACAAGGAGCTGACCGCCGGTGAGTTGCGCACGCGCGGCTACTATCTCGGCTCGAACGTTTCCTACAATCTCAAGAAGCTTGTCGAAATGGCGTTCCTCGATCACCAGCGTTCGCGCGTTGACCGCCGCTCAGTTCGCATCAAGCTGACCGACAAGGGGCGCGAGGTGCGCGATATCATCGAGGGGCTCTACCAAAAGCATGTACGCACGGTTGAGCAGGTCGGCGGTATCAACGCCGAGGAGTTCTCCACGCTCAACAAGTCGCTGCACCGGCTCGAGCGGTTCTGGACCGACCAGATCCTCTACCGGCTCTAAATTCCACTGCGGATGGATCGACTCAGCCCCGGCGCGTCGCGCCGGGGCTTCTTTTTTGCACAGGGGGCCCGATCCCTAGATATTGCGCCTGATAGCCCTCCACAGCCCAATGCTTGGCGGGTCGCGGCCGATATGGTATTGCCGCCCAACCCCGGACCTTGGTCGTTTGTCGGCGCCGGCCGCTCGCGGCGCCAGGAGATTGCGAATGTCGGCGACGTCGAGCCCCAAGCGCGCAAGCGAAATCGAGACCCTCTTCTCGGCTGCCTTGGATGCTGTGGACCCCGAAATCGACGACGCGATCAAACTCGAACTGGGGCGTCAACGCCACGAGATCGAGCTGATTGCTTCCGAGAACATCGTCTCGCGCGCGGTTCTGGAAGCCCAAGGATCCGTGCTCACCAACAAATATGCCGAAGGCCTTCCCGGCAAGCGCTATTACGGCGGCTGCCAGTATGTCGACATCGTCGAGCGGGTCGCGATCGAGCGTGTCACCAGGTTGTTCGGCTGCAAGTTCGCGAACGTGCAGCCGCATTCGGGTGCTTCGGCGAATGCGGAAGTGTTTTTCGCCCTGCTGCAACCCGGTGACACGTTCATGGGGCTCAATCTTGCGGCGGGCGGGCACCTCACGCACGGCTCGCCGGTCAACATGTCGGGCAAATGGTTCAAGCCCGTGCCCTACGGCGTGCGGCGAGACGATCATCGCATCGACATGGAAGAAGTCGCGCGCCTCGCGCGTGAACATAAGCCCAAAGTGATAATCGCCGGCGGTTCGGCCTATCCGCGCATCATCGATTTTCGCGGTTTTCACGAAATCTGCGACAGCGTAGGCGCACTCCTAATGGTCGACATGGCTCATTTCGCCGGCCTGGTTGCGGCGGGCGTACATCCTTCGCCATTTCCGCATGCGCATGTGGTCACGACGACGACCCACAAAACACTGCGCGGGCCGCGAGGCGGCGTGATCCTTTCCGATAACGAGGAGATTGCGAAAAAGCTCAACTCCGCCGTATTTCCCGGCATGCAGGGCGGACCGTTAACGCACGTCATCGCTGCCAAGGCGGTCGCTTTCGGCGAGGCCCTGCGGCCGAGCTTCCGCACCTACGCGCGCAATGTCGTCGAAAATGCCAAGGCGCTGGCCGAGCGATTGAAGTCGGACGGGCTCGACATCGTGTCCGGCGGCACCGACACCCATTTGATGCTGGTCGACCTGCGACCGAAACGCCTGACCGGCAAGGTCGCCGAAGCGGCGCTGGGCCGCGCCCATATCACATGCAACAAGAACGGGATTCCATTCGACCCCGAAAAGCCGACGGTTACATCGGGCATTCGGCTCGGCACCCCCGCGTGCACGACCAGAGGATTTGGGATCGCGGAATTCCGCCAGGTCGGCGACATGATTGTCGAAGTGCTCGACGTCCTGTCGCAAAAACAAGTCGAGGAAGACTCGCTCGTAGAGGCTGCGGTGCGCGCCAAGGTGAAGACATTGATTGAAAGGTTTCCGATTTATCAGGATTAAAGATGCTGTTGCCGTTTTTCCGCTGTCATTCCGGGACGGCGC
>Ga0114129_10017155_pt1 | contig 10311 bp, 11 predicted proteins | sample RhiMetdeltSRZDD1_FD_80071 | JGI IMG/M metagenome (GOLD analysis project Ga0114129, IMG submission 80071) | Populus rhizosphere microbial communities from Tennessee, USA - Rhizosphere MetaG P. deltoides SRZDD1 (version 2) (version 2) | ecosystem: Host-associated > Plants > Roots > Rhizosphere >... | reverse complement strand
GTTCGAAAAATAGCCGCCCTGGTGCTTGCCATTTCATTTTATACCATTCCGGTGAGCGCTTTATTGTTGGTTGTTTGGTATAAGATATTTAACAATGGCATCATCAACTGGAACGTGATCACCACGAGTACACTGGTCATAATGATCTGTGTGTTTTTTATTACTCATATTTATGAAACCGTGTTTTTAGTGCGCGAAGCAGAAAGCGAAAAACTAAAAAAAGAACAACTCGAAAGAGCAAAAGCCGAAGCAGAGCTGGAGGCGCTGAAGAACCAGATCGATCCGCATTTTATTTTTAATTCGCTCAACACGCTGTCGCATCTTATTGAACAGGACCCTAAAAAAGCCAGGCAGTTTAACGATAACCTGGCCGATGTATACCGGTATATATTACAAAACAAAGCCCGCGAACTGGTATTACTTCGCGAAGAGCTGCTGTTTTTAAACGATTATTTTTCTTTATTAAAAATACGTTTTGAAAAAGCCGTACAATTACAGATCAATTTCAGCGAAACCTTATTCGATCAATACCTTATTCCTCCTATTTCGTTACAAATACTGGTTGAAAACGCCATTAAGCACAACGAATTTTCCGATACGCTGCCGCTGGTGATTATGGTCAAAATGCAAAACGATGAACTGATCATACACAATCATGTTCGAAAAAAAGTGTTGCGCAAAGCATCTTCGCGTATTGGTTTACACAACCTGGGTGAGCGTTATAAATTAACCACCAGTAAAGAAATAAGGGTTAGTGAAGCACCCGATGATTTTACGGTTTGTTTACCGGTTTTAAAAATTGCTGAATATGAAATGCGTTATTATAGAAGACGAAAAACCCGCAGCCAATAAATTGCAGAATGCCCTGATGCAATGCCAGCAGCCTGTGGTAACAGAAGCCGTTTTAGGCAGCATAAAAGAAGCCCTTGCCTGGTTGCAACAGCACCCTATGCCCGATTTAATTTTTATGGATATTGAACTGAGCGATGGCTTATCGTTCAGGATATTTGATCAGATCAATATTGAATGTCCGGTAATTTTTACCACCGCATACGATGAATACTGGCAGGAGGCCTTTGAACATAACAGCATCGATTACCTGCTGAAGCCCATAAAACAGGATAAGCTGGAAGCCGCCCTGAAAAAGTACCAGAAACTGCAACAATATTTTACCGCCAGTTATAAAAACTTGTCGGCCTGGCAATCGGGCCGGCCCGAAGCCGGATATAAAAAACGCTTTCTGGCTAAACGAGGCACCGATTACATCAGCATTAAAACCGAAGAGGTGGCTTATTTTTATGCCACACATAAACTGGTGTGCATGGTAGATAGCAGCGGGCAAAAATTTATCATGGACCTGTCGCTGGCCGACATTGAAAGCCAGGTTGACCCGGCCGTTTTTTACAGGGTTAACCGAAAATACCTGGTAAATATGAGCGCTATTAAACGCATAAAGACATACCCGAAAAGCAAGTTGCTGCTGGAGGTAGCGCCACTGGTACCCGAAGAAATTATCATCAGCCAGGAAAATGCCGCAGCGTTTAAGCAATGGATGGGGCAATGAAAAACCCCGATAGATACCTACCGGGGTTACATCCTATAACGTGTGCATCAAAGCCATTAATTATTGCCGCCACCTCCGCCACCGCCACGGTTACCACCACCACGTTGTGGACGCAGAGAAGGTTCTATTTCATCTTTCCACTTCTTAAACTGGTCTTCCGTAAAGATCTTTTTCAACTTATCATCACGCTCACCTGCCAGTTTTTGCATTTTTTCACGCATCTGGTCGCGGTCGGGAGGGCCGCCGGCGCCCCTCATATCCTCAAACATTTTATCCTGAGCCTTATAAGAATCCAATAAAACAGAATCGGTTTTTGTTGTCTGGTCTTTGTCGAGCTTCAGATCGGTCATTTTTTCTTTAGCCTGTTTAAGTCTTTCTTCCGGTGTACGGCGCTGAAATCCGCCACCGCCGGGACCGCCACCCTGGGCCTGCACGGTCATTACAGTCGTAAATGCAATCGCTATTAAAAAAATCGCTTTTTTCATACTATGAAATTTAATTTTTGGAAAGGTGATGTTATAGTTGGATGCCGCTTCGCCCCAAAACCTGCGCTTTTTTGAAAAAAGTCCGAAAGTCCGGGGTCTGGAAGTCCGGGAAGAATGACCCTGTATTTTAATCATTTTCCGGTCTTTCCAACCTTCTGACTTCCGGACTTCCCGGCTTTTCCGACTTTCGGTCTTTCCGGCTTCCGGACTTGCGGACTAAGCCGGGACTTGCCGACTTTTTGGACTTTTCTGACTTTCGGACATTTTGGAACACGGTTTGCCAAAATCATTTTATCTTGCAACTCCTTAAAAAATTTGTATTGATATGGAATACGCTAAAATTGTTGCCGTTACGGGTTTACCGGGATTATTTGAATTGGTGAGCAGTAAATCTGATGGCGCTATTGTAAAATCATTGGAAGATAACAGCTCAAAGTTCGTTTCGAGCCGGATACATAATTTTTCACATCTGGAAAGCATTGAAGTATATACTGTTCGCGACAATGTTAACCTGGTAGATATATTTACTGCCATGAGCAACAGCAGTGAAAAAATGCCCGATGAAAAAGACAACGCGGCTGTTAAAAAATATTTCGAAAATGTATACCCCGATCTCGATTTCGATCGCGTATACTCCAGCGATATGAAAAAAATGGTTAAGTGGTTTGGCGTGCTGAAAGCAAACGACATTGAAATCAAATTAAGAGAAGCCGCCGAAGAGCCTGCAGAAGAAGAAGCACCAGTGGTAGAAGAAAAGGCCCCTGCCAAAGAAGAAAAACCTAAGGCAGCCAAAGAGGCTAAAGAAACCAAAGAAAAAGAACCGGCTAAAAAAGAAGCTAAGCCTGCTGCCGCTAAATCTGCTGCGAAAAAAGAAGAAGCAACAGAAGAGAAAAAAGAAGCAGCTCCTAAGAAAAAGGCCGCTCCAAAGGCTAAAAAAGAGGACGCTGACGAAGCAGAAACTCCTGCTAAAAAGAAAGCGGCCAGCAAAACAAAGAAATAAAGTTATTAGTTAACAAGTTTGACGGGTTAACCAGTTAACTTGTTAACCTGTCAACTAAAAATATCAAGCTACAAACTGCTGGTTTTTATACCTGAAGTTTGTAGCTTTTACTTTTAAAATCATTTTGAATGAACTACAGCGCAGACATACAAAAACTGCCCAGGCTTTTTTTACCTGAAAATTTTACGGTAACCACCTGGGAAAACCTGGAGCCATATTTTAAAAACCTGCTCGACAGGCCCATTGACACAAGGGCCAACCTTGAAAAATGGTTGCACGATATGAGCGAACTGGAAGCCGTAATAAGTGAAGATGCCTGCTGGCGCCAGATCCGCATGACCTGCGACACCGAAAACAAAGCACTGGAAGAGGTTTTTGTGTTTTTTGTTACCGAAATTCAGCCTAAAATTCAGCCTTATGCCGATAAGCTGAACCGCAAACTGGTTGAAAGCCCTTATACAAATGCGCTGGATACCAAAAAGTATTTTACTTACCTGCGCGGGGTTCGCAAAAGCATTGAACTGTTTCGCGAAGAAAATATCCCGCTTCAGTCTGAGCTGGCCGTTTTACAACAACAGTTTGGCACTATTGCCGGTAAAATGACGATTGAAGTAAACGGTCAGGAATACACTCTGCAACAGGCCGCCAAATTCCTCGAAAATCACGATCGCAGTTTGCGCGAAAGCGTTTACCGTAAGATCAATGAACGGCGGTTACAGGATAAGGAGGCACTAAACGAACTGTTCACCCGCTTAATTGAAAAAAGGAACCAGGTGGCTAAAAACGCCGGTTTTGATAATTACCGCGATTATAAGTTTAAGGAACTGGGCCGTTTCGACTATACGAAGGAAGATTGTTTTAATTTTCATGAAGCAGTAAAACAGCATGTGCTGCCATTGGTAAACATCATCAATGAACGGAAAAAGAAAAAACTGGACCTTACTTCATTCAGACCCTGGGATACCGAAGCAGAGCCCGAGGGCATAACACCGCTAAACCCGTTTAGTTCCGGTGATGAACTTTTGCAAAAAAGTATTCAGTGCTTCGATCGTGTACATCCGTTCTTTGCCGATTGCCTTCGTAAAATGAGCGAAATGAAGCGGCTCGACCTCGATAGCCGAAAAGGCAAAGCGCCCGGCGGTTATAACTGTCCGCTGGCCGAAACCGGTGCACCTTTTATATTTATGAATGCGGCCGGACAAATGAGCGATGTTACCACCATGGTACACGAAGGCGGTCATGCCGTACATTCATTTCTCGCCCATCCATTGGAGTTAACCTCGTTCAAAGAGTATCCCATGGAGATAGCCGAAGTTGCCAGCATGTCGATGGAATTATTCAGCATGGATGCCTGGGATGTGTTTTTTGATAAAAAAGAAGATCTGATCAGGGCCAAAGAGCACCAGCTCGAAAGAGTGATCACTATTTTTCCATGGATAGCGACAATTGATAAATTTCAACATTGGGTATACGAAAATCCAACACATACGGCTCAGGAAAGGGCCGAAAAGTGGATGGAGATACTGAAAGAATTTTCGAGCGATGTGGTTGACTGGGAAGGCCTTACAACCTACCGCACCTATGCCTGGCAACGGCAGCTGCATTTATTCGAAGTGCCTTTATATTATATTGAATATGGCATTGCCCAGTTAGGCGCTATCGGTTTATGGATGCAGTTCAGACAAAATAAAACCACTGCATTAAACCATTATATGATGGCTTTGCAATTAGGAGGCACAAAAACACTTCCTGAATTATATAGTGCAGCCGGATTGGTTTTTGATTTTTCGCCCGATTACATAAAGCAATTGATGCAGTTCGTAAAAAAAGAAATGGACGAACTAAACGTTCATCAATAACCGGGAAAAAATACCCATTTCATGGTATGCATAATATTAATTGAATCTATTATATTTGTACCTCAGAATAAAGTCTGATAAAGGGTACTTAAAAATTACCCTTACATCATAAAATAGCTACTAATCAGAGCCTTAACCAAAAGTCCCGGTGTTTCTACATCGGGGCTTTGTTTTTTAAGGAATAGTCAGGGCATGAAGATTTACCGGTTAACATTCATTTCACTAAAAATAATGCCTTTTTTAAGAAATTTTGTCTAAGCAAAAAGGTTTGAGCATTAGCGGTTCGCAAATACCCATATTTGTCAAGGTAAACCTGCAGTTTTCAGGTAGAAAATGAACCAGATTAATCAACGCAAAGCACCCCGGTAAAAAATAAAAAACGTTTTACCGGTTATAGAGCACCGAAATAAAAATTGTAACAGTTGCGCTTGCAAATGACAATTATCAACTGCCACCTTTATTTATTGGCATTCTTTACATAAACCGGTAACTACCATCTGAACTTCATCGGGTAAAAAACCATTGGGCAGTTTTACTTCAGGAACGGTAATGTCGGCAAGACATATGGTTTTACCACATTCCCGGCAAACAAAATGAACATGGTTATCGTGGTGATGACCTTCGCTGCAATTGTCTTTACACAATGCATATAGTACCGAATTATCGGGTGTGGGTATGGTATGTATAATACCTTTTTCAAGAAAAGATTGAAGTGTACGGTAAACAGTAACCCGGTCGAATTTTTCACCGGTTTTTTTTTCAATATCGCCATGTGCCAGTGCTCCGTTGCTCTGTAAAAACAATTCCAAAATCCTTTTACGGCTACCGGTAACACTTAATTGATTTCGGCGAAGAATATCATCTATCTGGGAATCCATTGTAAAAAACGTTAAAACACCAGCGGCTTAATTGCCAAACATATTGTTCGAAAAGCGCTGGCCGGTATTATGTTCCTTTAATAATCGTGTTATATCTTTCTTTAATTCTTCCAGTTCTTCTTTTTTTAATCCATCGTAAATTTTTCTAACCCGGCCGCTTTTATCAACCAGGGCAAAGAACTGGGTATGTAAAAACTGTTCGTTTATGTTCTGCAGGTTGTTTTGCGGATCATCTAACAGGTAGCTGTTGCGGGCGGCCTGGTAAAGACTGTCTTTACGCCCTGTTAAAAACATCCAGTGCTGAGTATCTACATGCATCGAATCAGCATACCATTTCAGGCGGGCCACATTATCGCGATCGGGGTCAACCGTATGGGAAACAATTACAAACCCGGGCTCGTTCCTATACGCCTCATAAATTTTCAGCATATTGGTATTGAGCATGGGGCAAATGCTGGGGCAGGTGGTAAAAAAGTATTCTGCCACATATACCTTTCCTTCCACATCATGTTCTGTTACCGTTTTTCCATCCTGGTTAGTAAATCGAAACGGCTGTACATGGTTCATTATGGGCAGCTTTACCTCGCCATATCCCGGTATAACCTGTGTAAGCGCTACATAAAACCCAATTACCAGCACAACAAAAAAAGAAATATAAAAAATCAGTTTCCGGCGCATATCATGTAAAAATTTCAAAAGTCAAATCCCAATAATTCAGGAATCAAATGACAAAAATCCAAAAATTGAATATCTCTAAATCAAAAATCAAAGGTACGGCGGCCATTGCCGCCAGATAATTTTTATTTATAACGAAATTTTTTGCAACAAAGTTGCATGCCTGAAAAATTACTTCTTATCTTCGGGCAATGAATTTTAGAGTAAACTGGGATGCGATGGGTGTGGCGGCTTCACTGGCCTGCGCTATTCATTGTGCTGTATTGCCCCTTCTTTTATCCAGTTTGCCTGTTTTAGGCATAAATATCATTGAAAATGAGGGGTTTGAATATTTTATGATCTTCCTGGCCTTTGGTATTGGCGTATATTCCCTTCGCCATGGCTATAAAAAACATCACCACAGCACCATCCCCATCGTTGTTTTTTCAATTGGCATTACCGGCCTGATAGCCAAGCAAATATGGCATCAATACCAGATCTGGATCCTGCCTTTTGCGGTATTATTTATTGTTTCTGCCCATTATATAAACTTTCGCGCCTGCAGGGTACATGACCATGCCCATGAAGATGATTGCGATCATTGATGGCCACAGATTTAGGTGTTACCTTCGGCAAACAAAAGCAGGTATGTCCCGAATTTACCGGGTCTATGCTTCGGCAGTCCCGCACTTTACAACGATTTTCCAAAATAAGAAACAATTGCAACCGGCATTTGTTATTTTTGTATTCAATAAAACGAAGGAAGTAACATGATCAAAACAGGAAATCCTGTCATTAGTATTTATACCGAAATGACGCCTAACCCGGAGACAATGAAATTTGTGGCCAATAAGTTATTATATCCGGGCAAAAGCATTGATTTTCCGGACGTGGAAAATGCCAAAGCTTCGCCACTTGCTACCGAATTATTTGGTTTCCCTTTTATAAAAGCCGTTTTTATCGCCAGCAATTTTGTTACGCTAACCAAAACGGTCGAAACCGAATGGAATGATGTAATTCCTACCATTCGCCAGTTTTTGAAAGAATACCTCGAAGAAGGTAAAGTGGTAATCAATGAAGAAGAAATTGCCACCATTATACCCGAAAGCAGCAATGCCGTTGCCGCCGATGACGATGATGTGGTAAAGCGCATTAAAGAATTGCTCGAAAATTATGTAAAGCCGGCTGTTGAAATGGATGGTGGCGCTATTCAGTTTAAAAGCTATAGCGATGGTATAGTGAACCTGATGTTACAGGGTTCGTGCAGCGGTTGTCCGTCGTCGATGATCACCTTAAAGGCTGGTATCGAAGGCATGATGAAGCGTATGATCCCCGAAGTGAAAGAAGTTGTTGCCGAGGCTGAATAATATTTAATATTAACTTTTTTTACTACGTGTTAAACCTTCCCCAAAAGGGAAGGTCTTTTTTTTGTGCTTATGTGAAGGAGAAGTTGGCGGGGTTGAAATGTTAAAAGGGATGAACCCGAACGGATGGCATTTATTGAAAATCAGCAGCATTTAATTTCACGTTTGCCGTTTCACGTTTTCCGGTTAAACCCTGACGGTTGATCCTCGTCAAAAGCACACTACCACAGCAGAACAGCCTTTGGGCTCGTTCCTTATCTGATCAGCTAAAAATTTAATGGCACTGATTTGTTGTACTCCGCTTAAGCGGGGTATACGGGCAACCTTTTTCATAACCATAAAAACGACTATTTAATTAACTAAAAAACACTTTTATGAAAGTACACATCATGTTTATTACCACAGCAACAGCCGCTCTTTTAGCCACTGCTTCAAAAGCACAGATCAACCTGGGCGCCACTACTTCGGCCACCGTGCGTTCGGCCACCAGTGTGGGTACCGGCGGCGCCACATCGGCTGTTCAGTCGGCACATACACATGTACAAAGCACTTCGCAAAAAGCCGTGAACACTACAAAAAATGTAGCATCCACCACAACTTCTTCGGTAAAAAAAGGTGTTTCACAAACCGGTTCAACCGCTGTTGATGCAACAAAAAATACCAGCGTAAACGCAGGTGTTGATGCGGGCGTGCAAAGTAACACAGTAACAAAAACAGCTACCCTTAACAGTGGTAATGCAGTTGGCGCTTCGGCCGGTTCAAACGGTCAGGTGCAGGTAAATGGAAGTTCAAATACACAGGCCAATGAGCAGGCAAGCGGCGCTGCTATTGAAAAAGTACAGCAAACAAAAGAGGTGGCTGTTGACAAAACAAAGCAAACAGCCAACAAGGTAAAATCAACGACTGAAGGCGCGGCCAAATCAGTTAAAGAAACCGCTTCGAATACAAGCGTAAGCGCCTCTTCTTCTACCGAAGTAAAAAGCGAAACTGCCGCAAAAGCAGGCAAGCAATAACAGGCTTTGTAAATTTTCGCATAAGATTTTAATGCACCAATAATTCTCAGTTGGCAGTTTGCAGGTGGCAGGTATAACCGCCGCATTGCAAACTGCCTAACTTAAACCAGTGCCGCACAGCACTGGTAATTCAACCTGAAAAACAATCAGTTTGTATGAAAAAAGTAATCACCCTTTTGCAACTACTATTTATTGGCACTTTGTTACAGGCACAATCTGTTGATTCAGCCACCAGCCAAAAGAAAATAACATTCACTGCAGGCGCTACCTTTAATTCATCGCTTAATTATTATGGCCGTACCGATAGTTTAAAAAGCCAGGGCATATATCCGTTTGTGGGGATCAGTTTAAATAACGGGTTATATGTGTTTTCGAATTTCATCTTTATAAATAATACAACCGCCGCCACCTATGCCGCTGCTACGCTCGAAGGCGGCTATAGTTTTAAAAATAAAAAAGGCAGCTTTAAAGGAAATGTATTCGGTGCACGCTTTTTTTATAATGCCGATGTTAGCCTGGTGCAATCGGTGGTGAAAGAACAGGCCGGTATAAATTTATCATACATCAACCCCATTATTAATATTCATGGTGGCGCCGATGCCAAATTCAGCAATCAAACCGATTTTGGTACATATGGCGGACTGTCCCATACTGTCCGGATCGATCCGGTAGGTAAAGGCGTAATTGTAATCACTCCTTCTGCCTACGGCTATTTTGGCACACAACGCTTTAGTAAAACTTATCTCGAAGAAAAAAAGTTCCTGATTTTTCCGGTATCGCAGCAACAGGTTACGCAAAACAGCAGCCGTTTCAGCGTAATGTCGTATGAGCTTTCCTGTCCGGTGGTGTATGGCATTGGCAAAATGAATATAATTATTACACCAGCTTATGTTTTGCCCCAAAATGTAGTTACTGCCGACGGCACCTCTACGCAAAAAGCCGATAATCTTTTTTATACTACTGCCAGCATCCGGTTCGATTTTTAAAACGGAACCGGGTAATTTAATAAACGTACTTGGCTGTATTGCAGGAATGCAGTAAATTCAGCAAAACAGCAGGTTTATGACCTTTCTGTATATTCTTGGTGTATTGGTGGTGATTGTAGTGCTGCTACTTTTCATCGCCTTATTTTTACCGAACGGTTACTTTATCGAAAAATCGGGCATTATTAAAAAGCCATGCGATTTTGTGATAGATAAAGTGGCCGATCTGCATAACTATGCTCAATGGACCCCCTGGCAACAAAAAGAAGCCAACAGCAAAAGCAATATCACCGGCTTACCCAAAAGGCCCGGTCATAAATATTCCTGGAAAGGGAAAAAAATAGGGGAAGGTAGTTTAACCCTGCGCGATATAGATGATAAGCATGTTCATTTTGAGCTGGAATTTATTAAGCCCTGGAAGGGAACTGCCCGCGACAACTGGTTGTTTGAAGAGTGGGGCAACGGCGAAACGAAAGTTACCTGGCAGGACTTTGGTATGTTGCCTTATCCC
>Ga0114129_10017153_pt1 | contig 10312 bp, 9 predicted proteins | sample RhiMetdeltSRZDD1_FD_80071 | JGI IMG/M metagenome (GOLD analysis project Ga0114129, IMG submission 80071) | Populus rhizosphere microbial communities from Tennessee, USA - Rhizosphere MetaG P. deltoides SRZDD1 (version 2) (version 2) | ecosystem: Host-associated > Plants > Roots > Rhizosphere >... | reverse complement strand
GCGGCCCCCCACGCTCCCCTTCACGACCGGGAGCAGGAACCCATCGGGCTGGGCGACCGGGCCATGGTGGGCATCGAGGCGCAGGGGGGCTCCGTCGAGGCGGAAGATAGACACGTGGTCCGCTCCGCAGAAACGAGCCGCGCTCTTGACCACCGTGTCGAGCACGGGCTGCAGGTCCGTGGGCGAGCTGCTGATCACCCGCAGGATCTCACCGGTCGCGGTCTGCTGCTCCAGCGCTTCGGTCAGATCGGCATTGCGGGTCTCCAGCTCCTTGAAGAGCCGCACGTTCTCGATCGCGATGACCGCCTGGTCCGCGAAAGTCCGGAGCAGCGCGACCTGCGGCTCCGGAAACGGGCGCACCTCGAGCCTGAACGCGCAGATGACGCCGATTGGGACTCCCTCACGGAGCAAGGGCACGGCCAGCATCGTGCGGTGCCCGAAGCGTCGGGCGAGCTCCCGCCCGACGGGGTACTCCTCGTCCGGCTCGGCGAGGAGATCGTCGACGTGGATGGTGATCCGGTCGACCACGGCGCGGGTCGCGACGGAGCCTCGCGTCAAGGGGATCCTGAAGTCAGACGGGATCGACCGGTAGAGGGGGCCGACCCCGGCGACCATTCGCAGCTCGTCGCCGCCCACGAGGAGCACGGCGACATCGGGCGCCTCGCACAGGCGGGCGGCACTCGCGACGACGGCATCGAAGACTGGGGAGAGCGCGGTGGCCGAGCGCGCGATGACCCGGAGGATCTCGGCCGTCGCGGTCTGCTGCTCGAGCGCCTCCGCGAGCGCGTCGTTCTTGGCCTCGAGCTCGTTCACGAGGCGCTCGTTCTCGATGGCGATGACGGCCTGATCCGCGAAGGTCCTCAGCAGGGCGATCTGCCGGGAGGTGAAGGGGTTGACCCGCACCCGACGGATCATGATGACGCCGACGGCGGCCCCGTCGGAGAGCAGGGGTGCGGCCAGGATCGTCCTGGTTCCGGTGGCGCGCTGACGCGGCGCGAGCTCCGGGTACTGCGTCCGGATGGCGATTTTCAGGTCGCGGACGTGGATCACGCGTCGGGCGAGTACGGCGCGCCCGTGGACGGCCCCCCGGCTCACCGGGAACGGGTCGCCGATCCGCCGCGTCGTGCGGACGGACCCGTGCTGCGCGACCAGGCGCATCGTGGCACCGTCGACGAGGTAGATCTGGGCGTCGTGAGCGTCGCAGAGCCGGGCCGCCGTCCGGGCGATGGAGGTCAGGATCTTCAAGCGGGGGGCCACGTCGCGGCGCTTCCGATGCCCAACTCAGCGCCCGTGGGGCGCCAGGGGATCGGCGGGATGGAGCGCCGGGGTCCAGCGGAGCCCGAGCTTCGAGACGTCGGGGGCGAGGATGTCGTCGCCCTGCGGCACCGCGCCTCGCTCGATCCACCTGACGAGATCGTCAAACGCCCGCTCGCGCACGGTGCCGTCGAACGCGCAGTGCCCGGCCCAGCGCACCGCGCGCTGCACGAGGAGCTGGGAGGTGCCGACGGCCAGAGTCCGGCGGCGGTAGTCCTGCTGGAGGCGGAACGGGACACGGAAGTCTCCCGTCTCGTGAATCGTCATCAGGGGCACGCGGATCTTGCCGGTAAGCTCGGCGAAGACCGGGTTGCCCTCCCGGGAGCGCGCGCCAGGCGCGGGCGTCACGCGTCGGATCCCGCGATTCAGCTCGTCTTCCGTCACGCCGAAGCCGGGATCGATGCCGTACCGGACGTGCGCGGTGCTCGCGTGCCGGGCGAATTCCTGCGCACGGGCGGGCCCTGGGTCGCGGGAGTTGAGGTTCATGAGGTAGCGCGGCGGCATGCCTTCCAGCCGGAGGGGCAGATCGCCGCCCATCAGGTGTTTCACCACGCTGTCGAACCGCCGACCGCGCTCCGTGTAGTTGCTGGGCGTGCCCATGGCGTCGAGCCAGGGGCCGTGCACGAGCGCGCTGAACGCCTGGCGATCCCGCGCGTCGAGGAGACGTACGCTCGAGAAGTACTCGGCCGCCGCGGTGTACGCATAGAGCCAATCGACCAGGCCGACCCCGTCCACGACGCCGCACTCGATGAGCGCGCCTTGATAGATCTCCGGATGCAGCTCGAGGGAGGCGGTCGTGACGTGGCCGCCCATCGACTGACCGTGCAGGATTGTCCAACGCGGCGAGCCGAACTGCGTGATGAAGCGCGTCCGTAACGCCAGCATGTCGGCCAGGAACCAGTCCGGCCGGTACCCCTTGCTGCGATAGCCGGACGCGGCCCAGGCGTACCCGGCGGCACCAAGGTGCCCACTGAGCGGCGAGCCGCGTACGCTCCCACGTCCGTCCCCCTCTCCCTCGTAGCCGTGCGCGAACAGCACGAGGCCGCCGTTCCACTTCTCCGGCATGCCGATGAGGAAATCGGCGCCCTCGTGGGTGCCTTCGTGGATCCTGGCCTGGGCGAGGGCATCGCTGGTCGGCCCGCCGGCAAGGGCGAGCGTGACGACGAGGACCAGCGCCGGAAGCCGGGGTCGGCCGCTCGCTACGGACACTTCGGGGCTTCTCGGAGCGTCGCCTCGATGTGGTCGCCCGCCTTGAGATCCCGCAGCGTCTCCTTCGAGACCTGGAACTCGTGCACCCCGCCATCCTTCCCGCGCACCGTCACCTTGTCCAGCCCGGCATCGACCTTCAGCACCTCTCCGTCGACCTTCTGCGGCGTGCTCACCTTCCCCTGCGCGGTGCAACCCGGCTTTCCTTGCGCCAGTGCGGAGCCGCCCCAGACCAGCGGCACCATCGCCAGCGCGATCATCAGACCCATCGTCCCACGCATCGTCGCCTCCTATCTCGTTCCCCGAGTATCGTCGGTCAGCGCCGCGCTCCCGACTCTGCGAGCACCGCGGTGGCGGCGTTCTCGACGGCGGTGCCCTTGAAGAAGTCCGGGTTGACCTCGCCCCAGAAGCGCACCGCGTTGCCGAACATGAAGTCGCGGAAGTCGTCGTCGTTGAGCAGCCCGTGCTCGACCAGCTCGTAGGCCTCGGGGACGACCTCGGTCATGTCCGGCACGTCGAAGTGGCCGATGTCCGAGCTGAAGATGGCGTTGAGGCGGGCGCGCATGGGATTCGCCTTGGTGTTGAACGCCCAGGCATTGGCGGGATCGTCGGCCTCGCAGCCGAAGTAGAAGCGCGGCACGAAGAGGTCCCGGATGTCCTGCTTGCGCTCGATCTTGCAGCGGAAGTAGTCGTCGACGTCCTCCACCCCGCCGGTCAGCGTGGAGTTCGAGTCGCCCTCCAGCCCCTCGCCGCGGCGCACCGCTTCGACGACCTCGGGCCGGCCGTACTTCTGGGCGAGCTCCAGCAGCCGCCCACGGTCGAGCTTGCTCGGATGCGTCGACTGGATGGCCTGCCCGTTGCGCTTCTCCCAGTGGCCGATCAGGTCCGCGTAGAGCATGCAGGCCCAGCCCACGCCGCCCTCGAGGAACGCGAAGTTGAGGTCGGGGAACCGGCGCGTGACCCCGCCGAAGAAGAGCGCCTTGGCCACCGCGTGGCCGGCGGAGGCGAAGTGGCCGATGTGGTTGTAGCAGAAGTTCGACGGCGAGTTGCGCAGCAGGATCGAGCGGGCGCCGTTGTGGAAGGTGGGCGCCAGCTTGAGCTCGCGGCACTTCTGCCATACCGGGTCGTAGTCGTGCGGGCTGTCGAGGCCGACGACGTCGTACCACTCGACCAGGCTCGCCGCGTCGGGCCGCTCCTCGGCCAGCGCCGGCACCGGCCGCCGCATCATCCCGCCGACCATGATGACCTTGTAGCCGAGCTGGGTGGCCGCGAACTCGATCTCCTCGATGGCCTCCTCGGGCGTGTACATCGGGATGATCGCGGCCGGGATGACGCGGTCCTGGAGGCCGCGGAACTGGTCGGCGGCGAAGACGTTGTAGGCGCGGCAGATCGCCCGGCGCAGCCGCGTGTCCTGCATCCGGTGGTAGCTCAGCCCGGCGGTCGGATAGACCACGGAGAAATCGATGCCGAGGTCGTCCAGGCGCTCGTACATGAGCCGCGGCATCATGGCGGTCGCGCGGTCGAGGACGTTCTCGCACGGCGAGGACCAGAACGCCTCCTGCCCGACGCGGCGCCGCGCCCGCTCCGCCACCGTCATCTTGAGCGCGTTGGGCACGCGCTGGCTGGCCATTCCCAGACCCTCGACCGCGGCCTCGCCGCCGATGCGGCGGAACTCCTCGCGCATCACCGGCCCGTACTCGAGCCAGTGGCCGTCGGCGTCGATGACCGGGTGGGCGAGGCGGCCGTGAAGGGTCCGGGCGTCCAGGTGGCCGTTGTGGGTCATGGCGAGGCCTCCAGAGGGTCGGGTGAAGTTGGTGAAGTTGGCTACGGTGCGGGGGGCGCCACCGAGACGCCCTTCGCGCCGGTCCGGTCGATGGCGCGGGCCACGAGCCCGGACTTCTTGGCGTCCTCGACGACGCCGCGCAGGTAGAGCAGGCCGGTGTCCTTTCCCTTCGGCACCGCGATGGACTGCTGCACGCCCATGAATCGTCCCTCGACCAGGCGCGCGCCCGGCAGCTTCGGCGCGAGGCCGAGCAGGCCCTGCGTCAGGCCCGCCAGGGCGTCCACCTTGCCGGCCGCCAGCAGCGCGAACGCCGCGTCGGCGCTCGGCGCGGACACGAGCTGCGCGCGCTTGAGGTTGCGGCTGAGATAGAGCTCGTAGTTCGCGCGGGCCGGCGCGGCCACGCGCGCGCCCTCCCGATCGACGTCCGCCGCGGTGTGCAGCGGCGACGCGCCGGGCACGAGATAGGTCGCCTCGATCTCGAGATACGCGGCGGTGAAGCTCATGATCTTCTCGCGCGCCGGGTCGGACCCGAGGAAGGCGATGTCCCACACCCCGCTCGGCGCCGCGTCGCCCATGACCGCCACGCTGTCGTACGCGACGATCTCGACCGGGACGCCGAGTCGCTTCCCGATCTCCTGCGTCAGGTCGACGGCCACGCCGCGGGACTCGCCGGTCGCCTTGTCCTTCGTGGCGAGGATGAAGTTGCCGTAGTTGATGGCGGCACGGAGCTTCCCGGTCGGAGCGAGATCGGTGCGGACCGCGGGCGTGATGTCGGCCATGGCGCCAGATGCTAGCAGAATCAGGCCGACAAGTCCCGTCGCCACCACGGCGTCGCTTCCTCTCTCGGCTGGCGAAGTCTCGTCGCGAGCCAGGCCAGGTGGCGAGAGCTTAGTCTGGCCGCCGGGAAAGGGTCAAGGGGCCGGTTCCGGGGAGCCGAAATGGCTTATCGTAGGACCCGTGAAGGGCTCCGGCCGCCTCTTCTGGACGCTCGTGCTCCTCGCGATGGCCGTTGTGGTCGTCGCGTTGCCGCTCGCCGTGCGTCACCGCTTCGAAGGCGTCTGGATCCCGTCGACGTCCATGGCCCCGACACTCCTGGTGGGCGACTACGTCCTGATGGACAAGGCGGCGCACTGGCGCGCACGGGGTGACCTCGTCGTCTTCACGGACCCGAGCGATGCGAACGAGACCCTGGTGAAGCGGATCGTCGGCCTGGGAGGCGAGGAGATCGTCGTGCAGGGCCGCAGTGTGTACATCAACTGTGAGCCGCCGGCGGATGGGTGCCGGCCGCTCGCCGAGCCCTACGCGGACTTCACGGACGAGGTGCGCGCGGCCAGGGACGTGGGACCGGTCCAGATTCCACCCGGCGCCGTCTTCGTGATGGCCGACAACCGGAATGGCGGGGAGGATAGCCGCCACTGGGGGCCGGTCGAACAAACCCAGATCGTCGGCCGGGTGGCCTGGATCTACTGGTCCTCGGATACCGACGGCCACACGCGGTGGGGCCGCATTGGCCTCCGGGTTCGCTAGTGAGCCCGACGCGGCTCAGGACGGTACGCCGGCCGCGCGCTCGTCAACGGTGATGGCCGGCGGTTCGACCGCCAGCACCGGGAAGCCCAGCGCCATCCACGCGGCCAGGCCACCTTCGAGCGGATGGACCCGCGTGATGCCCTTGCGCTTGAGCAGCAGCGCCACCCGGGCACTCGTCGCTTCATTGGGGCAGGCGCAATAGAGCACCACCTCGCGGGCTCGGAGCATCTCCGCCTCCACCGCGTCGATGGCGTCGGCCGCCAGCCAGCGGCTCCCCGGAATGACGTACGGCGTGGCCGCGACGTCGAGCGGGGTCCGGAGATCGATGATCGTGACGTCTTCTCCGGCGTCGAGGCGCCGCTTCAGCGCCTCGGGTGAGATGCGTGCCATGCGGAGTCTTCGAAGAAAGAGATGGCGGCGCGCGACCTTGACCAGGACGTAGGCGGCGAGCGCGGCCACGACGACGACGCCGAGCATCCGCCCGAGGACCATGGCCCGGGCGGTGACCAGCGTGATCGCGTCGGTGAACACGTATCCGAGCGTCAGCCACGTCCCCGCCCAGAGCAGCACGCCCGCGAGATCGTACAGGGCGAAGCGCACGCGCCCGACCGCGAAGACGCCGGCGAGCGGTGGCATGACCGTGGTCAGCCCGGGGATGAACTTCGCGACGAGCATGCCCCGCGCGCCGTGGCGGACGAACAGGCCCTGGGCCCGGCGGAGGCACGAGTCTGGCTCGAAGGAGAGGCGGCAGAGCTTCGCCAGGACGACGGCCCCGCGCCGCCGCCCGAGCTCGTACCAGATGAAATCGACGGTCAGCGCCACGACCGCGATCGCCGCGAGCACCAGCGGGATGTTGATGCGGCCGTGCGCGGCGAGCGCCCCGACCCCCAGGAGGGCAGGCACGGCAGGCAGGGGAACGCCGACCTGCTCGGCGACGACCAGGACCGGGAGGATCAAGACGCCGTAGTGTTCGAGGAACTGCAGGCTGTCAGCGGGATTCATGCGCCCTCCAAACATCCACCCTCCTTGAGAGGGATCATCGCTCCGGAGGGATTCTTCACCCTGCCGCCCTGGACGGCAACCGCCGCCTCCTCCAGTACATCCAAAGGGCACGGAGGAACGGGGAATGCGCAAGCTCGAGAACAAGGTGGCGGTTGTCACGGGAGCATCGAAGGGGATCGGCGCCTCGATCGCCAAGCACCTGGCGACCGAAGGTGCCGCGGTCGTTGTCAACTATGCGTCGAGTCGGGCCGACGCCGACCGCGTGGTCGCGGAGATCGCCCACGAGGGTGGGCGTGCCATCGCGATCCAGGCGGATCTCGCCCGGCCCGCCGATATTCTCCGGCTCTTCTCGGAGACGGCGGCCGCCTTCGGACGCCTGGACATCCTCGTCAACAACGCGGGCGTCTACGAGCTCCAGCCGCTGGAGAACATTACCGAGGAGCACTTCCACCGGCAGTTCAACGTCAACGTCCTGGGGCTGCTGCTGGCTTCGCAGGAAGCCGCGAAGCACTTCGGCCCCGAGGGCGGCAGCATCGTGAACATCAGCTCGACCGCCAGCACGTTCATGCCCGCCAGCTCCGCGGTGTACACGGGCACCAAGGCCGCCGTGGACGCGATCACCGGGGTGCTGGCCAAGGAGCTCGGGCCGCGCGGTATCCGCGTGAACGCGATCAATCCCGGCATGGTGGAGACCGAGGGCGTGCACGCCGCCGGCATCATGGAGAGCGACTTCCGCAAGCAGGTCGAGGCCACGACGCCGCTCGGTCGAATCGGCCAGCCGCGGGACATCGCGCCGACGGTGGTCTTCCTGGTTTCGGATGACTCCGGCTGGGTGACCGGCGAGACGCTACGCGTCGCCGGCGGCCTGCGCTGACCATGCGCATCGCGGAGGACGTGACCGCGCTGGTCGGTAACACGCCGCTCGTGCGAATCCGGCGGCTGACCGAGGGGGCCGCGGGGCAGGTGGTGGCCAAGCTCGAGTTCTACAGTCCGGCCCACAGCGTGAAGGACCGCATCGGCGTGGCCATGATCGACGCGGCCGCGCAGGCGGGCCGGATCAAACCCGACACCATCATCCTCGAGCCGACCAGCGGTAACACCGGCATCGGGCTGGCGTTCGTCTGCGCGGCCCGGGGGTACAAGCTCACGCTCACGATGCCGGAGAGCATGAGCAAGGAACGGAGGCTGCTCCTGCGCGCCTACGGGGCCGAGCTCATCCTGACCCCGGCCGCCGAGGGCATGGCGGGTGCGATCAAGCGAGCCGAGGATCTGGCCGCGAATGACCCGCGCTACTTCATCCCGCAGCAGTTCCAGAACCCGGCAAATCCCGAGATCCATCGCCGAACCACCGCGGACGAGATCTGGCGGGATACCGACGGCCGGGCCGATGTCCTCGTGGCCGGTATCGGCACCGGCGGCACCATCACCGGGGTAGGCGAGGTCCTGAAGGCGCGCAAGCCCACGTTCCGCTGCGTGGCGGTCGAGCCCGACGCCTCCCCGGTCCTGTCGGGTGGGACGAAGGGCCCGCATCCGATCCAGGGCATCGGCGCGGGCTTCGTGCCCGACGTGCTCAACACGAAGATCTACGACGAGATCATCCGGGTGAAGAGCGACGATGCCTTCGCCACCGCCCGGCGGGCCGCGCGCGAGGAAGGGCTCCTGGTGGGCATCTCCTCGGGGGCCGCACTGTGGGCCGCCGTGGAGGTCGCGCGCCGGCCGGAGAGCGCCGGCCAGGTCATCGTCGTGATCATCCCCGACTTCGGCGAGCGCTATCTGAGCACGCCCCTCTTCGCCGATCTGGCCGACTAGGACGCGAGGCGATAGACCCGCGCGGCGGTGTCGTGGAATAGCTTGGCCTTCTCCGCCGCCGAGTACTTCGCGGTGAGCCGCTTGAACGAGTTCCACAGCACGGTGTAGCTGCAGCTCACCGCGTCCACCGGGAAGTTCGACTCGAACATGCAGCGGTCCACGCCGAACTTCTCGATCGTGTACTCATAGTAGGGCCGGGTCGCGTCGGCCAGCTCCTGGCTGGACGGCGGGCGGGGCCGCTCGTGCCAGGCGAAGCCGTTGACCTCCATGTTGATGCCGCCCAGCTTGGCCACCACGTTGGGGCAGGTGGCGAGCTCGCTGATGTAGCCGCGCCACTCCGCGTAGACCTCCTTGGCCCGCCCCGCGTAGGACCCGACGCCGGGTGGCCCGCCGAAGTGGTCGAGGATGATCGTGGTGTCGGGGAAGGCGCGGGCCAGCGCGGTCACGTCGGGGATCTGGCGATGGTAGCACCAGGCCTCGAACGTGAGCCGTCGCGGCGCCAGCAGCGCGAAGCCGGCACGGAAATCGTCGTGCCCGAGCATGCCCTGCGGGGGGCGGGTGCGGTGGTTGGGCACGGCGGGGTCGGCGTCCCAGGCCGCGCCCAGGCGGACGCCGCGGAAGCGGCCGCCACCGGCGGCGATCTGCGCGTCCAGCACCGGCGCCGCGGCCGCGCCAAGGCGGAGCTGGGCGGTGCCCACGATCCCGGCGGCGACGCGCGTCTTGCCGTAGAGGCCGGAGGCGCTCATCGCCGCGATGCCGTTGACGAACTCGGTCTCCCCGACGGCGCGCAGGGCCTCCGGCCCGTCGGTCTTGAACATCGCGCCGCATTCGATGAACACGGTGGAGACGATGCGGTGGCCGGCCCGCGTGTCCTCCAGGATCTCGTCGAGGAGGTAGCGAGGGACGACGCGGGCGGTCTCCCCGTCCCACAGGTGATGGTGCGGGTCGCAGATCGGCAGATCCGGCTCGATCGGCTCCTCGACGGTCAGGGCGAGCCAGTCGTGATTGTTCTTGCGCGCGGTCACCGCCGGTCCGCTCAGGCCTTCAGGTACTCGAACCAGAACCCGTTGCCCTCACGCACCACGCGGCCGAAGGAGGGCGACGGGAAGTGCGAGGCGCACACGAGCACGTCCTGCTCGCAGTAGCGCTCGAGGAACGCGCGCCGGGTAGCGGCGGCCTGCGCGGGGTCGAAGTCGGGTCGCGGCACCCACGCGGTCTCCTGGAGCTGCACCGGGGAGTGGATCAGGTCGCCGGTGATCACCGCGTGCTGGCCGTTGGACGTGACGTGCACGCTCATGTGATCGGGGGTGTGCCCCGCGGTGGACTCGAAGCGAACCTCGTCGTCGAGCGCGAAGTCGTTTCGCACCATCTGGGCGCGGCCCGCCTCGACGATGGGGATCACGCTGTCCGCGATCTGGTTCTGCGGGGTCTCCTTGTGCATCGCCGACCAGTACGCCCACTCCTTCTCGGACATGACGTACCGGGCGTTGGGGAAGGTGGGCACCCAGCGCCCGTTCTCCCAGCGCGTGTTCCAGCCGACGTGGTCGGTGTGGAAGTGGGTGGTCAGGACGAAGTCCACCTGCTCGGGCCGGACGCCGGTCTCGGCGAACCGCTTGAGGTACAGGCCGCTCGACGTCATGTTCCAGTTGGGCCGCGCCCGCTCCTTGTGGT
>Ga0114129_10017152_pt1 | contig 10312 bp, 9 predicted proteins | sample RhiMetdeltSRZDD1_FD_80071 | JGI IMG/M metagenome (GOLD analysis project Ga0114129, IMG submission 80071) | Populus rhizosphere microbial communities from Tennessee, USA - Rhizosphere MetaG P. deltoides SRZDD1 (version 2) (version 2) | ecosystem: Host-associated > Plants > Roots > Rhizosphere >... | reverse complement strand
GCGATCTGACGATTCTCATCACGACGCACTACATGGACGAAGCCGACAAGCTCTGCGACCGCATCGCCATCGTCGATCACGGCGAGCTGAAGGCGCTCGATTCGCCGCTCAAGCTCAAGGCGTCGATTCCCGGCAGGAACGTCCTCGAGGTCAGCTTCTCGTCGACGCCGCCCGGGTGGCTGGAGCGGCTGCAGCAGCTGCCGTCCGTGCAGAGTGTGGCGGCCGACGAGAACATCTTCCGGATCGCGTCGACCAACGGGCCGGCGACGACGCTCGCGCTGATGGAGATGGCGCAGCGCGCCGGCCTCGCCGTGCCGTCGCTGTCGGTGCAGAGCACGACGCTCGACGACGTGTTCGTCCACTACGCGGGCCGCGCGCTGCGCGACGCGCTGCAGGACGCGAACCCGCTCGATTCCCAGTTCATGATGCGGAGGGGATGAATGTACCGGGCGTGGGCGATTATCGAGCGCGAGCTGCGGCGCTTCCGTCGCAGTCCCGTGCTCATCGCGATGTCGATGACGTTTCCGATCGTCCAGCTCGTGGTGCTCGGCTACGCGTTCGGCGGGAACGTCAAGCACCTCAAGCTCGCGATCGTCGACCAGGATCACGGCGTGCCGGCCGTGAAGGTCCGCGAGCTCGCGTCTGCCGTCTCGTCGGGCGCGAGGACGATCGACACGATCGACTACACCGACCCGGGTGAGGCGCTGACCGATTTGCGGAACGGGCGCGTCAACGGCGTGCTGACGATTCCGCCCGAGTTCTCGCGCCGGGTGCTGCAGCGCACGCAGCCCCGCGTCGCCCTCATCGCGGACAACACCGACACGTTCGTCTCGAACGCGCTGGCCGCGACGATGGGGGCCGTCGTCGCGGGCTACAACCAGCCGGCGACGGCGCCGCGCGTGCCGGGTCAGGCGACGCTGGACGTGGTCGAGGTGTACCCCTACGTGCCGTACATTCAGTACCTGCTGCCCGGGTCGGTCGTGATGTCGATCTTCATGATGGTGATGATCGGCGGCGGCATCATCTTCATCGACGACAAGGCGCGCGGCCTGCACGAGGGCTATCTCGTCACGCCGATTTCCAAGTTCGAGCTGATTGCCGGCTTCAACGTGTCGGGGACGATCAAGGCCGTCATCGCCGGGATGTTCCTGATCCTGATCGGGTCGATCATCGCCGGCATTCCGAATCCGTTCGATCCGATGCGGCTCGTCCGCCTCTTCGTCGTCGTCGTCGTGACGTCGTTTGCGTTGATTAGCCTGATGTTCCTGCTGATGGTGCGCGTCAGCGATCCGCTGCTGCCGCGCGCGGTCTTCGGCATCCTCAACACGGTGCTGTATTTTCCGAGCGGCGCCGTCTATCCGCAGCAGGGGTTTCCCGGCTGGATGACCGTCATCGCGGTCGTCGATCCATTCACGTACGCGGTCCACGCGTTCAAGAACCTGCTGCTCAAGAACACCGGGTTCGTCGCCATCGCGTCCGACCTGACGTTTCTGCTGGTGTTCTCGGCGGTCGCCATGACGGCGGCGACGCTGCTGTTCAAGCGGACGCTATGAAGGCGATTGCCCGCAGGGATGTAGGGGCGGACCCGCGTGTCCGCCCACACGAGGGGCCGACACGTGGGTCGGCCCCTACGAGCCGAACCGATCGGGAAACGCGCGATCGGCTGCTGCGCGCCGCCGAGCGGCTGTTTGCCGACCGCGGCTTCAAGGACGTCACCGTGCGCGACATCTGCCGCACGGCGAAGGCCAACGTGGCGGCGGTGAACTACCACTTCGGCGACAAGCTCGGGCTGTACCGCGAAGTGATGCAGTCGGCGATCGATCGGATGCAGGCGACCACCGAAGCGGCCCGCCGCGCGGGCGAAGGGCAGAGCGCCGAGGAACAGTTGCGCTGCTTCATCATGATCTTCGTGCACCGCTTTCTCGACGCAGGCAACGATGCGATCCACCGGCTGATCACGCGCGAGGTGCACGATCCGACGCCGGCGATCGACGCGCTCGTCCAGCAGGGCGTCAAGCCTCGTGTGCTGTACCTCTCGCGCCTCCTGTCCGAAATCATCGGCTGTCCGCCGTCCGACCTGCGGGTGCTGCGGTGCCTCGCGAGCATTCAGGCGCAATCGGTGGCGTATCTGCGCAATCCGATCGCCGAGCGGCTCGGATTCACGATCGAGCCGAAGACGCCGCGGCAGCTCGACGACGTCGCCGAACACATCGCGGCGTTCTCGCTCGCCGGCGTGCGCGCGATCGCGGCGGCGACGGCTTCGACTCAACGCCGTCCTGGCGACGCCGCGCGTGGCAGACGGGTGAAGGCCGATATCGCGTCGAGATCGCGAAGCTCGAGAGGGTAGCGACGGTCAGCGGCACGAGAATCTGGTCGTCTGCGTGATGGGCGCGAGCAGGGGATGCCGCGGGCCTCGATTGAGGTTCGCGCCATGACGCATAATGCCGAGCCGATAGGGAGTCACATGCCGCCTTTGGATGGATTGCGCGTGCTCGATCTGACGCGCGTCGTCGCCGGCCCGTTCTGCACGATGATGCTCGGCGACATGGGCGCCGAGGTCTTGAAGATCGAGGAGCCGGAACACGGCGACGATTCGCGCGGCTGGGGCCCGTACATCGACGGCTTCGGCAGCTTCTTCCTCGCGCTGAACCGCAGCAAGAAGAGCGTGGCGCTCGATCTGAAACGCGCCGACGGCGCGGCGGCGCTCCGCCGGCTGATTGAAACCGCCGACGTGCTGATCGAAAACTTTCGTCCGGGCAGTCTCGCCGGGCTCGGATTCGACTATGCCTCGGCGTCCGCGCTCAACCCGCGGCTCGTCTACTGCTCGATCAGCGGCTACGGCCAGACCGGCCCGCACGCGCCGCTGCCCGGGTACGACGCCGTCATTCAAGGCGAAGCCGGCATCATGGACATGACCGGCTTTCCCGACGGCGAGCCGACGCGCGTCGGCGTCGCGATTACCGACTATCTCGCCGGCCTGTATGCGATGCAGGGCATCCTGCTCGCGCTGATGGATCGCGAGCGCAGCGGCAAAGGGCAGCACGTCGACATCGCGCTGTTCGACGCGATGCTGTCGGTGATGCGGCTGCCGCTCGGCGTCCTGCTCGCCACCGGCACGAATCCGACGCGCGTCGGGAACGATCATCTGTCGATCGCGCCGTACGAAGCCTTGCGCGCGAAGGACGGCTACATCATCGTGGCGGTCGCCAACCCGCGCCTGTGGGCCCGTTTCTGCGAAGCCGTCGAGAGGCCGGAGCTCTGCGATGACAGCCGCTTCAGGACCAATTCCGATCGGGTCGCAAATCGGGAGGCGCTGAAGCAGGAGCTCGACGCGGTGTTTGCGCGCCTCACCGTCGACGAGCTGATCGAGCGGCTGCGGGCGTGCAACGTGCCCTGCGGCCGCGTGCGGTCGATGCGCGAGGCGATCGAGCATCCGCAGGTGGCCGCGCGCGGAACGCTCATCGCGCAGCAGCGCGGCGGGTTGACGATCGAAACGCTGGCGCCGGTGGTGAAGCTGTCACGGACGCCGGCGGGCGTCCGTCTGCCTCCGCCCGCGCTGGGCGAGCACACGCAGGAGATCCTCGGGCAACTGTAGCGGTCAGCGCTCAGCGGTCAGGCGCTGCGAGTATGATTTCGACCGTGTTCGACAAGAACCTTCTGAGCGGACGCGTCGCGCTCGTCACCGGCGGCGGCACCGGCATTTGCCGCGGCATCGCCCTCGCGTTCGCGGCGCACGGCTGCGACGTGGCCATCACCAGCCGCAAGCAGGAACATCTCGACCCGACCGCCGAGGAGCTGCGCGCCACCGGCCGGCGCGCGGTCGCGAGGGCGGCTGACGTCCGCGATCCAGCCGCCGTCGCCGACGTCGTCGAGGCGACCGTCAAGGAGCTCGGGCGGCTCGACATCCTCGTCAACGGCGCCGCCGGCAATTTCATCTGCCTTGCCGAGAATCTGTCGCCGAACGGATTCGGCACCGTCGTCGACATCGACCTGAAGGGCACGTTTCACGTGTCGCGCGCGGCGCTGCCGCATCTGAAGGCGCGCGGGGGATCGGTGCTGAACATCAGCGCGACACTGCCGTACCTCGGCACGATGGGGCAGTCGCATGCGGCGGCGGCGAAAGCCGGAATCGATTCGTTGACGCGCACGCTGGCCTGCGAGTGGGGGCCGTACGGGATCCGCGTCAACGGCATCGCGCCGGGTCCGATCGACGGCACCGAGGGCGTACGGCGATTGACCAACGAGCGGTCGCGCGAACGCGCAATCAGCGGCAATCCGCTCGGGCGGATGGGCACGGTCGAGGACATCGCGAACGCGTCGCTGTTCCTGTGCTCGGATGCGGCCTCGTTCGTGAACGGCGTCACGCTGGTGGTGGACGGCGGACTGTGGCTGCGATCGGCGCGAATTCTCGGCGACTGATGGCGGATGTCATTCCCGCCTGGGCGGCCGGCGTCTGCGTCGGCGTGCGCGCGTCGGGCAGCCGCGACGTCGTCTACGTGCCGGACAATCCGCTGTCGCACGTGCTCCGCGGCTTCGAGCGCGAATTCGCCGACGTGCGGTTGCTGCTCGCGACCCGCGAGGAGGAAGCGTTCGGCATCGCCGCCGGGCTGTATCTCGGCGGCCGCAAGCCGACGGTCATGCTGCAGTCGAGCGGGCTCGGCAACTCGCTGAACGCGATCACGTCGCTGCTCGTCCCGTATCAGATTCCGGTCTTGATCGTCGTCAGCATGCGAGGTGATGCCGGGGAGTGGAACGCGGCGCAGGTGCCGATGGGCCGATCGGTGCCGGCCATTTTCGAGGCAATCGGGATCCCGCACGCGAGGGTCGAATCGGAGGACGAGGCGGCCACGTCGGTGCGCGCAGCCGGCGAAACCGCATTCGCCACGCGCATCGCCCACGCCGTCCTGCTGCCGCGGCGCGTGACAACCATGACAAGTCGGACTGCAGTCTGACTCCACTCCGACTCCGCTCTGACTCCACTCTGACTGGAGTCCGACTGGAGTCCGACTTGTAGTGTCGGAGGGCGAATGAATCGGTTGGACGCGACGCGCGTGATCGTGGCGCTCGCGGGCGACGCGCCGGTTGTGGCGAGCCTCGGGCACCCGGCTTACGATCTGTTTGCGGCCGGCGATCGTCCGCAGAATCTCTACACGTGGGGCAGCATGGGGCTCGCTTCGTCGATTGGCCTCGGTCTCGCGCTCGCCCGGCCCGACCTGCGCGTGTTCGTCCTCGACGGCGACGGCTCGCTGCTGATGAACCTCGGATCGCTGGCGACCATCGGATTGCTGGGACCCGCCAATCTCACGCTCGTGGTGATGGACAACGAAGAGTACGCAACGACCGGCGGTCAGCAGACGCCGACCGCGCACGGCGCGGATCTCGAGGCCGCCGCGCGCGCGCTGGCGATCGCGAACGCGGCGACGGCACGCACCGAAGCCGAGCTCCGGCAGGCCGTCGAGCGGGGGATGGCACGCGGCGCGCCACAGATGATCGTCGCCAAGGTCGCGGAATCGGCGCCCACGGCGAAGCCGCCGCTCGACTGCGTCTTCATCAAACAACGCTTCATGACGGCCATCGGCAACCCCGAATCGGCGACGGTCGGGCGGGCCATTTCGTGAACATCGCCAACTTCATCGTCGATGCCGAACCGCCGCCGGCCGCGCGTGCCGCCGCGGCGCGCGCCGTGCTCGACACGATTGGCGTCACGCTCGCCGGCGCGTCAGAGCCCGCCGCGCGGAGCGTGCAACACGTCATTGCCGCCGACGGTTCGGGACCGTGCCGCGTGCTCGGAGCCGCGATGACGGCAAGCGCGGCCAACGCCGCGCTCGCGAACGGGACCGCGGCGCACGCGCTCGACTTCGACGACATGTGCTTCGTGTCGCTCGCGCATCCGAGCGCGCCGCTCGTGGCCTGCGCCCTCGCCGCCGCGGAGCTGGCCGGCGCCGGCGGCCGCGCGCTGCTCGACGCGTACGTCGTCGGGTTCGAGATCGAAGGACGTTTCGGCCGCGCGATGAACCCGCGTCATTACCAGAAGGGGTGGCACTGCACGTCGACCATCGGCACGCTTGGCGCCGCGGCCGCGGCCGCGCGGCTGCTCGGTCTCGACGCGGCGGCCGTTCGACACACGCTCTGCATCGCGGCCTCGGAAGCGTCGGGCCTCAAGGACAACTTCGGATCGATGGTGAAACCGCTGCACGCGGGTCTCGCGGCGCGCAACGGCGTCCTCGCCGCGCGGCTCGCACAGGAAGGCCTTACCGCGAACCTGGATGCGATTCAGGGATCGCAAGGGTTCCTCGCGGCGATGGACAGCGAGCGCGACCCGAAGGATCTGCATCAGGTCCTCGACGATCTCGGCGGCCGATGGGAGATTCTCGACACCGGCATCACGGTGAAACTCTATCCGTCGTGCGCCGCGACGCATCCGGCGCTCGACGTGCTCCTCGATCTGAAACGGCAGGAAGTGTTCGACGCCGACCAGGTACAGGCGATCGAAATCGGCGTCGATGCCGTGACGCCGACCGTGTTGATCCACAGCCGGCCGGCCGATGGTCTGCAGGCGAAGTTCAGCATGCCGTTCTGCGCCGCCGCGGCGATCGTCTACGGCCGCGTCGGCATCGAGACGTTCGAGGACTGGCAGGTGCGCGATCCCGCAATCGTCTCGTCACTGAAGCGTGTGACGATGTGCGTCGATTCGACGCTCGACGCTGCGGCTCCGCCGTTGACACAGGCGCGCGTGACCGTCCGGCTCCAGGACGGGCGCGGGCTGCGCGCGTCGGCGAACGGCGCGCGCGGGTATCCGGATCGGCCCGCGGCTGACGAGGAACTGGCGGCGAAATTCATGTCGTGTGCAATCCGCGCGTTGCCGCAGTCACGGGCGGAGAGTGCGCTCGCCGCGGTTCGCGCGATCGAATCGAACGAGGACATTCGAACCGTAACGGAGGCGCTATGGCCATGACATCGCTCCGCAGAATCGGCGGCGCGGCGCTGGTCGGCATGCTCGTGATGTCGCCCGCCAGTGCACGCGCGCAGAATGGATCGCAATTCCGGGACTGGAAGCCGTCTGCACTCGCGGACGCCGCCGCGGCAAAGCCGCGCGCCGCGTGCGCGGCGCTCGTGGCGCTGACCGGTTACGAGTTTTCAATCGTCACGGCGGCGCCGGTGGCGGCGTCGAACGACGCGCCGGACCACTGCCGTGTCGTCGGACAGATTCAGCCCGAGATCCGTTTCGAGGTCGCGCTGCCGTCGGCGTGGAACGGCCGGCTGTACATGTTCGGCAACGGCGGGTACGCCGGCGAGCCGCTCGATGCGCCGGGCCGCGTGGCGAACGTGCGCCGCGGCCTCTCACGCGGATTCGCTGTCGCGCAGATGAATACCGGTCACGATGCCGCGGTCGAACCGCTCGGCACGTTCGCGGTGAGCTCGCAGAAGTTTCTCGACTACGCCTATCGCGGCGTCCACGTCACGGTCATGACCGCGAAGAAGATCCTGCAGACGTACTACGACGGGTCGCTGCGTCACGCGTATTTCGACGGCTGCTCGACCGGTGGCCGGCAGGGGCTCATGTCGGCGCAGCGCTTCCCCGAGGACTTCGACGGCATCGTCGTCGGCGCGCCGGTGCTGAATTTCGCGGGCACGATGATCAGCTACGCCAGCATGCAGCGCTCGCTCGCCGCGGCGCCGATCGCGCCCGACAAGCTGAAGATCCTCGCCGACGCGGTGTATGCGAAGTGCGACGCGATCGACGGCGTCACCGACAAGCTCATCGACGATCCGCGGAAATGCGCGTTCAAGCCGTCGAGCGATCTGCCTCGCTGCGCGGACGATGCCGACGGTCCCGCGTGTTTCACGACCGCGCAGGTTCGAACGCTCGAAACGATCTACGGCGGCGTGAAGCGAAACGGCGCCGAGATCTTTCCGGGATGGCCGGTCGGCGGCGAGGTTGTCGCGCCCGCGCCGGCCGGGCCCGGCGGCGGCACGGCGAGCGCCTGGGTCCCGTGGTTCGTCGCCCCGCCGAACGGCCGGCCGATTCAGATCAACTTCGGCGAGACGTTCTTCAAGTACATGGCGTTCGGCAAACCGAATCCGTCGTACGACTGGCTGACGTTCAACATCGACGCCGACATCGACAAGCTGCAGTGGGCGCGCAGCGTGCTCGACGCCACCGATCCCGATCTGTCGCGCTTCAGGGCGCGCGGCGGAAAAATCGTCAGCTACTTCGGGTGGGCCGATCCGGCGCTCAATCCGATGATGGGCGTGAACTACTACGAGAGCGTCATGCAGAAGCTCGGGCCGTCGACGGCCGACTTCTACCGGCTGTTCATGGTGCCCGGGATGTTCCACTGCCAAGGCGGCATCGGCACCGGAACATTCGATGCGTTGACGCCGCTCGTCGAGTGGGTGGAGAAGGGGACGGCGCCCTCCTCGATCGCGGCGTCGAGGCTCGTCGATGGCAAAGTCGTCCGCACGCGTCCGCTCTGCCCCTATCCCGAGGTGGCGAAGTACAAGGGATCAGGAAGCATCGACGACGCCGCGAACTTCACCTGCGGGAAGTAAAACATGACAAGTCGGACTTGTCATGTTTGGTTATGGCACGTGACCGCGTTTCCAGACCATGAACGTGCGCTTGAACTCGATCACGGGCGTGCCGCGCTGGTTCACGCCGGTCGTCTTCACGCGCACGATGCCGGCGTTCGGCCGTGACGTCGACTCGCGCGTCTCGAGCACCTCGCTGCGCGCGTAGATCGTGTCGCCCTCGAAGACCGGATGTGGCAGCCGCACCTCGTCCCACCCGAGATTGGCGACCGCGTTCTGCGTCAGGTCGGTGACCGACTGGCCGGTGACGAGCGCGAGCGTGAAGCAGGAGTTCATCAGCGGCTTGCCGAATTCGGTACGGCTCGCATACTCCGCGTCGAAATGAATCGGGTTCGTGTTCATCGTCAGGCACGAGAACCAGACGTTGTCGGCGGCGAGCAGCGTGCGGCCGAGCGGATGCTCGTAGACGTCGCCGACCGTGAAGTCCTCGAACACCCGGCCGGTCCATCCCGTTTTGACGGCCATCCAGACGACTCCTTCCGCGCGCCACCCGCCATCGTGTCGCGTGCGATGCCCTGTCAATATGACCGGGGCAACCCGAGGACGTGCTCGGCCACATACGCGAGGATCAGATTGGTCGAGATCGGGGCGACCTGATACAACCGCGTCTCGCGGAACTTGCGCTCGACGTCGTAATCCTCGGCGAACCCGAATCCGCCGTGCGTCTGCACCGCGACGTTGGCCGCTTCCCATGACGCATCGGCGGCGAGCAGCTTCGCCATGTTGGCTTCCGCGCCGCACGCCTCGCCGCGGTCGAACCGCTCGGCCGCCCGGAAGCGCATCAGGTCCGCCGCTTCCACGTTCACGTGCGCGCGCGCGATCGGAAACTGGACACCCTGGTTCTGACCGATCGGCCGGTTGAACACGATGCGCCCGCTCGCGTATCTCGTCGCGCGATCGACGAACCACCGGCCGTCGCCGATGCATTCGGCGGCGATCAGGATCCGCTCCGCGTTCAGTCCGTCGATCAGATATCGGAAGCCCTGGCCCTCTTCACCGACGAGCGCGTCGACCGGCACCTCGAGATCGTCGAAGAACAGCTCCGTCGTCGCATGGTTCATCATCGTGCGGATCGGACGAATGGTCAGCCCGCGGCCGACCGCGGCTCGCAGATCGACGAGCAGAATCGACAGTCCGTCGGTACGCTTCCTGACCTCGTCGATCGGCGTCGTCCGTACGACGAGGAGCAGGAGATCCGAATGCTCCGCGCGCGAGATCCACACCTTCTGACCACGGACGACGTACCGGTCGCCCTGCCGGATCGCCATCGTCTTCAATTGCGTGGTGTCCGATCCCGTTGTCGGCTCGGTGACGCCGAACGCCTGCAGCCGCAGCTCGCCGGTCGCGATTCTCGGCAGGAACGCGCGCTTCTGCGACGCCGAGCCGTGCCGCAGCAGCGTCCCCATCGTGTACATCTGCGCGTGGCACGCCGCCGCGTTGCCGCCGCTGCGATTCACTTCTTCGAGAATGATGGACGCTTCGGTCACGCCGAGACCCGATCCACCGTACTCCTCGGGAATCAGCGCGGCGAGATATCCTGCATCCGTCAGCGCCTTGACGAATGCCTCGGGATACGCGCGCTTCGCGTCGAGCTCGCGCCAGTAGCTGTCGGGAAACGCTTTGCAGAGATCGCGAACCGCGATCCGCAGATCCTGATGAAGCTCGGTCGTCGCCGGCACGGCGTGATGATAGTAGAAGGAGGGACTGCCCGTCCTACCCG